>OLQH01000869.1_pt1 | contig 29023 bp, 41 predicted proteins | sample 1672671 | NCBI WGS metagenome assembly OLQH01 (sample SAMEA3136712, study PRJEB25190) | human gut metagenome
CGCCTTGCTGAACTGATATGCCGGGCAAATAACCAGATCAACGGATGCCCCGGCCTGTTCCAGATACTTTTTGACGTATGGTGCCAGGGCCTTACAGTAGGCATATTCCTGGACTTCTCCGTCCGCACTAGTACAAGCTCCTGATTTTAATATACTATGTCCTACACTTAAAAATACTTTCATGGTATTATCTCCTTTATCTTCCTGCAGTACACTATCAAGTACTGTCAAAATCTTGTTTCCATAGTTCTTCCCTTTCGCCCATCCACTTCCCAGCGGGTTTTCTTGCTGTCCCAGCCATTCCACAAATGGCGCAGAGTTTCGTTTCACCCATTTAAACCGTGGGTCTACGCAATTCTGCTCCAGCGGTTCTACGCTGCCATAGGCTTTCAAATGCTGTATCTGCGCCCGGATGCCTAATTGCGGCGTATCCCAGCTATTTCCTTTCATGCCATTGCTGGTGACACCTATCCCTGCAAAGTTGTTCTGGTCCAGGGTCACTGCGCTGCCTTTAAAGCCAAAGTTGCCCGTCTCTATACAGCTCTGGCAAAACGCAATGTCTCCACGGACACCCTCCGCTTCCCCTTCGGACAGGTAATACGGCAGCATGTCTATGACTTTGGCCGGCACCTGCGGGTTAACTCTGCGGATGTAGCTGCGCATCTGCTCCACGGTTGCCAGAGCGGTGCCCATGATTAATGTTCCCATAGATTTTCCTCCAATCTGAAAAGAGGACCTATTACTGGTCCCCCTTCTTTCCATCCTTATCAATCAGATTCCTCATCATCTCATATAACCCCGTGCTGGCCAGCCCCGATATCATACCGCCCAGTACTACAGCCGCATTGATTCCCGGCCAGTTGACCAGGACATTGATTAAGACGCCCAGGACCAGAGCTGACAGCGGTATGTACCTGTTGGGGAATTTATCAAATGCCTCCTTAAAGGCAAACCCTGCACACAGGCAGATGCCCAATGTAATCAAGTTAATATAATCCAGTAAAAATGTAATATCCATAGCTTATTCCTCCTATTTTATAAACTGCAATATTAAGTATCCCATGCCTGTAGCAAATGCCCCGGCCACCGCACCAACAACCGTGTTAAATGCGGTACGCTTTGCACTGTTCCACCGTTCTGCAGGCTCCCGCTCAAGGGTGTCCAGGCGGCTCCCCTGCTCCTTTTGCTCCTGCATCATAGCCCGCATATTGATAGCAAGCTCCTTTACCGATAGCACAAGCTCCTGGATGGTCTTGTTCTGCTCTTCCAGGTCTGATGCACGATGTTTAAGGGAGCCTATCTCCTTCCCATGCTCCGCAAGCTTTACAGCAATTTCTTCCTCTGTCACATCCTCGTTCCTCTCTTTCTGCACTAAAATAAGACGCATGACCCGGCGTCTCTACGGGAGATATCGGATCACCTCCTATCAAGCCTCTGCTGGTACTTCTACTGGTTCCTCTGGCTCCTGCGGCAGAAGCGCATACACTGCATCCCGTAAAGCTGCCGGGACCTGCTCTTTTGTCATGTATCCGTTGATAATCCTGCGCGCTAAAAACTCAGCCATTATACTGCACCTCCCATTGTGGTTATAATTAAATCCTGCACTGCCTGGTCCGTGATTGCCTGGGACTCCTGCATGGCAGATTGGGCCTCCTGGATGCTATTTAGCTGGGCCTGCAGCCGTACCTCTGCCGCAGGGGTGACGGAGTCTCTTATAATGCCCCCGTCTTTCATTTTGGTGTAGCCTCCCAGATCAGAGCTTGCGCTGTGCAGTACTCCTCCCTCTGGGGTTTCTTCAATCTTCATCCATGTTGCCATTGTTTGTTCTCCTTTCTTTTTTAAGGTACATATATTAAGCGGCCACTGATGGTCCGACTGCAATAACCGACACCAGCAATTAAGCTCAAGCAGAAAGCACCGGCATAACTGCCGCTATCCCAAGAGCCACCAAATAAGTAATTCCTATAACCATTCAGGTTTACTGTGATATATGTGTAGTCTCCGACAGGAGCTGAATTGTTTCCCAAGCATTCTGAGGCCATGAACAACCAGTCGCACTTGGCTGAATAACCCATAGCGGAAATATAGCCGTTAGCGTTTGCAAGCGTGAACCCTGCGCTTTCATAGTTTCCGGTATTCTTAGATTCTGCGAAATCATAATCTGTACAGATATAAGGAATTCCGCCTTTCTTCGTGCCATCACCCCAGATATTAACCCCATAGACCTGCTTCCAGATATTCCCCCAGTGGTTCTCCATTCCACGGTATGACACAGATACTTTCCCGTTGTCTCCATCCGCCATTCCGGTATTGCTGCCCAGGTTGGAAGTGCCACCGGCTATAATACTGTTATTTTCGGTATTAGGCGTATCTGGTATTGACACGACGCCCTGGCCAATTGCCGCCTGGGTATTCATCGTTCCAAGTTCTATTGCCATAAGTAACTGATTAGCCGATTCCGCTTTGATGGTGTCTCCATGCCATCCAGGGCCTCGGTTTTGCGCTAATTGCTCCACGTTTGGCCGGGTAAACTGCTGTGTCTTACCTGATGTTGGTTTTGCCCCGGCTATGCTGCTTAACTTGTCCGCTGCTACGTCCATTACCTGGGCGTCGTCCAGGATGTAGGTTGCGGCTGAAGTGTCGTAGATGCTGCCCTCAAATGCTGCGTACATGATATATTCCAGTTTCTGTGCCGGTTTCTTGAATGCCGGGTGAAGCTTGAAGCCTGGCATTGGCTTGTGTGATACCCAATACTGTGCCCGGCGCAGGTGATAGCCTATACCGTCTGTCTGTGGTTCAAGCTTTAGCGGTACAACCTGATAGTAAAACTTAGGCTGATATACCATTACTTGGCCGTTGCTACCATCCTCCCTATAATTGGGATCGCCCACATAGGCTGTTATAGTCCCATCGTCCGATACATTACATCGGCGGCGCCCGGCATACATTGGGAAGCGGTTGAACTGTGATCCAGCGGTTAGGTTTTTGGCGGCACCCAGGCGGGTGAAGATACCTTTTTCGTAGTCTGCCTCCAGGCCGGGGAGTTTACTATAATCTGTCTGCGGCCTGTATGATACGGTAATCTCTGGCTCCAGCGGGTCTGTGGTGCCTATCATGGTTGCACCTTTGTAGGTTGGTAGGTTGCGTAATGCTTGCTGGGATATGGTTGGGAGAGGTTCCCAGACCTCTTCAGCAAGCTGGTATACTATCGTTGTTGGGTTAGCTTGTAACCATGCCGCAAATTCTGATACGCTGGTAGCAACGCCTAACACATCCAAAAAATAGATATATTGGTTATTATCCGCCCCGAACCATATACCTTTCGTGGACGAAGTACCTTTTGCACATGGAAATCTATTGCAGTAACCATCATTGCGGTAGTTGCCAGGAAGCATGTCTGGCTTTGTTAGCGCAAAACCATTACTCCCGTATTTGTTAAACCTCTCCTGTCCTGTAAAAGTATAGGTGGTGCCTCTACGTGCTACTCCATATTCACCATTCCGGTATTCGATGCGATCCCACTGTGTTAGTGGCTCCCGTGTGTATATGGGTGCAGTGTAGCTCTCTGTATCATCCTCCGTTCTGCACACTACATCAGTCCTATAGCCATATGGTTCGTAGGGTGTGGATATAGTACCCTCCTCCAGTTGGATTGTGTCCAGGTCAATATATATAACGCTCTGCGTTCCATACGTAAAAGTCAGTTTTGTCACGCCGGTATCAGACGTTGTTGTTTTGTGTCTCCATGTGCCAATATCACTAACGCCCATTAAGGAGAGATTGCGTCCTCCGTTTTGAAGTGTGAACGCAAATCCATTGCCTAGGTAAGCTTCTGTTTTATATTTTTCGTAAAATCCGTCATAGGTCAAGGTGTAGCGTTTTTCCGTTTCAAAACCTTCATAAAGGTTGAAATCAGGGAAGTTAAATCCCCCATCAAGCTTTAAACACCTCCGTCCATCAAACTGCACTATACTGGCTCCGGGCTTTTGAAGGATAAAGTCCAGCATTCTCTTATCGTTCAGCAGGTTCTTGGTTCTTTTCCCTACCCCCTGTACATCCTGGGGATATTCCGGGCTGGGGGATGATGTAGCGCCGGTGTAGGGTTCCCAGGGCACTGTATCAATCTTGTCAGCTGTAGTCATTATGATATCAACGTCAATATCTACCGTTTTTCCTGCTGTTCCTTGGTTAAAATATAACCAAGTATTACTCCCTTCTGCCGAAGTAAAAGTAACGCTTCCGTTTTGCGTAGAACTACCAATAGAAGCTAATGCCTGAGACGCATTATAATCATATATAAGCAGATCCATACCCGTATGGTTGCCCTGGATTTTGACACCGTATGTTCCTGCCGGGATATTTTTATATATTAAATAATTACATCCTGCTGTTGTTGTTCCACTGATTTTTATATGTCCATTTGTGGCTTTGGCTGTAATCCCACTGAATGTCCCATCAGCTGTGACATATGGGTAAGGTATAAGCTGATTCCCCTCTGTTGTCACCTGCCTTGTTACCCCGGATAGTTTAAAGTTCTTTATTCTCCCGGGCTTTGTGTGGAGTACTAGGTGGGAGGAGGTTATGGTTTCGTAGAGGTCCCGGTTGAAGCGGTAGAGAAAACCCGGCTCTGTGCCTATGTAGCCGGGTTCCAAATCCATTACCAGAGTATGCATTGTACCTCCACTCCCCTCTCGATATCCGGTGACGTACCCTCCGGGATCACGTAAACCTCCTTGCTGCCGTCATCCGCGCTTACAATCTTGCTGACCAGAAGCACCTGGGCGCACCCTGGCGGTATGGATACACACTCATCCACCGTAGCATTGCTTTTAAATGCCACATGGATATAATCATCTGTGTGGTTTTTCACAAGATACTGTAGCCCCATGACGTCAAATTCCAGGATTACCGGGGTATTTGCTACTGTGGCTGCCCTTCTTACTTTTATTTCTGCCATATCTCTGCCTCCTTCCTTACGCAGTAAAATATATTAGCTGGAATAAATTATTTCCCGTTAATGCTGCGGATACGGTTCCATATACTGTTCCGCTAGGACGGTAATCCAGTTTGATTCCTGTGGTCTGGTCTCCGCTGTTTTGGCTTCCCATGATAAAACTTGCGTTAGTTAACGGTGGATAAGATGTAGTTATTGTTTCGGTTGTATGCCACCCCTGTGCATAACCGGCTACTAAAAATCCGTGAACAATGACAAGCTTCCCGTATTTATAAGCCTTAGATATGCTTATTTTGTCAGTAGACGGAGAAAACGAACTTGTGATATCTGTCACTGACAGCATAGACTCCAATTCATTAATCTTCGCCTGAGCCAGATCCCCTACAATATTGTACCGGGTTCCGTCGCAAATTAATTCCACATGTGATTTTTCTGTAATTAGTCCAGGAGAAACCGGAGAACCTTTGTAGTAGATTGGTAATGCTGCGGTATTCCCTATACTAATTGTTGGGTTAGAAGCAGTATTTCCTTCTACAAAATAAACAATCAATCTCGCGCCTGATGTCGTATGTAAATCCGAATAAAAGTTCGCTATTTTAGCTGCCTCTGACGCCGAAGTATTGCAGATAGCATGGTGACTTATATCTTCGGTTCCATCAAAATCTACCCCATCAATTCTCCGGGGCCAAGTCAGTCTATCAGCCATATTTGCCGCAGATACCCGGATATTAGTTGGCATCTGGGATATCTTAATTAGACCATATTCATCTAATGCCGCCACCCCCATTGCTGCATCCATATATGATTTTGGTATATACTCATTCCTTAGGCTATTTGCATCACTTACAGCTTTTTCTGCTCGGTTTATGGCAACCGTAAGGGCCGTAAATTCATTTGTGCTTTCGATTGCGCTATCATTTCTAATCTGCCTGTTTACGCACATTGAAAATTCAAAAGAAGAGATGATTTTGTTTTCTGAGTAAATTGTAATTTGACACGGGAGAGTGCCCGCCTCGGCAACCATCTGGTCTGTTAGTTCGAGCAATAACTCCCTGCTTCTTTCTACAGATAATTCATTGAATACTATAAGCTTCGAAGGTTTTATTGCAAATATTTTAGCAATTGCACCGTCAGGAAATTCAACGTCTTCAATGATAAACCTTACCTTTCTTCCGCTGTCGCCCTGCACGACATTAATTGTCATGGGGAGCGGCTTATTTAGTAAACTGATTGTAACTCTTAGTTCTGTCATTTTACCTCCTTATACATCTGTGATAATTCCACCTTTTACTTTCATGTTGATATCACCGATGGTTATGGTGCCGCTATACCCATCATCAGATCTTACTCTTCCTGATATAAGGGTTTCATTTATCTGTGTCTTTATGGTTCCGCCGTTTTGGAAATGGATGTATGGAACTGTTCCATCAACCCCCATAACCAAAGTATGCTTATTTCCATCTATGCTCTTGTCAGCCGGCACCTCCTGTCTTATGTTTCCTCCCCTAAATGTAGATGTATAGTCTGGGGATTTCAACACGATTACATTCTGCGCTGAGCTTTCGGTTTTTACCGACATGCTGCCTCCGGTCATATTAAACGTACCAGACAAATTAAGAATGCCTTTATCCAGATCCCAATAATTTCTTCCTGTTTTATCAGACAGTATTCCAGAAACGATGACAGATGCAAAGATACTTTCAGGTCCTATGGCTGTTTTCCATTTCCAATCTCTTCCATCAGATGTTCTTTCATTTGCTATCTGTATACCCTGCGTACCTATGGCAAGTGCACCATATGTATTGCTGCCCTTGTTTAAGTCTTCAAATAAGATGGCGCGCACATCCTGCTTTTTTGCAACATCCTTCTGATATTTAAGCTGGGTATTCATGGCGTCCAAAACGCCCTTTATCTTGTCTGCCATCACAGTATTATCACCTGCAATCACCTGTGTGATAGAATGGGAAACATTAGTAAGTCCGTTAAAATAATCTGTTTCTGCGTCTCCTATCTTTATTGTTTTTGCCTCATCTCTGATGCAGTCCCATTTCACCTCTATGACCCGTGCTTTTGCTGTTATGTCTAGTTTTGGATGCCTACAATATACTGTATCTCCAAGTCCAACACGTTCAAGTACTTTGTAGTCCTTATATTCTTCTGTTTTTGATAAGTCTACCATTTCAATTTCCAACGTTACATCTGGGGTGTCTGCTCCATCTTCAAACATTTTAAGGCATCTCTTCTTTAATTCCGCCCGTAGCTCCACTAAAGTAGAAAATCCTTTTTCACCCTCCTGGCAGTCTTCCTGTAATTTTACATCTTCAAATTTTACCTCTTTGGTGTACAATTTTGCATACTTATTGTTATTTACAGAGTCAACCCAAGGCATATCTCCATCAAGTGTGTATCCATTATAGGCAACCGGCACAATTCTAGTAATAATGTTATCCATGTTTACTTTTTCCTTGATGGATGACAGATTTTTCCCGTATAAAATAGATACGCCATAGTCGCCCCCAACCCGCTTATTGATGATAACTTTTTTATTGTCGTACAAAACCTCTCCACCCCAGCGGTTAAGAAATGAATTGTCATCGTTGCTCCCGATGGCTTCCATAAGATTTTTCCTGACATAATAAGCAGTTGATGTTACTGTGATATCTGATTCTCCTGAGTAGTCTGTTCCCTGGGTCATAATGTCAAGTGCTGCTTGCCCATTTACGTTTGTCGGCCTTTTGTCTGTTAAGAACACTTCATCCCTTGAATCCATAAATATAGGGCGTGCAAATGCAGTCACTCTATCTTCCTCTAAATTTTTCTCATAAATGCGGAAAAGCTGCTTCTCTCCAACCGGAGTCGGTGCAGAGATAACAGCTTCTTCTACAATTTGTTTGTATTTCCCTTCGTCATCTATTGGATATTCTAGTTCCATATTCCACCCGCCGTATAAATCCATATCTAAGTCACATATACTAGGCTCCAAAACAGAATTTCCATTTTCTGAATAGTTGGTATTATCCGGTGAATAGATCTGTATCATTATATACACCTCCAATTGGGGATTATTAGAGTTTCATGATTGTAAGATTCTTGTGGAACTTCTAAAATAATTTCATTTTGCCCACTATGCAGATACAAATTTTCATAATCTCCAGTGATATTTGTGTTCCTATTCGCTCCATCATCGCTAAATGCAATTTTTCGTTCTGTATCTATCGTTACATTATCAATCACATTTACATCCAGCGACTTCCCGTTGACATGTAATGTATGTTTTCCACGTCCAACAATTCGATATTGTGGGTGACATGGAAAATAAGGGTTATACTGTGCATTTTCAAGCGTCATACTCATAGCGCCGCTCTCCAAGTAGTGATATCCCCTGCAATGAAAGTTTGCTGTAAAAACGCCAACTTCTTTGACTTCTCTTTCACATTCTTCTATTTCTACGTAATTTACAATGTAAAAGAATCCATAATCATCAGACATTTTAAGTCTTTTATCGTCTTTTCCATAAAGCCATGATTTTGCACTTCTAAAAGTCTTCATCCAGTTTTCCTGTTCACACTTAAAAATAAACGTAACAGGAATTTCTATATCATCTACAGTATCCTTGTCGATGTGTAGCTTTCCATCTCTTCCGGGAATAGCAATCTCCTCTATGTTCTTTTTTGCGCACGGAATTGCGGGGCGTTCTTTTACCCTGATTCCTTGCTGTGAAGCTACTTTCCCATTATAGGTGATATCATAAAACATTTAATACCCCCTTGATTTTGCATAATTGTTAGTTTTTCTATTGATTCCATCCATAGATGTTTTCACTATGTAATTATCAAATTCTCGATTTCCAATCATTACTGTAACGTTTGGTGTATAATTCGCAGTGGCTACAGGGCGTGAAGTTATATTATTAGTTTTTAATGATATTTCTTCGGCCATGTTTGAAGCTGCCCTTTGAACTCTCCAGATATTTTCTTCTATTCCTCCAGCGTACCCTTTAAGAAAGTCCTTCGGCCATGTTTCGTATGGTCTTAACGGTCCAACATCTGGGCGTGAAAAATGAAGGTAAGATGCAATTGTTGAGGCCACTCCCTTTACAGAATCAACCACACTGCTGACTTTATCCTTTACCCCGTCAACAAACCCTTTTATGAAATCTCTTCCCCATGTAAGGGCTTTTCCCGGTAATTCCTTTATAAAGTCTACAGCTTTTTTAAACCCGCTCTTAACAGTGCTTACGATATTACCCACTGTATTTTTAATGCCATCGTGTATTTTTTTGAACGTACCCACAGCATTATCTTTTATCTCATTTACAACCCTGACAATATTATCTTTTAACGACTTCCAAATACTTGCTATTGCGCTTAAGATCGCGTGCACTGCATCTCTAAACCATTCGCACTTTGTATACAGCAATACCACGGCTGCTATAATTGCCGTTATAACTGCGATTACAGGATGGGCCATAATCAAAGAAAACAGTCCAGATGCAGCTTTTTTAATAAATCCAAGAGCTGTAGATATTAAACTACCAGCTTTTGAAACAATTCCGCTTGCAGCCCCTATTTTAGACAATGCACCCGTGACAGCCCCTATTCCTGTTGCCACTTTCCCTATTGTGATTAGAAATGGTCCAACAGCGGCAATTACTCCAGCAAGAATTAGAATAATCTTCTTTGTTCCCTCATCCAATTCGTTAAATTTTTGAATCCACCCGCTTATTTTTTCTAACACATCTTTTATTACAGGTAGAAGTATCTCCCCAATATTGGCAGCTGCGTTTTTAATAGCCTCTTGCGTCTGCTGCATCTTTGCCGCTGTTGTTTCATACTGCTTTCCTGCCTCTGTGGATAAAGCGTTTCCGTTTGCCCACTCCTCATTTGCAAGGGCAAACGTCCCAGCCATTCCTTCTGCATTATTAGACAAACGCTTCATTGCATCCGTTTGTCTGATGGATTCTACTCCGAGTTCGGCCAGAACTAAATTTAAGTTCTCCCCTCCTTTTTGTGCGTCATTCATACCCAATAATACCGCCTGCATAGCTCCAGCGGCATCTGTCTCCCATGCACTCTTAAACTGCTCTGCACTCATTCCTGCCGTCTGTGCCCATACATTCATTTTTTCACTACCTAACGCAACGCTTCTATCTATTTCAGACATGATTGTTGATATTGCAGTTCCACCAGCTTCCGCTTCAATTCCCACGCTTGAAAGACTCGCTGACATAGCAAGTATCTGGTCTTCCGTCATTCCAATTTGCGTACCAGCTCCAGCTATACGCATTGCCATATTCATAATATCCGCTTCCGTCGTGGCTGAATTATTGCCTAGCGCTACAAGCGTATCCCCGAAGTTTTTATATTCATCGGCGGTCATCCCCGTAATATTTGCGAACTGCGCAAGCTCTGTTGATGCCGTTTCTGCATCTAAATTGGTGGATATATCTAAATCAGCAATTATCCCTGCAAAGTTTGCCAGATCATCTGCAGCTATTCCAAGTTGTCCACCAAGTTCCATTACGCCCAGTATATCTTCCTGTGAAATAGCTTTTGTCTGGCTCATTTCTTCTGCCGCTTTTCTAAGTTCAGAAAATTGTTCTTCCGTGGCATCTACTGTTTTTCTTACGCCTGTCATTGCCGATTCAATATCTGTAGCAAATTTTACGGATGCGCCACCTGCCGCTCCCACGGCTGCTGATAGCGGAAGTAAAGATTTTCCTGCACTCTCCACCTTTTTTCCGAAGGAAGATGTTACCTCAGATATTTTACTAAGTGATGAATTTGATAACCTCGCTTGCTTTTCTAATGATTTAAGCTCCTTCTCTGTTTCGATGATTTCTCTTTGCAGGGAATCATACTGCTCCGGTGATACCGGGTTCCCAAATTCGTTAGATACTTCCTTGGCCGATTTCTGAAGTGTTCTCAAATCCTTTGAAGTCTGCTTTATCTCGTCCTGTATAGCATTGTACTTTTCTTGTGATATTTCGCCGTTTGCAAGCTGAACTTCGGCATCCTTGGCATTTTCCTTTAAATCATCAAGCTTCTTTTTTGTGTCATCTATCTGCTTCTTAATTGGATCGTATTTTTCTTTCCATTTATCATAATTGGGCGCTGCTTCTGCCGCCTGCTTATTTGCTTCTTTTAACGCATCCAGTTTTGTCTTTGTCTCTCCTATTGCGTCCTTCAGAATTTTTTGCTTTTGTGCCAGCAACTCTGTATTTTTAGGGTCAAGCTTCAGGAGGCGCTCCACATCTTTTAATTGGGTCTGCGTATTTCTTATTTCGGATTCTGTCTGTTTTAATGCTTTATTTAAACCTATGGTATCCCCATTAATCTCCAGGGTAATGCCACTAATTCTTTTACCCGCCACTATTACACCTCCTAAAACCTATCAAAGTCCGTTTGTTCTGCAAGTGCAGGATATTCGTATTCGTCGTTTCTTTTCTCCGCGTACATATCATTCACTAAGCCAATGGACAGCAAATCCAGGTCATGTATGGATAGGCCGATTTCTACGCATCTAAGCAAAAAGAGAGGCGTTGTCACCTCTCTTGCACTTTTTTTAGGTTTTTTTTTGCTTTTACTTCCGTTTCTGTGTTAAGACTCCATAATTCTATCAACTGCGGCAGCACCTCATAAATAGACAGCATATTAAACTGTTCAAGCCATTCCTCTGGCGTATCTGGCTGTTTTGGATCGGCGTGTTTAGCCATAACGAAGGCTACATTTTCAAAAATTTCTAAATCCTCAATCTGCAAATCTCCTTCTTTGCTGATGCCTGATTCCAGCCTTGCAAAGTCTTTGAAAATGTCTCTTCTGAAAAAGGCACGATAAAGCCTCGGTATCGTCGCGGATGCACGAAACGGCACTTTTTTCCCGTCAATCTCAATCTCTTTTTTTATCATTACTGTCCCCCATTTACTGGTATCGGAGTGGTGTACACTGAGTCATACCATGCGGTGTAAACAGATTGATCTGTCTGGTCACTGGTCTTTGCCTTAACTCTTCCATTCTCGTCGCCTGTTGCAGATATGGTCAGTGTTTCTGTAGTCGGTTCAATTACATCTTCTTTTGTCTTGGATTCAAGTGACGGCCTCGTTGCTGTACAATTATACAGGACATGTCTTACCGCCTTTTCATCCCCTTCAAATTCAAACAACAAAGCAAATTCAACTGACTTTGCGTCAGCGTTCTCTATTAGCACTTTCTTTTCGTCTAATGTCTCACCAAGGATATCCGTTCTAAACGACTCAGGCAGCAACGCAACCTCTAAGTCGCCCTCATAGCCGTTATTGCTGGAAGACTTATAAAACACAATATCATCAGCATAAAACGGACTGATTTCCCCCTGTGCATCTAACGAAATACTAACAGACCCGGGTATCTTTACCGGCTTTTCGTAGGTTGTCACTCCGCTTTCTGATACGCTTTTCTTTGCGTAGTGGGCGTTTTTTAAACCGTATTTTACTTTATTCATTAATAATTACCTCCATTTCATATATAACTTCGTATAATTTCTCAGTTTCAATATAGGTCTCGCTTTTCTCATAAAAAAAACCGTGCTCACGCAGCACAGCTTCTATCTTTTTTTCTGATGCAATATCTTTTTTATCAGAATATAACTCTATATCTAACTCGTTTATGGATTTATACACAACATTATCTGCACCAAAGTTATTAGTTCCAGGGAAAAGATAAACCACAAATGGGGGATTGGGTGCCACCCCTTCTTCAAAATGGTGGTATGCCGATGGCAACCCACACGACTTTACCATTTGATATATTTCCTGCTCTGTCATGCTTGCAACCTCTCCTTCAACCGCTTTTCATAGTCTTTTATCAGACGATTCTCCACCGGCTCTATATGCGGTATTGCGCTTACGCGCCCGCCTCCACGTTTCGCATGTCCTTTTTCTAGTAAATGAGTAAGGCTTGGCTTTTTACGGTTATACACTGTAATCTCTATACTGTAACCGGAATCTTTCCCGACAGAATACGACCACCCGTCTTTATAATGCCCCTTTTTACTTCCATCCCCCTCGGGAGACGTCTGTTTTAGTCCTTTAACAGCGTCCTTCGCAACCCGTTTGGCGGTTTCTCTTACGTCATTTGAGCATAAGTCTGCATATTCCTGCATTGCCCGCATAAGTTCATCCGCCATGTCTCCTACGCCTACCTTTCGCCCTTTGGGCATTCCATCACCCCTTTGCTACTGCCCTTATTTTAATTACCTCATTTTTATATTGGACATTATCAACGCTGGTAATATTGTATTCCTGCCCACGATGTATTAAGCGGTACTCCTTCGTGTTCATCTTTCCCAAAAGGGCATGATAACGCATCACAAACATAATTGTATTCTGTGATTTGGTCTGTGCAGCTTCCCAATACTCGCTCCCAGACAGGTTATTCATGTACGCATATCCAGCATAGTATTTAGTCCAGGCTGATGTTTGATTCCCAATTTCGTCCTCTGCAATAGTATTTCTCTCTATTACCACTGGCTCTCTATATGCTCCAGCATTCATAATTCTTTCACCGCCTTATAACAGATTCTTACTGTACATACCTAGAATAGTATCCACCACACGATTTGTATTATTTCTGTCGACATACATCTGCCGGTTATCATACATATCCGATATTAGGACAAGCACTGCAATAGTGATATCCTCATGCTCTTCCAATTCCGTATCGGAAAGTCCGGTGTATGATTTTGTATACTCAATGGCTGCTTTTTTTAGAATCTCCAAATAAGCTATGTCGTCCCCCGGAAGGTACTCTTTCTCTGTACGAATCTGTCTGCAGATATCATCTATTGCAATTTCACTTATCTTCATCTTATCTCCTGTTATGCGCTTTTCATGGTTAAAGCGGCAATCTTCTGCTCATTTTCAATCTTACTGTCAATTTCAACCCAAGCAACCACTCCAATCGCGTGCTGGGTTGCGTATTTTTCCCTCAGCACCTCGATTGACACATCTTCTGAGAGTTTAACCGCAAGCCCAGACATATCTCCGTAATAGATGGCAAGTTTCCCGGCTGCCACCTCTGGCATATTAGCAGATGTATATACATCTTTTCCAAGCAATGTATAACCCCACCTCGAAGATACATCCCGGTTAAGCAGGTAATTTCCATCACTGTCTTTCAATTTTCTGATTTTTGTTCTGGTTTTCTTGTTCATGATCCATATAGCATTACCCTGGTACATATCCGGAATTTCTTCCTGCACGTCAATAAGCTCGTCCGGGGTGATGGCAGTAGCTGAAGCGGCTGTTACTTTCTGTTTCACCGTACTTAATCCCGTAATCTTGTCCGTAGTGCCATTCAACAACTCGTTTTCAATCCATTTACTGACACTTTCAGACATTGCATCAATTACAAAAGATACAATATCAAACTGGCTGTTATTAATAAGTGATTTAGACACCTTAGAAAGCGCACCAGCCAAGAAACCTTTAAGCTCAATATTACCGAATTTTCCGCTTGTAGATTCCAGCTCTACAAATTCTGTTGAGTAGGCCATTTGAATTGACTGAGTATCTTCATCATAATACGGAATACTTAAGCTTCCGCCAATATTATACCTGGTTGCCATACTGTAAATAGGGCAAATTTCAGTGACTTTCTTAATGATTTTCTGGGCAATGCTGGATGGGATAACTGCTCCGTTATCACCCGTAGTCATATTTACGTCAGCTCTTTCCTGCTTCACGCCTCTTAAATAAGCCTCGAAAGCTCTTTCTTCCTTTGCTTCCTGGGTCATCTCCTCGTGTTTTTTGTTACTTATAGCATTTAAATTAAGCGTTCTTGCCCGCTCCATTCTGTCAATAGATGAATCTAAGGATTTAATCTTGCCTTCTAATTCATCAAATTCTTTCTCTTCGTCTTCTGAAAACGCTCTTTTTTCAGTTTCTGCAGTGTCTGCTATAACTTTCATCCGCTGCACCATATCCGCTCTCTGCTCCTGTAAGCTTTTCAGATCCTCTGCTCTAAACTGCATATACTTTTTTAATAATGTCTTTCTTCTCATACTTATTTCTCCTTTATTTTTCTAATTTATTAATTCTTTTTTTATAGCTGCTATAATCCACTTCGTCTCTGTTGTTTTTTTCTTCTACGTATGTAGCCATTGACTCCAAAGGCTCAGAGGTAATCACTTCTTTTCCCTCAGCCCTGACCTCTATGGAGGTCCCTTCATAACAAGGCATCTTCCTGTGGTCAATAATTGACACCTCTTGAAGCTGCATTTCCTCCACATAACGTCTTTTCATACCATTAGTAAGCTCTTCTTCGCTGGCATCCCGTTCGTAAAAACCAAATGACCATCCGCGAAGCTTCTTTTCTCTGGCTTCCTGAATCACTTCTGGATCGGTTATCTCCGCGATTGCCCTCAGTCCAATATTGTCTTCGAAAAGCTGAAGGTTTGTTTGGGTTGAGCCAAGTTTTCTTGTACCATCATGATTAAGCAGTAAATCCACTTCGTTCTGTTTTAAGGCTCGCTCAAAAGCCCCTGGCACAATCTGCTCAACAAAGCGCTCTCCGGTTTTACGATCCCTCATTGGCCTGGAGTCCCGCCCAACAGCGTTCACATATCCATCAATTAGTACGCTGTCATTTCTAATTTCAATTCTCATTTTCTTCCTCACCTTCTTTCGTTTTTATATTTTCTAATTCCGGATCACTGTCCTGGTTGATTTTTCCTGTTTCGTTCATGTTTGGGGTATAAAATGTCTTCGTGTCAGGATCGTAAAGCACATCCTGTAATCCAAGGCGAACAAAATCAAGACCTAACTGCGGTAGGTTCTCTTTTAGTCTGATTTCGTCAATCTGCATAAACCCATTTCTGCTTGCTAACTCATAAGCCCTAAATCTCTTTTCGATATCTCCTTTAGTTAATTCGGATGTATCTGCAGCAAAATAAAAACAACTTTTTTCTGATTCAAGAAGAAGATCCCGATTAAGCGCACATTCAAGTTCTTTTAATATAGGATTTAAGCAGTACTGGACGAAATTAGTCTTATCATGCTCTGTTGCCCCTCCATTTATCATAGCTGGAGGCATATTAAACAATTTGCATATTTCGTCGCTGTTTGTCTTTTTGTTCTCGTTTAACTGCATTTCTACGCTGGTATTACTGGCTTCCTGAAATTCAAGTCCCTCATTCAAAATAACCACATTCTCTGTATTATTTTGATATAGGTTTCTCCACGCTTGCTTTAATGCATCCATAGCCGCCTTAGCAAGCTTTTTAGGAGATTTTATGAATCCCTTTTTGTTACCCCCGGTTTTTACCAAACCTTTTTCATATTCAAGTGAATGATATGCCACACTCAGCACTTCGCTATTTTCATCTACAATACTCTTACCAGACCGTCCGTCCTCCGTATTTCTAAGGACTTTAAGGAATTCATACGGTTTATACCTCGAACCCTGGATCATAATGTCATAATCCTTAAATATAGGATCAGGGGAAAATATAAAAGATACCTCATTCTCTTTAACGTAGTGCAGTGACTTTATTCGATTTCCAGATCGGTTTATAAAGGCGTATCCACCTTTTCCCGCCAGATAATCCTTTGTTAATGCACGCTTAAACTGCACACCGTCCAGAGTGTCCCCCGTTTCATCGTTTAACAGCCTTATCCTTGTATCATCCTTCACTTCTTCGAGTTTATCACCCACCAGTTTGTAAAGCCTGATGGGTATGGTAGATACTGTTTCTGCTATTTTATTTACACACGCTGCAAATGCCGGAACATTCATCGCCTGTTCTCTTGTCATATAGTCATTTGATAGGCTCGCTCTCAGCAGTGCCGATTCATTTGCATCAGCTTCGATATTTTCCGGTTCTGGATCTGCCCTCATTCGGAAGGGCCACATAAGCGTCACTCCTTTCTAGCATACCTGCACTGTAAAACCGCTCTCATCAAATAGAATATCTTGCTGCAGCAAATATACAGAGTTAATAATTCCAACTACTCCGTCTACTTTTCCATTTGACTTTTTCTTGTTTACATAGCGGTTCATGTTTGTGTCATAGGTACATTTTGCGTTTTCGAAGTTTATTTCTAATAACCTGTTTTCTTCATAATGCCATTCTCTGTTTGCGACTTTTTCTGCCAGCAATTTAGTTGGTGGGTGGAGGGTGTCTGAATGCTGCCTGATTTCTACTGTTCTATATTCCTTATCCCACTTCTGTGCACTCGATAAAGCGTTATATCGGTCAAACCCGATAGCTTTTATGATAACTCCTTTTGTTTTTTCCAGATTAAAAACATACTCTTCGATCACACCATAATCAACGGTCATGTCTCCGCAAGCTATACACGTTCCAGCCGCTATTGCTGCGCGGTAATCAAATTTTTCAAACTCACTTTTTTCTTCAATCCTGCCTTCCGGAATGAATGTCATCACCTCGCTAAGTATTTCTCCATCCTCTTCGGAAGACATAGCAACCGCACAGTTATCATTAGTCATTGCAAGGTCTACACCCACATACACCTCTCTTCCTTCCCAGTCAATATTCACTTCTCTGCAGGCTTTTACCTGGTCAATCGGGATGTATGTTTCTGTTCCTGCCCCCTGATAAATAATGTTGCAATGCTTGGTCAGGAAATTTTCCCTAAGCCTCTCACGGTTTATAGCATTCCTGCGTTTTTTTATCAATTCATCCCATACCATATCTATTTCCAACGCCAGAGGATTACCGTGCGCTAGAATCAAATCATCAGTAGCCCAATCCTTTGTGTTGTCTGGCTCGTAAAGTAATGCAAAAACTGTTTCGTCATCTATTAGTCCGTCAAGTATCTTTTTGGCGTTGTCTACTTCATCCTCCAGCGGATTGTCAGCGGTTGGATATTTCGTCGAAATAATAAACCCTAATTTATTCTTTACAAGTAGCTGTCCAGAACGCATAGCCTCAACTGGATACGACGTAGGAAGCGCTCCCACTTCATCAGCAATAAAGACAGACGGTTCTTTTCCATCCATGCGGCTTGTAGAATAATTTAGGGGAGTATATTTCGTTTTGGTAGGATTATGAAGGATGTAATCCCTTAATACCTTAAATTCATTCTCTTCAAATACTTCTTCGTTTGTAGCAATCAGAGGCTCTAGTGCCTCTTTAATCTCCCTTGCCAATGCCCCGTCAGGCGCTACAGAAAAGAAACGGGAATAGGACGGCTCAAGGTAAAAAAGCAAAATAAAAAGAACAGCAACTACAAATGTTTTGCCATTCTTTCTGCATATCTCAAGCACCGCTGTCTGGTAACGGCGCATACGCCTGTCATTCCGATGGACCGTGCATAGGACTGCCGTTATGAGCAGCCATTGATATCCGGCCAGTGCCGAATAGATAGACTTCCCGGCCTTTGGTCCCTTGGCCATCTTGAGCACCTTAAGAATCTTATATATCTTATCCAACAGACTCTCATTGATGATGTATTTCTTGTTCTTCCCTTTGTACGTCTGCAAAAAGTCCGCACACTGGAGGATGACGTACCTCGGTGCCTTTATCTTCCCCCGGCATACCCCCTCAGCATATGCGACCGCCGGGTGCTTAACCTTCGTCTTCGTCATCCTCATTGATTAAATCCATGATGGTCTTTTTCTTTTCTCCGGGCTTCACCTTCGCAATGGATAGTTTTGCCCGGCTCTGAGGGGATAAGCATAGTTCATTACAGCACCTAAAATATTCTTTAGACGCTTCTGCTCTGGCTTGGCGAAACGGATTTTCAAATAGTACCGACTTATCTTCATTTGCTTTACGGTCTAGTTCCTGAATACGATCCACCGCTATTGCTGTTTGTGCTAGAATGAACAAGTCCAGGTTCCCAAGGATATCGGCTTCTTGTAGCTCTTCCATAATATAATTAAATATTTCCATCTGGTCTTCTGTTAAATATAATGGCGGTATCAGCTTATCTTTCTTGCCCCGAAGCTCATTCTCAATTGCAGCTCTTTGCTCAGTTTCTTCTGCACCGATTTTACCAGTTTTTGCAGATACCGCCTTCGCTGGTCTTCCCATCCATCCACCTTCTTCCTTTAAAAAATTTTCATTTCTGGCAATTTGTGTATTTTGAGGGGAGGCGTCGGTGTCCGAAATTGTATATATTATTCACACAACTACCCGGGGGATACCCCTACTCGTCGATTATTATGGTCCCCTCACGTTTAAAGTTCTCTGCATGCTCTATATTTGTTGTATATCCACATACTGCCTTACATACTGCACATGCTCTCCTGTCGCATAGATATGCTGCTTTTATCCCACAATCTACTGCGACGTTCTTCTTTTCCCCATCAATATACAACTCTGCCGTCATTGCCTTTTCTCTGTCCCATGCGTATAAAATATTGCTTTTAATAAATTTGTTCATGCTTCCTCCTGTTCGTCTATAATCCTCTTGATTACATCATAATCTATCTGTCCTGCCTCTGCCATTACATGATGCACATCACATACTGTCAGTAGATTATCATCATCTAATCTCTTATCGTAATCTGTCTCTATTGGTATAGCATGGTGGACAGATAGATTATGATAGTTGTACTGTATATCTGTACCATATAGATTACGTATACATATCTGACACAGGTTTTTATCCCTGCTCCTTATCTGCTCACGCTTATCCCTCCATCTCCTGGAGCTTCGGAAGCGGTCTATATATGTGATATTCTTTCTGCGCTGTGGTCTCTTTCCGCAGTCATATTTACTATCATGTATGCGTCCACAATATTGACATGATTTAAGCATCTTACATACCTGTTCTGTGTATAATAAAAGCACCCTGCTGTTTAACAGAGTGCTTTGTAGGGAGGACTTGAAACCTAGCTGCCAGGCCACAGGCCCAATAGCTCTATTGTTATTATACATGTGATTGGTGTGAATTGTGTGAAAGTTGCAGATAGTCATCTATTTTCTTGCTAATACTGCTCCTCTCCATGTTCACCTTCTCGGCCACTTTATCCTGCCTAAGCCCATCAATAAAATACAATGTAAATATTCTGTATTGGAGACTATCGTGAATGGAATTTATAAATTCCTCTATCTCCTCATTTTCCTTCTGGTATTCCTCTTTTTTCTTGTTAAGCCTTTCTTTGCGTTTAATATACTTGTCATAATCGCAGCCCACTACAGACTGTGGCCTGGGATATCCTTTCTGATAATCAAATATAACGTCATTTCCAGTCGCATATTCCGCAGCATGTTCCAGTTTAAAGTTTATCTCTGCAATAGCTGCCTTGTTGTGGATATAAGCCGATAGCCTCTCCTTAGTCATCAGTTTTGTTTCCAACGGAATCGCCTCCTACTTATACTCTTTCCCCGTGTTCCTGTCCTTTAAATGTATATGGCCTACTATCTCAAATCCACAGAACCACGCCAGCTCCTTAACCATCCTTATCACGTCCAGGACTGGTTTAGGCGGTCTGTCGGCCTTCTGGATAGCCTTACCTGCTGTCTGGTCTGAGTAGCCCTCATTATTCTTGTATGTCAATCGCTCACCTCTTTTGCTATTGCAACTCTATATATTGCAATTATAGTATAATATTGCTTATATTACAATATATAGGTTGCATTTTTAGTAATTCTATACCCAGGTATCTATATAGACATTTACTTCGTCTATGTTTTCATACTGTCCAATAATCTCTTTCTTTACAATCATGTCGTTAAAATCTTCCGGATCACCGTCGACATATAAAATATTACCTTCCCGATCATGCAGTTCGGCGCTCCAGTAACCATAATCTTCGTGGAAACACAATTTACAATCATTTTTAATACCAGCGTCTTCACAACTAAAATCAAAGTCAAGAATACTACTGCCAAAACAGTTACCGCGAATTACGTTTAAGATTTTCCCTCTATACTCTCCAGATTGAATAATTGTTTCCGCAACATGTATTCCATCTACCAAATTTAAATCATATTTTTTCATTCTTTTCCTCCATCTAATTTCAGTTTAAAAGTGTAAATCTCTCTTGGTGCAATATTGCTCCCAGGTTTCTTTCCGGTAACAACCCCCGTATATATAGCGATATTGAAATTCAAGTTGTGACTTATTAGGGATAACACCTAACCGCTCGTTGCGTTCCGCCTGGGCGTATAAATTGATAGCCTTATACCCCTTAAGGGCTTCTACCCTTGCGGCTGCGTCCTCTATATCTGCCGTCACTAGAATGTATATAAATATCCGATATGGCCTCACTCCATACTTCCCCAGCAGATCTATGGTGCGCCTTATAGGTTCGATCTGCGACTTCTGATCGCATGAAAATCGAATGAACCTAATCCAGGACAACCTGGATAATATCTGCGCTACCTCGTCTGTCACCAGCCTGGCGTCCATCCCTTGGTTAAGGTCAATACGGTATCCGCTCCCGATCATATTCTCAAGCTGTTCAATCCCATATCCCGATGCAAGTATATTATTGTCCATCAGCACAAGCTTGTCTGTGTCTGGCCGAACAATATCCTTCCATCTTCTATATGGCCTAATCTGCCCTTCTTTTTGTGGCACAACGCACCAGCGGCAGTGATTATGGCATCCCCGTGTTGTGTATCCGATCGCATAATCACAATCTGGATAGATACTGTAATCTGGGTATATATCATCTATTTCTTGTGGTAATTCCTTATCCATCGGCACGTTTCGGTATCCGGTGCCGCCTTTAATAGTATTATCAGGCAGCTCCATGTTGTCCGGGGTGAAATCAAACACCTTGCTACTATATACCTTGTCGTAGTGTAACAATGGTGCCCACCAATCTACATTGTCCCCCTGCACCTTATGCCAGGCGGATATTTTCATCAGTGCAAGGTTTGGGAAGTTCTTCCCGCGCTTAAAATGTTCTTTTTCTGCATCATGTAATCCTAAATCCATCTTTGAAAGGAAGCCGATGCATCTTTCCCGGCCGGGGCTTCCGCCTCCTTTCTTAATTTGTTTAAATCCTAAGTTATGTGATAGGGCATTTGTGGACATTTCAGCTACCCACTTACGCACCGTTTCCGGCTGGCATCCGCGGAATTTATTGCCATTAAGCGCCGCCGCATGACCGCTTACAACCGCCCTGGTAACATGTGTTCCCAACCATATCATTTATACATCACGATAACCTAAGTTAATTTGCTTCTTACAGCTCTGCATTTTTTACACCTGTATATAACACAGGTATTTCCTTTTAGTTCGAATTCCTCAAACTTTTTCCACTTGTGAAAGCAGAATATATCTTTCAGTTTCATGACTTGCCCCCAAAGGCAACAAACTCCTGGGATTTCCTTTCCACTATGTAGGTTACTCCCTCGAGCGGTACCACCTCATAATCCATATTGTTGTGTATCTCTACTACTGGCTTCCCGTCTTTTACTGTAATCTCTGCTAATATTTTCTTTCCTGTGGACATATCATTTCCTCCTCTAAATTACTTTCCCGCCGTGCTTATAAGGGCGGCTCTTGTTGTACTGCATTTTCTGCAATATGGCATGTTCCAAATCAATTCCGTAGTATCCGCACATGTCAAATATCCTGATCACAGTGTCGGCCAGCTCTGAGGGAATACCCTCCATCTTCCCCGGTATCAAAGGGCTAGTTGTGTGCTGCTTCCTGATTTCCTCTGGTGATCTTCCGTCCCGGTATTCCTCCAGTGCTTCCGAGAGTTCGCTGTGGCACAATGCGATCAAGGTCCCAAATTCTGGTGCCGTCTCCCACCAGCCATGCTCAATTGCTGTTTTATGTGCTTCCTGTACCAATTCTGTTATCTGTCCCATATACTTCCCTCCTATATCATTAAAATTACTCTTGTACCGCCTCTGAATTCTTCATTGAAAAATACCGTCCTCGTACTTTTGTAAAAAATAGCAAATACCTTTTGACTTGTGAATGATATATATGCTTTTTTAATCACTTGAGCCACCCCTTTTCCTTAAACGCCCGTCTTATATCTGATATTGCTCTGTCCAAATCTCCAGAAGATTCCTCCATCATACAAATGGCATCGCTTATCTTATCACGATCCGGTCCTTCTTTTTCCACTAGCTCCTGCACCTTATTGGCAAACTCCAGCCCCAGGTGATACGATATCACTCTAAGACAGTCATCCATTGTCAATACCTGTTCCCACTGGCCTTTTATCTCTATCATGGCTCCCTCCTATCCTGCGCAATAAACCTCAAAAACGTCCGGATAATAAACATCCATTCCCGGCCATACTTTCTCAAGCTCCACCGTTACTTCGTCGCCCTGGTCTGCGTACATCTGCATTACTCTCCGTTCCGCTTCATGCGCCGTATCCGCCCGCACCACACCTTTAAACTGTCCATCGTTGGCAGAGTATATCCACATGTTTTCCGGTATCACACAGCGGTTTAACGTGTATATCGTCACTGCATCCCATTCCCTCAGAACACGCTTTGCCCCAGTGCGCCCCTTCTTCATTTTTCCGTTAAGGACAGCCGCCATAGTCTGACTGCCCACATGGACACTTCTCCGTATCTCGTTCTGTGGTACTCCCTTCGCGTTTAGCTTTAATATCATGTCAATTTTTTTCTGTGTCACAGGTCCCCTGCCCATTGTTTGCACCTCCCAGTAATAATTGTTTTTCAAGATCCAATAACTCATTCCGGCTGTAATCCCGGTCTTCAAAGTTGTTAAACTTGTTCTTTGCCGCTGGTTTCTTTGGCTCCGGTAACGGAATATAATTCTCGTCCAGATAATCCTTATACCCGCTTTTGAAAAAAGTACTGCCGTTCTTCGGTCTGCGCCAATCGGCGTCTCTCTGAAGTTCCAGGCTGTAGCGTTCAATCGCTTTAACTAGCGTGGGTTCACCTATTGCCAAAAGTTCTCTTTTCTTTGCGGCTGATACTTCTTCCTTACCCCGTGGGTTAGGGTATAATTTCCAGAGACGTTCAAAAAGTTCATTCGCTTCGCGCGTTATATTTTTATTCTTTTTCTTTTGTTCTTCTATTCTTTCATTCTTGTTTGTGGTCACTTGCTGGTCATCTGTTGGGCACTTGCTGGTCATCTGTTGGGCAATCTGCTGGTCACTTTTCTGGTAATCATTCCAGTGAAGTATTGTAATTAGGCTGTTTTTGTTGCTGGCTTGCTGGTCAATCTGCTGGTCATTTTTAAACGCACTTAGGATTCTTTTTACCTTGCTTTCGTTCACGGATAATTCGGCCGCGATTTTAAGTCTTCCGGTAATTAACTGCCCGGGGTGCAGTACTATTTTTTCCCCTTTGAAGAGCGCCGGGTAATCTTCATGTGTGGCATGTAACAGGAGATATACCCACACTGCCAGATGATCCGCATCCTTGCAGACAATTGGATTTTCCAGTATTTTTCTATGTAGCTTTATCCATCCTTCCATCTGCCTCACCTGCCTCTATTATCGTTACCTCTATCCGTGGGTTTCGCTTGTCTGTGTGTATCCGGTCCACCAGCCCGATCACCCATTTCTGCGTATCGTTCTGCAACACCCCGCATTTAACCAGAGCATCCAGGATAAATTTCTTCCCGGAGTAGATGTTATCCAGGTCCCTCCTGCGGTCCTTTTCGTACCAGTCGAAGGTTACAATCACCGGGCGTAGTATTTTCACACCTTTAAGGGATTTAAGTATGTACGCCTTGCATATTGCGTCATTCTCGGCCTTTATATTGGCACCCTTATACTTACTTGACCTGTTAGCATCAATTATTGTATTCAGGCCATCCAGACGCCCAGGGATGGTAAACTTACACTCCATTAGCCTCCATCCTCCAGTTATTAAATGTAGTCAGCATACACGCCTTTTTAGTGTTGAGTTTAGTTACCCTGGATTCATCTTTCTTAATGTATTCCTTAAGCTCCAGCTCGTCTGCTATGTTTTTATACTGTTCCAATTTAGCCCCCTTTCCGCCCCGGGAGATTCCGGGGCAAGGCTTATTAATTAGTTACGTCGTGATATATAGTATGGAAAAACGCATAAACAAGGGTAAGCGCCACTTGATTATGTGCCTTACGGCCATTTCTTATAGATAAGCAATTCCCGGTTCCACCCAGGGTACTTATCCTTCATGTACATTTCTATGTACTGCATCATTTCTTCCCTGCACCCATCATTCCCGTTATCTAACATTGAGTGATGATGCTGGCAGCCTAATGCTCCGTTCTGCTCTACCCCAAGCCCTCCCTGGGACCTGGGGACAATATGCATAATCTGTTGTATCTGATACGCCAGATCGTTTGTTGCGTCCATATGGTATCCAATCCTGCAGAAGATGCAATTCTGATCACGTTCTTTTATGGCTTGACGTGTACGTGCATCAAACTGTAACGCTTTCGTTCGTTTATTCACAGAGGACCTCCTTTTATATTTCTGTTATTAATTGATCTGGCCATATAGGAGAATGCAGGACCTTTGTGTGCTTACAGTAATCACACGTTTCACATCGTATAGGGGGAATTTCTCCGCTTTTGAGCATTGATATTTTAGGCGTGTTTTGTTCAATCTCGCACAATCTCTCGTCCATCCACACCTGCGGGACTTGGATTATTTCCATATCCGGTTCTTTTTCTTTTGATAGCCCCGCAATATAGAATGGCATCTTCTCTCCAGTGCATATCCTTACAACCTCCTGGTATATTGCCGCTTGTATGTCGTATCCCCAATAGCGGACAAAATCCATTCTCCCGTAATCTTTTACATAGTGTGTTTCACGAAGAGATTTCATACATTTCAAATCAACAATGCATTTTCCTGGTATATAGCTGTCAAGTTTTGCTTTCCACTTAGCCCCAAACATGTATGCAGTGAATATCACCTGCTTTTTTCCGGACATAAATTGCATAAATAGACTGTCTCTCTCGGCGCGATTGATGATTTCCTCAGCTTTTTTATATTCAGCTTTTAAAGTGCCGGACTTTGTAAATATTTCCGGATTCTGCGCTTTGAATAAATCAAGTGTCCCTTCGAAGTGCGCATCCACGTAAGATCCAACCATTAACGAAGTGGTTTTCTCCATTTCCCATGTACCGTTTATTTTTGCAAGCGCCTGTTCTTCACATGCTGGTCGTCCAATTGTTCCGCAGAAATCCTTGTACTGGCTCACTGAAAGATACTCCCGGTTGGCTTCCTGGCTGTAATAGTTTTCAGTCATCACAATCATTTGGACGTCTCCTTATTATCCTCCGTTTCAAACGGATTATTGATTTTCCCTTTATCTGGTTTTTCAATGTCTTCTACTTCTCCCTCTACATATACCCCCATCAGTGCGTTTGGAATGTAAACCCTGGCAAAAAAGGCCGCAGCACGATAAGCAAGCATTTGCTCTGGCATGGTTTTCCATTTGCTCCCATTCTTTCCGTACCAGTCCTCAGATTTTGCCATACCAATTGTTACCTCGGTACCCTTTACAATCTCTCCGGTCTCCCGGTACTCTGCATGTATGTAACACCCCCAGGAATCTGTTCCTCTTTCTCCCGTGTAAACCGGGCGCACGTTTTTAAACTCGCTGCATGCACGTATCATACTCATGCATGCCTGTCCGCTCCACTGCGGCTTTCCTTTTACCACATATAAGTTCTGCATAACCATCATAGGGCTGACTCCCATGCGATTCGCCATATCTACAGCAATTGTACAGTCCATAGGCTTTCCCTGGTAATTTTGCGGTACCAGCGTTGATGATGCAAACATTTTTCCGATATCATAAATCCGCTTAAAACTGTCAGAATTAGAAAATGGGGTTGCATCCTCGTGCTTCTGATGTAATGTAACTTCGTCCATAGCCATGCCTCCTATAATTCAATTACTGTTAAATCCGGATCATCCGTTGTACGTGTAGCAATAAACTGCAATCCTCTCTCTTTGCATTTTGTATATAAGGATTCGCGCATTTTTGTTGAGAGTTTTTCCACTCCGTCAATAAGTATAATCTGCAGCCCATTGGGCTTTTGTAGTGCCACATCCACGCATAAATCAAGCTTCTGTCCATCGGAAAGGTTGCTTACCGGAAGCCCGTTAATGAGTGGAATGCCATTTTCAACGGTAAGTCCGTTAATCGGGATAGTTGCTTTCTCTAGTATTTCTCCCGGAAGCGTCCTGGCCTTTTCGATCTTGCTTGTATACTCTGTCGATTCCTGTGTGAGAGCATCCAGTTCTTCCTGCAGCCGTTCCATACGGCGGTATTCATTTACGTATCCCTTCATTGCTTCTGCGTAAGCAGCTTTTTCCTGCAACTCAGAGAAATCTTGCGGCTCTTTCTCGGACAGCTCTTTATATTCCTCTACCTGGGCGTCGTATTTGGCTACATTTACTTCATACTGTTTATTGATGACCGCCAGTTTATCGGCCTTTTTTTCTTCCAATCCATTAAGCTCTTTCTCGGCCGCAGTAATCTCAGCCTTTAGTCGTTCTATCTGCTTTTCAAGTCGGTTTCTCGTGGTAGATTGCTCTCTCTCCAGGGCAGAGACAGCGATTTCCCTGTCAGCCTGGAACGCCCGGACTTTATTGTCTCTCGTTTCCACAATCTGCTTGGCCCGCTGAATCTGATCATTTGCATTCCTGATAATCTCTATCCTCGAATATATCTCAGAAAGGTTGTAGTCCTCCCAAGTCTCAGCTTGGTATCCTTCAGGGATTCCATCCGCGATATCAGAAATGAACGCCCGCTTATTCCGGATATCCCTGTTTACGTCTTGACGGCTCCTGAAATAATAGCCTTTCTCAGACTGAATATCATTTAACACAGAAAGAATGTTTTGTGAGTAATCAATTTCCGGAGGTATTTCCCCAAACTGTTCTTTTATCCAGTTCAAATCCCAGTCAAACTGAATCATGTCAAGAATGATTGAATTTTGCTCCTTCTTATCCATGTTCATAAATTCGATAGGATTTAGCTGCAGCGGAGTAAAGATATCTCTCAGAAAAGCCTCCGGGCTGCCTATTTCATGCCCATCTTTTTTTACGCTTTTGTAGTCCACCTGATTCGTGCGTGGTTTACGGTTAATTCTAAGGCCATTGTCTGTCTCAATAAGGATTTCACCCTCCGATTGGCCTTTTCTCACTATATATTCTCTGTTTGATTTGTTTGTGAGAGCGTAGCGAATAGCATCTATTACGGATGTTTTCCCCACACCATTTTCTCCGGATAGTTCCAGTGATGACCCATTCACTTCGTATTCGGCTATACCAAACAGATTCTTGATCTTAATTTTCTTTACTTTCATTAGCAGTTCCTCCGTCCCCGCTTAAGAACATATTTATCGGGTTCCATAGTTGGAATGGGTTCTTCCGTCTGCCCGTTCACTTTGTCTAATATTTCCGTCAGCTCTTTGTTAGTTTGCTCTAGCCTGGTGCTGATAACCGATGTAAGCATCAACTTTACAGCACCATTCTGGCATTCATCCAGGGCGCAGTCTTCGAGTGATAAGTCTCCCTCGAATTGATAAGCTATTATTCTCATATGGCCAATTCCTTCGGTATCAATAATCCGCAGAGCATCTTCACTTTTTGTTTTTACCTTCAATAGTTCTTTGACCTTCTCAATTAATGCCTCTGCTTCCTTACCAATATTTCTTTCCTGTTGCATTTTTCCTCCGTTCCACCTATAATATAGGTATTGAATTATTATTAATTTTTACCTTTTCCCTGGGAAGTGGCCGCTTCCTGGGGATTTTTCTTTTCCCTCTCCCGCCTCGCCATCCTCTGGCAGTCTGCCCAGGTCAGCGATACGGTAAATACCGCATACAGCACTATGGCTATGATTACGGCTTGTACTGGTGATTCTGGCTTGAAAAAGCCTGTCTGCAGTACTGCGATTGTTGCAAATATGGCGATAATTACATCTCGAAACAATAGTTGTCCTCCTAACCTTTGTATTGCTTACTTACTTTCAACAGATATGCTTTAAATTCTTCTTCATCCACCCTCCAGGGTGACTTACTATACGGACCCAATTTATATGCAGGAGAATCTTTCTGCCTGAATACCCCAAGAACCGTCTCTCTACCCATATTAAACCGCTCCATAGTTTCTTCTACCGTTAAGGCCGTCACTTAATCGCCTCCTTTCGTATTACCA
>OLQH01000871.1_pt1 | contig 29007 bp, 29 predicted proteins | sample 1672671 | NCBI WGS metagenome assembly OLQH01 (sample SAMEA3136712, study PRJEB25190) | human gut metagenome
AAGTATAAAAGTATCGAGAGGATTATTTACAACCTGCCAGCGCCTTTCGGCGCTGCCGACGGCCACGAAAGAAAGGAGGCGTAAAAAATGCCCTTCAATTCATTTAAAGATGATGAAAAAACAATAGAAGTAGGGAAAATGGCCACGCTCATGCGTCTCTTCAAGTACCTGCTTGCATATAAAAAACAGATTATCGGAGTCCTTTTTATCATGGGCTTCTGCGTGGTGGTCAACCTGTTGAACCCGCTTATCATGGAATCAGCGGTGGATGACTATATTTCCAAAGGGAATTTCAGAGGGCTGGGCCGGCTTATCGTATTTGCAGTCGTTCTGAATATCCTGATGGTTCTGGGCATAAAGCTTCGTATGTATGTTATGGCAAAGGTATGCAACAGCATTCTGGTAACCATCCGTCAGGAATTATATACCCATATCCAGACGCTTGACTTCCAGTTTTTTGACAGCCGCCCTACAGGAAAAATCCTGGCGCGTATTATCGGGGATATCAATTCTCTGAAGGATGTACTCTCCAACTGCGTTACCACCCTGATTCCAGATTTCATTACCATCTGTGCGGTGGTGGCTATTATGTTTATTAAAAATGCGGGACTTGCGGCGGCTTCCTTAATCAGCCTTCCGCTGATGGCGGCCTGTATCTGGTATATCCAGACACGTTCCCACAAAAGATGGCAGATCCACAGGAAGAAATCCTCCAACCTTAGCGCTTTTGTCCATGAGGATTTGTCCGGTATCCGGATTATCCAGAGCTTTGGTGCGGAAGAGGAAACTATGGATACCTTCCGTGGCCTGACAAAGGAGCATCGGGATTCCTTTATCCATGCGGTGCGTTTAAATGATGCCATCGGTTCCGTAATTGATTTTTGCTGGGGACTTGGCACCGTATCGCTGTATTTTGCAGGAATTCTGATCATCGGCGTGGATAAGGTATCTATCGGTACCTTTATTGCCTTCGGCTCCTACATTTCCATGTTCTGGCATCCGATTATGAATCTGAGTAATTTCTACAATCAGATGATTACAAACATTGCCGGCGCGGAACGTGTCTTTGAAATCATGGATACCCCTTCCGCCATTACGGACAGGGAGGGCGTGAAGGAGCTGCCTCCCATTCAGGGGAAAGTGGATTTTGATAAGGTATCCTTCTCCTATGACGGCACGGTAAAGGTTCTGAACGAAGTCAGCTTCCATATCAAACCGGGCGAAACCATCGCCCTTGTAGGCCCTACCGGCGCCGGTAAAACAACAATAGTCAACCTGATCAGCCGATTTTATGACATCCAGGACGGGCATGTATACATTGACGGCTATGATGTCCGGGATGTTTCCATTGAAAGCCTGCGGCACCAGATGGGCATTATGACCCAGGATAATTTCCTGTTCTCCGGAACGATTAAGGATAACATCCGATACGGAAAACTGGACGCCACGGACGAGGAAATCATAGCTGCAGCCAAGGCGGTAAATGCACACGATTTTATCATGCGTCTGGATAATGGCTACGATACCGTTCTCAGTGAACGCGGCGGCGGGCTGTCCATCGGCCAGAAACAGCTGCTGGCCTTCGCCCGCACCATGGTATCCGATCCCAGGATACTGATACTGGATGAAGCCACCTCCAGCATTGACACAAAAACAGAGCTGCTGGTTCAGTCCGGCATCGAAAGCCTGTTAAAGGGCCGCACCTCCTTTGTTATCGCCCACCGTCTTTCCACGATTCAGAAGGCGGACCGGATCTTTGTCATCGACAACGGAACAATCGTTGAAGAGGGTAACGCCGCGCAGCTTATGGCGATGAAGGGAGCTTATTACCAGCTGTATATGAGCCAGTTTAAGAATGTCGTTTAATAGATATTAAAAACCCTGTTTTATTGAAGCAGCCGCAATGCCTTCCGTGATATGATACATAAGACGGAGGGTTTGCGGCTGTTATTTTTTGCCGCAAAGTGAAGAAACAGCATAAGATATCCAAAATATCAAGCTTTTTGGGCATAAAGATGCTATTCTTTGATTAAGGCAGAACAATCCCACTGAATCCTGACTGCTGCTTACGGTACCGTAATCCAGAAATCAGGAGGCCTCTATGAACAATTTGGAACTGCTTGTCCATTCTGGAGAGCAAATAAATCAGCCTGGCCTGTATGAGTTTTTTATTGTTTTTCGACACGAATCTGTATTTCCGTTACGAATTCTTCCGCCTGCGTTGTGTAGCGGTTGTCAATCGGGTACAGTTCCAGGATATCCCCGGTTATCTTAAACCTTCTTGACTCGGCTTCCTCCATAAGCGCTTTAATTTTCTGTAGCGATTGTGTATAGGGACCGCGGTAGAAGGTGGTCAGATAGCTGCCGGCCGGCAGAAGAATATCGCTGTTTTCCCGTAAATCTTCAGCGTTTTGTGTTCTTGTGCTATCCGGTTCGGCATCCTCCAGGATGAAAAATACGGAATGGAACAGATTATAGATTCCGTTTTTGATATCCTCCGGCGAAAGGCTGGCTCCGAAGCTTTGGTCGCCCAGGCTCCTTATTTTATCCTCATGGCGCTTCTGCAGCCTTTTAACCGCAAAATCCACCTCTTCATCCCGGGTAAAATCCTCATTGAGCTGCAGACAGTATCTGTCCGGAAATTTTTTCAACAGGCACTCTCCTTCTTTTGCTTCCCGGTATCTGTTTATATGCTCCATACGCTTCCGTATGGATTCCTCCGCCAGCTTCAGGCGTTCTTCCTGTTCCCGTATTTTCTTTTTTTCATCCTCCAGCATAATCAGTGTATGCTCCAGATTCTGGCAGTCCAGATAGGTCTTCACCTGTTTCATGGAAAAGCCCAGCTGCAGTAAGTCTCTGATAATGTTCAGACGGTAGACATCCTTCAGGCGGTAAAGGCGGTAATTATTTTTACCTCTTTTAGGCTCCAGCGCGCCGGCTTCCTCATAGTAGCGGAGGGAATCTGTGCCGATCCCATATAATTTGGAAATTTCGCTTATGGTATAATAATCCTTCATGGTTCTGCATTTTCTCCTGTTTTTTTATCCGTGCGGCACAGGTTCCGCCCGGATATCTGCCGCGGCAAGGACAAATCGAACGTATACTATACGCTTCACGCGGTGAATGTGCAGTTCTGTCTTGTCAAGACCACGACAAAATATTTTATATCTAAAAGACTCTGGAGCCTTAGAATAATTTGGTCTTGAAATATTCTGAGCGTTACGACATTTGCCATACTATTAATACTTTTCTGATTTGTTATTGACCTTAGTATTATACTAGAGTTTATAATCATTTTACATGCGGTTATAAAAAATTAATAAAAGTTTAATTCCGGGCGCTTTCTCAGCGTCAGGTATGGCGTTATGTATACCTGGCGTTGAGAAAGAAACCCGGCACTACAGAAATGAGGTTTTATTTTGCGTACAATGTTACTAAAGAAGTTAAAAGCTATGAATTGGAATGATTTTAAGAGACAGGGAAAAGAGAGTTTTCCTCCGAAGACGATACTGTCCATCCTGGCCGGTACTGCAATTCTGGCCTTCGGTATGGTGAATATTCATAAAAGGGTCCATATTACGGAGGGCGGCGTCCTTGGTATGATTTTGCTGCTTAATTACTGGTTTGCCATTCCCACTTCCCTTTTATCCCCCATTCTGGATGCCCTGTGTTATCTCGTCGGCTTCCGGTATCTGGGGAAAGAATTTCTTATCCGTTCCATCGCCGCCACCTTCTGTCTTGCAGGTTTTCTGAAGGTATGGGAAAGCCTTCCCTTCCTTCTTCCGAATCTGACGGATAAACCGCTGCTGGCTGCCATTGCCGGCGCCTGCTTTGTAGGAATCGGCGTGGGACTCGTGGTGCGGCAGGAAGCGTCCAGCGGCGGCGATGATGCGCTGGCTCTCGTGATTTCCAAACTGACGCACTGTAAAATATCACGGGCCTATCTGGCGACGGATCTGACTGTGCTTGTACTTTCCCTGACCTATATTCCGGTGGGACGCATCGCCTATTCCCTGATTACTGTTACTATTTCTTCCCTGCTGATTGATTTCGTGCAGACCTTCAGCCTGGCAAACTGGAAAAAAAGACTGGCTGCCTTGCAAGGGGCAAAAACGGCAATCGGCGAAGCTGAAGACTCTGCAAATTCTTAATTTGCCCGGAAACCGATACCCTGAAATCTATGCCGTTTTTCTAAAATAAGATCAGTTCCCTGAAAATCAGCTCAATTCCTGGATATCAGATAGATTTCCGGAGAATCGGGGTAGCTATCCTAAACTCAACCCGGCTTCCTGAGAAACCTCCGGCGGCCTGAAAGAAAAAATATATAGCACAACACGATTGTTATCACAGGCACAAGCCAAAGGTAAAAACCGCAGAACCATTTTTCCTCCCACGGTTTCCTGAACAGCTGAAATCTTGCCAGTACCACAGGGCTGAAGGAAAACAGGTAAGCCGCAGGCAAAAATCCCGCCCGGATCCCCCAGTTATACAGGAGCTGACAGACGAAATAACCAATACCCGCGCCTGCGGCGGACTGGAAGGGTGTATGTGAAAAAGCGGACAGACAGTACACCGCTCCCGCAAGCAGAATTACGGCGCAGATCCCCAGGAAAAATGAGGCAGTAAAGGCCCGGCCGCAGCTGACAGCCAGAACAGTATCCAGTTCTTCGGCCGCAGGCCGCATCATACCGGTTCTCCAGATTTCTTTTCCCCAGACACAGCGGATGAATAAATAATCCGAACCCAGAAGAATCCCCAAAATGGACAATGAAAGGGTGAGTACGGCAGCGGCTTTTCCACAGGCCGTTTTTTCCATCCCATTCGCAGCGGTCTGCAGCAGTTCCTCCATCTTCAGGCTATATTCCCCGGCAAATACAGGCGCGGTAAAAATGATGATAAGCATTGCGGCAAGCAGGCCGTGCAGCTCCATCAGCAAAAGCATCACAGCCTGTGCTTCTCCCGCATGAAAATCCGCCTGCTCCGCATATACCCGCCAGCCAAACCTCCAAGCAGCAAAAAGCCTCCCAAAGCGATGATCCAGCCCGCCAACAGCCGCATAAATGGCATTTTTCTTCTCCCTTCAGCACTGGAGCGGATCACAGATGCAGTTTTCAGGCTTCTGTCGGAGGAATATACATTAGATAATACCACCACCATGGTAATCCCCCACAGGATGGCCGTTCCCATCAATACCTCCATTAACCCTTCCCACCCTTCGGCATAGGAAAAATAAAGCCGGTCTGCGTAGGAGGCTCTGCCAAAACCGCCGTTTTCATCCTGCAGGGAATAGAGTACTGTGCTTTTCCTGTTTTCACTGTATCTGTAGTCCGTCATATTTTCCGTGATAAAACGGTTCAGATAATTTCCGTAGACGCAGCCGCCATCGTCATTATATTTCGCAAAACCATAACGGGCGATGATTTCTTCCGCCTTCCTGTCTGTCAAATAGCCTCCATATTCTGCAGTAATGCTGCGGTTATAGCGTACGGCGGCCATACCCCGCAGTTCCTCCTCTCCGGTATAAACCACGGGCATCATAATCCTAATGAGATACAGCCCCGCCAATAATGAGAGGAGAAAGCCTGTCCAGAGCGCAGGTTTCCTGCAAAGCTTTTCCAGTTCAATTTTCAGCAGCATTTGTCCGCCTCCTCCCTGAAGTAATAAAGGTATACATCCTCCAGCGTCGGCGGTACACTGACCGCCTCCGGGGCAGGGCAGTCCTCCGATATAATGCGCAGGGCTGTTTTATCCCCCTGGTTTTTCAGGCTGCTCACCGCATAGCGGCGGTTCAGCGCCTCCGCCTCTTCCCTGTCTGCGGCCAGCTCCCATACCCAGCCCTGCACCTGCCTGGCAACATTCTCCACACTGCCCTGCTGCAGAAGCTTTCCGCCCTTCATAAGAAGGATTTCATCCGCGATATATTCCACATCGGACACGATATGGGTGGAAAGGATAACGATCCTGTCCCGGGAAAAAGCGCTGATAATGTTCCTGAAACGGATACGTTCTTTCGGATCCAGCCCTGACGTAGGCTCATCCAGAATCAGGATTTCTGGATCATTGAGCATGGCCTGGGCAATTCCCAGCCGCCGCACCATGCCTCCGGACAACGTTTTGATCTTTTTTTTGCTGATCTCTTCCAGACCTACCATGGCGAGCAGCTCCTGCGTTTTCCTTTTTGCTTCCGACACAGGCAGCGCTTTGAGGGCCGCCATATACATAAGAAACCGCTCCGCCGTAAAGTCCGGATAAAAGCCGAAATCCTGGGGTAGGTAGCCCAGATAACGCCGGTAGCCGGCGCCCAGCTTATCTATCGGTCTGTCATTGCATAAAATTTTTCCATCATCCGGCCTTAATATATCGCATAACAGTCTGAGGAGCGTGGTTTTTCCCGCGCCGTTAGCTCCCAAAAGGCCGTATACCCCGTGGGTAAATGCAGCGCTGATATGATTTACCGCTATGTTATCCTTATATTTTTTTGTCACCTCGTCCAGCTTTAATTCCAGCATAACTCTTCTCCTCTTTCTAATTTCCCGGCCAGGCAATACAGCTCTGCCGCCACAAGGCCTCCTGCTGCGGCAAGTGCGGCAACCCACAGCCAAAGCATGGTTTTTTCATACAGATGCGGAATGCAGGCAGGAAGGAAGGAAATACAGCAGGCCGCCGCAAGCACGCAGGCCTGCAGGAAACGGTTATTCCCTCTGGCGAAGGTGAATACCGTCAGGTACAGCAGCGTATTATACACAAAAGGCGTCAGTAGATAGATTCCCGTCTGCCAAAATCCTGTCTGCAGCCTTCCCCGGGAAACAGCTGTGAAGCAGACAAGCAAAAGAAGATCCACCAGTCCCGTAATCGCCATGCGTACCGCCAGAAGCTGTCTTAAATCCAGACAGCAGCTGTGTTCCAGCTCCCACATATGGCAGGAAAAGCATTTCCCCAGCTCCGCAAAACCGGCTACGCCTGCCAATGCCATAATTGCGGATAGAACCGGCAGAAGCACCACATAGGAAACACCGCCCTGTTCCACCAGACCGCCCGGAACCGATGGCGTAAAAAACAGGCTGTTTAACCCATAAACAGTCAGATCTCCCACCCACAGGACGGCAGATGCGCCAAGAAGCAGCCAAAAGGCCTGGAAACACCAGTAACCGCGTGAAAAAAGGGTAAGCTGCGTACAAAAAATCTGCTGCCAGGTTGGTATGAATACCGGCCTTTTGCTCCGTATGCTTTTTTCAACCGCTTCCAGCGCCCTTTTTTTGCCCTGCACATCCGCAGGAAGCTCCTGCCGGAACAGTCTTGTTAATTCCCGGTCCCTTTTCATTGGCTTTCCTCCTCCAATATTTTTTTCAGCTTTTGTTTGCCCTGATGCAGCCTGGACTTTACCGTAGCTGTATTTGTCCCCGTTATCCGGGCGATTTCCCTGATTTTCAGTTCATCAAAATAAAACAGGGTCAGCGCCTCCCTTTGTACGCCGGGCAGGCGGGAAAGCGCCTGAAGCAGGCTGCTTTGCCCGCAGTTTTCCGTAAAATCCCGTTCCTGTCCGGCCGGCCGGGCCAGCTGCGCCTGTTCCAGTTCCCTGTCCCGGTACAGCTTTTTAAAATAATCCCGGCACACATTGGCGGCGATAGTCAAAAGATAGCCCTTCAGATTCCGCTCCCGGTAACTGTCCACGTAACGGATGAACCTGATAAACGTTTCCTGGGTGCAGTCGCAGGCATCCGCCGGATTTCCTGTCTGATAGCAGCAGAAACGGTAGATATCGTCATAGTATTTTTCCGCAATCTGTCCAAGCGGCTCATTATTTCCCTGATGTATTTCCCTGATCCATTTTTTGTCGTCCACGAAGAGGCCCCTTTGTGAATTCAAATACCCCGCCGCAGGCAACGGGCAGCAGCGGGGTATTTGACCCTCGCGGCAGTCGCCAAATATCCATGCAAGCATGGATACTTGGCTCGTTGCTCGCGGGAATAAAAGATTTGTACACGCGCGTCAGAGGACTCGCATTTGCTCCGCAAAACCAGTAGGAGGATTATTAAAATGGATTATATTAATGCATTCTGGGTGGGAGGTCTTATCTGCGCCCTCGTCCAGATACTCATGGAAAAAACAAAGCTCATGCCCGGCCGTATCATGGTTCTTCTTGTATGTACAGGGGCCGTGCTCAGCGCCATAGGCCTGTACGAACCCTTCCAGGAATTTGCCGGCGCCGGCGCCAGCGTTCCCTTGCTGGGCTTTGGCAATACCCTGATGAAGGGGGTCAAGGAAGGAGTAGATAGCCAGGGCTTTCTCGGCCTGTTTTCCGGCGGCTTCAAGGCGGGCGCCGTAGGGACCGCCGCCGCGCTTATCTTCGGCTACATTGCCTCCCTTATTTTCAAACCCAAAATGAAAAAATAATGGGGTGTGAACCTCCGATAGGAGAAGGTGGCCTCTCGGAAGGGCGGTTCCTTTCCGGGCTGTGCAGTATGTTTACATTTTGGTGCTTTTTTTCTGGGGGTGCTGGAGCTGCTGGTGCGTATGGAAAAGGTGCTGGAACGGACAGGCAGGGGGAAGGAAATCATTGAAATCCGCAACGTGAGGATTGACAGGAAGGAGCATCAGGTCATGAAGGCGGGAATTCCGGTGGCCCTCAAGCCGATGGAGTATGAGGTGCTGGTGCTCCTGGCGGCCAATAAAAATGTGGCTTTTTCCAGGGAGCAGCTCTTGAATCTGTGACGACCGGCGTCACAGGGGGAATTGTGGTTCACCGCACCGTACAGTATAATGAGACAAAAACGGTGGAAAATTATGAGCAGCAGCTTCACGCCACCGCCTATGCGCTGGGGAAGGAAATCAGTGACAGCGAGCTTGAGGGCTACACGGAGGCAACCAGAAGCTCATTTTATAATTATATTTAAAAAAAATACGGTGCTTCAAAATACATATTGATTAAGGACGGGGAGGTAGTCTGCAATCTCACGGCTTTTGATTTGGTAAACCCGCGGGAGGAGCGCTGGGCGGGAACGGAGGCTTCCGCGGATATCCGGCAGGTGGGGGAGCAGCATCTGCTGATTCTCGGGAAAAAACTGCCCGCGGATTCCCTTTCGGACTACCGGCTTGTCCTGGTGCAGGACATTACGGAGCTTTATGCGGATATGGAAAAACAGGCCTGGCTGTTTGTGGAGATTTATTTTGTGGCGGCAGTCTTATCGGTGCTGATTATTTTTCTCATAACGGGCAGGCTGCTGAAGCCGCTGCGTAAGCTGCAGCAGGCGGCTGCGGATATCAGCGAGGGAAGGCTCGGGCAGCGGGCGCAGGCTGGTTCAAAGGATGAAATCGGCGCCATGGCGGCTTCCTTTAACCGTATGGCGGACCGGATTGAGGAGCAGGTGAGGGAGCTGGAAAAGGTTTCGGCGCAGCGCGGGATGCAGCTTGGAAGCCTGACCCATGAGTTGAAAACGCCTATGACATCAATCATCGGTTATTCCGATACCCTGCTGCATGTGAAGCTGAGCGAGGAGCGGCGGGAACAGGCGCTGCATCGTATTCATGATGAGTGCAGGAGGCTGGAGCGTCTGTCCGGCAAGCTGATGAACCTGATCGGTCTGTATGATAACGATAGTATCAGGCTGGAGGAGACGGAGGTGGAGGACCTGTTTTCCCGGGTGGCGGATTTGGAAGAATATCACCTGGAGGAGTGCGGGATGACGCTGGAAACCCGGTCGGACGGCCAGATGCGCAGGCTGGACAGGGATCTTTTTGAAAGTCTTCTTATTAATCTGATAGATAACGCTGTGAAAGCCGGAAAAGAGGGTGATGCCATCCGTCTGGAGGCTGCCGGAAATGAAATCAGCGTCACCGATCAGGGCAGGGGAATACCGCCCGGAGATCTGCCCCCGCGTTACAGGGAACCTCTGAGCCTGAGGAGGATTTGGTAAAACCGAAGGAGGAAAGTACACAGGTGCCGCAGGCCGCGACAGAGGGCAGCATCGCAGAGCAGGTGCAGGCGCCCAGCCGTTTTGCCCTGGAGTTTTCAGATACAGCGGGGCAGCTGTCGGTATCGGTGGACGCGTCCGTCACGGTTCCCGCGGCGGAGGGCTTCCGGCTGAAAACCGTGGCTTCCCGCACTTTTACCCAGGAGGATTATGATGCGGTTAACAGTGTGCTGCTGGGCGGCGGGGCACTGTGGGAGCGCGCGGTGGAGGAAGACGATCCGACCCATGGCTTTACAAAAGCGGAAATTGAGCAGCGGATAGAGGAGCTGAAGAGGCTGGAAGCCACGGGCGCAACCTATGTGGATGAATACGGGGACGAAAGAGGCTACGGGGAAGCAATAAAAAACTTTGAGGAAATGCTGAAGTATGCGCCTGATACGGTGGGCACAAGGGAAATTGAAGCAAAGGTACAGTACGATCCGGACGCCGCGGCAAATGGGACCCCTGAAAAAAACTGGCTGATGGGCAATGTTACCGCGGACGGAAAAGATTATGTTGTAAGCCTTGGCAATGATCTGACTCCCGATTGGCGCTGGATCAGTTTCATGGTTTCCTATCTGGAAAATGGAGGAAACTATATGCCGGTGGGTGACGCTCCGGCAGCCGGCACATCCCTGAACGCACCACCGGAGGATATCATCAGTAAAGCGGAACAAGCAGCTGCAGATATGGGCTTTGATGAGTTTATGTCCTGCGGAGGAGAATATTTTTCAACCTTTACAGAGGATGAAGAGGGAAAAATGGTGGCTGCGGATAACGGTTACGGCGTTTATTTTACAAGAGTGATAGACGGTATTCCTGTAACCTATACCCACACCGACGGCAGCACCTCGGAAGGAAACTGGTCGTCCTGGCCTTATGAAAAGCTTTATATGATCTACAATGATGCGGGCCTGGTTGATTTCCAGTGGTGGGATCCGTATACGGTGACCGATAAGTCCGATGAATACGTATTCTTGATGCCCTTTGATGAAATCCAGAAAATTTTTAAGGAAATGTTCCAGAAAAAATATGCATTCTATACGGAAAACAACATGAAGGTGAACTTTGCCATAGATGAAATCCGCCTGGGTTATATGCGCGTGATGGAAAAAGGAAACGTAATGGAAGGAACCATGGTGCCGGTGTGGGATTTCTTCGGCAGCCAGACCGTGGAAAGAGAGGACGGAACAACGGAAGTAACAGGCGGCCCCTACGACAGCTGGTTTACCATCAATGCCATGGATGGCACGGTAATTGACAGGAATCTGGGGTGTTGATGCCGGCTTGTAACCGACAGCTATATCAGGTCAATATAGTACAATAATCGGTCAACAAAAAAGAAGAAAAGACAGGGCAGAAGTGATAACTTGATTACATACGAGATTTTTTTAATACGGAGGAAAATCCTCTGCTCGCAGAGGCTCGCATTTTTCCTTCGGAAAAACAAGGAGGATTTGGGATGCGGATACAAATGCTGCATGACAACTGGCAGATGTGCATCAACAATACGGAGGAGTTTCTGCCCGCCGCCGTACCGGGAAGCGTTTACCAGGATCTGCTGGACAACGGCAGGATGGAGGATCCCTATTACAGGGACAATGAGCTGAAGGCTCTTAAAATCATGGATAATGATTTTACCTATGTCACATATTTTGACGCGCCGGAGGAAATCAGGGGGAGGGAAGAGGTTTTACTGCATTTTGACGGGATTGATACCATCGCGGATATCAGCCTGAACGGAACGCTGCTGGGGAGTGTCCGGAATATGCACCGAATCTGGGAATTCCCGGTGAAAAGCCTGTTGCGTGACTGCGGAAATGAGCTGAAGGTGGTGCTGTATTCCCCGACCCGTTTTATCAGGGAGGCTTATGGGGAAAGGCCAATGGAAGGCAGCTCCGACGCCATGCAGGGCTTTCCCTATTTAAGGAAAGCTCACTGTATGTTCGGCTGGGACTGGGGTCCCCGCCTTCCTGATGCAGGCATTTGGCGTCCGGTAAAGCTGCTCGCCTTTGACCATGTCAGACTGGACGGCGTTTACATCACCCAGAAGCACGAGCCAGGCCGCGTGGCCTTACAGCTTCGTGTGGACGTGCAGAAAGCAGGCAGAAAAAATATCTGCCGTTTCGGAAGGGATGAGGAAGAGCTGGAAGGCCTGTCCTGGCGCGTGAAGGTGACCGATCCCGACGGCAGGGTTATCCTTACGGAAACCTGCCCGGAAGAAGCCGTGATTGAAAATCCCCGCCTCTGGTGGCCCAATGGCTATGGCGAACAGCCCCTGTATCTGGTGGAAGCGGAGCTTTTAAAGGATGGAAACGTGCTGGATATCTGGAGCGGCCGCATCGGCCTGCGTACGATGGGCGTGCATCGGGAAAAGGATGAATACGGCGAGCAGTTTGCCCATGAAGTGAACGGCGTGCGTATTTTTGCCATGGGCGCGGACTACATACCGGAGGATAATATCCTGTCAAGGGTGACTCCGGAACGAACCTACTCGCTGCTGAAGCAGGCAAAGGATGCTAATTTCAACTGCATCCGCGTCTGGGGCGGCGGGAATTATCCCTATGACAGCTTCTGGGACGCCTGCGACGAGCTGGGCCTGGTGGTGTGGGAGGACTTCATGTTCGCCTGCGCGGTCTATGATCTGACGGAAGAGTTTGAGGAAACCATCACTGCTGAATTCATCGACAATATCAAGCGGATCCGCCACCATGCATCCCTGGGGCTGTGGTGCGGCAACAATGAAATGGAAATGTTCGTGGCGCAGGGCAACTGGGTATCCAGACCGAAGGAGAAGAGCGATTACGTTAAAATGTACGAATACATCATTCCCAAGGTGCTGAAGGAATACGATCCCAATACCTTTTACTGGCCTGCAAGCCCCTCCTCAGGCGGCGCTTTCGACGATCCCAACGATGAAAACCGGGGGGATGTACACTACTGGGACGTATGGCATGGGAACAAGCCAATCACGGAATATCGGAAATTCTACTTCCGCTATGTCTCCGAATTCGGCTTCCAGTCCTTCCCCTCCTTAAAAACGGTGGAAACCTTTACCGAGCCGGAGGACCGGAATATTTTTTCCTATGTTATGGAAAAACATCAGCGCAACAAAACGGCAAATGGGAAAATCATGAACTACATGGAACAGACTTTCCTGTACCCTAATGATTTTGACACCACCCTTTATGCCTCCCAGCTTCTTCAGGCGGAAGCCATCCGCTACGGAGTGGAGCACTTCCGCAGAAACCGCGGCAGATGCATGGGAACCGTGATCTGGCAGCTTAATGACTGCTGGCCGGTAGCCAGCTGGTCCTCCATTGACTACTGCGGCAGATGGAAGGCGCTGCACTACTATGCGAAGCGTTTCTTCGCCCCTGTGATGCTTTCCTGCGCCGAGGAAGGCATCCTCACCCAGGACACCAACCCCAATGCAGAGCCTTACAAGGTAAAAAAATCAATCCATCTGTGCGTGGCAAACGAAACCATGCAGGAACAGCAGCTGCGCGTGGAGTGGTCGCTTAGAAACAACCGATCCGAAATCCTGCGCTCTGGCAGCGAAGAAGTAACCGTATCCCCGTTATCCAGCCTCTGGCTTGAAAAAACAGATTGTATGGATGCTGACGCCTACGGCGATTATGTAAGCTATACCTGCTTCCGGGGAGAAGAACGCGTTTCCGGCGGAGCCGTCATCTTCTGTGCGCCCAAGCACTACCGCTTCGCAGATCCCGGCCTTACGGTTACTGTTTCCGGCGATGAACTCACCGTCAGGGCACAGGCCTATGCAAGAGGCGTGGAAATCATAAACGAAGCCGATGACATGCTCCTTGAAGACAACTACTTCGACATGGACGCCGGAGAAAGAAAGGTAAAAATCCTGAAAGGCAGCCCGGACGGCCTGAAAATACGCAGCGTTTATAATATCCGTTAACACCTGTTAAACGCCCGTCCGTTTCACTTATCGGATTATGGGAACCAACTGCAAAATTTTTTTCCAAAATATTTTTATAAAGAAAACAGGGAGCTGCGGCCCCCTGTTACTTTTTTACCTTCGTATAGTAACTCCGTTCCCCCCTTAACAGTTACTGCCTTTCCTATCCCCTGCCCGGCCTGTTCTTCCGCAGGAATTCTCCCGGCGCACACCCATACTGCCGCTGGAAAACCCGGTAAAAATAACTCAGGTTCCTGAACCCGCACTCCTGGCAGATATCAATAATTTCCATCCGGTTTTCCAGAATCAGGGAAGCTGCAAAATCCATCCGCCTCATATTAATGAATTCCGTAGGGGACATATGCAGATACCTGCGGAAAGAACGGTTCAAATACTCCTGGGAAACATTCGCCAGGGAAATCAGCCGGGGAAGCCCCTCAATGAAATTTTCAGGCTCCTCCATCCGCCGTATCAGCGAAGAAAGCCATCCCGGCAGCGGATCCACCTCCTGCAGGGCCAGCCCCGGACAAAAATGATACAAAAAATAAGGCAGTACGGCATTCAAATACAAACGCCGCGCCGCACCAGGCTCCAAACCGCCCACATGAAGCATTTTTTCCCGGATATCAGACAAAACCGACTCAGCCAGCTCCGTCTGAAGACACAAAGGGGAATCCGTAAAAAAAGACGGCGCACATCCAAGAAGCCCGCATATCTTTTCAAAAATAGACGGAAGGAAAGAAATATTAATCAGCTCCAGATCATACTGATTCAAAAAATCATACCCATGCCTGTCGGAAGGCCTCACGAAAACAAAAGACCCCTCCGAAAGCAGCACGGAGGAACCATTGATCCTGTGAATCCCCTTCCCCTTATTAATAAGAAAGAACTCATAAAAAGTATGCGTATGAAACGGATAAGTCTCCCGCACACTGAACTGATGCTGGAAACCACATTCCTCCCCCTTTAAAGTCAGCCTGGGAACCTCCCCGCACGGCTTCCCGCCGCGCCCCTCCTTATTCCTGCATCCGCAGCCCCGCAAATCAGAGTTCATCAAAACCGATCCCCTTTTTCGTCAGAAATGTCCTCACTGTCCTGTCCCACAGGACATCCACACTCTTATCCATAATAAAAGTATGAAAAGCGGTACCCGTCACCAAAGTAAGCCCGCTCCCGTCATACTTACACGTCAGAACCAAAGCCTTCACCTGATCCGCCATAATATCCGTTTCCCCCGCCTTCAGGATCCCCGGAATAAAACGAGGCATCAGATGCAGAATAAACTTAAACCCCGACGGCGTTTTCTTCCCCTTAATCAAATCAAAACACAACGGCCGCACATTTTTCCACGCAGAAAAATCATCAGCCCGCAACTCAGGATCATCCCACTCCTCACTGCTGAAAAAATCCCGGTTCATATGCCCGTCAATATGGAACGTATTATACGTGGAAATCGTGGCTTCCTCCAACAAAAAAGAATCAAAACAAGACGACCCCAAAAGCTTCCCCATAAAACTCTTAACTTCTTTCACCTGCAATGCAATCATAATCTCTCTCCATCCTGCTTCCGCCCTCAGCCCGCCCACGCCGGCCCCATTCCCCTCTATTATAATGAAAACTCCCCCCAACAGCAACCATTTTCCCCACCCGCCTCTCAACCCGCTTATCTTACTTTTTTTCAATGAAATTTATTTCCATCAAAACCCCAAAGCCTTCCGGATCACAATTCCCTCATAAAATACGATGAAAAAATACATAACTTTTGGAAATTCTCTTTACAATATATGTAGGCGGGTGTTATTATAAGTGGTAATGAAAACTACGTGTAATTGTAGTGAATAATCGGAGGTATCAATGAGTTATAAAATTGTAGTGGACAGTTGCTGTGAATTGCCGGATGAACTGAAAAAAGATCCCCGTTTTGAGATTGTGCCTCTGGGGATTGAAGTAGGGGACTGGCGGATACAGGATGATGAGACCTTTAATCAGGCAGAATTTCTGAGAAGAGTGGCGGAGTGCCCTGAGTGCCCCCGTTCCTCCTGCCCTTCACCGGATAGATATAAACAGAGCTTTGACTGTGATGCGGAGCACATCTACGTTGTCACGCTGTCTGCGAACCTGAGCGGAAGCCATAACAGCGCGGTGCTGGGAAAGAATCTTTACGAGGAAAAGCACCATGATAAGAAAATTCATGTGGTGGATTCCAAATCAGCTTCCGGCGGCGAGGCGCAGATTGCACTGAAGGCAATGGAACTGGAGGAAAAAGGTCTGGCGTTTGAGGAAATCGTTCAGCAGCTGGAAGCGTTCCGGGATGAAATGAATACGTATTTTGTCCTGAACAACCTGGAAACGCTCAGAAAGAACGGCCGCCTTACCGGCGTGAAGGCCCTGGTGGCTTCCACACTTAATATCAAGCCTGTAATGGGAGCCACGGAGGAAGGAACGATCATTCAGCTGGGACAGGCTATCGGGCTGAAGAAGGCGCTGCAGAAGATGGCGGATATTGTGGCCAGGGAAACAGCGAATCCGCAGAAAAAATGCCTTATGATTACGCACTGCAACAATCTGGCAAAGGCCGAGAGCGTGCGTGACATGATTCTGGCAAAGGCCAAGTTCGCGGAAGCCAGAATCCTTGATACTGCAGGAATCAGCAGCATGTATGCCAATGACGGCGGGATTATCATTGCAGTCTGACAGAAAGAGTATTCCGGGCACACAGGAATTGACCGTCAGGAAATGCTGCAGAAGTGCCAAAATCCATCGCCAAAGGCGGTTTAGGATGGATTTTGCAGTAGTTGCAAGAGCTGTTTAAAAATTAAATGAAAAAAGGAAAAACGGCGCTGCCAGCAGGCGGAGCCGTTTTTAGATCGGTAAAACATATGATATGGTAACTGTAAAGAAATAGATCAGCAGCCTTACTCAGCCGCTTTCCCTTCATTCCTTCATTTCCGCGGCCATCTGGCGAAGCGCCTTTTTACTGGAAGGCGCAATTTTAATTTTGTGCCCGTCCGTCATGGTCAGGTGGAAGGCGGAAACCTTATCCACATACTTTAAGTTGATGACGGCGCTGCAGCCGATCATGGCCAGCAGTCCGGATTCGCTTACCCGGATGAAGCCCAGATCAAGCTTGGTGGTGCCCCTTGCGGAATAGTCGATATCGAAGCCCAGGGTGGCGCTGAAATTAAGCATGTTGGCGACACACTCCCTGTTTCCGCCGTTTGCCAGATGAATGCGTACATAACGGTCATCGGGATAGGCGTACATGATTTCTTCCTCCGTCAGATAAAAGGCTTCCGTATCCGTACGGAATTCCATCCGCTTTTCCTGGCTGTTTTTGATGGTGAGAAGGGTCTCCACGACTTCGGTCAGCTCTGCGGGCTGGATAGGCTTGTCCATAAAAAAGCAGTTGTCAGGCAGGTCCGTTTCCTCCCTGTAATTGATTTTGGAGCAGCAGAAAACGATGGGGAGGGTATTCCCGACGTTTCGCAGCTCCCAGGCGATTTCCGCCGCATTGCAGCCGTCCTCAACCATATCCATAAACAGGCCGTCATAGATCATGGGAGTTGACAAAATGGCGCTGCGGTTGCCGAAGGAATCCACATAAAGAACCCCGGTGGTATTCAGCCTGCGGTCCGATTCCCGCCCCAGAAGCCGTTCCATTTGTTTTCTGTCCGCTATATTGTCATCACATACCGCTAGATGCATTGCTTTTTCCTCCTCTTTGTATGTTCAGATTTATGGCGTGTCCGCCCGGTGTTTTGCACCGCTGTGATGCTTTATTTTGCGGCCGCACAGCAAAAAGCCCGTCTGACTGTTCTGCCAGACGGGCGGATTTCTTTTGCTACATAAGCGTGAAATGTACTGGTGCCGCAAACAAAAGATAAAGTATCACTGCCAGCTGAACAATCAGTATGGCAGGCATGCCGAAAACGAAGCTTTTATGCTTGGTTTTATGACGGAAGGTATACATCCCGGCGATACAGCCGATGCTTCCGCCCACCAGGGCGGTGAGAAAAAGATTGGCCTCCGGGATACGGAACGCGCCTCTTTTTGCCTTCCGTTTGTCGATACCCATCATGGCAAAACCCACTATATTCACTATTATAACATAAAGAAAAAGAATTAAAATAACATTCATGGGAAATCCCTTATTTATTTTTTTCGATTTCCTGCTGTTTCATGGCGCGTACCTTGCTGGAAAGGCCGAACAGATTGATAAAGCCTTCTGCGTCATGATGGTCGTACAGGTCACCTGTGGTAAAGGAAGCGATGGATTCGTTGTACAGGGAATAAGGGGAGGTGGTGCCTGCCTTGATGATATTTCCCTTGTAGAGCTTGAATTTCACTTCGCCGGTTACATTTTCCTGGGTGCTTTCAATGAAAGCCTGGACAGCCTCGCGCAGAGGGGTAAACCATTTTCCTTCATACACGATCTGTGCGAATTTATTGCCCATATCAAGCTTCGTGGTGGTGGTTTCACGATCCAGGATCAGCTCTTCCAGCTGCTGATGAGCTTCATAAAGGATGGTTCCGCCGGGAGTCTCGTAAACGCCGCGGGATTTCATGCCTACCACACGGTTTTCCACGATATCTACGATGCCGATGCCGTGCTTGCCGCCCAGCTCGTTCAGCTTGCGGATGATATCGGAAACCTTCATTTTTTCACCGTTGATGCTGGTGGGGGTTCCTTTTTCAAAGGTCATGGTTACATATTCGGGTTCATCGGGCGCTTTTTCAGGAGTGGTTCCCAGTACGAGCAGATGCTCATAGTTAGGCTCATTGGCCGGATCCTCCAGCTCCAGTCCTTCATGGCTGATGTGCCACAGGTTACGGTCACGGCTGTAGCTGCTGTCTGCAGAGAAGGGAAGGTCAATGCCGTGCGCCTTGCAGTATTCGATTTCGGATTCACGGGAATCCATGGTCCACTTCTCATTTCTCCAGGCTGCGATGATCTTTAAGTCGGGAGCGAGTGCCTTGATGCCCAGTTCAAAACGGATCTGGTCATTTCCTTTTCCGGTAGCGCCGTGGCAGATGGCGGTAGCGCCTTCCTTACGGGCGATTTCCACCAGCTTCTTAGCAATCAGGGGCCTTGCCATGGAGGTGCCCAGCAGATATTTGTTTTCATAAACCGCATGTGCTTTTACGCAGGGCATAACGTATTCATCACAGAATTCGTCGATAACATCCAAAACGTAAAGCTTGGAAGCGCCGCAGAATTTTGCTCTTTCTTCAAGACCGTCCAGCTCTTCCGCCTGTCCGCAGTCGATGCAGACGCAGATGACTTCATAGTCAAAGTTTTCTTTCAGCCACGGGATAATCGCTGTGGTGTCAAGTCCGCCTGAGTAGGCAAGGATTACTTTTTCTTTCATTATGTTCCTCTTTCCTGCCGCAAAAAACCGGCATGCTTATTAATTATGTGAAATTTCAGGAGCCCTGGCCTGTGGCCGCCGGCTCATTTGTTCTGGAATTAATATACAACAAAACTTTTTAGAATGCAAGTGAAAAAATATGCATATTTTTAAGTGTTTTTTATGAAAAATATGCATAAACTTTAAAAAACTATTGCATATTATGCAAAACAGACGTATAATTATGCGAAAACCGGGGATGCCCTCGTGACTATGCGGGATGGAAAAGACAGAAAAGGTTGAGTTTCGGGCGGATTCTGATTATACTGGTTTTACCGGAAAATATCAGCCGGATTCTGACAGTATCTGTGAGATAACTGAAAACTGAACGGTTAAGGGAAAGGAATGGAAGGAAAATGATAAAAGCAGGAATTATTGGAGCGACAGGTTATGCGGGAGGAGAGCTGGTAAGACTGCTGACGGCCCACCCTGATGTGGAAATCGTATGGTACGGCTCCCGCAGCTATATTAACAAGAAGTACTATGAAGTCTATAAAAACATGTTCCAGATAGTGGATGCCGTATGTCTGGATGATAATATGGAAGAACTGGCAAAGCAGGCGGATGTGATTTTTACCGCCACACCCCAGGGCTTCTGCGCGTCCCTTATTAATGAAGAGATTCTTTCCAATGCAAAGCTTGTGGATTTGAGCGCGGACTTCCGCATCAAGGATGTGGCAACCTATGAAAAATGGTACGGCATTGAGCATAAGGCTCCCCAGTACATAGAAGAAGCCGTCTACGGGCTGTGTGAGATAAACAGGGAGGCGGTGAAAAATGCGCGCCTGGTGGCAAATCCCGGCTGTTATCCCACTTGCTCCACTCTTTCCATCTATCCTTTATTAAAGGAAGGACTGATCGATCCGTCCACCGTGATTATTGATGCCAAGAGCGGTACTTCAGGGGCCGGCAGGGGCGCCAAGGTGGATAACCTTTACTGTGAGGTCAACGAGAATATCAAGGCCTATGGCGTGGCAAACCACAGACATACGCCGGAGATCGAGGAGCAGCTTTCCCTGGCCGCAGGAGAGGAAATGCTGATAAATTTCACACCTCATCTGGTTCCCATGAACAGGGGCATCCTGATAACGGCTTATGCTTCCCTGAAAAGTACGCTGCAGCCGGACGGCACCCGGGCCTTTCCTTCTTATGAAGAGGTACGGGCGGCTTACGATAAATACTACGACAAGGAAAAATTCGTCCGCGTTCTGGATAAGAATGTATGCCCGGAAACCAAATGGGTGGAGGGCAGCAACTATGTGGACGTGAATTTTAAAATCGATGAAAGAACCGGACGCGTCATCATGATGGGAGCTATGGATAACCTGGTGAAGGGCGCGGCAGGACAGGCGGTGCAGAATATGAATCTCATGTTCGGTCTGCCGGAAACAAAGGGCTTGGAGCTGGTTCCCATGTTCCCGTAAGGAAACATGGCGGCGGAAGGTCTTTCCCGGAAGCTTGGCTTCCGGGAAGTGGAGAGAACCCCGGAATGCTTTGTATTTCAGGAAGAAAAATGGGGAAGAATCCGGATGGAGCTTGTTGTGGCAGATGTATAAGTGCAAGATAATTGTAATTCTAAGGCAGGGTGGTGAAGAGCCGAATGCCGGAAGCCTGAGGCTGGGAGGGATAAATGGAGCAAAACAGTATTGCGGATTTCGTAAAAGGATTTTGCCCGGAGATTAAAAAATATGAGGCGTATTACTACGGATATCCGGAAATCGTGGATGAGCTTTGCGAGCTTGTGCTGACCGGAGAAAAAAGAGCCACCACCAGCCTCCTTAAGCTCTATGAACTGGAGCAGGAGCCGCTTCCGTGCGCCGGAGACTATTCCGTCATCCTGGACAGCGCACAGCGGCCCCGTTGCATCACCCGGATCACAAAGGTAACACAGGTGCGTTTTTGTGATATTACCGAAGAATATGCGCGCAGGGAGGGCGAAGGCGATAAATCCCTGGCCTATTGGGAAAAAGCCCACAGAGAAGCATTTTCCCGGGAGTGCAGGGAAGAGTGCGGAATTGAATTTACCGAAGACATGATTTGCGTCTGCGAGGAATTTGAGGTGGTTTACCGGGGAGAGAGCGAAAACAAACAGTAAATGATTGTGGATGTGGGGTGGCTGCCAGGAAGGAATTGACAGAAGGTACGGATAGGCGTAAACTGCAAGAGGTTTTTAAAGTTGAAAATATTGGGAAGGGTGTATATGGAGCTATATCATGGCAGCAGGGAAATTGTAGAGTTCCCTGAAATCAGAAAAGCTGTTTATAATAAGGACTTTTATTTTGGATTTTACTGTACTATATATCAAGAGCAGGCGGAACGGTGGGCGGCAAGATTTGGAAAAGACGGCTATATTAATATTTATGAATATACGCCGGATAATTCTCTGAAATTTTTAAAGTTTGATGTTATGACGGATGAATGGCTTGATTTTATTGTGGATTGTCGTTTAGGTAAGCCTCATAGCTACGATATTGTTGAAGGACCAATGGCAAACGATACGATATTCAATTTCGTTCAAAGTTTTATAGATGGAAAGATATCCAGAGCAGCTTTCTGGGAACTGGCAAAATTTAATCGCCCAACACATCAGATAAGTTTCCATACTATATTGGCGCTGGATACCCTCACATTCCAAAGGAGTGAAAAAATCCATGGCAGAAAAAAATAACAGTGCACTGTTTTTTACATGCAGTCTCATTGAATTTATCGGACGCAAGGTTCTGCAGCCTCGTAAATTTATTACGGATGCCCTTGGTAAGGAGGCTATTGAAAGAATTTATGATTATGCGGATGTTTTTCATTGTGAACCAATAGCAAAGGTGGCGGCCGATTTTATTGAAGAATATCAGATTCCGGAAGCTTCCTTTGATAATGTGTCAGACTGCAGATATCATGTGCCCGATTACTGGTCCATTGGTGAAGTGTATGAAAGGCTGGTTGAAGATTGCTATGACGATGATGAGATTATAGAAGGTATCTGGGAAGTATATCATTCATGGATTGATGATCATCTTTCCGATTATAATACTGATTTTTATTACCAGTCAAGGGATTACATTGCGGCGTGCTATAAAGAGGGAAGAATTCTCTGACACTCCAGTTTTCTGTACTGTCATAGAATATTGGAGACTGCAGAGTGGATGCAGGCTGAACTGTAAATTCTTTAATAGAGGAAAAAGCTTATGGAACGAGTAACCCATGAATTCCAGCCTGTTTTCAACAGGGATTCCCGTGTCCTGATACTGGGTACCTTCCCTTCCGTGAAATCCAGGCAGCAGCAGTTTTACTACGGCCATCCTCAGAACCGGTTCTGGAGGGTGACGGCGGCGCTTCTTAAGAAAGAGGTACCCGTAACCATTGAAGAAAAGAAGAAAATGCTCCTTGACGGCCATATTGCCATCTGGGATGTGATAGATACCTGTGATATTGAAGGCTCCAGCGACAGTTCCATCCGCAATGTAAAGGCCAATGACATCGGCGGCCTTCTGGCGCAGACCTCCATCCGGGCGGTGTTTGCCAACGGGGATAAGGCGTGCCAGCTTTACCGGAAATACTGTATGGAGCAGGCCGGCAGGGAAATTATCAGACTGCCTTCCACAAGCCCGGCCAATGCGGCATGGACGTTGGAAAAACTCATACAGGCCTGGAGCGTGATTCGTGAATATATGTGAGTACGCGGTGAAAGCAGACATCCGCTACATCCCGCAGCGTTTAAAAAGGCCTGGAGAAAATTGCAGATACTCTCCAAGGCATGTGGCAGTCCCATTTACCAGATTGCCGAAATACATAAAGAAGTGAGGAATTACAAACATGGTACGAACAATGAACATTGATGATTATGACGAGGTAAGCCGGCTGTGGCATAAAATCAAAGGATTTTCCATCCGCAGCATCGACGACTCCAGAGAAGGCGTGGAGCGCTTTCTGCAAAGAAATCCGGAAACCAGCGTGGTAGCGGTGGAGGATTCAAAAATCGTGGGAGCAATTCTCTGCGGGCATGACGGCAGACGCGGCTGTATGTACCATGTTTGTGTGGATCCGGAATACCGGATGCGGGGAATCGGCAAATCCATGGTGGTTTTTGCCATGAATGCGCTGAAAAAGGAGAATATCAGCAAGGTATCCCTCATTGCCTTTACCAAGAATGATGTGGGAAATACCTTCTGGCGCTGCATCGGCTGGACGAAGCGGGAGGATCTGAACTATTACGATTTTGTACTTAACACTGAAAATATAGAGCGTTTTAACGACTGAAGCGGCAGCGGGGATTTCAACCCTGCCCAAAGGAGGAGAATATGGAACATATCAAAGGAGGCGTGACCGCTGCAAAGGGGTTTATGGCGGCCGGCGTGGAAGCAAATGTGAAGTATAAGAACAGGAAGGATATGGCGATGGTATACAGCCAGGTTCCGTGTAAGGCGGCGGGTGTTTTTACCAGCAATGTGGTAAAAGCAGCGCCGGTGGTATGGGATCGGGAAAAAATTAATACCTCCCCCTATATTCAGGCCGTGGTGGTGAATTCGGGAATCGCCAATGCATGTACGGGACGTCAGGGCTACGCTTACTGCCAGGAAACGGCAGACGCCGCCGCAGGCGCGCTGCAAATCCCCGGGGATTCCGTGCTTGTAGCGTCCACAGGCGTTATCGGCATGCAGCTTCCCATGGACAAAATCACCGCAGGCGTGGCGGCTCTGGCAGGCTGCCTAAAAGATACGCAGGAAGCCGGGACCCAGGCGGCGGAAGCGATAATGACCACGGATACGATTTCCAAGCAGGTGGCTGTGCAGTTTGAGGCCGGCGGCAAAACCGTGACCGTAGGCGGCATGTCCAAGGGTAGCGGGATGATTCATCCCAACATGTGCACCATGCTGGGCTTTGTAACCACGGATATCGCCATTTCCAAAGAGCTTTTGCAGGAGGCATTAAGCGCGGATGTGGTGGACACCTTCAACATGATTTCCGTAGACGGCGATACCTCCACCAACGATACGCTGGTGGTACTGGCAAACGGCTGCGCCGGAAACCCTGAGATCACGGAGAAAAACGAGGATTACCTCCATTTCTGCCAGGCGCTTCACGAGGTAAACGAAACGCTGGCAAAAATGATGGCAGGGGATGGTGAGGGGGCTACCGCGCTGTTTGAGACAAAAGTCATCCATGCGGCAAATAAAGAGGACGCCAGGACGCTGGCCAAATCCGTCATCTGCTCCAGCCTGACCAAGGCGGCCATTTTCGGCCACGATGCCAACTGGGGAAGGATTCTCTGCGCGCTTGGCTACAGCGGAGCCAGCTTCGATCCGGAGGCGATTGAGCTTTTCTTTGAAAGCAGCGCAGGACGGATTCAGATATATAAGGACGGCCAGGCCACGGATTACAGCGAGGAGGAGGCTACTAAAATCCTTTCCTGCCCTGTGGTGACTGTTGTTGTGGATATGAAGATGGGCGAAGCGCAGGCAACTGCCTGGGGCTGCGACCTCACCTATGATTATGTAAAAATCAATGCGGATTACCGCTCCTGAGAAAAATATATTGCGCAATGAAAGCATTCATACAGGCCTGCGCATTTTGCAGCGCAGACCGTATGAATACGCAGGGGAAGAAAGCATCCGGCCCATCGTGCGGCAATTTTAAAAGGACGGATGCAAACATGTGATGGGAGAGCGAAGATGGAACAGAAGGAAATGGATCAGGTAATGCAGAAGGCATCGGTGCTGATTGAAGCGCTGCCTTATATTCAGAAATTCAACCGTAAAATTATTGTGGTAAAATACGGCGGAAGCGCTATGAGCAATGAAGAGCTGCAGAGGAACGTCATCAAGGACGTTACCCTGTTAAAGCTGGTGGGCTTCAAGCCGATTATCGTGCATGGCGGCGGAAAGGCCATCAGCAAATGGGTGGGCAAGGTAGGCAAGGAAGCCAGGTTTGTGAACGGCCTGCGCGTGACGGATGAGGAAACCATGGAAATCGCGGAAATGGTCCTGGGCCGTGTAAACAAGAATCTGGTGACCATGGTGGAGGAGCTTGGCGTCAAAGCCGTAGGTATCAGCGGCAAGGACGGCGGCCTTCTGAAGGTGGATAAAAAATATGCGGACGGCCAGGACATCGGCTTTGTAGGTGATATCAAGGAAGTGGATCCCAAGGTGCTCTATGACCTTCTGGAAAAGGATTTTCTCCCGATTGTGGCCCCGGTTGGGCTGGATGATGATTTCAATACCTACAATATCAATGCGGATGATGCCGCCTGCGCCATTGCCAAGGCGGTGGGAGCGGATAAGCTTGTTTTCCTTACCGATATTGAAGGGCTGTATAAGGATATCAATGACAAATCCTCTTTTATTTCCCGGCTGACTGCCGGACAGGCGGAGGAATTAATCAACGGGGGAATCATCGGCGGCGGCATGCTGCCCAAGCTGAACAACTGTACCTCAGCCATCCGCAACGGCGTTAACCGGGTGCATATCCTGGACGGAAGGGTTCCCCATTGCCTGTTGCTGGAAATTTTTACAAACGAAGGCGTGGGAACGGCGATTATATCCGATGATGAGGAAGTGTAGGAAGCGGTAAAAAGGAGAGAATGGCATGAGTGAAAAAGCTTTGAGCATGAAGGAATATATCGACGAGGCGGAAGCCGCTCTTTTACATACCTACAACCGGTATCAGGTGGTTCTGGATAAGGGCGACGGCGTTTACCTGTATGATATGGAAGGCAAAAAATACCTGGATTTCTGCGCCGGCATCGCTGTTTTTGCCCTGGGCTATAACAACAGGGAGTATAACGACGCGTTGAAGGCACAGATCGATAAAATTATCCATACCTCCAATTATTACTACAATGTGCCTGCTGTGGAGGCGGCTGTGAAAATGAAAAAGGTTTCCGGCATGGACAGGGTTTTCTTTACCAACAGCGGCGCAGAGGCCATTGAAGGCGCTTTGAAGGCAGCCAGGAAATATGCATATCTGAAGGACGGACGCACGGATCATGAGATCCTTGCCATGGAGCATTCCTTCCACGGCCGTACCTTCGGCGCGCTTTCCGTGACGGGAAATCCCCATTACAGGGAAGCCTTTGAGCCGATGATAGGAAATATCCGTTTTGCGCAGCTGAATGATTTTGACAGCGTCCTTTCACAGGTGACGGACAAAACCTGTGCCATCATTATGGAAACCGTGCAGGGAGAAGGCGGTATTTATCCTGCGCAGGAGGAGTTCCTGAAAAAGGTTCGCGCCCTGTGTGATGAAAAGGATATCCTTCTTATTCTGGATGAGATCCAGTGCGGAATGGGGCGTACAGGTTATATGTACGCTTGGCAGCGTTACGGCGTGAAGCCGGATATTATGACGACGGCAAAGGCTCTGGGCTGCGGCGTTCCGGTGGGCGCATTCCTGATGACGGAAAAGGTGGGAGCCCATTCCCTGACAAGCGGTGACCATGGCACCACTTACGGAGGGAATCCGCTGGCCTGCGCGGCTGTGAGTAAAGTTCTTGATTTATTCGAAAAGGACAATATAATAGATAATGTAAGACAGGTCGGTGCATATCTGGAAGAAAAACTGGCCGCCCTGGTGGATAACTATGATTTTATTGAGGCTCACAGAGGCGTGGGACTGATGCAGGGGCTGGTTTTCTCCATCCCTGTTGGGGATATTATCAGCCGTGCGCTTGAAAAGGGGCTGATCCTGATCAATGCGGGAACCAATATTATCCGTTTTGTGCCGCCTCTTGTGATTACCCGGGAGAATGTGGATGACATGATCGTAATCCTCAGGGACTGCCTGGATGAAGTAAAAATATCGTAGCCTCCGGCAGCCCTATTGTTCTGTTTGTCTGCCGGACGGTATTAAAAACGCCCCGAAAAAAGGAGATTTTGCATGAAGCTTTGGAAAAGAATTGCAGCCGTGGCAGCGGTCGCGGCGGCCGCCGGCGTATTGATTTATTATGGGATCGCAAGCGACAGGCTGGCTGATCTTGCCAAAATACCCGACAACGCCCTGCTTAGTAAGCCTACGGTGAATTTATGGTATACGGACGAAGCCCTGAGCGATTATCTGGGCAGCGTTGCCCTGGATTTTTCAGAGGAAAAAGATGTCCGTGTGATTCCGAAGCTGGTATCGGGCCTTGAATATCTGGAGACGATCAACCAGGATTCCCTGCAGACCAATTCTTATCCGGATTTATATATTATAAGCAATGACTGTCTGGAAAAGGCTTATCTTGCGGGGCTGGCAAGTCCTGTGAAGGATGAGGCGGGGCTTGTGAGCGAAGAGAATTTTTCCCGGCCGGCGCTGGAGGCGGTGACCTATAAGGACAGGCTGGTTGGCTATCCCTTTTATTATGAGACAAGCGCGCTGATTTATAATAAGACTTATATGGAAGCACTGGCGGCGGCTTCTCTGGAGGCTGAAGCGGATGCGGCGGAAGGCGAGGCCGCCATGGAGGCGCTGAATGAAAACGGTGAGCCGTTTGATGCCGGAAATACGGAAGGGGCGGCTGAAGGGATGCAGGGCGCAGAGGGTACTCTGGGTGCAGGGGGCGCTCAGGGGGCAGGAGAAGAGAGCGGCGAGTCGGAAACGTTTGTCCCGGAAGAAGCGCAGCTGGAGGAACGGATTGATGCGATGATTCCGTCCACCATCGATAATATCCTTACGTTTGCGGACAGCTATGACGCGCCAGAGCAGGTTGAGGCTGTTTTTAAGTGGGATGTGGACGATATTTTTTATAATTATTTCTTTGTGGGAAATTATATTGATGTGGGCGGCCCCAATGGGGACGATACGGAAAGCATTGATATTTATAATCTGGACGCCATACGGTGTCTGATGGCATATCAGGCTTTGAATCAGTTTTTTTCCATTGATCCGGATGAGGTGGATTACGATTCCGTAATTCAGGAATTTATTGACGGCAAGCTGGTTTTTGCGGTGGCTACCACGGATATTGTGGGCAGGATCGAGGAAGCGAAGAAGGACGGGGAGTTTCCGTATGAGTATGGGGTGACGAATATCCCCAATATCGATGAGGAGCTGAAGACGCGCAGTCTTTCCGTGACCAATGCGGTGGTGGTGAACGGCTACAGCCAGAAAAAGGACATTGCCAATGAGCTTGCCGCTTATCTGACCGGGGAGCGTGCGCAGAATCTGTATGAGCGTACGGGCAGGATGCCGGCCAGGAAGGGCGTGAGCTTTGAAAACCCCCAGGCGGAGGCGTTTGGCAGGGAGTATGCGCTGTCGGTGCCGATTCCGAAGATGATGGCAACGAGTAATTACTGGGTGCAGATGGAAATTGCTTTTACCCGGGTATGGTCGGGGGAAAGTGCGACGGATACGTTAAAAGCGCTGTCTGAAAAGATTATGACGCAGGTGACGGGCCAGCCTTTTGAGGAAGAGTATATCGAGGAGCCTGTTGAGGAGACGGAAGGCTATATCGGCGAGGAAGAGTAAGGATTGCCGGTTACCGCAGAGGGACTGTGCGGCTGCGAATAGTTTTGAATAAGTTGCCAATCGTATGGGCAGAATGTAGAAAAGGGCGGGGCTTCAGATGGCGCTGCAGCGGTTTGGAAATCGCTGCAGCGCTGCGGGAGCCTGAAAAGACCCTTATGACAGGAGGCCTATATGATTGGTTTATTTATTGCTTTGATTTCCGGCGCGCTGATGAGTATTCAGGGTGTTTTTAACACACAGGTTACTAAGGCGTCCAGTATCTGGGCGGCCAACTGCTTTG
>OLQH01000877.1_pt1 | contig 28800 bp, 23 predicted proteins | sample 1672671 | NCBI WGS metagenome assembly OLQH01 (sample SAMEA3136712, study PRJEB25190) | human gut metagenome
ACTCTCCTGTTTTCTCAATATCGTTCCGTCTTCACACATGCGGCAGGGCCGTCCGTCCATTGCAGCATATGTGAAAATCAATGTATATATTGATTGTAACCGTTGGAGTGAAAATAGTCATTGTCTTTTAGACTGTCTTTTTATGACCTTTATTGTCCACACCAGTCCTGCGCTTTATGTCCTCCGGCAGCCGTTTTATTTTCCCGCTGCTGCTATCCTTCCGAATTATCGGTAACACCGCTGCCCGATATGTCATTGCCTGACACGCCGTTTCCCGACACACTGTCCCCATGCTCCTCCAGATACTTTTCCACAGCCGGGTCTTCCATATCGTATATCCGTTTCCACTCTTTGCTTTCCTCCACTTTTACCGCTTCCGAACGGTTTTTATACAGGAAACGGGAAAGCTGGTAGCAGTCGATCCAGATCTCATTATCCGATTCCTTCTGTGACTCATCAAAAATAAGCTCCAATCCCCAATGGAGGTGCACTGTCTTAATGTTATTCACATTTTCCTTTTCGGAATAGCCTGTATGGCCCATATAACCAATGATGTCCCCGGCCGTCACGGCGTCACCCTCCGCAAGGCCCTCCGCATAAGGATAATCCTGGCGCAGGTGGGCGTAATAGTAATACCGCTTTCCGTCAAAGCTCCGGATGCCGATGCGCCAGCCGCCGTACTGGTTCCAGCCCAAAACTTCCACATATCCGGATTCCACAGCCACCACCGGCGTCCCGATCTGCCCCATCATATCATGGCCCAGATGGGGCCTTTTATAGCCATAGCTTCTGGAGGATCCGAAATCATCATAATCGGTATAGGGAAATCCCTTGGCAATGGGCGAATAGGCCTTCAGCCCATATTTCCGTTTCCAGACCGTATTTCCGGATTCATCCTGTTCCTGAAGCAGGAATTCGCCCACCATACCGCCCAGCACGGCGTCATAGGCCTGATAAAAATAGTCATAGTTATTCAGATCACAGGTAATTTCTTCCATCGTGGTTTCTCCGTTCCGGATTTTTTCCGTAATGGAATCCATATCCTTCAGCGCCTGCCTTCCGAATTCACCGCCGTTTTTGGCCGCGGTACAGGCCAGGAGGGATATCCAGTCTATATGGAAATCCTCACCGTAGGTTTCCACATCCGCATCATAAGCCTGACAGAGGGCTTCATAGGAAACATTAAAATCCACCCACTTAATATAATCCTTCTCCGCTTCTTCTCCCGTCTCTTCTTCCGGTTCTTCAACGATAATGGAACCCGAGGTTACAGGTGCAGAGGGTTTCCCTGCCTGTCTGACGGCAAAAAGAAGGGTGAGAAGCACCAGTTCAATCACAATTGCATATTTTAACTTTCCGCAGCGTTTCATGGCGGCTCCAGAGGTCTTTTCTATCCAATATATGCGGCAGACGGCGCCGTAAGTCCAAGGAAGCGCCGTTTTTTATAACGGCGCTCCGGCATATTCCTCATTTCCTGCCGCAGGCTTTATACTCCATCTGCAGGCCACAAAAGTTTATATATGTTCCGATCGGTATTGCTGCGGGGTATACCCGGTGACCTTCTTAAACTGTTTATTAAAGTAAGAACTGTTGGAAAACCCGGTCAATTCACTGATTTCGCTCACAGATAATGCCGTATGAAGAAGCAGCTCCTCCGCTTTATCAATCCTCATCTTGGTTATATATGTACTTAATGTTTCCCCGAATTTATTATGGAAAAGATAAGAAAGATAATCCGGATTCATGTGAATATGCTCGGCAAGGGAATTTCTGTTTAAATTATCCGAAGCCAGGTTATCCCGGATATAGTCCCTCACCTTACTGATAAAGTCATCCGCTTCTTTGGTAGTAAGTTTCGGAAAGCCGGACGATGCTGATGGGGCCGGGATCCGTATACTCTCTATAGCCTTACGCAGCTCCTTTTCCAGAGAAAGCTTGTCCACCGGTTTAAGGATATAGCTAAAGCAATGCATAGTAATCGCCTTCTGCGCATAGTCAAAACGCTGATGTCCGGTAAGAATCAAAGGGACAATGGGGAATTCTTTCTCCTGTACCCATTCTATCAGGGAAAGCCCGCTGCCATGGGGCATTTCTATATCCGTGATCAAAATATCCACTTTTTCTTTTTCCATTACCTTTTTTGCCTGTTCCACACTATATGCAGTGAAAACAGAAGTGATTCCAAGTTCCTTACAATTGATGGCAGAGACAATTCCCTGAACAATGTAAAATTCATCATCTACAATTAACAGATTCATAGCATTTTTCCTTTCAGGTATTAACGCATCTACTCTGGCTTTGTTTTTTCTGTTTCCGCACCGGAAGTATCCGATTCCTCTTCCGGCCTGTATTGTATATAAGGAAAATCTATATCAATCCGTGCTCCCTGATCCGTTTCATTGGAAAACCAAATCTCTGCAGAATCTCCCATTGTCAGACTCAAACGCATTACTGTGTTATATATACCGATACTATAACCGTTCTTTCTCGCTTCTGGATGCTCAATGATATGATTATATAGCTGCAGACTATCACTGTCAAAACCGCTGCCGGAATCAATATGTGTGAGATGGATCCGTTCCTTCCCATCTTTATTATAGTGATACCCTTTTATCAGTATGCTGAAGTTCTCTCCCATGACCAGATTCGCCTTGATTGAATTTTCCGTAAGCATCAGAAGAAGAAGCGGGAAAACCTGGGCATCCATTGCCGGCTCCTCCACGCATATATCATAATTCAGAGTATTCGGGAAACGCAGCTGTGTTAATATCAGATAATTTTTTACATAATTAATCTCTTCCTCCAGCGAGACATTTGTCCGTGCTGCAAGGGTATATCTGAGATGTTCGGAGAGCGCCTGGACAATCCGGTGTGTAATTTCCAAATTTGCTTTATCCTGAGACAGGAAAAAAATGGTGTTCAGGCAGTTGATTAGAAAATGGGGCGCAATCTGCGTTTTCAGATACTGCAGTTCCAGTTCTTTTTTTGCCAGCTGTTCTTCATATATATGAATCCGGAGTTCCTGGATTTCACTTATCATATCATTGAAGGTTCCGGTAATATTCTGTATTTCCTGAAATTCATAATCCGTTTCTATTTTCGCTTCAAACTGCCCGCTGCGAAGTGATGCAATGACCGGCATGAGTATTCGGGAAGGCGCATTCAGGAAATGATTCATAACGGATATGATAGTGAGGCCGAACAGCAAAAGCCAAATCAGAATAAATATCATCAGCCCATACAGGGGCGCCAGTTCTTTGAGTATATATGCGGTGGGAATAAGGGCCATAATGTAATAGTCACAATAATCCAGCTTATTGGAAACAGTAAGATATTTTTGAAATAAGCCTGACCGGAAATAGGATGGTTTATCCAATGATCCCTGGGGGTCAAGAAGAATCTTTTCAAAATCAGGATTCCCCACACAGATACCATCATTATCCACATACACCATAAGCGCATCCATGGCTTCGAAATACTTAAACGCGGCGGAAATCCTCTGCAGATTTGCCCAGGCACCTGCATAAGTATTGCGGTTTTTAATAATACGTACAAGAAAATAATCATCCTCATCTGACAGCAGAAACCATTTACTCAGATTCAGCTGATCAAGCACACCCTTTTGATTACTATCCTGAAGCATATCTTTAACCAGCTGTGCGCATTTCAGATTATTTTGGCTGTTGTCCCAGGAATCGTTGATTTGCCTGATAAAAATATCCTGTGGCTGGGAATAAACGAACAGCCCACCTATATTCGAGAAAGAATAATTTCCCACTGATAACGTTTTATTGATGCGTGTGGTATGCAGATAGATTTCATTCGGGGTCTGCGCGATATTAAGGGAAGAAATATCAGCGTTTTGGATACAGTTTTCAGACAGATATGTCAGTGCTTCCGTGAAATCCTGACTGATTTGATCATTATAAAGCTGCATGGTTTCTTTCATGGAATCATACACCTGGTTCCGCATGATTGCAGAGAAATACAGTGTACTTACCAGAAACAGGAAAATGAACAGCGCCGCCAGAAGGCTGAAACTGAGCGCAAACATCCTTTTAATTGATTTGGGATGAAAAAGATTAGTTATCAATTTGATAAGTCTTTCCATCTGTTTTCTCATAAATCTAATTATTTTTTCCATTTCATTACCTTTTCAGCTGAATTTGATGTGCATTTTGATGAGAAATCTAAGAAAAACACAATAATTTCCAACAATATTTCCTTACAGATACATTGCTATCATTATATTATATAACTGTCAGATATTTCAATACAGCATTACAAAGTGCATCTAACAAGGTTCTATTCAAAAAGGAAAGAGGGGAAATCATTGAGTAAAGGAAAAATTAGTATTGACAAACACTTTATCAGAAACACAGCGGTTGACGACAGGATTTTCAGCGCATTTGTGGAACATCTGGGCGATGTTATTTATAATGGGATTTATAATCCATCCCATCCGCAGGCCAATGAAGACGGATTCCGGAAGGATGTAATTGACCTGGTAAAAAACCTGCAGCTGACAGGCATCCGGTATCCGGGAGGGAATTATATCTGTTCCTATAATTGGGAGGATACTGTGGGACCCGCGGAAGAACGTCCCGTCAGGGCAGATTTAGCCTGGCAGCAGACAGAGCCTAATACCGTAGGACTTGCGGAGTTTGAAAAATGGACAAAAGCCGTGGGGAGCAGTCTCATCATGGCAGTGAACCTGAGTACCAGAGGAGCTGTGGATGCCGCCAATCTGGTGGAATACTGCAACCATCCGGGCGGAACCTATTACAGCGACCTGCGCAGAAAACACGGACACGAAAATCCTTATGGAATAAAAGTATGGTGTGTTGGAAACGAAGTGGACGGGCCATGGAATATCGGAACGAAACGGGCTGAGGTCTATGGCTGGGATGCAGCCGAAGCCGCCAAAGCCATGAGACGTATAGATAAAGATATCGAGCTGGTTGCCGTAGGAAGTTCCGGGACTCAGCTTCCCACTTATCTGGAATGGGACAGAGTCGTTCTGGAGCATGTATATGATTCCTGTGATTTTATATCGCTTCATCGATATATGGGAATGCCCGACATTGATAACCCTTCCACCTATGACCAAAAGGATATCGGTGATTATCTGGAACTGGCCGGAAGATTGGAACGCAACATCAAGGATGTGGTCGCCGCCTGTGACTATGTAAAGGGAAGAAAACACAGCGATAAGACAATGTACATTTCCATGGATGAATATAATGTCATCGATATTATCCCGGACGATGAACAAAACCATCAGGAGAAAAAATTGTGGGAAACCGGTCCCTCCGGACATTCCCGGGGATTATCAATGAAAAGTACTCTGTTGTTCGGCCTGAGTATGCTCACGCTGTTGAGACACTCTGATCGGATCCGAATCGCCTGCCAGTCCATCCTGATAAACGGCGGAGGCCTGGTAATGTGCGAAGGCAATGACGACGCGTGGGTGAATGGCTCTTATTACATATTCCAGCATTGTTCCCTGTACGGACGCGGAAAAGTATTGGAGGAAGTGCAGGAAGGCACTCTATATAACACTAAGACCTGTAACGATGTATCCGCTTTGGATTCTGTCTGCATTTATCACGAAGATGAGCAGGAACTGGATATCTTCGTTGTAAATAAATCCGGGGAACAAATGGATTTCACATTGACTCCCGCGTTCTTCCGTGAACTGGAACCAATAGAACATCTGGTAGTCACAGCAGAAAATCCCGAAGCTCATAACAGTGCGGAGCATAAAGATGTTATCCAATCTGTAAGCCGTAATGATATTATAAGTAAAGAGAACCGTATTCAGTGTAAGCTGGATAAATACTCCTGGAACGTTTTAAGAATAAAAGAGAGGTAAAAATTAAATGAAAAAAAGATTATTGGGAATATTACTGAGTCTGGCTGTTGCCGCATCCCTGCTGTCCGGCTGTGGTTCCTCAGACAATACAGGTAGTACCGGCGCAGATAATTCAGCCGCACAGCTAGAAAGCACCGAAGGCGGAGAAAATATGGCCGCTGCCGATAATGAAGCCGCTGCCCAGGCAATTGCCGACAGGAAAGCGGAAGCGGAAAAAACAGGACAGTATGAGAAGGTTGTATTTGCTTTCTATAACTGGACAGGAAGGCCGGCCGGCACTGATCGAATCCAGGAAAAAATTAATGAACGCATACGGGAAACCCTTGGGCTTGAGGTGGAACTTTTAGTACTGGACTCTGCCTCCTATGCACAGAATGTAAGGCTGATGCTTTCTTCCGGTGAACAAATCGATATTTTCAATTCCTGCCCACTGGGATATACGGCCTGCGTAAACGACGGATACTGTCTTGATCTGGAAGAGGACGGATTAATCCAGACCTACGGCAAAGGAATTCTTGATACTATAAATACAGATTATATCAAGGCCTGCCGAATCAATGGAACTCTTTACGGGATTCCGCAGATGAGGGACATGGCGATGGGCGCAGGCGCCTACTGTATCGGGCAGGAATATCTTGACGGAATTGGTTTTGATTATGATTCCATGTATGAGGATCCGGAAAATAAAGATATTATTTACACAGATTATGATACTCTGGATGATATTTTTGCACAGCTCCATGCAAAATATCCTGACAAATATGTATTCGCAGTAGCGGATAATCTTATCAGCCAGGGCAGCATAATAGATAATGTAGGCGGTGATAATTTCGGCGTGCTTCTTGATCCGGTAAACAGTCTGAAAGTGGAAAATCTGTTTACCAGTGATGAGTTTAAAGAAAAATGTATGCGCATCTATGAATGGAACCAAAAAGGCTATATCTCCAAGGATGCAATGACTGATGATACCGCTTTATCTGCGAAGGTGAAATCCGGAAGCTATATGTCCATGATGGCCCAGGCAAAACCTGGATACAAAACACAAATTTCCGGAGAATGCGGCCGTCCCATGGTAGTGTTCCAAGTGGAAAAGGATATCATGAAATCTTCCGCAGTGACAGGTATTTTATGGCATCTGAACCAGGGATGCGAAGACCCTGTGGCAGCGATACAGCTTATGGAGGTCTTCTATACCGACCCTGTGGTTTCCAACCTGATTATCTGGGGCGAAGAAGATCAGGAATACGTGGTTACAGATGATGGACACATAACCTTTCCCGAAGGAGTGAATGCAGAAAATTCTGAATGGTATCATACGATGAACTGGCTGCTTCCCAATCAGTATATCGCCCATATCTGGGAAGGAGATCCTCTTGATTTATGGGAACGTATGGAAAAGTTCAATGATAATGCCGTAAAGTCAAAAGCCCTGGGCTTCACCTTTGATAACAGTGATTATTCCAGTGAATATACCGCTCTTACCAATGTGTATGATGAATATGCCAAACAGATTATGTTCGGTCTTGTGGAACCTGAAAACGGTATTGCGGAAATGCAGGCCAAACTGGAAGCTGCCGGCCTGGAAGATTATATGGCGGCAAAACAGAAGGCTCTGGATGAATGGGCTGCCGCAAACGGAATAAAGTAAGAAAAAGGGACAGACTCCATCTATCTTGTCTGCATACGAATTAAGAAAAGGGGGAACGGGAAGCCCATTCCCTCTTTTTATAAGCATTTTTATAAAGACCGGCAGTTTTTTATCAGGCAAAGCTCATTAATCCGGTTAATTTTGAAATGGGGGACAAAGAAATGTCAGGAACAATACCGAAAGAAGGGAAGAAGCAGGGCAGAAGTAAAATAGTCACCTTAAAAAAATATTTACCTATTTATTTAATGGCTCTGCCGGGACTTCTCTATCTGTTCATAAACAATTATATGCCTCTGCCAGGACTTGTTCTGGCTTTTAAAAATTATAATGCAAGGAAGGGCATTTACGGCTCCGACTGGGTGGGCTTTAAAAACTTCAAATTTCTCTTTGCAACCAACGATGCCTTTATAATCACGAGAAATACCCTGCTTTATAATATCGTATTTATTATCGTAAATACAATAGCAGCCATAGCCGTTGCTGTCATTCTGGCAGAAATGCAGCACAAACTTAAAAAATTCTACCAGTCGGTCATTCTTCTGCCTTATATGATATCCATGGTTATTGTCAGTTATCTGGTTTTCGCTTTTTTATCTACAGAAAACGGGTTTATTAACAACTCCATTCTCATTCCTTTAGGCAGAGAACCTATCGCATGGTATATGGAGAAAAAATACTGGCCGTTCATCCTTGTGCTGGTAAATCTCTGGAAGGTCATCGGATATAACTGTATTGTTTATATGTCCACAATCATTGGATTTGACCGAGGCTATTATGAAGCGGCGGCAATCGACGGAGCCGGGAAATGGCAGCAGATAATGAAGATCACTCTCCCATTGCTTAAGCCTACTATTATTATGATGACCTTGTTATCCATCGGAAGAATATTCTATTCTGATTTCGGCCTGTTTTACCAGGTACCGCAGAATTCAGGAGCATTATTCTCCGTAACAAATACTATCGATACCTATGTATACAGAGGGCTGTTGGAGCTTGGTGATATTACCCTGTCGGCAGCTGCAGGACTGTATCAGTCCGTAATCGGTTTTATTCTGGTACTTGGAACCAATTTGTGGGTGAGACGGCTGGACCCGGAAAGCGCACTTTTTTAGGAGGATAACTATATGCACACGAAGGAAGATAAAATTTTTCAGTTCATAGGCCATGCCGTAATGATTTTTTTGTCATTCTGTGCCGTTGTCCCTATGATTCTGTTGTTGATGTCATCTGTCACAGACAACAACACCCTTATAAGCAACGGGTATTCCTTTATACCGGAGAAATTCAGTTTATATGCCTACGAATACATATTCAAGACCGGAAGCGCTGTAATACATGCCTATGGCATCTCCATTTTATTAACAGCCGCAGGTACTCTTCTGTCCCTTGCAGTAACTACTCTGCTCGCATATTCTCTATCCAAGCCCGGACTGCCTGGCCGAAATTTTCTCAGCTTCTACGTATTCTTTACCATGCTGTTCAGTGGGGGGCTGGTGCCTACTTATATGAACTATACAAATGTTTTCGGCCTGAAAAATACGTTTCTGGCATTGCTGATTCCGGGACTCGTGACAAATGGTTTTTATATTCTTCTGATGAAATCCTATTTTGTCTCTTCTATACCGGGCGAAATAACAGAAGCCGCGTTAATCGACGGGGCCTCGGAGTTCCAGACCTTTTCCCGGGTTGCCCTGCCTCTCGCCAAGCCCATTGTTGCCACCATAGGCTTGTTTTCAGGCATCGGCTACTGGAATGATTGGCAGAACGGTTATATTTACCTCACTAAACGGACCGATCTGTATTCTATCCAGAATTTACTGAACAGAATGATACAGAATATCCAGTATTTAAGCCAAAATACGGCCAATGTCAGGAATGCGGACGTGGGACTTGCTTCCATTCCGAGCGTATCCATCCGTATGGCTATGGCAGTCGTGGGAATCCTCCCTGTCGTTCTGATTTATCCTTTCATTCAAAGTAATTTTGTAAAGGGTATTACACTCGGAGGCGTCAAGGGCTGATTATTCTATGTCTCATATAAAATCGGCCGGAAGATAAAATGGTTTGCGGAAATATCCGCAAACCATTTGTCTTCCGGCCACCGTTTTTTATAACGGCGCTCCGGCATATTCCTCATCAATCACCTTCCAGAGACGGAGTATATCCTCCATAGTCCGCTCCAGATTTTCTTCACTGCTTTTCCTGGCTTCCGTGAAAGGGACCGGCATCCTGGTAATGCTGAAGGCGGCGCTGACTCCGGATCCATAAATATCTCCCGTCCTCTCATCAATGCTTCCCGCCACCACGATCAACGGTATTCCGTCTCGTTTGGCATACTTTGCCACGCCTCCCACCACTTTTCCCATCAGGCTCTGATAATCCAGCCTGCCTTCTCCGGTAAAAATGACATCCGCCCCTTCGATCCGTTCCTCAAATCTCACGGTTTCCAGCACCACCTCTATACCCGGGCATAACCGGGCATGCAGAAAGGCCGCCGCCCCTCCGCCCATGCCTCCTGCCGCGCCTGCTCCGGGAAGTTCGGATACATCGGTTCCCAAATCCGTCAGAATCTGACGGGAGAGGCAGCGCAGGCCTGCGTCCAGCCGATCAACCATTGCAGCATCCGCACCCTTCTGCGGCCCGAAAATAAAGGCGGCCCCGTTGGCTCCGTACAGGGGATTGTCAATATCGCACATGGCCGTGATGCAGGTTTGCTTTAAGCGCCTGTCCAGGCCGGATATATCAATCCGCTTTATATTCTTCAGCGTTCCTCCCACCGGCAGAAAGGCCTCTCCGTCTTCCCCATAGAATTTTGCCCCCAAAGCTGCCGCCATGCCGCAGCCGCCGTCATTTGTGGAGCTTCCGCCAAGGCCGATAATTATATTCCGGCATCCCTGTTCCAGCGCATCGGCTATCAGCTCACCCACTCCGTAGGTACTCGTCAATTCTGGATTTTCCCTGCCTTCCGCCAGAGGAAGCCCCGCGCAGGCCGCCATTTCAATGACTGCCGTTTTATCTCCGGTATCCGGAATCCCGTAAAAGCTTTCCATCCGTTCCATAAAGGGGCCGCAGACCGTCACGCTGCGTTTCTGTCCCCCAACCGCCTGTAAAAAGCAGTCCACCGTCCCTTCTCCGCCGTCGGCAACCGGTATCTGCACGATCTCGCAGTCCGGGAATTTATTATGTATACATTTACTCATGATTTCGCATACCTTAGCGGAGGATAAGGTTCCTTTAAAGGAATCCGGAATCAATACCACTTTTTTCATATTCGCTCCTGTCATCTGTCCAAAGGCGTGCTATCCTGCTCCGTTAAAAATACTTCCGTATAAATACCGCCTCGGAAATTTCTTTTTCCTTATTTTCCGAATAAGCTTCTATGCTGACCCTGCCGTCATATCCGCCTTCCTTCAGCACTGCAAAGAAATCTTCATATTCCTTACGGCTTTCTTTCGGGAAGCTCCGTCCGTCGGGATCCGCAAAATGAACATGCACAATATCAGGTATCCTTTTTTTCAGAGTTTCCAAAGACTCCTTTTCCAGCATAAAATGATAATAATCCGCCAGAAGGCGTATGGAAGGCCCGCCGGCCTCCGTCATCAGTTTTTTCCCTTCCTCCAGGTTCTGTATAATATTGCTTTCCTGGCGGTTGAGGGGTTCAATCGCAATATGGATCCCCGCAGAAGCCGCACAGGCATCAATCATCCGTAGGGCATCGGCAATCTGCCCGAACGCCCTGTCATAAGGAAAGCCTTCCGGCACATTCTTCGCACCGCTGCTGCCGAATACAATGACCCTGCTTCCCAGCTTAACCGCTCTGTCTATTGCTCTTTTTACATATTCCTGTACTTTTGCGGGATCTACCGTTTCCCCTGTCAGCCTCACCGATGCCGGGAAAAAATTATTGCAGCATTCACAGGGAAGGCCGGTTTTTTCCGCCTCCTCCGCTAATTCTGAAAAACTGTTTTCGGAAAGCTCCATGATCTGTGCCAGCGGAAGCTCCATGTAATCGTAGCCGGCCTCTTTTAATGTACCGATATATCTGCGCCCCACCGCATCGTTCTTATCTCCCAGCATATTCAGACAGCATCCTAAATTCATACCACCGTTCCCTCTTCTTTCCGGCATTTCGCCGCTGCCGGGGCCGGAAGCCCTGTCTCCCGGCCCCTTCTGTCTGCCAGTCAGCGTTTTACTTCGATATTTTCCTTCTCTTCATAGTAACGCAGAAGGGCGCTGTGATCGCATTTTCCCATGCCCTCTTCCTGAAGCTTTTTCATCATGGCAAGCACCTGTTCCGTCATCGGGAGCTCCATTCCCACTGCACGGGACGCATTTTCCGCATTTGTCAGATCCTTGATATGCAGTTCTATACGGAATCCCGGTTCAAAATTGCGATCCAGCATCATCGGCGCCTTGGCATCCATCACCGTGCTGCCGGCAAGGCCTCCCCGGATAGCCTGATAGACGTTCTCCGGATTGACTCCCGACTTGGCTGCCAGCACCAGCGCCTCCGACAATGCGGCTATATTCACGCCAACAATAATCTGATTGGCGAGCTTTGTCATGTTCCCGCTTCCAATGGGCCCTACCAGTACTATGGACGCGCCCATTTTTTCCAGTATCGGCTTTACCCGGTCAAATACCTCCGGCTTGCCGCCGCACATAAAGGAAAGCGTTCCGTCCACGGCCTTCGGCTCCCCTCCGCTCACAGGAGCGTCGATCAGCTCCCCGCCTGCCTCTGCCACTTCCTTTTCCAGTTCTATGGAAACGGTGGGATCAATGGAACTCATATCCACGATAATCGTCCCCTGCTTCATGCCTTCCAGTATACCGTCTTTTCCTTCGATCACCGTTTTTACCTGGGGAGAATTAGGAAGCATGGTGAGGATAACGTCACTGCAGGCTGCCGTCTCCTTTGCGGTTTTGTACGGCACGCCGCCCGCTGCCGCCACATCCGCCACAGCGTCCTCATTAATGTCACAGATGTTCAGTTCATAACCTGCCTTCAGCAGATTTTTAGCCATGGGCTTTCCCATGATGCCAAGCCCGATAAACCCTATTTTCATACATTTACCCCTTTCCTTCCGATATGGATAGCTGTCTATTTTCCTGCCGCTTTTCTGATTTTCATAAGAACATTGAGCGCATCCAGTCCATAATATTCCAGCAGTTCTTCATGGGAAGATGCAGACTGGCCGAATTCGTCCATAACCGCCACGCTCTCTATGGGTACTGCCGTTCCTCTGAGGATATAGCTGACAAGCATGTTCAGACCGCCGCGTATGCTGGCTTCCTCACAGACCACCACGCCCTTCTTCCCTTCCGCGAAGGCTTTCACCGCCTTCTCATTAAGCGGCTTTAAGGTAGGGATATGAACCACGTTTACACGGATCCCTTCCTTCTCCGCCATTTCAGCCGCCTTCAGGGCTTCGTGCGCCATGATGCCGTGTGTGTAAACTGTCACATCGCTTCCTGCCCGAAGCTCCACCGGTTCCCCGATTTTATATTCTGCACCGGCAGGGAAAATATCCTCCAAATCATTCCGGCAGAGCCTGATGTAACAGGGGCCGTCATGCCTGACTGCCGCTTCGGCCGCATACCGTACCTCAACACCGTCGCAGGGCGTAAATACCGTCATGTTCGGGATCGCACTCATAATTGCGGCGTCATCAATGGACTGATGCGTCGCCCCGTCGCCGAAATCGGACATGCCGGAGCTGGAACCCACTATTTTCACATTCAGGTTAGCCGTCGCGATGCTCTGCCTTATCTGGTCATAGGCCCTCCCCGATGCGAAAACCGCAAAGGTGTTGGTAAACGGGATTTTCCCCGCCAGTGCAAGGCCGCCTGCGAAACTGGTCATATTCTGTTCCGCAATTCCCATTTCAAAATATCGTTCCGGGAACGCCTCTTCAAACATACAGCTCATGGTTGATTTTCCCAGATCCGCTTCCAGCACCACAATATCCGGATTCTCCGTCCCCAGCTCCACCAGCATCTTACCGTATTCTATTCTCTGGTTATGTACCCCCATATCATGCCTCCGTTCTGCTGACACAGCGTAAATCCTGTAAAGCTTCTTCGTACTGCTCCTGTGTGAGCGTTCCGTTATGGAATCCTGCCACACCCTCCGCAAACGGAATCCCTTTTCCCTTTACGGTATCGGCGATGATGCAGACCGGTTTTTCCTTCACTTCATCCGCTTTATCCAAAGCCTCCGCGATCTGCTGCATATCATGCCCGTCAATGACCAGCACTTCGAATCCGAACGCGCGCATCTTATCCTCAATGCTGCCAATCCGGAACCGATCCGCCGTCCTGCCCGTCGCCTGCAGCCCATTCCTGTCAATGATCACCCGCAGGTTATCCAATTGGAAATTGGATGCCGCCATGAACGCCTCCCACAGCTGGCCTTCCGCAAGCTCTCCGTCTCCCACCGCCACATATACACAGGAATCCAGCCCGTCCAGCTTCAGCCCTGCCGCCAGTCCCGCCGCTAGGGATACGCCCTGTCCGAGAGAGCCGGTATTGGCTTCAATCCCCGGAAGCTTTCTCATATCCGGATGCCCCTGCAGCCGGCTTCCCAGCTTTTTCAGAGTATGGATATGGGCATCCTTATCGAAATACCCGCATTCCATCAACGCCGCATACTGTACAATGGCGGCATGCCCTTTACTGAGCAGGAACCGGTCTCTGTCCTTCATCCGGGGCTCCGATGGATTATGTTTCATTTTATAAAAATAAAGCACGGTAATTATATCCGCCAGAGAACAGGATCCGCCTAAATGTCCGGCTTTTCCCACTCCTATCATCGTAACGATATCTTCTCTGATATCCCTGGCCCGACTTTCCAGCTCCAGTTTCTTATCTTGATCCAGCATCGCCTGTATCCCTCCCGTTTACATTTCTTCCAACATTTCGCGGACTCTCAGAAAGCCTGTTTCCCCGCTGTTGTATACAGGAACCTTTGTATCCTTAAGAAAGGGCGCCAGCGCGGACATGGACAGCTGCGCCATCACGATACAGTCCACATCCTCCGACAGCTTATCTATCGCATCAACCAGGATTTCATTGTGCCGCTCAATGTTTCCCTTCGAGTATTCTTCAAAGGCTTCACTGCACAAAAGAGTTTTTCTTTCGATTTCCGCACCGGCTTCTGCTGCCGCTATGTCTAACAGTCTTTCCGAGGACGGAACCGTGGTTGCCAGCGTTGCCAGCAGGCCGATTTTTTTCCCTGTGCGCACCGCTTTTTCCATCATGGGACGGTCAATCTGCGCAATCGGCGTGTTCACAAGCGGCCTTCCCAGCTCGGCCGCATAATTAAAGGTAGAGCATGCCAGAAGGATCAAATCCACACCGGCCTCCTCCAGATTATGGGCATACTGGGCAAATTTGAAATAATTCACTTTCGGGATGACGCCTGCCCCGGCCTTGATGTTGTCCCTCTGAATGGTGTCATCGCACAGATGCATAATCTCCACCTCAGGGATAAACTGCCTGATATAAGGCTCCATCGCCTGAATCGTGATGTGGGATGCGTGAATGATACCCAATGTTTTTTTGCTTAAATCCTTCTTTCCTTCCATACCCCCGCCTTTCCGGCCCGTGCCTTTGTTCCTGTAAGGCCCGGGCCAAGCAAATATTTATGTTTCTTCCTTATTCGATAACGAGATAAGATACCCCGTGCGCCGGCATTTCAAACTGTAATTCCAGGCTGCCCTGTGCTGTCACCTTCTCATCATCGCACAGCTTTTCCAGCCCGTCCCTTGCCTTAATCGCCGCATACTGTTCTCCCTCCGGAAACAGCGGACGGCCCTGTTTTTCCCATTCGGCATAGGGATTGGAGTGCCGGGAGTCAATACGGTAATGGCTGACATTCACTTCCCTGCTGCCTACCCCGTCCACCTTCAGGCAGATTGTCTGGTCTTCCTCTTTATCTCTGTCATTGCAGTGGCTGTAAACCACTATCTGGATTTCCCCGTTCCTGCCTTTTACCGCGAAGCCGGACACGTCCGTATCCTCTCCCTCTCCGGTGTACCGGCTGTGGTTTTTCACCCCGATCTCCGGCTCCTGCAGAAAATCCAGCTTCTCCGCGCCGTCGCTCTCAAAGGCCAGTTTCTCGTCCCCGAGGGAACCGTAGATCTTAAACATATTGAAAACAGCCTTGTCGATTCCCTGTGTGGTAAAGGTTCTGGTACCTTCAAAACACCGTTCTCCCGGGAACATAAACGCCCAGGCGAGAGGCCGCACCTTAATGCCGTACTGCACGCTCAGCCGGTCGATTTTCTCATAGGTGGAGGCCACATAGGTCGCATAGTATTCTGTATTTCTGAAAATCATATTGGCATTATCATATACCCCTCCGGCGGCCCAGCCGTCCGGATCCGCTTCCGACAGAACCACCTCGCAGTCCTGGTACCCGTATTCCTTTATGATATCCAGACCCAGCTTCACCTGGTGAACCAGGCTTTCCACGGAAGGAACGGCCTTCGCCGCATGCATCTCAAACGGGAATCCGCCGCCTTTTACATGGAAGGTGATAAAATCAAGCCGGGTGCCTTTTTCCTGCGTACAGAAATTGGCGCCGTCCCTGCAGTGGCCCAGGAAGAACCGGAAAAACTTCTGCGCATGTCCGCCCTCAAAGATACCTGTCACAGCCGGCCCGGAAAGCCGTGCTTCAGGCAGCACCTCATGCACCGCATGTTCGGTATAATCAAACAATTTACAGTATTCCGCCGCTGTCCCGCTCCAGTAAAAAATATCCGGCTCATTCCAAAGCTCAAAATACCAGCTTATCACTTCTTCCCTTCCGTATTTTTCCGCCAGATGGGAAATAACCGCTTTGATAAAAGCATGCCATTTCTCATAATCCTTAGGGGGGCAGGTCCAGCCGACCTCCTTATACTGGGCATAATTTTCCCAGTTTCCGCCCGCCGGTTTCAGATAGTTGGTATCCACCAGAGCCATGGGCATAAATCCCAGCTCCACAAACGGTTTATTTCCTGACTTGAGAAACGCATCTATAATGTAGTCATAATATGTAAAATCATAGACCGCTTCCCCGTTTTCATCCTCCCAGTAAATATTGGTGGAGCCGAATTTATACGTCCCGTGGCAGTTGCCCGTACAGAACATAAAGTGAGTTCTGAAATAATAAGGCGCATCGCCGAGAGCCGCAAATTTCCCCAGAAGCTCCATGCCTTCCGGAATGTAAGTATAATTGCACTCATCGTAACCGATAAAGCGCCACAGATGTTCCTGCACCCCTCCGGATTCCCCTGCATCAACCTTCACGTTTACCTGTTTACTCATCCTTTTTTCCTCCGACACATTCGTTTTTTATTTTCAAATCCCCTATTCCGTCCAAAGAGAGCTCATCGGCAAAATGACAAGCCACAAAATGGCCCGGTCCTGTCTCTTTCAGGGATGGACATTCCTGTTTACAGAGTTCCTGCGCGTACTTGCAGCGGGGATGGAAACAGCAGCCCGAAGGCAGATCCGCCGCGTTCCCTACCTCGCCCGGCAGCATGATACGTTCGTTTCTGACCGTGGGATCCGCCACCGGAATGGCGGACAGCAGAGCCTGTGTGTAAGGGTGCCTGGGATGATAGAATAATTCCTCCGTTTCCGCCAGCTCCGCCACTCTGCCCAGGTACATAACGCAGACTCTGTCGGATATATGCTCCACTACACTCAGATTATGCGCAATGAACATATAAGTCAAATCATATTCATCCTTCAGATCCTGAAGCAGGTTCAGTATCTGCGCCTGTATGGAAACATCCAGCGCTGAAACGGCTTCATCCGCAACCACGAATTTAGGCCCCAGAGCAAGCGCCCTGGCTATCCCGATTCTCTGTCTCTGTCCTCCGCTGAATGCGTGAGGATATCTGTTTAAATGCTTTATTTCCAGCCCTACCTTATCGATCAGATCACGTACCCTTTCGGAAATCTCCTCCTCCGGGTAGCCTCCCGCCAGTCTCATCGGTTCGGCCACAATATCAAAAATGGTCATCCTCGGATTCAGGGACGTATAAGGGTTCTGGAATATCATCTGGATATACCGGCGCATTCCCCTCAGCTGTTTTTTATCCAGGGAAGTGAACTCAATTTCCTTATCGTCAAAATGAAACTTAATGCTTCCTTCCGTAGGTTCAATGATTCTCAGAATCGTTCTGCCCAGAGTCGTTTTTCCGCAGCCCGATTCCCCAACCACTCCCAGCACCTCATTTTTCTGTATCTGAAGCGTCACATCATCCACCGCTTTTACAAGGCCAACCTGTTTTTTGGCAATTCCGGCTTCAATCGGATAATATTTCTTCAGCCCAGTTATCTCCAACAATGCTTTCGGCATCTTTTCCTCCATTCCGCTGTCCCAGACAGCCTCTATTCCCCCTGATAATGAAAACATCTGACCAGATGATCCGGCTCCACCTCAACCAGCGGAGGGATACTGCCCGCACATGCCGCTGTTTTTTCCTGACACCGGGAACAGAATCCGCATTCATCGGGCGGATCAAGCGGCACCGGGACATTCCCCTCTATTGCGTGAAGTCTTTCACTGGACTTGTTTCCCAGCACCGGCATTGATTTCAGCAGGCCCTTTGTGTAAGGGTGAATAGGATTTTTGAAAATAGCCCTGGCGCTCCCGCTTTCCACCACGCGCCCCAGATACATGACGGCAATGGTATCCGCCATTTCCGCAATGACTCCCATATCATGCGTTATGTAAATGATAGACATATTGAATTCTTTCTGGAAATGCTTCATCAGATCGGTTATCTGCGCCTGCACCGTCACATCCAGAGCCGTGGTCGGTTCGTCCGCAATCAATATTTTGGGCTTATTAACCATGGCGATAGCGATCATGGCCCTCTGGCACTGGCCTCCCGACATCTGATGGGGATAGGCATTATATTTCTGCTCCGGATCCGGCATTCCCACGGCCCGCAGCATTTCCATGCATAATTCCTTCGCCGCCTTTTTGTCCTTTTTTTCCTGATGCACCAGAACCGCTTCCATCATCTGTGCGCCGATGGTATATACCGGGGAAAGGCTTGCCATCGGCTCCTGGAATATCATGGATATATCCTTCCCGCGCAGCTTTCTCATGGCTTTGCTGTCGGGTGAACAGGTTACCAGATCCACCGGCCCGCTCCCGTCATCATACAGTATCCTTCCACCCAAAACTTTTCCCGGGTTCTGCACCGTCCTGAGGATGGAGTGGGCGGTCACACTTTTACCGCAGCCAGATTCCCCGATGATACCGATCGTCTCATTTCTTTTCAGATAAAAAGTGACGTCATCCACAGCCTTCAGAGTACCGGTATCCAGCTTAAAGTAGGTTTTCAGATTTTCAACCTGCAAAATGTAATCATTCATACTTTTTACACCCTTCCTATTTGTACGGATCTGCCGCGTCCCTGAGACCATCGCCCACAAAGTTAAATGCCAATACGGAAATGACTACAAAAATACCGGGAATCATCATCCATGGATACATGGAAACCGTATTGATGCTCTGCGCATCCTGAAGAAGCACTCCCAGGCTCACAATAGGAGGCGTAAGCCCGATCCCCAGAAAGCTCAGCGACGTTTCCGCCAGAATCATGCTGGGTATGGCCAGCGTCACATTGACGATCAGATAACTGCTGAAGGAGGGGAGCAGATGTTTGACTATGATATAGCCGTCCGTCGCCCCGGAAACCCTCGCCGCGGTCACAAAATCTTCATTGCGCAGCTCCAGAAGCTTTCCTCTCACCACTCTTGCCAGAGTCGTCCAGCCGATCAAAGAGAGAATAATCGTTATGGCGAAATAGATTTTCAGGGATGACCATGTGGTGGGAAATGCCGCCGCAAGCGCCATCCAGAGCGGGATGCTCGGCATGGACATGAGGAATTCAATGACACGCTGTATGATCGTATCGGTAACCCCTCCGTAAAAACCGGAAATTCCTCCGAATAAGCAGCCCAGCACAAAGGTGAAGAATACCCCCACCAGGCCGGTGCTCAGGGAAATCCGGAGCGCGCTCAGCACGCGGGAATACAGGTCACGACCAGAAGCATCCGTCCCGAAGGGAAAATATACATCCGGCTCAGGCGTCCCGAAAAAGTGGATATCTCCGGGAATAAACCCAAGCAGCTTGTAGGAATCCCCCTTGTAAAAGAAACGCAGCTTATGCTTGACTGTCGTATCCTCCACATAATATTTTTTCCAGGTCACGGGATCCTCTTCCTGCTTCAGGCCATAAACAAAAGGCTGTATGGAAAAATTCCCTTCCGCATCCACAAAATGTATCTGCGTGGGCGCCATACTGATAGCTGTCGTACTCCTTTTGGCAATATCCTGGGTGGCAAAAAATTCGCTGAAAATACCTACCGTATATAAAAGTATCAGTATAATACCTCCCAGCATCGCCAGCTTGTGCTTCCTGAATTTCCGCCACATTAACTGCCACTGTGTTTCCATATAAATTTCTTCCTCTTTGGAAACATCCGTATTTTTTTTCTTAATCACGGCCATATGTCCTCCTTTCCTGTAACCTTCACATTTACTGCAGACGTATTCTCGGATCCACTACCACCAATAGAATATCGGAGATAAATGTGCCCACAATGGTGATTGCCGTAAGCATCAATACACTCGTACCCGCCAGATACATGTCCTGGGAGAGCAGTGCATTGTACAACAGGGAACCAACCGTGGGAATATCCAGAACAATAGCCGTCACCGTTGCACCGGATACGATAGAAGGAAGAATACTGCCGATGGAGCTGATTATAGGATTGAGCGCCACCCTTACAGGATATTTATATATCATTTTATTTTCTTTCAGCCCTCTCGCCCGGGCCGCCACTACATAAGGCCTTTTCAGCTCATCCAGAAGCGTGGCTCTCAGGATACGGATCACATTGGCCATGCTTGCCAGGCCGATAACGATTACCGGAATGGGAAGGTGCTTGCACAAATCCCAGAGCCGTGCAAAGCTCCATGGCGCATTTTGAAATTCCGGCGAATAAAAGCCGCCCACACTCAGCCCGAAATACCTGTTGCTGTAATACATCAGAATCAGCGCCAGGAAAAAGCTTGGTGTCGCAAGGCCGATAAATCCCAGTATGGACGCCAGATAGTCTCCGATGGAATACTGGTGCCTTGCCGAATAAATGCCTATCGGTATAGCGAGCGCATAAGCGAAAACCAGCGTTATCACGGAAAGCGCGATCGTCATCGGCATACGGGTCGCTATCAGTGTGCCCACCGGCTGCTTCCACTGAAATGACTGGCCGAAATCCCCCTTCAGCATATTTCCCATCCAGAGAAAATACTGCTGCCACATAGGTTTATCCAGGCCATACTGCTGGCGCAGGCTGAGGATTACGGAATCATCCACCTGTCCCATCTGCTGCTGCAGATTAGCAATATATGATGTCAGATAATCACCTGGCGGCAATTGAATAACCACAAACGCAAACACTGACATAACCGCCAGCAAAACGATCATATAGATAAATCTTTTACATATATATTTCTTCATTTATCTTTGACCCCTCCTTCTTCCCCTCCGGGCAGCAAACCGGTCCCGGTATATAAACCGCGTGGCGGGGAGGCACATGTCTGTACCTCCCCGCCATTTACCAAACATATGTCTGTCTCATATGTTCTGCAGCTGTGATACTTTCTGTCTGAATTATTCCGTTCTATTCACTTAATATTTGAAATACCATGTATCTCCGCGGTAAGGCTTCCAGAAGTTATAATCGTTGGCAAAGGTTCCTTCCGTGGGAGTGTTGCCCAGACGATTGCTGATGATAACGAGACGCGGTGAAACCGATACGCCAATGAACCAGCACTGGTCACTGATTCTCTTCAGAATACTTTCTCCCAGCGCAGCGTATTCCGGATCCGTATTGGACATGGTTCCGAATTTCAGGCAGTCATCGTAGATTTCCTGTATTTCCGCCGGAGGCTGTTCTCCCTTGGCTCCGTTGCTGTCCCAATAATCCTTATATGCTCTCATGAACTCCAGATCGTCATAGGCATTCCCCGGACGAAGCCGGCTGAAAGCAGCGCCTCTCAGGTTAAATTCACCCACGCTGTCCATGGTGAACGCCTGCATGTCACGTTCATTCCCGACTCCTCTTTCCAGATAATAGGAACGCTCCACCTGCTTCAGGGTAACCTTGACACCCACCGCATTCCAATACTCACATGCCATTTCCGCCATGGGGACAAATTCCTCAATCGTTTCCAAAACAATATTGAAATCCTGCCCGTTAGGCATTGTCCTTACCGTATGCGCCGAATTCCATTCATATCCACATTCATCCAGCAGTGCATTGGCTTTATCCACATCATATTCAATAAATGCATTTTCAAATTCCTCCTTCATGAAGGAAACGTCTGCTGATGCCGTTGCCTGTCTCACCGTGCCTTTTCCGTAATACAGCGTTTCATTGATTGTATTCCTGTCCAGCGCATAGCTCATGGCCTGACGGAATTTCACGTTTGTAAAAATCTCTCTTAAATCCGGATTTTTATCTGTGATATTGAAAGTAAACGCACAGTCGGAGCCTCTCGTATTTTCAAAAAGAAATACCTGATAATCGCCGTTGGCTTCGTTCTCCTTCAGCATGGTATAATCGGAAACCGGAAGCGGGTTTTCACCTGCCGCATGGATTTCCCCGCTGATGAGCTTCAGGGCACGTACATCCTTATCCTGCACAATCATCGCTTCCTGTTCATCAATATACGGAAGCTGATTGCCCTCCTGATCCACTACATGATAATAAGGATTGCGGGCGAAAAATTTATTTCCGTTCGTATCTATCCTGTCGAGAACCCAGGGATAAACATCCGGCGCGTCACAGTCTGTCTGTGCCTGGGAATTGTCCAGATGAGCCTTAAAGCAGAGGATCCAGGATTCATAGCCTTCCTCTTTTGCCAGCTTATCCGCATCCGGGTTATATGTTTTATGCCACTGCTTCAGATATTCCTTGGGTGCAAAAAACGTCCGGATTATATTTGTGGCATAACGGGCCATCGTGATTTCAAATGCCGGATTCGGCTCCTCAAAAACGATATCCAGGGTATAAGGATCTATCTGCTCATAAACCATGGGTTTGCCGTTGCTGCAGTAGGCCGCTTCCACAGAAGGGTTAACATCGGTATTGGTGAGAATATCCGTATACCAGAACATCCAGTCATCCGCAGTCAGGTCGTCGCCGTTTGACCACTTCATCCCTTCTCTCAAATGGATCGTAAACCGGGTGGAATCCTCATTAATCTCATATGACTGAATCAGATTGGGCTTAAATGTCTTTAAATCCTTTTCAATGGTCAGAAGTGACTGGAAGCGCAGGCCCTCTGTATCAACCTGTCCGGAGCTGGGGCCGAATGCCGCTCCCACATAGGTTCCTCCATATGCGCCGATTTCATCAACTTCCACCACCGCCGGCTCTTTGGGAAGACGCTCTTCAATCGGAGGAAGCTCTCCCTTTTCCACCTGCTCATGCACCAGCGGAGATTCTTTATACTGCCCGTCTCCAACGCCTCCCCTGACGAGATTATCTGGCGCCGGCGTTTCCGTTCCTGCCGTCTGCGTGCTCTCTGCTGTCTGCTGCTCTCCCGAAGGCGGCGCCGCTGCCGGAGCCTGGCCCCCGCAGCCGATGCTCCCCGCCGCAAGACAGACGGACATCAACAATACCATCATCTTTCTTTTTTTCATTCTCCTACCTCTCTTTTCTACTTTTTTAACGAAAGCCGAAGCTTTTGCATCATCAGTTACCTTCCCGAAAAAGGATTATCCTGTTTTATCAGTGTATCCCTGGTTATTAATATAGGCTGCAGAATGACCCGCTTATGAAATTTCTGCTCATCCATAACATTATTTTCTTCCCTGCTTCCCATCCTGCTCTCCGCAGCATCCATCAATGAAAAACATTCTGCAATCATCATGTTCGCATCCAGGGAATACGTGGTCAGCGCAGGTGCAAACTGGCTTGCCAGCGGGATATTATCCACACTGAGCACCGAAACCTGATCCGGGACTTCTATCCCCTTTGTCCTCAGCGCCTGAATCAGCCCGATTGCCATCCAGTCGTTCGCCGCAAATACGGCTGTGAATTTCCGAATCATAACGAGGTTGGAAACCTGGTCCGCGAGTGCGTAGCCTCCTCTGAAATTCATCTTGCTTTCCAGAATCACATAATCGATCCCGTTTTTCCTCGAGCCCCGGATAAAGCCGTTCTTCCGGTAAAGGGCCGAAGCGTATGTATCCGGCCCGGTAATATGTACCACCTTTTTATGTCCGTAACCGGCCAGAACCTTAGCCGCGTTGATGCCGATTTTGAAATGGTCAAAGTAAATCTGGGCGAAATCATCATGGTCCGGATAATTTTCAAAGGAAATAATGTGCGGGTATATCTTCTTTATCCTCTGCAGGCTGTCCTCTTCGAATTTGCCAATCATCAATACCGGGGAAATCATATCCCCATTTTCCAGAGTATCCAATGTCAGCGGAATCATATTCACACTGTTCTTGGCCGAATAGCTGGTGAGTTCCATCAGCATCCTGTTATAGAAAGGGTCATTCAGCTTGATGCTCGGTGAGCAGATGAGATTGACATATTTGTTTTTAACAATAGGCGCAATATATGTTCCCTTGCCCTCGTACTTGATAAGGAGCCCTTCTGAAACAAGCTGGTTTATTACTTCCCGGATCCTCTGCCGTCCTACCATCAGCCTCTGTTCCAGCTTTCTTTCAGACTCCAGCTTTATCAATCGGTCCGACTGAAGCTGTTTGACTTCTTTTCGAAGAATATCTGCAATTTCTTTATTTTCCCGATTCATAATTTCTTCTCCCGCCTCAATCAGATATGTTGCTTTTAGTAATTTTGCACAATATCATTTTCAAATTTGATATATGCTTTTTTCACAAAAATCGCTTTTGGTTTAACCCAAACAAGACTATAAATTGTAATTATTGCATAATTTTTAAACCTATAAATGTTTTTTAGTATGTCTATTAATAATTTACAAACCAATTTATTCATCATTTTTACTAATAATATATCACGATTATTCTGCTGTCAATAGCTTCTCTCATTTTCCTTTCTTTTCGTCGTTGTTTTGGTTATTTTATACTTATTTTGAGCATCATTTTTATGCATTTTCACAATCATATTTTAATCTCTTTTGTTCAGGCGATATGTCATTTGTCACATTTCACCTTTCCCAACAGCAGAAGACAAAAAAGCAGCAGGTAATCTTCCTGCCGCCGCAAAAACACTTGATTCATTTATTAAAATATGATTTAAAAAAGCCCCACAAGCTTAACGCTCATGAGGCTTTCCTGTCTTTTATACACTTATATGGCCTAACCTTTAATATTCAGGTTCAATCAAACCATAAGTATTTCCTTTTCTCTTATATACCACGTTGACCTGATCTGTTTCCGCATTGAAGAAAACAAAGAAGTTATGTCCCAGCAGCTCCATCTGGATGCATGCATCTTCGGGATACATCGGCTTGATGTCAAACTTCTTGGTTCTGACAATCTGCACTTCCTCTTCCTCGGGATAATCCTTCTCGATAAAAGCCTGCTGGAAATTGCCGCCGGACTGATGCTTGTCCATGATTTTATTCTTATATTTCTTAAGCTGTCTCTCAATTACCTCTTCAACCAGGTCAATGGACACGTACATATCGTTGCTTGTCTGTTCCGACCTGATAATACTGCCTTTTACCGGGATTGTTACCTCTATCTTCTGTCTGTCTTTTTCAACGCTCAGCGTTACGAGTACTTCTGTTTCCTGGGTGAAGTACTTCTCCAGCTTTCCGATCTTCGATTCCACGGCGCTGCGAAGCCCCTGCGTTATTTCGATGTTCTTTCCGCTGATAATGAATTTCATGCTGATCATCATCCCTTCTGTTTCATATTAGGCACAAAGGCAATACCGCCTGTCGCATCCTGTAGCATGTCCTTTTGTCCTTAAATGGATTATACCATATCCCCACACCCGCATGCAATGTTTTCAGAATTTTAACTGAAAATTTATATTTGTTTCAGTCAATGCAAAACGACATATTTTTGTAATTATTCTGTAAAATTCGTGGAACTTACCAGAACATTCGTTTCAATATACGTTCTCCCGCACAGCTGTGAAATACTTTCCCAAACTGTGGATAATGTGTATAACTTCGTGTATAACTCCCAAACCCTCATAAATACCGCCTTTTTTATGTGGATATCTTTGTGGTTAAAAAATTCCCTTTTCGACAAAAAACATCAGATTTTGTGCAGATTTTACAAACCGCTTAAAATCAGCACATTTTCAGATAACTCATAAAGTGTCTGACAATTAGCTGATTTTATCAGTCTTTAGAGATATCGAAGTATGATGTACAACAGCTCCGCACATGGGATCGGCGCACATTCGTCGGATAATTCCGGCCGATACGTTCCCGGCATTTTCGCGGAAACACACGCCGCCGGGAGTACTAAAAAACGGGATATGAATTCACATTCATATCCCGTCCTGAATATTCTGATTATTACTGGATAACTCTTCTTACAGCAACCGGAGTCCTGTAATCAGCATCCGAAATCTTGATTCCTGTGCTCGCTGTACTCGCGTGTACAATCTGTCCGTCTCCGATATAGATTCCAACATGTCCGCTGTAGCATACAAGATCGCCGGGCTGTGCATTTTCAAGTCCGCCCACATCCACGCCTACATTTCTGTCTGCTGTGGAGGAATGAGGAAGAGATACACCAAAGTTCTCATATACGCTCATAACAAATCCGGAGCAGTCAGCGCCGTTTGTAAGGCTTGTCCCGCCATATACATACGGATTGCCAACAAACTGAACAGCATAGTCAACTACTGCATTGCCGCTTCCATGATTGGATACCGATGCTGCTGAGGAAGGCGTTTCCGCCGCCTGGGTGGAAGACTCTTTAGAACTTTCCTGGGTGGCTGCAGTTTCCACTGCTGTGGAAGACTCCATGCCTGCCGGGCTTTCTGTCTCAGTGGCAGTCTCTGTTGCTGTTTCCGTTGTTGTCTCGGTCGTTGTTTCTGTAGCAGTCTCGGATGTTGTTTCAGAAGAAGTCTCTGTCGTGGTCTCGGAAGCTGTTTCCGATTTGGTTTCCGAAGAAGTCTCGGAAGCTGTTTCCTTTGAGCTTTCCGTGGAAGATTCTGATTCCTTCTTAGACTCTGTTTCCTTTTCGGATTCCTTTTCCTGCTTATTATCATCGGCCTGAACTGTTTCTTCCTGTGCAGGCTTCTCTTCTGTTTCTGTCTTAGCTGTCTGTGTTTCCTTCAAATTAATCGGCTCTACAATCGTTTTGGGCAATTCTGCCGCTTCTCCAACAGCAAACGTATCTGTCGGCACAACAGCCTGTCCGCCTGATGTAGTATTATCACCGGCCGCCGTATTAGAAGAAGAAACTATCGGTTCCGGATTCACTACGGCATCCAGAACACTGGCTACTCCAACCCCATTGGCGATTGCAACTTCTGTCTGCTGCTCCTGAATGTGGCTGTCAACCTGAGCGTCAATTGAAGATTCTCCCACTCCGGTAATTCCCGATTCCATATCAGCAGAAGTCAAATCTGAAGATTCCTGTGCAGCCTGAACGGTCTGTTCAGCCTTTTCACTTTGATCCGCCGCTTCCTGTACACTTCCAAGGGAACTGCCTTCATCCAGAGCAAGGCCAACACCAGCTGCCGGGAGTTCATAAGATACACCGGATGCACTTGTCTGCATTGCTGCTGTACTGAATAACATTGCCGATGCAGTCAGTGCACATGTCACTGCTTTCACGCGTGTATATTTCATGAGTTCCTCCAAAATATCAATTGAACTGTTACATTTGTTACGAAATTATTACATCTGTTGTTAACTATACCACCGAAGGCTTTCTTTGTCAACCTTTACACAAAAAACGACTTTAAAAGGAAAATCCCTTTAAAACCGCATAAAATCAGGAAAAGAAGGGTTTAAACCCTTCTTTTCAAATTGTGAACATTTTTTGAATTTTTGAAATATTCGTATTAGTTATGGCATAAATTAACAAAAATAAATATTACGTAACATTTAATATTTAAAATGTAATAAAAAATGAATATGGTCTGCGGGAAGCATTCCTACAGGAAGCATTCCTACAGGAAGTATTCCTGTATGCCCTCAACTGCATTGGCTCCGTCCGCCACTGCGGTTACAATCTGGCGCAGCTTCTTCGTCCGGATATCCCCGGCCGCGAATACTCCAGGCATACTTGTTGCACAGTCCTCCCCGGCTATCAAATAGCCCTTCTCATCCGCCGCTATATTAGTAATAAAGCTTTCGGAATTAGGCTTGATTCCCACGGCTATGAAAACACCCTGTACCGCAAGTTCACTTTTGGTTCCTCCATTTTTATGAACCAGGGTAATTGAATTAACACGTCCCTCTCCATTGATGCTTTCCACAACGCTGTTCCAGCACACCTCAACATTAGGAAGGGCAAGCATGGTATCCTGAAGGGACTGCGCCGCCCGCAGGCTGTCCCGGCGATGAATCAGATACACCTTTTCGCAGGCTCTTGCGAGGAAAATGGCATCTTCTACCGCAACATCCCCGCCGCCAATCACGGCAACCGTCTTTCCCCGGAAAAAAGCTCCGTCACAGGTCGCACAATAGGAAACTCCCATACCGCTTAATTCCTCTTCCCCAGGCACACCCAGATGGCTGTGGGAAGCGCCGGAAGCTATGATGACCGCTTTTGCCTCATAGTCGCCATCCGTTGTTTTCACCAGCTTATAATCTCCCATATCCTCAACTCCCAGGACATCGGCTTCTATAAATTCCGCCTGCATTTTCTCCGCATGCTCCCTGAATTTCATCCCCATATCAAAACCATTGATTCCGGGAAGCCCCAGATAATTGTCCACTTCATAGGTGTTGAGCACCTGGCCGCCGCTCATGGGATTCTTTTCTATTACTAATGTAGAAAATCCGGCCCTTCTTCCGTATACCGCAGCGCTGAGCCCTGCCGGTCCCGAACCGATAATAATCAAATCATGCATATTTTTTACCCCTTTACTCTATAATACTTAGCTGTTGATTTATATATGTCCTGTTTCTGGTTACTGTTCACTCCGTGACCAGTAACTGTTTCCGCTCTCCTTATTATACCGGTTTCCGCCTCAGCTTTCAACCTGCTTACATATATGTTATAATAGGAAAAATTATGGAGTCTGCGGATATCCTGTGCCGCCATCCTCTTCGCCTGTC
>OLQH01000880.1_pt1 | contig 28737 bp, 29 predicted proteins | sample 1672671 | NCBI WGS metagenome assembly OLQH01 (sample SAMEA3136712, study PRJEB25190) | human gut metagenome
TGGATCTCTTCTTTGAGAGTGCGGCGGGAAGGCTGCAGATCATTGAAAACGGGGTGGCGACAGACTACAGCGAAGAGGAAGCGACCAGGATTCTGTCCGAGAAAGAAGTGACTGCTGTGGCAGATATTAAAATGGGAGAGGCGTCGGCTACAGCCTGGGGCTGTGATCTGACTTATGATTATGTGAAGATTAATGCGGACTACCGGTCTTAGGTTGTGAGGAGGAGAAAAGAAAATGGTGAATCAGATGTATCTTGACAAGGCGCAGACGCTGATCGAGGCGCTGCCCTATATCCAGAGGTATAACAGAAAAGTAATCATTGTAAAATACGGCGGGAGCGCCATGGTGGATCAGGAACTGAAAATGAATGTGATCAAAGATGTGGTGCTCTTAAAACTGGTTGGATTTAAGCCGATTATCGTTCACGGCGGCGGCAAGGAGATCAGCCGTATGGTAGGCAGGATGGGGATGGAGCCCAGATTTGTCAATGGTCTTCGGGTGACTGATGCGGAGACGATGGAAGTGGCCGAGATGGTGCTTAATAAGGTGAATAAAGAGCTGGTAGCGCTGGTGGAGTCTCTGGGGATCAAGGCAGTGGGAATCAGCGGAAAGGATGGACGCCTCCTGGGCGTGGAGAAGAAGCTGGCTGATGGCGAGGATATCGGATTTGTGGGAAATGTGACGGAGGTTCGCCCCAATATTCTGCAGGATCTTCTGGAACGGGACTTCCTTCCTATTGTATGTCCCATCGGACTGGATCAGGATTTCCAGACGTATAATATTAATGCGGATGATGCGGCCTGTGCCATAGCGGAGGCGATGAAGGCAGAGAAACTGGCATTTCTGACTGATATTGAAGGGGTAATGAGGGATCCCAAAGATTCCGACAGCCTGATCTCCGAACTTACGGTGGAGGAGTCAAGGGAGCTGATCCGCAATGGAAATGTAGGGGGAGGCATGATTCCCAAGCTGCAGAACTGTATTAATGCAGTGGAAAATGGAGTAAACAGGGTCCATATTCTGGATGGACGAATCCCCCACAGCCTGCTTCTTGAGATTTTTACAAAAAAAGGGATCGGAACTGTTATTATCCGGGAAGATGAGGAGTGAGAAGGATGACAAAACAGGAATATATGGAGCAGGGAGAACAGTACTTGCTACACACTTACAACCGTTTTCCGGTGGTACTGGAGAGGGGAGAGGGTGTGTATCTCTATGACACAGACGGAAAAGAATATCTGGATTTTGCTGCGGGGATTGCAGTCTTTGCGCTGGGGTATCAGAATGAAAAGTACAATGCGGCTTTGACGGAGCAGATCGGAAAGGTGATCCATACCTCCAATCTTTTTTACAACGGACCGGCCGTGGAGGCGGCAAAGAAGCTGGCGGACAGCTGCAAAATGTCAAAAGTCTTCTTTACCAACAGCGGAACGGAAGCCATTGAGGGAGCGATCAAGGCGGCGAGAAAATATGCTTATCTGAAGGATGGCACTACGGACCATGAGATCATCGCCATGAAGCATTCTTTTCACGGCCGGAGCATGGGAGCGCTCTCAGTGACCGGAAATGATCATTATCAGGAGCCTTTTAAACCCATGATCGGCGGGGTAAAGTTTGCAGAGTTTAACAATCTGGACAGCGTAAAGGAACTGATCACAGAGAAAACCTGCGCCATTATTCTGGAGACTGTCCAGGGGGAAGGCGGGATCTACCCGGCAGAGCCGGCATTCTTAAAGGGAGTGGAGGCGCTCTGCCATGAAAGAGATATCCTGCTGATTCTGGATGAGATTCAGTGTGGCATGGGACGGACAGGGCAGATGTTTGCCTGGCAGGAGTACGGCGTGCAGCCGGATATTATGACAGCAGCCAAAGCTCTGGGCTGCGGGATTCCGGTGGGGGCTTTTGTGTTAAATGAAAAAACGGCAGAAAACTCCCTGGTTCCCGGGGATCACGGAACAACTTACGGGGGCAATCCTCTGGCCTGTGCGGCAGTCAGCCGGGTGTTTGATATCTTTAAAGAAGATCAGATCCTGGAGCATGTGCAGAAGATCACTCCTTACCTGGAGGAAAAGTTAGACCGGCTGGTGGAAAAGTACGACTGCTTTTCGGCACGCCGTGGAAAAGGGCTGATGCAGGGGCTGGTTGTCACTGGTTTTCCGGTGGGGAAACTGGTAAGCCTGGCCATTGAAAAAGGGCTTCTGGTCATTTCTGCAGGAAGCGATGTGCTTCGTCTGGTGCCGCCGCTTATTATAGAAGAAAAGCATGTGGATGAGATGATCGGAAAGCTGGAAGAAGCGCTGGCATTATTATGAGAACAGAGGAAAGAATATCCAATTATGAGAGGCAGGCGGAAGCGGCCAGGAAACTTTTTCTGACATATGATCAGGAGAGGATCCTCCTGCGCTATGACCTGGCAGCAGACAGGCAGTGGATTTTTCTCACCTATCTGAACGTGCCCTGCCGGATCAGCCGGGAGAGTGGTCAGGTGGAAGAACAGCAGGAAGACGGCAGATGGAAACGGTGCGATTCTTTTCATACGGTGATGACGGTGTATGATCTGCTCTGCTATTCCCGTGGGGAACAGGTTCCGGCGGCAGCCGGGAGATGGTGCACGGCCGGCAGTTTTATGCCAGTGACCAGTCCGGATGCAGGAACGTTTGCGAAGCGCTACGGAGCCTGTTTCCAGGATCATACGGAGGAACTGAAGACAGCCTGTGCCGGGATGGGCGGACGGATAGAAAAATCCATAGCCGGAGCAGATGTTACCTGTCGGATTCCGGTGATTTCCTCTTTTCCGATGCTGCTGCAGTTCTGGGAGGGGGATGAGGAATTCGAGCCGAAGGTGATGATTCTCTGGGATGAAAATGCGCTGGAATTTCTTCATTTTGAAACTCTTTTTTATCTGCAGGAAGATCTGCTGAAGCGGCTTTCCGAGAAAATGAAAGTCTGAATCATGTGTTGAATATGCAGTTTTTCAGGAAGTCTCCGAAGGAACGGAGAAAGCTGGAAAACTGCATATTTTTTTGTGGAAATCTTAAGAAGTTATGAAGGTTATATAATACTGTTGACAGACCTATATTATATGTCATATAATATAGAAAACAAAATAGTATTGCACGAAAAACAGTAGAAGGAGTGAAGATATGGTTTTCAATACAGGGGCAGCTCTTTTGGATGCCATCGTGCTGGCAGTCGTCTCGAAGGAGAAGGAGGGGACTTACGGTTATAAGATTACCCAGGATGTGCGTCAGGTGATTGATATTTCCGAGTCTACACTCTATCCGGTTCTCAGAAGATTACAGAAAGATGAGTGTCTGATGGTGTATGATGTGGAATTTAGCGGAAGAAACAGGAGATACTATAAGCTGACGGAGAAAGGCAGTGTGCAGCTGCAGCTTTACCGCCTGGAGTGGAAGAGCTATTCGTCAAAAATATCCAGATTATTTGAGGGAGAGGTGTAAGATGAATCGACAGGAATTTATGAATCAGCTTGAGCGGCTGCTGTCTGATGTGCCGGAGGCAGAACGGCAGGATGCCCTGGCGTATTATGAGGATTATTTTGATGAGGCAGGGCCGGAGCAGGAAGCACAGGTGATCCAGGATCTGGGAAGCCCGGGAAGAGTGGCGGCGACGATCAAAGCGGATTTAAAAGACGGGGGAAGAAACAGGGGAGAATTTACGGAGAACGGTTATCAGGACTCCAGATTCCGGGAACAGAGCCAGACACCGGCCAGGAGAGCGGACGGTGCAGAGAAAACCGGGAAAGAAGAGTTCCGGAAGAATCTCTGGCAGCAGCACAGGGAAGAACGACGGGAGCAGCGCCAGCCCAAAGGGATCGGCGGATGGGCGCTTCTGATCCTGGCAATCTGTCTGATCGGTCCCATTCTGCTCGGCGTAGGCGGAGGGCTGCTGGGCCTGATCGCAGGCGCGGCCGGACTTGTTCTGGCTCTGGCTCTCTCGGGAGCCCTTATGGTCGGCGGAGGCATTTTCAGTATTGTGATCAGCGCGGTGAGGCTCGCCGCTCATCCGGCCGGAGGACTGGTTGGAATCGGTGTGGGACTTCTGGTGGCAGCTCTTGGGATCCTTCTGGTTCTGCTTTTTATCTGGCTGGCATTTCAGATCTTCCCCCGGGTGTTCCGGTGGAGTGTGGAGAAGATTCAGAAGCTTTTCCGGCATGGAAAAGGAGAGGAGGGTGAATCCGAATGAAAAAGAGTACAAAGGCAGCTCTTATTATAAGTGGGATCTGTGCGGCCGGAGGAACCGCCTGCGTGATCGCGGGAATGGTTCTGGGGGCGAGCTGGACAGATGTGAGAAGTTCTTTTGAGGACAGTGTGGATATCGATCACCTGCCCTGGAGAGGGTATGATCTGGATGATGATGACTGGGAAGACCGGCTTGAGCGGGATTCCGGGGAGGTGCGGGAACACCATGACCAGGGATATCTGGATTCAGAGGAGATGAATTACTATGATGGGATCCGGAAGATCGACCTGGACGTGGGACTGGGAGATGTCCATATTATTTACGGAGATGAGCGGATTTCCGGAGATACCGTGGGGGTAGAAACGGGAAGCGGACGGATCAGCGCACGGAAGAAGGGGAGCACGCTGAAGCTTTCCGTTACAGGGGAACTGGGGGAAAGCGGGACGATGAATCTGCTTCTTCCGGAGGATCTGATGGATGAGATCGACATTGAGGCGGGAGCCGGAGCCGTGTATGCGGAAGAGCTGAGAGCGCAGAAGGTGGAAATCCAGGTGGCAGCCGGTGAACTCGGAATAGATGGTGAGCTTAGCGCTTCGGAAGTGTCCCTGGAAGTAGGGGGCGGAAATATGGAGATTGGAATTCTGGATGCCTCCCATATGGAGCTGGAGTGCGGCATGGGTACTTTTTCTGCTCAGCTGGCAGGTCTGGAGGAAGAATACTATTTCGAGGGAGAATGTGCAGGCGGAACCCTGGAATTTGGCTCTCATTCCTATCCGGGAACGGCAGAGGTAAACGAAGGGGACAGAAGCAGCGCCAGAAAGATTGAGGCAGAATGTGGTATGGGAAGCATGATTCTGACTTTTGAGGCATGAGCAGGAGGAAAAGAGTATGAGTAATAAGCGATTATACAGATCAGATACGAATTATATGCTGGCAGGCGTCTGCGGGGGGATCGCAGAATACTTTAATGTGGATCCCACCCTGGTCCGCCTGGCATGGGCGGTGATCACAGCGTTCAGCTGGGGAGCCGGGATCCTGGCTTATGTCGCGGCTGCGATCATCATTCCCCGATGAGAGATGTATAAATAAAGAAAAAAAGGGTCATACTTCCTGTAGAAAGCAAAGGAGTGTGACCCTTTTTATGAGCAGAGAGAAAAAAATTGATCTGAAGAATCTTACGGGAGAAGAAAAATTAAAATACGAGATTGCTGAGGAACTGGGACTTTTAAACCGGGTTCTGGAGGATGGATGGAAGACCCTTTCTGCGAAGGAGACAGGACGGATCGGCGGCATGATGACAAAACGCCGCCGGGAGAAGGCGAAGGGACAGGAGCAACCATAAAAGTTTCTTCTGTACAGGAAGATTACAGAAAAGGAGCGGCCAGGGAGAGCCAGGCTTTCGCCAGCAGTGCATTGCCGGAGGGAGTCAGATGGATGCCGTCAGTGGTAAGGGACTCTGTGCCGTAGCGGCTGGAGGCATCATCGAACATTTTCTGAAGCGGGAGAAAAAGACAGCCCCGGGATTCGGAGAGTTTTCGGATGATCCGGCTTTCCTCCAGAAGAAGGGGATGCCAGGCGCGGTAAGATTCCGGCCGGTCAAAAAGAAAAGGTTCTGCCGTGATCACAGTTTTGCAGGAAGCGAGTGCCTTCAGGACAGATTCGTAAGCGGAGGCAAAATCGTCCAGGGTCTGTCCGGCAAAAAGCTGAAGGGGAACATCGTTGATCCCCACGAGGAGAGTTGCCAGATCAGGAGTGCAGGAGCCGGGATCCTGCGCCAGCATCTGCGCTGTGCGCCGCACCGTAAAGCCGTCCTGTCCCCGGTTTGTGATCGCATGGCCGGGAAGCTGCTGTGACAGAAGACGGACAAAACCATTCCCCAGGCCATCGGAAGTAAAATGATGTCCGGCGTCGGTGATGCTGTCGCCGAGAAATAAAAGCTGCATAAGCTTGACTCCTTTCCGGAACCGTGATATGATACCAGTGTATAAATTCCATATTAACATATTGAGTGCACGATGCCAAGAAAGACAGCGTGAAAAGGGAATCAGGTGAGAGTCCTGAGCGATCCGGTCACTGTGAACAGGGAGCGCTTCTCGGAAAAGTCCATTGTATCTTAAGATATGAGAAGGGGAGAAGGCGCATTGATCTGTCAGCCAGGAAACCTGCTCGGTATGGAGAGGTCTGAAGCTTCCGCGAGAGCTTTACATCCTGATTTCCTCTGTGCGGGAAACGGTGTATCTGCTTTGGAAACGAAGCAGATATTTTTTATGGAATGGCTGCGCTGTAGACTAGCAGTGCGGGAACCTTGACGTGGATTTATGCATATGATTAAACGGCAGGTGAGAATCCTGTCTCTCCGGTGAAAAAAGGAAGGAAGCGTGGCCCTGGACATGCTTCCTTCCTTTTTTTGCGGAAGTGGCTGCTTTTTGGTGAAAAACTTTGTTACTTTACTTGCGTAGAGTGTCGAAGTTTGCTATAATGGTAAAGTCTTTGTAAAATAATAATAGAGAGGGAAAGAAGATGAGTAATCAAAAAGAGTTCAAGCCTTACGTACCGGCTGATAAGATTACCCCTGAGTTTACAGTGACTTCGATTGTAATGGGTATTATCCTGGCGGTAGTGTTCGGCGCAGCAAACGCGTACCTGGGTCTTCGCGTAGGTATGACTGTCTCCGCATCTATCCCGGCGGCCGTTCTGGCCATGGGTGTGATCCGTGTGATTATGCGGAAAAACTCCATTCTGGAGAGCAACATTGTACAGACGATCGGATCTGCCGGAGAGTCTCTGGCTGCCGGAGCAATCTTTACCCTGCCTGCCCTGTTCCTGTGGGCAAAAGAGGGTAAGATGGACAACCCGAATCTGATCGAGATCACTCTGATCGCTTTACTGGGAGGTTCTCTGGGCGTACTTTTCATGGTGCCCTTAAGAAATGCCCTGATCGTAAAAGAACACGGAACCCTGCCCTATCCCGAGGGAACGGCCTGTGCGGAAGTTCTTCTGGCTGGCGAGGAAGGCGGAGCAAACGCTTCTACCGTATTTGCCGGCATGGGAATTGCAGCAGCGTTTAAATTTATTATTGATGGTCTGAAGGTTGTTCCCAGTGAGGTATCCCTCCGCGTAAAGGGATTTGCAGGAGAGATCGGAACACAGATCTATCCGGCTGTAATGAGTGTTGGTTATATCTGCGGACCGAGGATTGCTTCTTATATGTTTGCCGGTGGTCTGGTGAGCTGGCTGGTTCTGATTCCCGCCATTGTCCTTTTCGGCGGTGATACCACCATGTATCCGGGAACGGTACCCATCAGCCAGATGTTTGCAGACGGCGGAGCCAGCGGAATCTGGGGAAGCTATGTGCGTTATATCGGCGCAGGTGCCCTGGCAGCCGGAGGACTGATCAGCCTGGTTCGTTCTCTGCCGCTGATTGTTCGTACCTTCCGCGATGCAGTTAAGAGTATGAGAGGTGGGAAGTCCACAGACAACAGCCGTACTGCCCAGGATCTGAACATGAAACTGATCCTGATCGCAATCCTGGTTCTGACACTGGTGATCTGGCTGGTACCGGCAATCCCGGTAAGTCTGGTAGGCGCTATTATTGTAGTGATCTTTGGTTTCTTCTTTGCTACTGTTTCTTCCAGAATGGTAGGTCTGGTAGGAAGCAGCAACAACCCGGTATCCGGTATGGCTATCGCTACCCTGCTTTTTGCCACTATCATCCTGAAGATTACGGGAGATGTGGGAGCACACGGTATGCAGAGTGCGATCGCAATCGGTTCCATTATCTGTATCGTAGCTGCGATTGCCGGTGATACTTCTCAGGATTTAAAGACCGGTTATCTGCTGGGAGCAACCCCGAAGAAACAGCAGATCGGTGAGCTGATCGGTGTGATTGCAGCTGCATTTGCCATCGGAGGCGTCCTCTTCCTGCTGAACGCGGCTTACGGCTTCGGAAGCGAGGAGCTGGGTGCACCGCAGGCAATGCTGATGAAGATGATCATTGAGGGCGTTATGGACAGCAACCTGCCCTGGGGGCTGGTATTTATCGGTGTATTCCTGGCCGTTGCCGCTCAGGTGGTAGGCATTCCGGTTCTGCCTTTCGCAATCGGTGTTTATCTGCCGGTACAGCTGAATGCATGTATCATGGTAGGCGGTCTGATCCGTCTTGCCTTTGACAAGATGAAAAACAAAGAGAAGAAAGAGAAAGAAGCGATCATCAACGACGGTGTGCTGTACTGCTCCGGTATGATTGCCGGTGAAGGTCTGGTGGGAATCCTGCTGGCTGTCTTCGCTCTGATTCCGGTTGGCGCAAACACCTTAAGCGGTGTGATTGACCTGTCCGGAAAACTGGCGCTGCCGACGATTGTTGCAAATATCGGAAGTCTTGTAGTATTTGCGGTGATCATTCTCTTCCTGCTGAAATTCACACTGTGGAGAAAGCGCAAAAAATAAAAAATGAAAAAGAAAAAACAAAAGACTTCGGAAAATTATCTGGAGCGGATTCCCAAAAGACCAGAGCATATCAAATGGTCTGCGGATGAGAAGGGAATTGTCACTCTGGATATAGAAAACAAAGGTGTGTTTAACCGGGTAGCGCAGAAACTTCTGCACAAACCCAAGATAACGCATATACACCTGGATGAGGTCGGAAGTTTTGTGTGGCCCCTGATCGATGGTGAGAAAGACATCATCCAGCTGGGGCCGGAGGTAGAACAGCGGTTTGGGGAGAAGGCTCAGCCGCTGTATCCTCGTCTGGCCAAGTTTTTTCAGGTTCTGGACAGTTATCATTTCGTGGAATGGAAAGAATAATACATGGGTAAAAGAAAAGACTGGTTTCTAGTGCTGGGGATTCTGCTGACGGCCGGAATTCTCTGGATGGGATTTTCTCTTTTCGGGAAAAAAGGCGGCGCTGCTGCGGTGGTGACTGTGGATGGCAGAGAGATCGGGAGATATTCGCTGGCTCAGGAGAGAGAACTTGAGATTGAGGGCACGCAGGGGCACAACCGCATGGTGATCGAAGATGGTCAGGTGCGGATGAAGGAGGCGGACTGCCCGGATCAGTACTGTGTCCGGCATGCGCCGATCTCCCAGGCGGGGGATCCTATCGTCTGCCTTCCGCACCGGATCGTGATTTCCGTGGAGGAATAGCATATGGCAAAAAAAGTAGCTGAGTCGGGGATGCTGGTGGCTCTGGCAATGATCTTTTCCTATGTAGAGACCTTGATCCCCTTCAATTTCGGAGTTCCCGGCATGAAACTGGGGCTGGCGAATCTGGCGGTGGTGACGGCTCTGTATCTGATGGGAGCAGGACAGGCTTTTATGATTTCTCTTCTTCGTATCCTGCTGATATCAATTACGTTCGGAAATATGTCCGCTATGATGTACAGTCTGGCGGGAGGAATGCTGAGTTTTGGAGCCATGGCGCTTCTTGCGGGAAGAAAAGGATTTTCCGTTGTGGGCGTAAGTGTTCTGGGAGGCGCCATGCACAACGTGGGACAGCTTCTGGCGGCGGCTCTGGTGGTAGAAAACTTTCAGGTGATCTATTACCTCCCCCCTCTGCTGGCAGGCGGTGTGGTGACAGGACTTCTGATCGGTCTGGCGGCAGGGAGGATCCTGCCTCCTTTAAAAAAAGTGTTTCAGAAACGGGAACAGCTGTAGCGATGCAGCTGTTCTTTTTTATTGACTTGCGCTTTTTCGACGTGTATACTGAATCCAGAACCGACCGGTCGGTCGGAACGGGAGGAAGAGTATGTTATCAAAATTCAGTGTGAAAAAGCCGTATACTGTGGTGGTGGCTGTTGTTCTGGTACTGATTCTGGGGTTTGTCTCTTTTGGAAACATGACCGCAGATCTCTTTCCGGACATCAACTTTCCCTATGCGGTAGTGATGACCACCTATGCGGGGGCAAGTCCTTCTGAGGTGGAGGAACAGGTCAGCAGGCCGGTGGAAGAGGCCATGGCCACAGTAAGCAACATTGAGGAAATTCAGTCAGTTTCCAGTGAAAATATGTCCATGGTGGTTCTCCAGTTCGGGCAGAGCGCCAACATGGATTCGGTGACGCTGGAAATGCGGGAGAAACTGGATCAGATCGGGGGCACATGGCCGGATGAGGTGGCAAACCCTGTCATTATGAAGATTAACCCGGATATGATGCCGGTGATGGTGGCGGCGGTGGAGAAAGATGGTCTTACCGATGTGCAGATCACAGATCTGGTAGAAAAAGAAATTCTCTCCGGGGTGGAGAGTCTGGAAGGCGTTGCCTCCGCCAGCGCTTCCGGAGAAGTAGAGCAGTCGGTTCAGGTTATTCTGCGCCAGGAAAAGATCGACCAGATGAATCAGAAAATTCAGGATGCGTTAAATGGAAAATTTGACGAGGCACAGGAAGAACTGGATGCGGGAAAAGAGGAACTGGATGCGGCCAGGTCTGAGCTGGAAAATGGAAAGGCTCAGCTGGAGAGCGGCAAAGCCCAGATGAATGGCCAGCTGAGCCAGGCGAAAGATCAGCTTGGGGACAAGCAGATGGAGATGCTGCAGAGCGAGGCGGACATTGACAGGAATCTGGAACTCATCGAGGAGAAACTGGATCTGCTCCAGGATTCGGAAAAAGAGTTGGATGAGAAGGAAGCCGAACTGAAAAAGCTGCAGGAAGCCCTGGATACACTTCCGCAGACAAAGGCGGAGCTGCAGGCAAAGGAACAGGAGCAGCTGGCTCAGGAAGCACGGCTGAAATCTCTTGCAGATACCGGGGCGGTGGCAGTTTACACGGAGGCAGAGCAGAAGCTTGCAGAGTTAAGCGGGCAGATGGAACAGCTGACAGAAGAAATCCGGATGCTGGAAGAGCAGCTGAAGGATCCCGGGCTGACAGAAGAGCAGAGAGAAGAAATCAGGGAAAAGCTGCAGAGCGCAGGGGAGCAGAAAGCGCAGCTTCAGCCGTCTCTGGATCAGCAGAGCCAGGCAGTAGAGGGGCTGAAAGAATCCTTTGCGGCTGCGGGAATCACGGAGATCAGCCAGAAGGCGCTTGCGGCCAAGACGGCGGAAAATAAGGCGGCCCTGGCAGCTACCCGAACTGCCCTGGAAGGGATTTCGGATCTGGAGGAACATTTTTCAAAATATCAGCAGGAAGTTTCGGACGGTCTGGCACAGATTGCTTCGGGGCGGGAACAGCTGGAGGCTGGAAAAACCCAGCTGACGGGGGCGAAGGAACAGCTCACGGCGGCAAAGCAGCAGATTCAGGCGGGAAAGATCACGCTGCAGCAGGCTTTAAGCCAGCTGAATTCTCAGGAGATTACAGCGTCCATCCAGATGGCCACGGCAGAGATCAAGCTGGAGACAGGAAGCCAGGGGATCGAGAGTGGGCTTGCTCAGCTGGAAGAGGGACAGAAAACACTGGATGAACAGAAAGAAGCTGCGCTCTTGGGGGCAGATCTGGGAGATAAGATCACCCCGTCCATGATTACCCAGATTCTGACAGCGCAGAATTTCTCTATGCCGGCGGGATATGTGACGGAAGAAGGAATCCAGTATCTGGTGCGGGTGGGAGACAAGTTCACCAGCACAGGGGGGATGGAAGATCTGGTGCTTTTTGATATGGGAATCGAGGGCCTTGACCCCATCCGGCTCTCAGATGTGGCAGATGTGGCAGTGACGGATAATTCCGATGAGGTTTATGCCCGGATCAACGGCAATCCCGGTGTGCTGCTCACCATTCAGAAGCAGACCGGTTATGCCACTGGTGAAGTATCGGACCGTCTGAAAGAATATTTTTCAGAAGTTTCAGAGAAAGATCCCGATCTGCATGTGACCATGCTGATGGATCAGGGGATTTACATAGACCTGGTGGTAGATTCGGTTCTGGAGAATCTGGTTTACGGGGCGGTGCTTGCGATTTTGATCCTGATCCTGTTTCTCAAGGATCTGCGCCCCACCTTTATCGTGGCCTGTTCTATTCCGATCAGCGTGGTGGCGGCCATTGTACTGATGTATTTTTCGGGGGTTACCCTGAATATCATTTCCCTGTCCGGACTGGCGCTGGGCGTGGGAATGCTGGTGGATAACTCTATTGTAGTAATCGAAAATATCTATCGTCTCCGGGGGCTGAAGGTTCCGGTGAAGAAGGCCTGCATTGATGGGGCACGGCAGATGGCGGGGGCAATTACCTCTTCTACGCTGACTACGGTGTGTGTATTTCTTCCTATTGTATTTACGAAAGGAATTACCCGTCAGCTCTTTGTGGACATGGGGCTGACGATTGCCTACTCGCTTCTGGCCTCTCTGGCGGTGGCTCTGACGGTAGTGCCTATGCTTTCTTCTGGTCTGATGAGAAAACCGATGCAGAAGAAGCATGTCTTCCTGGATCGGGTTACGGCGTTTTATGGAAAGGTGATGGAGCGGGTGCTTCGGATGAAACCGGTGGTGCTGATCGGAGCGGTGCTGCTTTTGGTATTTTCTGTGGCGGCGGCACTTTCCAAAGGAATGGCCTTCATGCCGGAGATGGAGAGTACCCAGACCAGCGTGACGCTGCAGATGCCGGAGGGAACTTCTGTGAAGGAGGCAGGTGAGACGGCAGATCTTCTTATGAGCCGGATCCGTGAGATTCCCGATGTGACAGATGTGGGTGCCATGACGGGAAGCAGCAGCCTGACGGGAGCAGGAGGAAATGGAGAGTCCGTTTCCATGTATGTGCTTCTGGAGAAGAAGCGGGAACTGACCAACGAAGAGCTGACGCAGGAGATTCTGGCCGGGGCGGAAGGTCTGGACTGTGAAATTCAGGTAGCAAATTCCAGTATGGATATGTCAGCCCTGGGCGGCAGCGGCCTTTCCATTCAGATTAAAGGAAAGGAAATGGATACGCTTCAGAAGATCGCCGGGGAAGTGGCAGATCTGGTGGAGCAGGTGGAAGGAACAAAAGAGGTGTCTGACGGAATGCAGAAGACGACCGGAGAACTCCGCCTGGTGGTGGATAAGGCAAAGGCCTCGGAACACAATCTGACGGTGGCTCAGGTTTATCAGCAGATTGCAGCGGCAATGGCGTCGGGCAAAACGGCGACCACCCTTTCTACAGAGAGCAGGGACTATCCGGTGGTGATCATAGATGAGGAACAGGAAGACTATACCCGGGAAGATATCCGCGGACTTACCATCACCGCCACGAATGCGGCGGGGGAGAAAGAGGAAATACCGGTGGAGGAACTGGTAAACTTTGAAGACGCGGAAGGCTTAAGCTCCATTCAGAGAAAAGGGCAGAGCCGTTATATCAATGTTACAGCTGCGATCCAGGACGGTTACAATGTGGGCCTGGTGGGAGAGAAGGTAGAAAAGGCTCTGGAAGGGTACGAACTTCCGGAGGGGTATTCGATCGAAATGGCAGGCGAGGATGCCACGATCAGCGAGGCGATGACAGAACTGATGAAAATGCTGGGGCTTGCCGTTGTGTTCATTTACCTGATCATGGTTGCCCAGTTCCAGTCCCTTTTGTCTCCCTTCATTGTCATGTTTACTCTGCCGCTGGCTTTTACAGGAGGATTTCTGGGACTTATCATTGCCGGTCAGGAAGTGAGCATCATCGCTATGGTGGGCTTCGTGATGCTTTCCGGTATTATTGTAAATAATGGAATTGTACTGGTGGATTACATAAATCAGCTGCGGGAAGAAGGCATGGAGAAGCGGGCGGCCATCATTGAGGCGGGGAAAACCCGTATGCGTCCCATTTTAATGACTGCGCTGACAACGATCCTGGGACTTTCTACTATGAGCGCAGGTGTGGGAATGGGCTCTGAGATGGTACAGCCGATGGCGGTGGTTACCATTGGAGGACTGCTGTACGGAACCTTCCTGACTCTGTTCGTGATTCCCTGCGTCTATGATCTGCTTAACAGGAAGAATTATAAGAAGTTTCTGGAAGGAGAAGAAGATGGAGAGGAATAAGTGCGGCGTTTCGATTTCACAGAAGGAGGAGCAGATCTTTCAGGCTGTGATCCGGCTGATCGACGGGGGAAAAGAGCTGAGTCAGCTGACGGTGTCTGAGATCGCCGGGGAGGCCGGAATCGGAAAAGGAACCACATACGAGTATTTTAAGAGCAAGGAAGAGATCCTGGCCAAAGCAATTCTTTACGATATGGCTCTCAGTTTTCACAGACTGGAGAGCGCAATGAGGAAAAAGAAGGGATTTCGGGAGAAGTTCCGCACGATCCTGGATTTTATCGAAGAACACTGCAGGGAGGAGAAGTCATTTACGCGTCTGATGCAGGCGACCCAGGGGACGGATCGGATTCCTCCGGCGGTGAAGGAGGAGATGAGCCGTTATATGCCGGGGCCGGAGGTGTTTTACGAGCAGATACGGAATTTTATCCGGGAGGGAAAAGAAGAAGGCATTTTTGAACAGGAGCAGCCGGAAGAATGGCTGGCTGTGGCTCTGATCGGACACCTGGGCATGTTTTCCATGTATATGGGCCAGGAGATGCTGCAGGGGAATTTAAGCTGTGAAGAGATGAAAAATTTTGTCTGCGGAAGCTTTTTTCAGAGCCTGCGTACTTGACAAACCGGCGGCTGGCCGTTATTATAAACCGTAATGAAAAGGTTTTGAGAAAGAGGAGTACGCAGAAACAGCGCCGTCAGAGAGAAAAGTCCCAGGGCTGAAAGACTTTTCGGGAGAGCTGCTGCGGAAGGTAGCTTTTGAACCGGGGGGCTGAAAGATCGAACTGTGAGTGGAAACACAAGGAAGGTCTGCGTAGGTTCCCACGGCTGATCCCCGTTACAGGATAGAAGAGCCGCGGCGGGAGACGCTGCGGAAGTAAGGTGGTACCGCGGAATATCCGTCCTTTGTGAGTGCAGAGGGCGGATTTTTTATTTTGATGGGAAAGAGTGCCCTGGGAAATAAAAACATACCAGATTAGTGAGGAGAGAAATCATGAGTAAGGAATTGGCAAAAACTTACGATCCCAAGGGAATTGAGGATCGTCTGTATCAGAAATGGCTGGATAAGAATTATTTTCACGCTGAGGTAAATCCGGATAAGAAGCCGTTTACCATTGTAATGCCCCCGCCAAATGTGACCGGACAGCTTCATATGGGACATGCGCTGGACGGAACCATGCAGGATATCCTGATCCGTTTTAAAAGAATGCAGGGATATGAGGCGCTGTGGCAGCCCGGAACGGATCATGCGGCGATCGCTACAGAGGTGAAGGTGATCGAGAAGCTGAAAAAAGAGGGAATTGACAAAGATGAGATCGGAAGAGAGGAATTCTTAAAGCACGCCTGGGCCTGGAAGGAAGAGTACGGCGGAAAAATCATCAATCAGCTTCACAAGATGGGAGCTTCCGCAGACTGGGAGCGGGAGCGCTTCACCATGGATGAGGGCTGTTCCAAAGCGGTAGAGGAAGTATTTGTCCGCCTCTATGAGAAAGGATATATTTATAAAGGATCCCGGATCATTAACTGGTGTCCGGTGTGCCAGACTTCTATTTCGGATGCGGAGGTGGAGCACGAAGATCAGGACGGATTCTTCTGGCATATCAATTATCCCATCGTGGGAGAGGAAGGGCGTTTTGTAGAGATCGCCACCACCCGCCCCGAGACGCTGCTGGGAGATACGGCTGTGGCAGTCAATCCGGAAGATGAGCGCTACCAGGATCTGGTGGGGAAAATGCTGGAGCTTCCTCTGACAGGACGCCAGATCCCCGTTGTGGCGGATTCTTATGTGGACAAAGAGTTTGGAACTGGCTGCGTAAAGATCACCCCGGCTCACGACCCCAATGATTTTGAGGTGGGAAAACGTCACAATCTGCCGGAGATTACGATAATGAATGATGACGCCACCATCAATGAGCTGGGTGGGAAATATGCCGGGATGGACCGCTACGAGGCCAGAAAGGCTATCGTAAAAGATCTGGAGGATCTGGGGCTTCTGGTGAAGGTAGTTCCCCATTCTCACAATGTGGGAACCCACGACCGCTGCGGCACTACGGTAGAGCCCATGGTCAAACCGCAGTGGTTTGTGCGGATGAAAGAGATGGGAGAGGCGGCGCTGGAACTGATCAAGACAGAGGATCTGACCTTTGTTCCGGAGCGGTTTGACAAGACCTATATCCACTGGCTGGAAAATATCCGCGACTGGTGCATTTCCCGGCAGTTATGGTGGGGACACAGGATTCCTGCCTGGTACTGCGACGCGTGCGGAGAGGTAGTTGTACAAAGAGGCGGTGCGCCGGAAAAATGTCCCAAGTGCGGCTGTACCCATCTGACTCAGGATGAGGATACGCTGGACACCTGGTTTTCTTCTGCCCTGTGGCCTTTCTCCACGCTGGGATGGCCGGATCAGACGCCGGAACTGGAGTATTTCTACCCCACCAGCGTTCTGGTGACCGGATATGACATTATTTTCTTCTGGGTGATCCGTATGGTATTCTCCGCCCTGGAGCAGACCGGAAAATCTCCCTTTCAGCATGTGCTGATCCACGGTCTGGTGCGGGACAGCCAGGGAAGAAAGATGAGCAAGTCTCTGGGCAATGGAATTGATCCCCTGGAGGTGATTGACAAGTACGGTGCGGATGCACTGCGTCTTACCCTGATGACAGGAAATGCTCCGGGAAATGATATGCGTTTCTACTGGGAGCGTGTGGAAGCCAGCAGAAACTTTGCCAATAAGGTGTGGAATGCTTCCCGTTTCATTATGATGAATCTGGAGAAGGCGGATGTTCTCGGAGAGATGCCAGAAGAGCAGCTGACCAGCGCTGACAAGTGGATCCTGTCCAGAGTCAACGGTGTGATCCGTGATGTGACAGATAATATGGAGAAGTTTGAGCTGGGTATTGCCGTGCAGAAGATCTATGATTTTATCTGGGAAGAATTCTGCGACTGGTATATCGAGATGGTGAAACCCCGTCTTTACAGCGAAGAGGACACCACCAAGGCAGCGGCTCTCTGGACATTAAAAACGGTGCTGGGACAGGCCTTAAAGCTTCTGCACCCCTATATGCCTTTTATCACGGAAGAGATCTACTGCACTTTAAATCCGCAGGAAGAGTCCATCATGATTTCCTCCTGGCCGGAGTACAGAGCGGAGTGGGATTTTGCGGAAGATGAGCAGGCAGTGGAGATGATGAAGGAAGCTGTGCGCGCAATCCGTACCGTCCGCACCGGCATGAACGTTCCGCCAAGTAAGAAGGCAACGGTTTATGTAGTGTCAGAAAAAGAGGAGGTCCGCAGTGTCTTTGAAAATGGAAAAGTTTTCTTTGGCACGCTGGGTTATGCGAGCGAAGTGATCGTTCAGGCGGATAAGACGGGAATTGCCGGGGACGCCGTCTCCGCAGTGCTTCCGCAGGCTGTGATCTATATGCCGTTTGCAGAACTGGTAGATGTGGAAAAAGAGATTGCCCGCCTGAAAAAGGAGGAGGAGCGTCTCACAAAAGAGATCGCCAGAGCTGAGGGAATGCTTTCCAATGAGCGTTTTATCAGCAAGGCGCCCGAGAGCAAGATCCAGGAAGAAAGAGAGAAGCTGGAAAATTATACACAGATGATGGAACAGGTGAAGAACAGATTGGAGCAGCTGGTATAAATGAAAAAAATACAATGGAAGGGAATTGACTGGAAGAATATCAACCGGGAGAAAGTAGTTCTTATTTGCAACCGTTTATCCATACCCCTGCAGTTTCTGGGGTGCGCAGTTTTGTATCTTGTGATGGAGGCAATCTCACGCCACTCTCTTTTTGAGGCGTGGGACTACATGACCAGTCGGCCATGGGTATTTCTTTACAACACCTTTCTTGTTTTTCTGCCCTTTACGCTGGCGTATCTGGTGCGCAGGAGGATTTTTCTGCGTACCCTGTTCACCCTGGTATGGTTTACCCTGGGCTGTGTCAACGGCGTTCTGCTGGCCAGCCGGGTGACGCCCTTTACAGGGCCGGATCTGAAGCTGATCAGTGATGCCTTACGGATCCTGAATAAGTATCTGTCGCCGGTGATGGTTGTCGTTGTTATTATACTCTTTCTCATCGCGGCGGCCGTTCTGGTGTGGATGTTTTTCAAATCGCCCCGGTATAAGGGAAGGCTTTGCTATCCGCTCAATATTGCCCTGGTTGCGGTGATCGGGCTGGCTTTCTGGGGGACAACCAACCTGGCACTTCAAAAGAGAGTGCTCTCCAGTTATTTTGGAAATATCGCTTTTGCCTATGAGGATTACGGCTATCCCTACTGCCTGGCCACCACCTTTTTCAATACCGGGATCGGGCAGCCAAACGGGTATTCAGAAGAGCTGATGGATGAGATCATCAGGAGCGAGGGAGAGATTGAGGAGACGGATACAGAGCAGAAAACAAACATCATTTTCCTGCAGCTGGAATCCTTCTTTGACCCTACGCTGGTGAACTTCCTGGAGCTGTCTGAGGATCCCATGCCTAATTTCAGAAGGCTGATGGAAGAGTATTCTTCCGGATATTACCGGGTTCCCTCTGTGGGCGCCGGTACGGCCAACACGGAATTCGAGAGCATCACAGGCATGAGCATGCACTATTTTGGTCCCGGGGAATATCCTTACAAGTCGATTCTGCAGGAGGAGACTTGTGAAAGCGTTCCCTATGTACTGAAGAAGCTGGGATATTCCTCCCATGCGATTCATAATAATGAGGCGAATTTCTATTCCAGAAAGACAGTTTTCTCCAAACTGGGATTTGACACCTTCACCTCGGAAGAGTATATGCCGGATATCAGTGACACGACAGCTCAGGGCTGGGTGAAGGATCATATTTTGACGGACGAGATCATGAAATGTCTTGAGACTACAGAGGGACCGGATTACGTCTATACGATTTCTGTCCAGGGACACGGCGACTATTCTACGGAACCGCTGCTGACAGATCCCAAGATCACGGTGACGGGGGCGGAAAACAGGGAGAAAAATAATTATTCCTGGGAGTATTATGTAAATCAGATCTATGAGATGGATCAGTTTGTACAGGAACTGGTGGATACGCTGGCTGAATATGATGAACCGACGGTGCTGGTAATGTACGGCGATCATCTGCCTACCATGGGGTTGGAAGTAAAGGATGTGGAGAACCGTTATCTCTTCCAGACTCAGTATGTGATCTGGGATAACATCGGCCTGGAGCGCAGAGTGGAGAATCTCTCCGCTTATCAGATGGCAGCTGAGGTGATGAACCGGCTTGATATTCACGAGGGACAGATTTTTAATTATCATCAGACCCGCCGGAAGACGAGAAATTATCAGGTGGATCTGGAAGCCCTGCAGTATGACATGCTCTACGGAGAGCGTTACGTCTTCGGGGGGGATAATCCCTACATAGCAACCGACATGCAGCTGGGAACAGTGCCGGTGTTCTTCGACGGCCTGCAGGAGGTGCAGCCCGGAACCTGGTATGTGACGGGAGAAAACTTTACCGCTTCCAGTTATCTTGAGGTAAACGGGGAACTGGCGGATACCACACTGATTAGTCCCACTACGCTTCTGGTCAATAATCTTACGCTGGAAGAAGGGGATGAGATCTGTGTGGCTCAGCAGAGCAACAGTTCCACGCACCGGGTTTTGAGCAGGACGCTGACTCAGGTGTATCATGCGCCGGCCGTTGTTCCGGAGGGAGCGGATCCTTCCCTGCCGGACGAAACAGAGGGAGCAGATCCTTCCCTGCCGGCTGAAACAGAGGGAACGAATATTCAGTAAAAGACAGAGAGATCGCGCAGTGCAGAACGAAAGGGACGCATTGTGCGATTGTCTTTTTGAGGCGGATGATCTGTCCGGGAAGATAGAAAAATTGGGAATGCCGTTTGGTTTTGCCGGATTTTTGCCGGGAGTTACAGAAAAAGTAAGATAAAAATGTACGTTTGGGTCTGGACAAGTGGTGTTACTATATTATAATGTAAGAGAAGCCGCAATCTGCGGCGGTGCAAGAAAAAAGATAAAGCGGTGATTAGTTTGAATTACACACAGGCAGTGGATTACATAGAGACAATTCCGGGATTTACAAGAAAGCATCCGCTGGAACATACGAAAGAACTGCTGGCGCGTCTGGGAGATCCCCAGGAATCCTTCCAGGTGATCCATGTGGCGGGGACGAATGGCAAGGGAAGCGTCTGTGCCTACCTGGATTCCATGCTGCGGCAGGGCGGATACCGGGTCGGCCTTTTTACTTCTCCGCATCTGGTCAGGATCAATGAGAGGTTTCAGGTAAACGGGAAAGAGGTATCGGACGAGACGTTTCTGGAAGCTTTCCTGCGGGTGAAACAGGTGATTGAGGAAGCCGGGGCAGAGGGGGTGGAGCATCCCAGTTATTTTGAGACACTTTTTCTTATGGGGATGGAAATCTTCCGCCGGGAAGGGATCGAGTACCTGGTTATGGAGACGGGACTGGGCGGAAGACTTGACGCTACCAATGCGGTGAAGCGGCCGTTGGCCTGCATTCTGACGTCCATTAGCATGGATCATATGGAGTATCTGGGAAATACCCTGGAAGAGATTGCAGCGGAAAAGGCAGGCATCATAAAGCCCGGTGTCCCGGTTATCTGTGACGGGCATGTGCGGAAGACGACGGAAGTGATCAAAAGAAAAGCCAGGGAGGAAGAAAGTCCTTTCTATGCGCTTACGGCAGAACAGTATCGGCTGATCCGGCAGGGGCGGGACGGGATTTCCTTTACTTTTCAGGGAATCCCGCTGGAGATCCCTTATATAGCCCGTTATCAGATGATGAACGCCTCCCTTGCTTTTTATACCATGCAGATTCTTCGCCCGGTGCACGGGATCGATGATGAGAAACTGCAGGAGGGGATTCGGAAGGTGAAATGGCCGGGGCGGATGGAGATGATCCTTCCGGGCGTGATCGTGGACGGCGCTCACAATGCGGACGGAGTCGCCCGTTTTGTTGAGACGGTGGAAGATTTTCGGAAGGAAAACCGGATCGTGCTTTTATTTTCCGCGGTGGCGGATAAACAGTATGAGGAGATGATCCGCCTGGTCTGTGAAAAGATCAGGCCTCAGGCGGTGGTGACGACGCAAATCGGAGGAACAAGGGAGATTCCGGCAGAGAAACTGGCAGAACGTTTCTTATGTCAGGGTGTGCCCTGCGTCAGAGCCAATCCCGTTCCGGGGCAGGCTCTGCAGGAAGCGCTGGAACTGAAAGAGGACGGAATGGTTTTCTGTGTGGGATCTCTGTATCTGATCGGAGAGATCAAAGCGTCCCTCAGGGAGGAGAAGATATGCTGAATTATGAAGAGGAACTGAAAAAATTCAAACCCAGTCTGGACGTGGATGAGGTGGAAAATGCTATTTACAATCAGGATCTGACGGATGTGATCGATGTGATGAAGGATCTGGTGCGTCCTGGTCATAAGCCCATGCGGACAGAAGGTAAGGAGTACGAATGAACTGTATGAACTGCGGTGCCCCCCTTGGACGTTCCATGTACTGTCCCAGCTGTGGGAAAAATGTACAGCAGCAGAAAAAGGCGGAACACCTGTCGAATTTATATTATAATCAGGGACTGGAAAAGGCGCAGATCCGGGATCTCTCCGGGGCGGAGGATCTGCTTTTGCGCAGTCTGAAATTTAATAAGCTGAATATTCCCGCCCGAAACCTTCTGGGGCTTGTCTATTATGAGATGGGTGAGGCAGTATCCGCGCTGAGTGAGTGGATTATCAGCAAAAATTTCCAGAGAAAGGACAATCTGGCGTCGGATTATATTGAGCGGCTTCAGAAAGAGGCCAACAAGCTGGATTCCATTAACCTGAGTATCAAGAAGTTTAACGAGGCGCTCCGGTGCTGCCGGGAGGGCAATGAGGATGTGGCGGTGATCCAGCTGAAAAAGATTATTCAGCAGAATCACCGGCTGATCAAGGCGCATCACTTGCTGGCACTGATCTATATCCATCAGGAAAAGTATGAGAAGGCCAGGAAGATTTTGAAAAAAGCAATCCGGATCGACCGGACGAATTCTACCACCCTTCGCTATCTGAAAGAGGTGGAAGAAAAGACCGGGACGGCTACCAATCTGGATTCCCGCTGGACGCTGCGGGAGCGGCGCCACGCTGAAGCGGAGGAGTCTTCTGCCTATCAGGTGGACAATGAGATTATTATCCAGCCACCGGCTTTCCGGGAAAGTTCAGCCTTTGCCACGCTGATGAATGTGGGGCTGGGTCTGGTGATCGGCGCCTGTGTTCTGTGGTTTCTGATCGTGCCGGCCACAACCCAGCGGATCAACCGGGAGGCCAATGAGAAGGTAGTAGGCTACAGCAATGCTCAGGCCAGCCAGGCGGCAGAACTGGCCAAAAAAGAAGAGGAAATCGCCCAGTCCCAGGAGACGGTAGACTCGGCTAACGAGCAGATCGCTCAGGCGGAGGAGAAGGTGGCGGCCTATGAAAATCTGATCAAGGCCAGCGAGGCTTACAATGCGGGGAATTTTGATCAGACGGTAAATGCACTGGAGACGATCAATGCAGATCTTCTTTCGGTGGAGTCCCGGGAACTGTATGATACGATTCAGAATGGAGTGAAGGGGACTCTCTTTAAGCGGTATTACAGTACCGGAACACAGGCTTATTCAGCCGAGGATTATCCGGCGGCTATCGAATCCCTGAAAAAAGCAGTGGAACTGGACGGAACGGATTATAAAGCAAAATACTATCTGGCTCATGCTTACCGGTTAAATGAGCAGTATCCGGAGGCGCTGGAGCTTTTAAAGCAGCTGGCTGAGGAAAATAAAGGAACCAGAAAAGGTACGGAAGCGGAGTCTTACGTGAGTATGCTGGAGAAGAAGGTGGCTGACGCGGGCACATCTGCGCCTGCAGAAGGCGGAGAAGGCGGAAACGGAGAAGGCACGGGAGCGGATGCCGGCGAAGGCGCGGCAGCCGGGAACGGGGCACCGCAGGAAGAAGGCGCGGCGGCCGGAAACGGAGCACCGGCGGAAGGACAATAAGAGAAACTTCTAAGAGAGAAGGACTTTTGCACAGAAGCGTGCAGGGTCCTTTTTTCGTACCTTAAAATGGGAGTGCAGGCAGGAAAATAAGAGAAAAGAGAGGAGAGCAGGTATGAACAGGGAATTATTTGAGGTGAGAGGAAACAGTCTGGTGATCCATGTGCCGGAGGAGCTGGATCATCACAATGCGGAACCCATTCGGCAGGGGGCGGATCAGATTCTGGAAAAACAGCAGTTAAAGCAGGTAATCTTCGATTTTCAGGAAACGGTCTTTATGGACAGCTCCGGAATTGGAGTGATCATGGGGCGCTACCGGAACATGGGCTGTCTGGGCGGGAAGGTCAGTGCTGTCCATGTGGGAGAGCGGATTGACAGGATCTTCCGCCTGTCAGGACTGTATAAACTGATTCCGGTCAATCGGGAAGCAATCTGGAGCCATAAAGGGGAATAGAAAGGAGAAGAATATGGAGAACACCAATGAAATGAGCATTACCTTTGACAGCCGCTCCTGTAACGAAGGATTCGCCCGGGTAGCGGTGGCGGCTTTCTGCACCCAGCTCAATCCCACGCTGGAGGAGGTGGCGGATGTGAAGACGGCGCTGTCTGAGGCAATCACCAACGCGATTATCCACGGTTATGAAAATGAGGTGAAAAAGATACGGGTGGACTGCAGGACGGTGGGCAGAGACCTGTATGTGACCGTGTCGGATGAGGGAAGAGGGATCCCGGATGTGAAGAAAGCGATGGAGCCCTTATTTACCACAAAACCGGAACTGGACCGTTCCGGCATGGGATTTGCATTTATGGAGGCGTTCATGGATGAGGTGGTGGTAGTCTCTCAGGTAGGAGCAGGCACAGAGGTTCATATGAAAAAGCGGATCGGCGCGGCCCATCCCTTTGAAGCGTAAAGGAGGATGCATGGATCATACCCTTTCCCTGATACAATTGGCACACCAAGGGGATAAGGAAGCGAGAGATACGTTAATCAAAGAAAATATGGGACTGGTATATGCGGTGGCCCGGCGTTTTCTGGGGCGGGGGATCGAACAGGAGGATCTGTTTCAGATCGGGAGTATTGGTCTTATCAAAGCGGTGGACAAGTTTGATCCCTCTTTTGAGGTTCGTTTTTCTACCTATGCAGTTCCCATGATCACCGGAGAAATTAAGCGGTTTCTGAGGGACGACGGGATGATAAAGGTGAGCAGGACACTGAAGGAGACAGCGGGAAAAGCTTATATGGCGAGGGAAGAGCTGGAGCGGAAACTGGGCAGAGAACCTACGCTGACAGAGATTGCGGCTGCCCTGCAGGCAGACCGGGAAGAACTGGTGCTGGCGATGGAGTCCGGGGCGGAGGTGGAGTCCCTGCAGCAGACGATCTTTCAGGGGGATGGCAGCAGTATCTGCCTGGAGGATAAGCTGGAGAGCGGGAGGGATCAGCAGGAGGAAATGATGAACCGGCTTTTGCTGGAGGAAATGCTTTCCCAGCTTCCGGCTAAGGAGAGGACTCTTTTGTATCAGCGCTTTTTTCAGGAGAGGACGCAGACGGAGATTGCCCGGGAACTGGGGCTTTCTCAGGTTCAGGTATCGCGGATGGAAAAAAGAATCTTAAAAGAACTGAGGAAGAAGCTGTAAAATCATATCAGGTCATTATCTGTTTTTCCTTTTGCACGAAGACAACGGATGGGATTCGTGCAAAAGGATTTCCCATACGAAATCTGTATAATTTCCGTTCTAAAATTAAATACTAGAAGCAAATGACAAAGAGGAGTGAACCTTATGACGAAAAAAAGGAAAGTGTGGATTTTTACCGGGCTTCTGTTTCTTCTGACTGTGTTTGCAGGTATTGTAATCTATTTTCTGAGTCAGTCGGCAGATCGGGAACTTCCCAGGGGAACCCTGGTAAAGGCAGTCTGCTGGGAGGGGGAGGCAGATGAGTGAAACGCTCTATCTGGCCACAGAGAAAAATGTGAAGGTCACCGGAGAATCTGTGGCATTGGGGGAGATTGCCCGGCTTACCTGTGCGGATCCTCATGTGCTGGCTCGGGCAAAGGCGCTGAAGGTGATGCGGATCCCGGCGGGGCAGTACGGCCGGTATGTGGTCACAGCCGTCACTTTGATTGAGCTGGTACAGAGACATCTGGAAAATGTGGAAGTCACCCATCTGGGAGAGGCGGAATTTCTCATCACCTTTGAAAAGCCGGGAAAGAAAAGCAGAATCTGGCCCTGGATCAAGACGCTGCTGGTCTGCGTCGTTACTTTTCTGGGAGCGGCCTTTTCTATTATGACGTTCAATACAGATGTGGACGTGCCGTCTTTGTTTTCTCATATTTATACTCATTTTACGGGGAGGGAAGCGGCGGGATTTTCCGTTCTGGAACTGTTCTATTCCATCGGCATCGGGCTGGGGGCTGTCTTCTTTTTTAATCATTTTGGCCCGGCAAAGCTGACTTCGGATCCCACGCCCATGGAAGTGGAGATGCGGATGTATGAGGATCAGGTGAATACAACGCTGGTGGATCAGGAGGACCGGAAAGGAGAGCATCCATGACCGGGCAGATTCTGCTGGCGCTTGTGGGGCTGTTTTCCGGAGCAGTGATAGCCAGCGGTGTGGTGGCCTTTATGATCAGCCTGCGGATCGTGCCCCGGTATGCGGGAATCACAAGGACGGCGGAGCGGGTGAAGCTTTATGAAGACTGTGCGGTGGCGGGAGCATTTCTGGGAAATCTGTTCTGGATCTACCGGATCCCTTTACCGCTGGGCGAAGCGGGACTTATTTTCTGCGGTCTGTTTTTCGGCATCTTTCTGGGAAGCTGGATCGTGGCGCTGGGAGAAATCGTGAATATCTATGCAATTCTGGCCAGGAGGGTGGGACTGACGGTGGGAACCGGACTGGTCATTCTGTCCATGGCTCTGGGGAAATTTTTGGGTTCCCTTTTATTTTTTGCGAAAGGATGGTTTTAGATGAAGAACCTGAACAGTGAAAAAAAGAAAAAACAGTATGAGGAGTATGTAAGCCGGGTGACGCCAAAACACAGCCTGCCGGTCAATATGATGCGGGCTTTTCTGGTAGGGGGAGGGATCTGCGTGCTGGGGCAGGCGATTCAAAATCTCTGTATGGATCAGTATGGACTGAACGGGAAGGATGCGGGAACCTGGACGTCTCTGATCCTGATCTTTTTAAGTGTGGTGGCCACCGGTTTTCATCTCTATGGGAAACTGGCAAAATTCGGAGGCGCGGGGACGCTGGTTCCCATCACCGGGTTTGCCAATTCTGTGGCGGCTCCGGCGATTGAGTATCAGAAGGAGGGGCAGGTGTTTGGCATCGGCTGCAAGATTTTTACGATTGCCGGGCCGGTGATCCTGTATGGGATTTTTGTTTCCTGGCTGTTGGGATTTCTGTACTGGCTGGGTAAAATAGCGGGAGGGATGTTGGGATGAGTCAGATGAGAGGAACGCAGAGTATAGAATTTGACCGGGCGATCTACGTCTCAGGATTTGGCGCGGTGGTGGGAAAGAAAGAGGGGGAAGGCCCTCTGGGGAGCTGTTTTGACCGGATTGAGGTGGATCCGCTGTGTGGCTGCAATACCTGGGAGGAGGCGGAGAGCCGGCTGCAGACGGAGGCGGCCAGACTGGCGGTGAAGAAGGCCGGACTTTCCATGAAAGAGATCCGAGTGATCTATGCCGGGGATCTTCTGGCGCAGTGCGTGGCGTCTACATTCGGGCTAGCCTCTCTGGAGCGCCCGCTCTACGGACTTTTTGGCGCCTGCTCTACTATGGGGGAAGCCCTTTCCATGGCCTCTATGGCTGTGGCGGGAGGGTACGCGGATCCGGTGCTGGCTCTTACCTCCAGCCATTTCGGGGCGGCAGAGAAAGAGTTCCGCTTTCCCCTTGATTACGGGAACCAGCGCCCGCTCTCAGCCAGCTGGACTGTGACGGGCAGCGGAGCCTGTGTGGTGACGGGAAAGAAGGGAAAGGTGCGGATCACAGGGCTTACCACTGGGAAGATTGTGGATTTCGGTCTGAAAGATTCCCAGAATATGGGGGCATGTATGGCTCCGGCAGCATGTGATACCATAAGCCGGAATCTGACTGACTTTCAGAGACAGCCGGAGGATTACGACCGGATTATAACCGGCGATCTGGGGAGAGTGGGGCAGCAGATCCTCTTTGACCTGATGAGGGAGGAAGGCTGGGATATCTGCGGGCAGCACATGGACTGCGGGAGGGAGATCTTTGACCCCGAAAACCAGGATACCCATGCGGGGGGAAGCGGCTGCGGGTGCGCGGCCAGCGTGCTGACCGGCTATATTCTGCCGCGCATTGCCTCAGGAGAGTGGAAACGGATTTTATTCGTTCCCACAGGAGCGCTGATGTCAAAACTTAGTTTTTATGAAGGACAGAGTGTTCCCGGGATTGCCCACGGGGTGATCCTGGAGCATGAGGAGGGATAGAACATGGACTATATCAATGCATTCTGGGTGGGAGGACTGATCTGCGCACTGGTACAGATTCTGCTGGACCGCACAAAACTGCTGCCGGGAAGAGTGATGGTACTGCTGGTGTGCAGCGGATCGCTGCTGGGGTTTCTGGGAATCTACAAACCGTTTGCAGATTACGCGGGGGCGGGGGCGACGGTTCCCCTGCTGGGATTTGGAAACCTCCTCTATGAGGGGGTAAAGAAGGCCGTGGAGGAACAGGGATTTCTGGGACTCTTTACCGGAGGGTTTACGGCCAGCGCCGCAGGAATCAGTGCAGCGCTTATCTTTGGCTACCTGGCAAGTCTGATCAGCCGTCCAAAAATGAAAGACTAAGAGAATGGCAGAAGATGCTTCCCCCATCCGACAGCCCATCTGTCTTGCACTTTCTTCCGGATGATAGTATAATGGATAAATAATTGTTAGGAGAGAATGCCAGTGGAAAGATACGTAAGAACAGAACTATTATTGGGGGAAGATAATATGAAACTTCTGGCCGGGGCGCGGGTAGCCGTGTTCGGGCTGGGAGGAGTGGGTTCCTATGTGGCAGAGGCACTTGCCCGCAGCGGAGTGGGGAATCTGATCCTGGTGGATAATGATGAGATCTCGGAGACAAATATAAACCGCCAGCTCTATGCCCTGGCTTCCACGATCGGGATGCCGAAGACGGAGGCGGCCAAGCGGCGGATCCATGATATCGACGACCAGATTCTGGTTTACACGTACCAGACTTTTTATAATAAAGAGACGGCAGATCTGTTTGATTTTAAGAGTTATGATTATATCGTGGACGCCATTGACACCGTAAGTTCCAAGCTGCTTCTGATCGAGAAGGCAAAGGAGGCGGGAGTTCCGATCCTGTCCTGCATGGGCACGGGAAATAAATTAAATCCCGCCCGCTTTGAGATCACGGATATTTCCAAAACCAGTGTCTGCCCGCTGGCCAAGGTGATCCGCACAGAACTTCGGAAGCGGAGAATAAAGAAGGTAAAGGTTCTCTACTCCCGGGAGCCGGTGGCGGTGCAGAAGGGCAGAAACCTGGAGACCAAGGGAAATACCGGACATCCGGTTCCGGGAAGCGTCTCTTTCGTTCCGGGAGTGGCAGGTCTTATGATCGCGGGGGAAGTGATCCGGGATCTGACAG
>OLQH01000883.1_pt1 | contig 28678 bp, 26 predicted proteins | sample 1672671 | NCBI WGS metagenome assembly OLQH01 (sample SAMEA3136712, study PRJEB25190) | human gut metagenome
CCTCCCATACATACTGCTCCGGGATGGGAATCCAGCGGTTCAATCTCCGGATGCAGCTCAAATTCATTGGGAATCAGATACCTGCAGCGCTCCTCCCCAAAAGCGGTATAGCTCACATCAATCCAGTTCCCCGGAACAATCCGCTCAATGGCATGACCATTCATACAGCCGGTTGATACTGCATAGAGAAAACTGCGCACGGTATTTGGAGCAGCTTCCGGAAGCAGTTCCAGTACAATCCTGGCTCCATTTTTCATATACATTGTGACGATTGGATTCATAATATCTCAAGCTCCTTTGACACATGGTTCAGCACTTCACATCCATCCTCGGTCACCAGAACCAGGTCCTCTACCCGAACACCGGTCTCCCCCGGCAGATAAATCCCCGGTTCGATGGAAAAGATCATTCCCGGTTCTGCCTTTTTCAGGCTGGCTAAAGACACATCCCCGTATTCATGCTCCGCCAGTCCAATGAAATGTCCCAGGCGATGATTAAAGTTAGGACCGTATCCCTCCTTTTCAATCAGCTCTCTGGCTGTCCGGTCCAGCTCACAAAGCGGAACCCCCGGACGGATTTTCTCAATTGCCGCCTCATTTGCTCTGCGGACTGTCTCATAAATATGACGATGTTTCCCGCTTACCTCACCAAAATAAAAGGTTCTGGTCATGTCGGAACAGTAACTGTCTTTTATACAGCCCACATCAAAAAGAACACAGTCTCCTTTCTTCACTCTGGTATCATCCGGAGCATGATGCGGATCCGCCGCATTGGCCCCAAAGGCTACCAGAGGCTCAAAGGAAAAACCATCTGCCCCCAGATCCAGATAGATTTTCAGCATCTGATCTGCCGCCTCTTTCTCGCTGATTCCCTCATGAATCAGCCCTTTAAACCGGGCCATGGCCTGATCATTGATAAGAGACGCCTTCCGCATCTTCTCCTGTTCTTCCTCATCCTTGATTCCACGGGTTTCATCAATCAGCAGGGACGCATTGACAAATCCATCCGCTGCCTTTTTATCCATCAGAGATAAGAGGAAGCAGGCCCGCAGATCCTTATCTACTCCCAGCTTTTTGTCCTTCTCCAGATAAGAAGCCACAATTTCCATCGCATCGTCCGTATCCGAATACCAGACATGATCAAAGCCGGTCTTCTCCGGAACTGTAAAAAGCCGGTTCAGAAAATACTTATGCTTTCCGTCCGTCCGCAGATAGAGCCCGTAAAAACGTTCAAAAGGTGCCACATACACTCCTGTCAGATAATAGACAGACATGGGATCTACAATCAGCATCTGGGAAAGTCCTTCCTCCCTCATCGCCTGCAGTACCCGTTCCATTCTGTTCTGCTTCATTTCCTTTTCCTCCTAGAACTGTTTTCTCAGCTTGGGATCCAGAAGATCTCTCAGCCCGTCTCCGATAAAATTGGCCCCTACTGCCATAGTAAAGATGGCCAGTCCCGGAAAACCTGCAATCCAGAATTTGTTAAAGAAGTTCACACCGTCCGATACCATCATGCCCCACTCCGGTGTAGGCGGTGCGGAACCCAGACCCAGAAAGCTGAGCGTTGAAAACATCAGTATCTGATTTCCCAGATCTGTCGTCGCCATGATAAGAACAGAGCTGACACTGTTGGGAATGATTTCCTTCAATAAGATTCTGAGCCTTGATGCCCCCAGCGCCCGTGACGCCGTCACATATTCATTTTCCTTCACACTTAAGACCACACTCCGCATCAGCCGGGCATAGGTCGGCCAGGCCACGATGATCAGAGCAAACATCGTATTAAACAGATTCGATCCCATCACCGCATTGATGATCATAGCCAGGATCAGAGAAGGAAATGATAAAATCATCTCCGAAAAACGCATCATCACATTGTCTACGACCCCTCCCGCATAGCCTGCAATAGCTCCGTAGAAAGTTCCGATAATTCCTGCGATAACGACGGTCAGGCAGCCTGCCAGAAGAGAATATCTTCCTCCGTAAAGCACACGGCTGAAAATATCCTGCCCGAAATTGTCCGTACCAAACCAGTGTTCCGCACTGGGCGGCTGAAGACGGATGGTCAGATCCTGAGCTACCGGATCATAAGGAGCAAGAACCGGAGCCAGGATTGCCATTAGAATCCAGAACAGGCAGATAATCACACCAAAGGTAAACAGATAATTGGATTTAAACAGCTTTTTTATGGACTGCCACATTTAATTACACCTCACTCTCGGATCGATTACACCGTAGAGAATATCTACGATCGTGTTAATCACCATATAATTCAGAGCGATCAAAAGCGCCACTCCGATAATCGCCGGATAATCATTGGACAGAACCGACTCATAGGCAAACTGTCCCACTCCGGGCCAGTTGAAGATCGTCTCCACCAATACCATACCGCCCAGCAGGTTGCCCAGACCCAGGCCGATCACAGTCAGAACCGGAATCAGGGCGTTGCCCAGCGCATGCCTGCGGATCAGTTTTCCCTGAGAAAGTCCCTTTGCTCTCGCCGTGCGCACATAATCCATAGACATAACGTCCAGAAGATTGGAACGGGTCGTTCTCGTGATCAGTCCCATGGTAAAGGCCGCCAGAACGATTCCCGGCAGCACCAGATGGCTCAATGCATCCATTGCTTTTGGCAGATTACCTTCGATCAGGCTGTCGATCACATAAAGCCCTGTCACCGTTTCCGGAGGTGCAAACATATTGCTCAAGCGCCCCGGTCCTGGAAACCAGTGCAGTTTATAGTAAAAAACAAAGAGTACCAAAAGGGCAAACCAGAAACTGGGAATGCTCACTCCGGTCACTGAGACAGCCCGCACAGCCTGATCTGCCACACTGTTTCTTCGGATCGCAGAAATCACGCCGAATAAAATTCCGAATATCGCCGCCAGAATAATGGAAAAAAGAGCCAGTTCGATCGTAGCAGGATAACACCGGGCCAGTTCAGAAAGCACCGGATTATTCGTCCGGATCGAGGTTCCCAAATCCAGGTGCAGCAGATTGCCCAGATACATAAAATACTGCATGATCAGCGGTTCATCCAGTCCGTACTTTGCCTTATAAGCCGCCACGATCTCCGGATCATTTAAGGCCCGCTGACTTAAATTTGCCACGGTGGGATCCCCGGGAATCAGTTTTGTCAGTATAAACACTATGGTGGCCACTCCCCAGAGCATGATGACCAGGTAAAGCAGCCTCTTCGCTATAAATTTCAGCCTTTCCATGAAAATATTCTCCTTTCTCCTGACAACAGGTATTGCCGTCAGCAATTGTCCGCGTTTCTGGAAAATCACTCACGGCAATACCGGTAGCCTAACTTTTTAACTGCCGGGAGGCAGAAACTGCGCTGCACTTTGCAGATACAGTTTCCCACTCCCGGCATTCCCTTATTTCAGAGAGATCTGAGTCAGATCCAGCGCATAGGGATCTGAGATCGCCACGCCGTCCAGACGGTTATTATAACCGATATGGGCCGGAGCCTGCGCGATCATAAGGAAAGGACCGGACTCATAAGTCGCATCCTGAATTTTCTCCAGCACTGCAATTCTTGCCTCCGTATCGGTGGCGTTCATCGCCTCTTCGTAGAGCGCTGCCAGTTCCGGATCCATCTCTGCCGTCCATCCTGCTCTCACGCCCACACTGCTTCCCGGCAGGAACTCCAGCTGTACATTTGGATCATTATAGTCAATCCCCCAGTACATCACGGTAAATCCAAGGGTTCCATCCCGGTAAGCATCGCCGTAACCTGCAGCCCAGGGCTGAGATACAATGTTGACATTGATTCCGATCTGAGCCAGATCAGATTTTACCTTCTGAGCCAGATCTGTGAGCAGAATTCCTTCCATATCAAGATCGCACACAGTCAGGTCAATATCAAATCCATCCGGATATCCGGCTTCTGCCAGGAGTGCTTTTGCCTCCTCCAGATTGGTATAGTCTGCAGGCCGCTCCCCCTTGCTTCCCATAAATCCGGACTGGATCACAGAATAAGGAGTTACTGTTCCTGCTCCGCAGATAGTCTGAACGCCGGTATAATCCATAGCTTTGCGGATTGCCTGCTGTACCTTGGGATCAGAAACCGGACCGCCGTACTGCTCGTTCATGTTCATCATCAGGAAGCCCACTGTCTTCGTCGCCGCATTGATCAGTGTGACATTTTCATTTCCTTCCAGTTCCGCCATGGTATCATCCGTCATGTTCATCGCCACATCAATATCGCCGGAAGAAAGTGTCATCATCTGCGTGTTGGAATCCGGCTGGATCTTAATAATGTACTTATCCACATTGGTGCTCTCGCCCCAGTAGTTCTCATTTTTCTCCAGAACAATCTCCTGATCGGGAATGTAGCTGGTCATCACATACATACCGGAACCTGCGCTGGTGGTATCCAGATACTTCTGAGCTGTATCTGTGCTGGATGCATCTTCTGCGTCCGTTCCACCGTTTTCTTTTACCACCTGGCTGTCCAGAACGGCCAGAGAACTGTAAGTCAGCTTAGATAAGATTGCACTGTCGGGCTGGGTCAGATGGAAAACAACGGTATAATCATCCGGCGCCTCCATACTCTCGATCGTATCACAGATAAAGGAAGGATTTCCCTGCAGATTTTTACAGCGGTTAATACTGAAAAGTACGTCCGCCGAAGTCATCTTGTTGCCGCTGGCAAAAGTGACATTCTCCTTTAATTTTACCGTCAGAGTCAGATTGTCCTCGGAAAACTCATAACTGTCTGCCAGACAGGGTTCCGGAGCACCGTCATTGGTGTAAAATTTAAACAGGTTCTCATAGCAGGCATTCACAACTACCGGCGGATACTTCTCATACACATATCCGGGATCCAGGGTGGAAAAACCCGCGCCGATTGCCACCATTACTGTGCTGTTTCCGGCATCTGCACTTCCCGCAGCGTCTGCTCCGTCCTTTGCGTCGCCGCCGCCACCGCAGCCTGCCAGGCCAAATACCATCGTCAGGCACATTACCATGGCCAAAAGCTTCTTTTTCATAACGTTTCCTCCTGTTAATATATATTGAGATACCGTCTCTGCGGCAGAATCTCCAAAAATTTTTCCGCTATCTGTCACTGAACAGATGGCAGGCAACAAAATGTCCCTTCTCCACTTCTGTAAGTTCAGGAACCTCCTGGCGGCATTTTTCACATGCCCTCGGGCACCTGGTATGAAAATGACATCCAGAAGGCGGATCAGAAGGGCTGGGAACCTCTCCTTTCAGATGGATCCTCTCGGAAGCTTCTTCCTGATCTACCTGAGGAATTGCCGAGAGCAGCGCCTCCGTGTAAGGATGATACCGCTTCTCATAGAGCTGATCATAATCTGCAATCTCCACCATTCTTCCCAGGTACATCACGCCAACCCGGTCACTGACCTGATAGACCACGTTCAGATTATGAGAAATAAAAAAGTAAGTCAGTCCCAGTTTCTCTTTTAACTCCTGCAAAAGATTCAGGACCTGCGCCTGCACAGACACATCCAGTGCCGATACCGCTTCATCGCAGATAATGATCTCCGGCTTCAGCGCCAGAGCCCGGGCAATCCCTATTCTCTGCTTCTGTCCCCCGGAAAGTTCATGAGGATATCTGCTCAGATGGTACTCATCCAGTCCCACCAGCTTCAAAAGTTCCAGGATCCGTGCTTCCACGTCCTCTTCCTTCGCCATTTTATGGATCACAAAAGGCTCCATTAAAATCTGCTTCACCGTACGTCTGGGATTTAAACAGGCCGACGGATCCTGAAAAATAATCTGAGCCTTCTTCCTCATTTCTTTGAGTGCAGGCCCTTTCAGGGAAGCAATATCTTCACCGTGCATAAAAATATGTCCCTCTGTGGGCTGCTCCAGACGGATCAGCGTCCGCCCCAGCGTACTTTTTCCGCAGCCGCTCTCTCCTACCACGCCGAAGGTCTCGCCTTTCATAATGAAAAAACTCACATCATCCACCGCCTTCACGGCGCCGGATTTCTTATCTTTTCCTTTAAAATATACCTTGATGTGCTCAGCCTGCATCAGTACTTCTTTTTCTGCTGCTGCCATGGGCTACTCCTCCTTCTTTCCGTCCGCGTTTTCTCCCTGTCCCGCATAACGCCAGCACCGCACACGACGCGCCTCTGAGAGGATGATCTCCGGAGGCTCCGCCTTCCGGCACTGTTCTGTGGCATAGGGGCATCTGGGGCTGAAACTGCAGCCTTCAATCTTCTCTGTGGGATTGGGTACCATACCTTCGATCGCCACCAGAGAATCCCTCTCCTTTGTAATCCGCGGAATTGCTGCCAGCAGCCCCTCTGTATAAGGATGTTTCGGCTCCCGGAACAGTTCCCGCACCGGCGCCTGCTCCACGATCCGCCCTGTGTACATAACGATCACCGTATCACACAGCTCACTGACCACCCCGAGATCATGGGTAATAAACAAAACAGACGTATCCATCTCCTCATTCATCTCCCGGATCAGATCCAGAATCTGTGCCTGAATTGTCACATCCAGGGCTGTCGTCGGCTCATCGGCAATCAGAATCTGCGGCCTGCATGCCAGTGCCATGGCAATCATCACCCTCTGCCGCATACCGCCGGACATCTGATGCGGATACTCCTGCGCCCGCACTGCAGAATTGGCAATTCCCACCGCTTTCATCAGGCTTACTGCTTCCGCAAAAGCTTCTTTTTTCTTCATCCCGCGATGCAGCTGCAGAGATTCTGCAATCTGCTTCCCACAGCGTATGATGGGGTTTAAAGAGGTCATCGGTTCCTGAAAGATCATGGATATCTCATTTCCCCGGATCTTCTGCATCTCACTTTCCGAGGCCTGAACCAGATCCTTTCCTTTATAAAGGATCTGCCCTCCGGTGATTTCGCCCGGCGGATTGGGGATCAGCCGCATAACGCCAAGGCTGGAAACACTTTTTCCGCTTCCGCTCTCTCCCACAATCCCCAGCTTTTCACCTTTGTGAAGACTGTAGTTCAGATGATTGACCGCCTGAACGACGCCCTCCGCCGTCTTAAACTGCACACACAGATCTTTAATTTCCAAAATGGTTTCTGTCTGATTCATGATCTATTCCCACATCTCTCTCACATATTTTAGTGTATTTACGTAGTAAAGTATCAACGCTATAAACAGTTGATGATACATACACTAAAATTTACCACACTTTTTCTTAAAATTCAACCAAAAAAGCCGCCAAAGTGCATTTTTCCCTGCACCCTGGCGGCACTGTTCCTGTTATATCGCAGCAAATCCCCGTTCCAGATCTTCCAGAAGATCTTCAATATGCTCCGTCCCCACAGACAGCCGGATCGTATTTTGGCCGATTCCCTGTTCCTGCAGTTCTTCTTCTGTCAGCTGGGCATGCGTCGTCGTGGCGGGATGGATCACCAGGCTTTTCACATCCGCTACATTAGCCAGAAGCGAAAAAATCTTCAGATGATCGATAAAAGCATGGGCCTCCTGCTTTCCGCCTTTTATCTCAAAGGTAAAAATCGATCCTCCTCCATTGGGAAAGTACTTCTCATACAGTTCGTGATCTGGATGATTGGTAAGCGACGGATGATTTACTTTTTCCACCTTCGGATGAGAGGCCAGATATTCTGCCACACGCTTCGTATTCTCCGCATGGCGCTCCAGTCTCAGGGAAAGTGTCTCTATCCCCTGCAGAAGCAAAAAGGCATTAAAAGGAGAAATAGCCGCTCCCTTATCTCTGAGCAGAACTGCCCGGACATAGGTGACAAAGGCTGCCGGACCGGCTGCTTCGGTAAAGCATACCCCATGATAACTGGGATTGGGACGAGAAATAGCCGGATATCTGCCCGATCTGTTCCAGTCAAACTTTCCCGAATCCACAATCACGCCACCCAGCGTTGTCCCGTGGCCTCCGAGAAATTTCGTAGCAGAATGAACCACCAGATCTGCCCCGTGTTCAATCGGCCGGATCAGATAGGGTGTGCCAAAGGTATTGTCCACTACCAGAGGAAGACCATGCCTGTGGGCAATTTCTGCTATGGCATCCAGATCCGGGATATCACAGTTGGGATTCCCCAGGGTTTCCAGATAAACCGCTCTCGTCTGTTCCGTAATCGCCTCTTCCACCTCCGCGAGATCATGGGCATCTACAAAAGTTGTTGTGATCCCATAATGAGGCATCGTATGAGCCAGCAGATTATAACTTCCCCCATAAATTGTCTTCTGAGCAACGATATGCCCCCCATCTGCCGCCAGCGCCTCTATCACATAGGCTATGGCAGCCGCACCGGAAGCCAGCGCCAGGGCTGCTGTCCCTCCTTCCAGAGCCGCAACCCGCTTTTCCAGTACTTCCTGGGTAGAATTTGTAAGTCTGCCGTAGATGTTTCCTTCTTCTTCCAGATTGAATCTTGCAGCCGCCTGGGCTGAATTTTCAAATACGTAAGAAGTCGTTTGATAAATGGGAACTGCCCTTGCTCCTGTAGCCGGATCCGGTTCTTCCTGTCCCACGTGCAGCTGAAGTGTCTCAAATCTGTACTCACTCATACTCTTATCCTCTCTTCCCTCGCTCTTTTCAGCAAAAGTGATAGGCGTATCTTAACTCTATAAACCCATCTTGTCAATAGGTTTATACTCTGTTTTTTCAAATTTTCTATACTGTTTCTTGCCAGAACCTATTCCTGTGCATTATACTTAATTTTACAGATACCGTTTTTACAGGAGGAAGCGATATGATTTCTACGAAAGGAAGATATGCTCTGCGCGTGATGATCGATCTGGCCCAGCAGGATGCCGGGCGCTGTGTCCCTCTGGAGGAAATCGCCACCCGTCAGGGAATTTCAAAAAAATATCTGGAACTAATCATAAAAATTCTCGTCCGTGAAAATCTTCTGAAGGGAATGCGCGGAAAAGGCGGCGGGTACCGTCTCACCCGCCGCCCGGAAGAATACACAGTGTGGGAAATCCTGACACTGGCTGAAGGAACGCTTGCCAGCGTGGCCTGCCTTGCTCCCGACGCAAAAATCTGTGAACGCAGACCACTCTGCCGTACCTATCCCATGTGGGAGCGCTTCGATGCTCTGGTATACCGTTTTTTTTCCGGTATCACACTGGAGGATCTGATCAGCGGCCATATTCCTGATATTCCCACCGTCCTGCCTGGCAGTTCTCCTGCCCGCTCCTGACAGCCGGCAATCCTTTTTTCTGCCGTTTCGTCTCTGCCGCCACGCACAGTTCCAGAACACTGCCGCCGATACACCTGGCCTTGTCCGAGATTGTAAAGCAATTTTCCAGCTCCCCTTTTCTCGGATCAATATCCGCTATTTTAAATCCTTTTCGGACCGGATACCCATCCCGCAGAAGTCCTCTTAAGATTCCGCCGATGGAAGCCCTTACCGGAACTGTGCTCCCGTCCTCTCTGAGAATTTCTCCAATCAAATCTTTCTCTTCCACCACATCCGCAATCCGTCTTATATTTTTAAAAATACCGGATTCCTCTGCGTGGATCACCCGTTCAGAAGTATAGCCGCCCACATTTCCCGGGATTCCCGTATCCGGCAGCGCACTTCCTGCGCGGATAATCCGTCCCAGATTATGCCCGCGCATGGTCTCGATCACGTAATCCACATCCACGCCGGCTTCAAATCCCGGTCCCAGCGCTATGGTAAGGGGCGCCATCTCTTTTCCTGTCCCCAGATTTTTCTTCGCCAGGATTCCATCTACTACAGCCGCAGGATGAAGCTTTTCTATACTTCTCCCCTCCGGATCTGCCAAGACCGGCACTTTTCCCCCTGTTATAACCCGTTCTGCCTCTTTCCAGTCTGAAATCCTCACTGCCCTCATCTCTTCCACGACGGTCTCACCGTCATAAACCGCCTCGGAAACAGATACCTGCCTCCGGATAGCTGCCGGACGTTCCGCCTCCAGCACCAGAACCGGAAATCCGGCGCTCCAGAGTCTGTGAATTGTTCCCGTAGCCAGATCACCGCCTCCGCGGACAATAATCAGATGCTCCTCCATCATTCTCCTCCTGTCTCTGCATCGAAGCTGGTACAGATTACCTGATCTGCTCCAGCCTGTCTCACTGCATTCTCTATTTTCCCGGCTCTCCGCCTTTCCTCTTCTGTATCACACTGATTCAGAACAATCACATAATCCCTTGTTCCCACCTCTTTTTTTGTTCCCTTTTCCGACATCAGCACAGAAGCAGCCAGCTTTTCTCTCACAATCTCCTCCTGTTCCGCTCCAAAAAGAGTGCAGGCCAGTTCCGGCCGGAAACACACTTCTCTCAGCGGTTTCCCCAGACAGGAAAGTCCTATCACCCCCAGAACCAGATCACATTCCGGCAGAATTACCGGTTCTTTCTCTGCCGGCACCTTCATCGGCTTTCGGCGTGATCCGTCTGCCTCCAGCAGAATAAGATCTGCCCTCTTTCCATATTCCCTCAGCCGCGGAACCGGCAGGCTGCGAAGCTTTCCTCCTTCCGTCCTTTCCCCGACCACAGCATACCTGCCCGCTCTCCAAAGACTTCTGATCTCCGGTTCTTCCCGGGCAAAATTTTCTTTCGGCTCATAGATATGCGTAGTCGTGCTGACCAGAACTTTTCTTCCCCTTCGGCTGATCTTCTCTGCCAGCGCATACATCAGTGTACTCTTTCCTCCTGCCCCCACAAGAGAAATCATCTTATAATTCCGAATGCAAAGATCCGCCAGTTCTTCCAGATCCATCTCTCCTCTCCTCACGGTTTGATCAGAAGGGTAGCCTTTCCCATCTTCTCTGCAATCACATACATATTCGTCACACTTCCCACCTTCAGCTTCTCTGTCAGGCCATAGAAGTTCAGACAGGTACCGCAGGATAACAGTTCCACCCCCTGGGCCTCTAAAGAGCGCAGATCTTCCAGAACCTCCCCTTCTCCGCAGGTCAGCTTTACTCCTCCGTTGTAAAAAATCACCGCATCGGGCAGTTCTTCCTGACAGGTCAGTGCGTAAAGATAGCTCTTCATCAGGGCTCTCCCCAGCCTGGGATCCCCTTCTCCCATATATTCAGAAGAAATGACCACAATCTCATTGTCCTTTCTGCTGTCCGGTTTGCAGCCAACCGGCTCTTCCTTCCCAGCCTCTGCCCCGTCTCCTGCAATTTCCATGACTACCCGGTATCTCTGTTCCTCCATCTTTTCTGCTTTTACCGGATACCCTTTCTGACGCGCCATTTTCGTCAGATTCTGAACAGCAATCTCATTATCCACCAGCGTCTCCACACTGCCCCCGGCTGTGCCCAGTTCCTTTATGGCATTTTTCGTTTTCACCACCGGAACAGGACAGACATCTCCCAGTGCATTCACCTGCTTTCTCATCCTTTTTTCTCCTTATATACTGTAATATCCTTTTCTCCTTTTTCAGTCAGCTCTCCCACGATCCTGGCGGGGAGTCCTGCTTCCTGAAGCTCTTTTTCCAGTTTTTCTGCGCTGTCGGAAGGCGCCGCGATCAGAAGCCCCCCTGACGTCTGAGGATCAAAAAGGATTTCTTCCATCGAAAACGGGATTCCGCAAAATTCCACATATCCCTCCGCAAAATTTCTGTTTCTCTGCCCCGCCGCTGTGAGAAGAAATTCGTCCGCATACTCCGCCGCTTCTCTTATGACGGGAATCCGATCTGCCCAAATCTGACAGGAAAGCTTCCCGTCCAGCATTTCACGCAGATGGCCGAGAAAGCCGAATCCGGTTACATCCGTACACCCATGAATCTCATAATTTCTGCAGATTTCCGCCGCATATTTATTCAGCATCGTCATAGAACTCACAGCCTCATCCAGGGCTGCCCAAGAAGCTTCTCCCACCCGGGCAGCGGTACAGACAATCCCCACCCCCAGTTTTTTAGTCAGAATCAGCTGATCTCCCTCTCTGCCTTCATTATTCTGGTAGATCCGATCTGGATGAACCGTCCCCATAACAGAAAGCCCATATTTCACCCCATCATCCGCGATGGAATGTCCTCCTGCCAGAATTCCTCCTGCTTCGGTCACTTTCTCCGCACCGCCCCGCAAGATTTCCCCCAGAATATTCAGATCCATTTTCTCCGGAAAACAGACGATATTAAGCGCCGTTTTCACCTGACCGCCCATAGCATAAATATCACTCAGCGCATTGGCCGCCGCAATCTGCCCAAAAAGGTACGGATCTTCCACCATAGGCGGAAAAAAGTCCAGTGTCTGTACAATGGCCGTATCATCCGAAAGCCGATACACCGCCGCATCATCCCTGCTGTCAAATCCTACCAGTAGATTTTCATCCTCCTCCCCCCGGGGAAGTCTCGAAAGCACCCGGCTTAACACACCCGCTCCCAGCTTTGCCGTGCAGCCGCCGCCCCGGCAAAATTCTATTTTTTCTGTCATTTTTCTCCTCCTCCAAAAGCTGCGCAGCCTCCTGCATTTCTTTTAGATTAGCACTCTTTTTAAAGCCTGACAACCTTCGCTGATATAGATTTCCGAAAAGCCAGATCGTGTTCCGCCAAAAGCATAGCCGGCGAAAATTTTTTAATCAGCTCCTCGATCTGCATCCGGGAATACACATCAATAAAATTAAAAGGCTCGTCCCACACGTACAGATGCGCCGGTTCGCAGAGACTCGCTGCAATCAGTACCTTTTTCTTCTGCCCCTCAGAAAAATCCTTCATATCCTTTTCAAACTGTCTCCTCTCAAAATCCATTTTCCTGAGCACCGCTTTAAAAAGGCTCTCATCCAGCCCCCGTTTTTCAGCAAAGGAAGACAGGCTCCCCGCCAGATCAGAAGTGTCCTGAGGCACGCAGGAAATGCGAAGTCCTGCCCCTTTCTTTATCTCTCCTGTGTGTGCCGCCGTCTCTTCTGTCAAAAGCTTCATCAGGCTACTTTTTCCGCTTCCATTTTTCCCCTCCAGAATCACCTGCTCCCCGCGCCGTATCTCAAAAGTCACAGGCCTTCCCAGGGGCTTTCCCCCGCAGACAGCAGCCACCGCTGAAAAAGATGCCAGCACCTCTGCATGATACATCAACGGCTGCATTTTCAGGCTCTCCGCTATCTCTGCGTTTTTAAGCAATGACGATTTCTGCTCGATTGCCCGCTGCTGTCTCTCCTCAATCGCCTTCGCCCTCTTCATCATTTTAGCCGCCTTATGTCCCACATATCCCTTATCTGCAGCGCCGATTTTTGATGCCTCCACCTGATCAGACCACAAGGCAGAACGTCTGGACGATTTCTGCAACCGGCCAATCTCTCTTTTCAGTTTTTCCTGCTGCGCCATCTCCCTCTCCTGCTGCTGTTCAAAATTTATCATCCAGGAAGAAAAATTTCCGCTCTGCACTTCTATTCCGTTTCTGTTCAGCGCCAGGATATGATCCACACATTTATCTAAAAAGTGCCTGTCATGGGAGACCAGGAGAAAACCCTTTTTCTTTTTCAGATATTCAGCTGTCTTCTCACGGGCAGCTGCATCCAGATGATTTGTGGGCTCATCAATCAGCAGGAAATGCCCCTCATTCAGAAAAAGAGCCGCCAGCAAAACTTTTGTCTGTTCCCCTTTAGAGAGCGTCTCGAAAGTTCTCCATAACACTTCTGCACTGACATCGAGACAGGACAGTTCCCGCATGATTTCCCATTCTTCGGCCTGTGGACAGACCTCCTTTAAAATTTCTTCCGTCATCCGCCCTCTGTCCGTAACCGGATAGGGGAAATAATCAAATTGGACAGAAGAGAGAATTTTCCCGGTATATTCATACTTTCCGAGAAGGAGATTCAGCAGAGTAGTCTTTCCTCTGCCATTTCTCCCCACAAATCCCAGTTTCCAGTCTGTATCAATCTGGAAATCTGCATTTTCAAAAATATAATCAAAACTTGAATCATAGGAAAATGTAAGATTCTCCACTTTAATCATAGACACTGCTGTTTCCTCCTTACTTGCGTCTTTTGCGCAGAAAAGCTGCAGGAAAGCGACTCCTGCAGCTCAAAATACCAGAAACTCCTCCCTGCTAAGGGAACTCCCCAGTCCTATGATACGTGAACAGATGTTTAACTTTCCCACAATGAGTGCAATCATGCTGCCCAGGCAGCATCACCGCACATTTCATTTTTATCTGCAGGAATAGTTAAACATCCTCTCACCTCTTTCTCGTATCCTCTGTATTATCAAGGAATACTGTTCTGTCTGAATTATAAACAATTTCTCCCGGTGAATCAACCCTTTTTTAGAATCCGGGGGAAGGATTCAGCTCTATATTTTTTATTTTTTAAGTATTCTCTTGGCAGAATGGAATATAGCAAATATAATTCATATAAACATAACAGATACTTATTGATCGCGAGGTGAACATACTATGAATGATATCATGAAAGCAGGAGCCAGCACTATGGTTCCGAAGGACATCGCTGACATGACACTTAAAGATTTAATGTCCAGTAAAGATGTGGAAATTCATAAAAAGGATAATGTCTTAAGACTGAAACGCCGGACACCTTCTGAGACCATTATGGTTGAAGTTCGCAGTTACGATGATGCCGCTATTATTTCTCAGTCGCGAACCTGCCGGACAAAACCGTTCAGTCAGATGGAGACAACCATCTCCCAGCTTCGGGCCGAAGGCAAAACACAATCAGAAATAGCTGATCTCTTAGGAACGACTCAGCCAAATATTTCCAAAATTGAAAGCAGGATAAAACGCGCAGGCAATTTCACTGAATAACCGTCCCTGAGCATAGACTGTCTGAAGTTAAAAGAACGACCTGACACTGGCTTTTCTGCCTTGTCAAAGGTCGTTCTTTTATGCCCTTATGGGGATAATAGAGGGTGGATCAGAATGTCTGAACTTATTCCCACTCTATCGTCGCATTTGGCTTCGGGCTCAGATCATAGCAGACACGATTCACATTTTTTACTTCTTTCATAATTCGGTCTGTGATCTTCAGAAGCACCGGCCAGTCAATCTGCTCGATGGTCGCGCTCATGGCATCCACCGTATTCACCGCACGAATGATCACCGGATATTCAAAAGACCTGGCATTATCCCGCACACCCACAGACTTGAAGTCGGGCACTACAGTAAAGTACTGCCATACCTTTTTATCCAGTCCGGCATTTTTAAACTCTTCTCTCAAAATAGCGTCTGCCTCACGAACCGCTTCCAGACGCTCTCTGGTAATTGCGCCAAGACAACGCACGCCAAGTCCCGGTCCGGGGAATGGCTGACGGTAAACCATCTCTGCCGGCAGTCCCAGTTCCAGACCACAGGCACGGACTTCATCTTTGAAAAGCTGCTTTAAGGGCTCTACCAGCTCAAACTGCAGGTCCTCCGGCAGTCCTCCCACGTTGTGATGCGATTTTACCATCTTTGCCGTTTTTGTTCCGCTCTCCACAATATCCGGATAGATCGTTCCCTGACCCAGGAACTCGATTCCCTCCAGCTTACGCGCTTCCTCCTCAAACACACGGATAAATTCAGCGCCGATGATCTTTCTCTTCTGCTCCGGATCTGCCACATTTTCCAGCTTGCCCAGAAAACGCTCGGAAGCATCCACATAAACCAGATTTGCATCCAGCTGGTTTTTAAACACCTCCACTACGCTCTCTGACTCACCTTTTCTCATCAGGCCGTGATTGACATGAACACAGGTCAGCTGTTTTCCGATTGCTTTGATCAAAAGTGCGGCAACCACAGAACTGTCCACGCCGCCTGAGAGAGCGAGCAGAACCTTTTTATCCCCCACCTGCTGGCGAACCAGCTCGATCTGATCTGCGATAAAGTTTTTCATATTCCAGTTAGCTTCTGCTCCACAGGTATCAAAGACAAAACCTTTCAGATGTTTTTCTGCCTCCGCATACGTACTGTAGGACGTGCATGCTGCCGGTGCGTGATCGATCGCCATAAAAGGAAGATCCAGGTCATAGATCTCCGGTCTTACATCAATTTCCACTCCGTCTACTACACGATTGGGACCTCCGTAGAGAATCACTCCCTTCACATTGGGAAGACCTTTTAATTCTTCCGCTGTAATGTCATGGGGATAAATCTCACTGTACACACCCAGACTTCGGATTTCCCGTGCCAGAACCGTGTTCTCTGTACTTCCCAGATCCAGAATCACAATCATATCCTGCTTCATTTGCATGTTCTCCTTTTCTCTTATTTCTCAAATGAAAATCTATAAGGAAGATGGTAGCAGTCACGCACCGCCATCAGATCCTTCTGCACACTTTCCCCTACCGGGACTCCTTTTTCTTTCCGCTCCAGCCAGGTCAGATACTCCTTCTCGCCGGCTGTATAAATCCTGTCATGTCCCGGCGCTTTCCGGGAAGCCCGAAGCTGCCGCAGGATCTCTCCGCAGATCTTCTGAAAAGTCTCTCTTCCCATAAAAGCTTCCGGATCGATCACCAGGAAAAAATGCCCCAGATGATACGGCTGTTTTTCTCCGCTTTCACTCTGTCCATTCAGCATTTTGAGATAGCTGCCCGCCTGCAGAGCCGCCGAAAGCACCTCCACCACCGTTGCATAGCCATACCCTTTATAACCTCCCAGTTCCTCGCCAATTCCGCCAAGAGGTGCCAGAGCTGCCTCTCCTCTCGTGAGTGCCTGCAGAATCTCCCCGCTGTCTGTCATTGCCTGTCCGTCCGAACCAATCACCATCCCCGAAGGCGCTGCCTGCCCGCTTCTCGCGTAATATTCCAGCTTTCCTCTCTGCGTAATTGAAGTGGCACAATCCAGCATAAAAGGAAATTCCTCATCTGTGGGCATCCCTACTGTCAGCGGGTTCGTTCCCAGCATATTTTCCACCCCAAAAGTAGGCGCTATGGAAGGCCGGGCATTTGTCCCGGTAATTCCGATCATTCCCGCTTTCGTTGCCATGGTACTCCAATATCCGGCAATCCCGTAATGTGTGGAATTTCTCACCGTTACCATGGAAAGCCCACATTCTTTCGCCTTTGCCACAGCCATCTCCATTGCCTGAAAGCTCGCCACCATGCCCATACCATCATGGGCATCCAGAACAGCCGTCGTCTTCGTTTCCCTCAGCACCTCAACCTCTGTTACCGGTTTCTGGATCCCTGCGCGGATCCGGTCGATATAAATCGGCTTAAACCGGTTACATCCATGACTCTCAATTCCCCTTCTGTCGCTCTCCATCAGTACATCTGCACAGAGCGCCGCCTCCTGCCGCGGCACCCCCGCCGCTGCAAAAGCATCCGTCATAAAATTTCCGATCTGTTCCCAGGAAATATAAGGTCTTGTCTCCATAAAAACTCCCTTCTGCCCAACAGTTTTTCTGTTGTCCTGGCTGTGCCCTCCGGCACACATTTTGCTAATGTTTGAGTGCAGCCAAAATTTATGACCTTGACATCTTAAAATTATGGTAGCATATTTGACCTGAAATAGCAAATGTTGGATTCTCTTCCCGCTTTTTTTCGTTTATCTTTATAAATTTTCTAATTCTTTTAGAATTTGTACATATTCCTGTCACAGTTCCTCTCTATAATAAAGGACAGATAGTTGATGAACCACTCACTATCTCCCCCCTCATTAAAAAGAACGGATCGTGAAAACGATCCGTTCTTTTTTTGTTGTGTCACAGAAAGAGAATCACAGATCCAGCCATCCCTGCCCCTCTTCCAGCTTCAGCGTAAAAATTCTCGCCGCATCTTTTGGATCCTTTGCCTGATGGAATTTAAAGATTGTCTCTCCATTTAGAAGCTCTCCCACTGCCTCTACCTTGCCCTGGGGCAGCGACATACAGTAACGGATGCATTTTCCCTGTCCGTTCTGCATATTTTTTGCTCCGTCTACAATACGGATTCCCTCTTTCAGTGGTACCTGAAACTGATTTTTCACTCCCCGCACAGGCCGGCACTGGAAGACATAGTAAGGTACCACCCCTGAGGCAGTCAGATCTTTCAAAAGTTGTCCCAGAACCCGGGGACTGTCGTTAACTCCTTTCAAAAGTACCGCCTGATTTTTGATAACAATCCCCATCTCTGTCAGAAGACGCAGCAGCCTCCTTGCTTTCCCCGTCAGTTCCCTGGGGTGATTAAACTGGGTCGCAATATAAATCTGCTTCTTTTTCGCATACGTCCTTAAGATTTCCTGCAGGCGCTCATCTTTCAGAATCCGGTCCGGGAATACCACCGGAATCCTGGTTCCAAACCGGATCAGATCCAGATGCTCCATCTGTGTAAATGCCTGAAGATATTTTTCTATCATATCATCGCTCAGCATCATGGAATCTCCGCCGGTAATCAGCACATTGGAGACCTCTTTATGTGCGGCAATATAAGATACCGCCGCGTCAAAATTTTTGGAAATCTCCTCATCGCTCATCCCCACCAGTCTTTTTCGGAAACAGTGGCGGCAGTACATGGCACAGTGATTCGTAGAAAGAATAAGCGCCGTCTCCCGGTACTTATGCTGCAGTCCCACCTCCACTGTATTGGAGGCTTCCCCGCTGGTGTCAAACTCTCCCTCCCAGTCCGACTCCCGCAGGGTGGGGATACACATCTTCCGGATAGGATCTTCCGGATCCTCCGGATCCACCAGAGACAGATAATAAGAAGTCACCGCCATGGGATACACTTCCACGATCTTCTGCATCTGCCGTTCTTCCTCTCTGGAAAGTTTCAGATAATCACTGATCTGAGCCGCCTCTGTAAACCGTTTTTCTTCACACCATTCCATAAAATACCTCCTATCTGTCTGCAGCCTTTTCCTCCGCTGTCCCCCCCCTCTTCTCTGTCTATTCCTTTCTTTTAGTTCTCATTGTTATCAGAATTTATCATTTTAATTGATTTTTTCTGATATTATCAATATTGTACACCGATTGCCCCGATGATACAAGTCTTATATTGCAAGAATCAAGAAAAATCTGTTCTTCCTTGACAGACTGCGCTTCTCCCCTTAAAATTTGATAAGAAAACAGAATCAGACAAGGAGAACCTATGACTTCCAAAAAGCGAAATTTTATGCTGACCCTTCTGGGTGCAGTTTTAATCCTCCTGGCCTTCGCCGTTCTCTATCAGAGACAGGCCGGAAAAAAAGGATTTCCGGAACCTCTCTCAGCTACAGAATTTAAATTAAATACTGTCGTAACGATCACCCTTTATGACTCTGACGATCCCTCCATCCTGGAAGGCGCCTTTGCACTCTGTGACAAATACGAGGCCATGTTCAGCCGGACCCTGGAGGGCAGCGAGCTGTACCAGCTAAACCACGGAACTTTACCCGAAGAGGCAGGCAGTTTCCTTCTATCCGCAGAAACAGCGGAACTGATTGAAAAAGGACTCTCCTACGGCCGTCTCTCTGAAGGGGCCTTTGACATTGCCATTGAACCGGTCTCTTCCCTCTGGGATTTTACTTCAGGCACAAAGGAAATCCCCTCACCGGAAACAGTCGCTTCCGCTCTTCCTCTGGTCAATTATCAGGATGTTCATCTTGAAGGCACCCGGATTTCCTTTTCCCGTGAAGGAATGGGACTGGATCTGGGAGCCATCGCCAAAGGCTATATCGCAGACCAGACCAAAAAGTTCCTCCTTGATAAAGGAGTGGAGAGCGCCCTCATTAATCTGGGAGGAAATGTGCTCTGTGTAGGTCAGAAACCAGATGGCAGCCCTTTTCAGATTGGAATACAGAAGCCTTTTGCCGACCGCAGTGAAACGGTGGCTACTATGGAAATCCGGGACCGCTCTGTGGTATCTTCCGGGATCTATGAACGTTTCTTTGAAAAAGACGGCAGACTCTACCACCATATCCTGAACCCAGCTACCGGCTATCCTTACGAAACTTCCCTGATCTCTGTTACGATCATCTCTGATGATTCTGTGGATGGAGACGGGCTGAGCACCTCCTGCTTTGCCCTGGGACTGGAGAAAGGAATGGAGCTGGTCAACAGTCTCCCCGATGTGCAGGCTGTTTTTATCACTGACGATTACACCTTGCACTACAGCGACGGATTTGAAGAAGAAATCCCGCTCTCCTGAAAATTTTAATTAATACAAAAAGCTGTGTCCCGGTTCCGGCTTCTGCCGGAAATCCGAAGACACAGCTTTTTTTAATAAATACTGAGAATCATATAAATAAATCCCATGGACAGCATTTCCACCGGAAATCCCCGATAGGCGCTGCCTGTCCGCGCAAAACGCAGTGTTTTTTTCACAGAATAGAACAGCACGATCGGAACTGCTATCGTCCAGATCAGGCCTGCCAGTTCTCCGAAACTGACCATCTGGAAGGGACGGGCAAAAATTACGACTGCCGCCACCAGAAGCATGCTCCAGCTCTTCCCGCTCTTCTTTTTCAGAATACCATTCGCAAAAGCCAGGGAAAGTCCGGCCACAAGGAAGCCAAACGTCATCTCCTGAAAGCTCTTAGACTGGAACTCGCCCTGCCAGATCAGATTTCCAAAAACTGTTCCTCCGGTCATAAACTCCCGGATCAGTGCCAGAAGCACCCAGAATCCCCAAACCAGTCCGCTCTCCCAGAAAAGCTCTCCGTACTCTCCGTCCAGCTTCTCCACAAGTACGTGTTTTGCCGCAAAGAGTCCCAGGATAAAAGTCATGATCCAGGTGCTGATCTCCACCTGAATCCCCAGCGCCGTAAATCCAAAAAGAAATGCGCTGGCACTAAGGGAAGCGGTACTGATGCACACGCAGAGTTTCAGGCTCCAGTCCGGTATTACAGGTTCCAGAAGGTTTTTTATAAATTCTCCAAATACCACCGCCAGAATCACCAGAATCCCGGCTGCAAAGGCCTCCTTCATTCCCGCAGAAAAAAGGATCATGCCCAGGGCGAAGGCTTCTGCCGGATATTTCAATCTCATATTGACCCCTCCGTTCCTTTATTTTACCGTTTTTACAAAATCATAAGCCGTATTGACAGCTTTTACCGCAGCAGTAGAAGAAATCGTAGCTCCGGATACCGCATCCACCTGGGTTCCCTCAGACGGAGCGCTCTCCTGCGGCTCTTTTCCGGCTGCTTCCATCATACACTGCTCTGCCAGATTTACAAAACCTCCCACAGAAATGCTGACGCCGGCAACTGCATCCGTCTTGCCCTGCTCATTTACATTCAGGAAATTCAGATTCTGATTCTCCACGAGGGCTGCTGCCAGAGCCTCTGCCTGAGCCTTCCAGGTCAGACCGTCCTCTGTCATGGTATACTCTCCATTTTCAGACATAACGCTTTTCTTTGCTCCGTCTGCACCCACAGACTCCCAGTTTACTTCCGTGATCTTTCCGCCCTGTACCGTCATGGTCACCTGATCTACAAATCCGTTGTTGTCTGCCGCCTCGGCTTTGGCCTCATATGTTCCATCCTGAAGCTCTGCCCCTGCCAGATCATTGGACTCTTCCCCGCTCAGGCTCATTCCCGGCAGATATACCGGCGCCTTTACACCATTAAACTGATCCAGAAACTCTTTCTCCGCAATCCTTGCGCCCAGATTCGGAGTCTCGCTCTGTTCCGTCACTTCCACTTTGGTTACCGTCTCAGCTTCCGCATCAAAAGACACGTTCACCACGATGTCCCCGCCATAACCTTTTGTCTTCACAGTTACCCGGTAACCATTCTCTGTCTTTGCGGCAGCCTCAATGCCCTCCGCGCCTTTCACATCCAGCTCTTCCGTCACCTTGTCCTCAGCAGCGCCGCCCTCTTCCTTTGTATCAACGGCCAGCGCTTTGGAACCCAGAATCACTCCGAAGGATAATGCTGTCACAACTGCCAGTGCAAGAATGCCTCTCACATTTTTATTTTTCATCTTTTTTCTCCCTTATGCCTCTTTTTTCTTAACTCCATATACGTGTTTCTTATAAAATGCAGACAAAATACCTGCCATACAGTTCGCGGTCAGGATTCCAAAACAGATTCCTTCCGGATACGTGCTGAAAATACGGATCCCTGCAGTAATCACACCTGCTGTAACTGCATAAAGCAGTTTTCCCTTTCTCGACACAAACGCGTAATCTGACAGCATATAGCATCCGCCCATGATCAGTCCGCCGCCAAACAGGTTCAGAAGAATGTCCCCTGTAAAGAGCCCGTCCGGTCCGAAGATGAAGGTCAGGATCACCACCGTTGCAATATAAGTCAGGGATGCCTCCATATTTACAATTCCCTTATAACACATATAGCCGAATCCTACCAGAAGGAGCAGCTTACTAGTCTCTCCCATGGCACCCGGAGTCTCTCCCAGGAACATTTGCAGATAACCGTAACCTGACTCAGCTCCGCTCTTTACCGTTCCCAGAATCGTCGCTCCTGAAACCGCATCTGCGGAAAGAGTCTGGGGCAGCACATACTGCATCACCGTAGAAGGCCAGACTACCATCACAAGAAGTCTTCCCATCAGAGCCGGATTCACAAAATTGTTTCCAATCCCTCCGAACATCTGTTTTACAAAAATAATACTGAACACGTCGGCTGCGATCAGCGTCCAGATCGGAACCGTCACCGGCATATTAAATACCAGGAGAAGTCCTGTCACCACTGCGCTGAAATCCCCTGCTGTCACCTGCTTTTTTGTAAGTTTCTGCCACAGATACTCTGCGATCACACAGACACTCACTGAGAGACCTGCCAGATAAAAAGCCCGGATCCCGAAATAATAAACAGCTCCTAAAAGAGCGGGAATCAGGGAAATCGATACATCCATCATCACGCTTCTGGTAGTGCGTTCCGTTCTGACGTGAGGCCCGTTTATCACTCTTGTCTGACTCATGATTTCTTCACCGCCCTCTCTCTCATTCTCTGTTTTACCACATCCCGCGCCATTCTGGTTCTGACAGAAAGCTCTCTTCTGGCCGGGCAGATAAAGGAACAGCTTCCGCAGGCGATGCACTCGCTGGCATAAAGTTCCTCACATAAATCATAGTCCTCCTCCTGGAAGGCAAATTCTATCTGATACGGCACAAGACCTGCCGGACAGACATTGGCACATCCGCTGCAGCGGATGCAGGGCTGCTCTTCCCATTTGCTGTCAGGAAGAACCAGAACTCCCGATGTATTCTTGGTCACATAAAAAAGCTCGCTTTGGCCGTCCCAGTCAGAAGCTGCGCAAGGGCCTGTCATAGGGCCTCCCGCAATGATCCTGTTCTTCTTTTCCGTCACACCGCCGCTCTGTTCAATCAGCTCCTTCACAGAAGTTCCAATGGGCACCAGATAGTTGGCCGACTCTTTTACACAACCTGTCACTGTGACGATCCTTCTGGTCAGAGGTTTCCCTCCCAGAAGCATATCCGCCGCCGCCCGGGCTGTTCCGATATTGGACACGATCACTCCCACATCCGCAGGCAATCCGCCCATGGGAACTTCCCGGTCAAGTACACTCTGGATCAGCTGGCGCTCCCCTCCCTGGGGATATTTCGTCGGCAGGGCACAGACCTGGATGGATTCTCCCTCTGCCTGCCCCAGAATCTCTCTTAAGTTCTCGATTGCTTTCGGCTTATTATCCTCGATACAGATGTAAGCTTTTTCCGCACCGGAAGCCTTCAGCAGCAGACGCACACCATTTACTGCAGAAAAGCCCTGTTCGATCATCAGTCTGTAATCGCAGGTAAGAAATGGTTCGCATTCTGCAGCATTGATCAGAAGCGCATCTATCTTCTTATCTGTCTCATATTTTTTATGAGTGGGAAATCCTGCGCCTCCCATACCGGTCAGTCCGCCGTCCCGGATTCCCGCGATAATTGCTTCCCGGTCAAGATCGTCTATGCTTACCAGCTTTTTCTCATACTCCCGGCTCTCTTCCCCGGGTTCTCCCTCTCTTCGGATGATACCGGCGGTAACTTTCCGTCCCTGATTCTCCACTTCTTTTATTTCCAGAACTTCTCCGCTCACACTTGCGTGCAGGGGAGCTGCCATAAATGCCTCCGGCTTTCCTATCTGATCCCCCTCCTGCACCCGGTCTCCCGGTTTTACAGTCAGGCCGCACTTTCCTCCAAAGGACTGCTCTGCCAGAATCGTAACTGTGTCAGGCCAGTATGCACGGACCGGCAGTTCCATCGTCAGCTGCTTATCAGAGCCATCTGTGGGATGTACCCCGCCTGGAAATCCCTTCTTTTTTTCTTTTTGCATACTCGGTCTTCCTCCATTTGTTTGTTAAAACATTGACATACTGATATAAGATAACATAAAAAAGCGGATTTATCAAGGTATAAATCCGCTTTTCTCTCACATTAATGGTGCAAACAGAAGAAAAATACTCTCCAGAATTTTTTCCTTCTGCCCCCGCCCCTGAAACTGCTCCCAGGTATACGGGATACATGCCGTCTTATCTTTTTCAAAAATATCCCCATAGCGCTGCACCAGTGCATTTGAATAAAACACACCGCAGACCTCATCATCCACCATCAGGCTTCTCATATCCAGATTTACCGATCCGATACAGCAGAGTTCCTCATCGATCACCATGGTCTTTGCATGTATGTATCCCCTGTATTTATAGACTTTCATTCCATAGGCAAAAAGCTGGCCACAGTAATAATTCGTCACCGGATCCAGGAAAAAACTGGCTTTAACCCCGGGAATCATCAGTTCAATCTCCACCCCGGAGGCAGCTGCCGCTTTCAGAGCATCCAGAACAGAGACATCCGGGATAAAGTACGGCGTCTGGATCCGGATCTTCTTCTTTGCGCTTCGTATCATGCTGAGATAGCACATTTTTACCGATTCCTTATCGTTATCTGCCCCTCCGATAATGAACTGACAGAGTTCTCCTTCTTCTGACGGATACTCTGTCTCCTGTCCCTGAACCTGTGTGATCGTGCTTTTCCAGTCTTTTCGCGGCACTGCACACAGCCAGTCTCTCAGGAAATACTCATCCAGGACAGCGGTGCAGGCTCCCTCCATGCGGACCTGCGTATCTCTCCAGGGTGTCTTCACCTTGTCCAGACCCGCATACTGCTTTCCAATGTTCATACCGCCAATGTATGAAATCCTGTGATCGATCGACACGATCTTCCGATGACTCCTGTAATGAGTCAGATAGGGCTTTACCCGGATTACCTTTCCCCCCGCTTCCCGCAGGGGAGCAAACATCTTCTCCGGCGTGGACAGATTGGCAATAAAATCACACATCGCCCAGACCTGCACGCCCTCTGCCGCCCTGGCTGTGAGCGCTTCTATCAGCTTCTTCCCCACCACGTCATGGTGGATCGTATAAAATTCTATGAAGATACATGTCTTTGCTTCCCGAATGTCCCGGAACAGCTGTGTATAATGGGAAATACCGTCCGTATACAGATCTGCTTTCTCATAACCGGTAAGCTCACTCCCATTATAGGAAGTATTAAAACGGATCACCTGCCGGTCTTCTTCCGATAGTTCCTTCTGTTTCCCACAAGAAGGACAGAACGGTTTCCGCACCGGCCACAATTCCCGCGGCTGCTTGCAGAGGCGCTTCTTTCTGATCCATGCAGTCAGCTTGATCGCCACAGTACTTCCAAAAATCAGATACAAAATTGTTCCCCCATAGGGAATACACACCATGACCAGCACCCACAGAAGCGCCTCCGTAGGTCTCTTCCTCTCCACAAAAATGACTGTCAGAATCATCAGGATATATACCGAAAACAGTATCAGCTTCATCCGCCTGCCTCCTCTTTCGAAATTTTCCTTTTTCTCACTGATTTAATTTTTATTCTACCACATCCGACACCTTTTCACAAACTTTCCCCTCCATTCCCGCACATTTTATAGTATAATAACTGCAGAAATACAATCCCTACACAAAAGGAGTCTTTCATGAAACAGGAACGCTATCTCATTTTGGATGAAATACGGGGCTTTACCCTCTTAAATATGTTTTTTTACCACGGGATCTGGGATCTCGTCTATCTGTTCGGCTTTGACTGGGGCTGGTACCGCTCCGGCGGAGTCCGGCTCTGGCAGCAGGCGATCTGCTGGACCTTCATCCTCCTCTCGGGATTCTGTATGCCTCTGGGAAAACACAAATTAAAAAGAGGACTGCAAATCCTCTTTTTAAGCACTCTTATTTCTGCTGTTACCCTTCTTTTCACCCCGGAAAGTCAGGTGCTCTTCGGTATCTTAAGCCTGCTCGGCTCCTGTATGCTGCTTATGATACCTCTTGAGAAGCTTCTGGAGAAATGCCCCGCTCCGGCAGGTTTTCTCCTCTGTATGCTCCTCTTTTTTCTCACCCGTCCTGCAGGCCGGGGCTATCTGGGGCTTGGGGAATATCAGCTCTTTGACCTCCCCGCTTCCTGGTACAACGGATTCTTTTCCGCTTATCTGGGTTTTCCCCCGGAAACCTTTTTTTCCACGGATTATTTTCCCATCTTTCCCTGGATCTTTCTCTTTCTTTCCGGATTTTTTCTGCATAAGATTCTGGCTTCCCGAAATCTCATGCCCCGCCTGAAAACAGGAAATCAAAAATCGCTGATCTGGCTGGGACAGCATTCCCTGCTCCTCTATGCCATCCACCAGCCCGTTCTATATCTTATACTGAGTCTCGTCTTCTGATCCGACAGTGAACGGCTCCGATGACAAATCCGATCAGTGCCGGGCACAGCCAGCCAAATCCCTGTTCCGAAAAAGGAAGAAAATTCCCGGCTGTTTCGGCAAATCCCTGCAGATGAAGAACTCTCTGTGCCTCCGCTGGAAGTGCATTTATAAAGTCCACCAGAGCTGCCGCCGCTGTAAAGACTGTCACCCACCGGTATATCCGCAGATCATTTCCAAAAAATCTGCCGCAGAGAGTCAGAAGAATCAGAGTGATCGCCAGCGGATAGAGAAACATCAGAACCGGAAGCGAATACGCAATAATTGTATTCAGTCCAAGATTGGCAATGCCAAAGGAAAGCAGACAGAAAGCAACCGCCCACACCCGGTAAGAGGGTCCTTTCGGAAACATGCCCTCAAAAGTCTCTCCGCAGCTGGTGATCAGTCCCACCGCAGTCTTGAGGCAGGCCAGTGTCACCGTTGCCGCCAAAAGAAAGGCTCCCGCTTTTCCAAAATAATATTCCGCGATCCCGGATAACGTCAGTCCCCCATTCTCTGAAATACCCATCATTTCCCGGCTCTGCGCACCTACCACCGTAACCAAAATATAGATTACTGCCATCAGAATAGAACTGAAAATTCCTGCCTTCACTGTACTTTTCGCTACCGCTCCCGGTTCTTCCACACCAAGCCCCCGTATCACATTGACCACTATGATTCCAAAAGCCAGACCGGCCAGCGCATCCATCGTATTGTATCCTTCCAGAAATCCGGTAAAAAACGACTGGGAAGCATATGCTTCCACCGGTTCCATAGCTCCCGCTTCTCCCATAGGGGAAAACAGCGCACGCAGTACCAGGACTGCCAGAAAGCACAGGAACAGCGGATTTAAAATTTTTCCAATCCAGACCAGAATTTTCCCCGGCCGCAGAGAAAAGAACAAAACTGCCGCAAAAAAAAGCAAAGAGAATACAGCCAGCGCCACTGTGCTGCCGCCTCCCGGAAGCATTCCCTCCACCCCTACAGAGAAAGAGACTGTCGCACATCTGGGAATTGCAAAAAACGGGCCGATCGTAAGATAAAGAACACAGGTAAAGAAAACTCCGTACCGCTTTCCCACCCGGCTGCTCACTTCCAAAAGTCCGTTCTGCCTGCTGACTCCCAACGCAGCCACCCCGAGAAGAGGAAGTCCAACCCCCGTAATCAGAAACCCGACTGCTGCCTGCCACATACTTCTGCCGGCCATCTGCCCCATGGACACCGGAAAGATCAGATTTCCGGCTCCAAAAAACATACCGAACAGCATGCTGGCCACAAAAATTGTTTCTTTAAAAGTCAAATTTTTCTTCATGCTGTATTTCCTCATTTCTTCTTATCTTAAAAAACCCTTGAAAACACCCATTTCTGGGAGTTTCAAGGGTTTTAAAATTCTTGTGATCCAGGAAATTACATTCCCATCTGTTTTGCAACCTCAGCTGCAAAATCCTCATTCTTTTTCTCCAGTCCCTCACCGGTCTCGAAGCGAACGAAGCCTTTGATAGCGATCTTTGCGCCCTGTGCTTTTGCAACAGAATCAACGTAAGCCTGCACGGACTGCTTTCCGTCCTCAGCTTTTACGTATACCTGATCCATCAGGCAGATCTCTTTCAGCTCTTTGTTGATACGTCCCATAACCATACCGGTCAGGATCTTCTCATTTGCATCCGGTTTCTCATTTTTAGCCTGTACCATGAGAACTTCTTTCTCTTTCTCAATGTACTCAGCGGATACTTCGCTGCGGTTGGTATGAAGCGGCTTTAATGCTGCAACCTGCATAGCAACGTTCTTAGCCATCTCTTTTACTTCATCATTTACAACATCTGTAGCAACGTCAACCAGAACACCGATCTTGCCGCCCATATGAGTATAGGTAGCTACGAATCCTTCCTTCTCCTCTACCTGCTGGAAACGACGGATCTTCATGTTCTCACCGATAACGGCGATCTGTCCGGCCAGCGCCTCATTTACCGTCTTGCTGGTATCAAACTTCCAGGTCTCAGCCAGGAATGCATCAATATCTGCTGCCTGGGTCTCCAGTGCCTGCTCTGCAACCTGAGCAACGTAACCCTGGAATTTCTCATTCTTTGCAACGAAATCGGTCTCAGCGTTAACCTCTACTGCGACAGCCTTCTTGCCGTCCTCAGCAACTTTCAGCATAACGATGCCTTCTGCTGCGATTCTGCTTGCTTTCTTCTGTGCAGTTGCAAGACCTTTTTCTC
>OLQH01000885.1_pt1 | contig 28653 bp, 25 predicted proteins | sample 1672671 | NCBI WGS metagenome assembly OLQH01 (sample SAMEA3136712, study PRJEB25190) | human gut metagenome
ATCCGCCCGCACTTTAAAATCCGTATCATATCCCCTCTGCGCAAAAAGTCTCACGTCATAAAAACATACCTGATGGCAGGGCACATTCCGGTAACAGGCAAAATCATTCAGTCTGGGCGCAGGGCTCACCCGGCTGTCTACCCGTTCATTATACTGATCTCCATAAAAAATCTGCGGCCGTTCCCGTTCCCGCATGTCCCTCGTTCCTTCCGCGTCCTCAATAAAGGCCGCCGTCCTGGCGAGGGTCTTCGCATCGTACAGCCGATCCCCGCAGTTTAAGAAGAGCACATAGCCGCCTTTCAGATAGACAAGCGCCTGGTTCATCCCATCATAAATCCCCTTGTCCTCCTGCCTCACCACGCGAATACGGCTGTCCATTCCTCCCCGGACACAGGCGGGCTCCCAGGTGCCACCCTGCACCTGCCGCAAAGAACCGTCCGTGGAGCCGCCATCCTTGATGAGAATCTCATAATTTCCATATTCCTGTTCCAGAACGCTCCTAAGCGTCCCTTCCAGCTTGGAACCCGGATTGAGCGCCGTAATGATGATATTAAAAAATGTATGAGCCATTCAACCACTCCCTTTCCGTGAATACCCAGGTATGATAAGGAAGCACGCGCACGCCCTCCTGATCTGCCGTAAGAAGGAAATAAGCAAAATACAGAATGCAGAAAAGGAACGTCCCCGCGGTCATCCATTTTTTCTTTCTTCCCGCCGGAAGCGCGCCGAGAATTCCCGGCACCAGGAGCACATGAGCCGTTATAAAATAGTATCCGATCCGGGATATCAGCGGCAGAAAAGACGCTCCCAGATACAGCCCCATTCCCAACAGGTTCAGTTTGAAGTAAAACCGGTTGGCATCGTTCTTCTGAATCGCTTCGCGATAGGACAAAAAGCACAGAAGCAGAACCGCGCCGCATCTGATAAGCCCCATCAGGCTTCCTTCGATCCCCGTATCCTTTTCCAGATAAACCGTATTCTGATAAGAAGGATACAGTTTCAGCGCGATCTGAAGCCAGAAGCCCTGAAACAGAGGAAGGCTTACGGCCACGACAGCCCCCAGAGCCACCTGCCACTTCTTCCAGGGCAGCAGCGCCAGCAGATACAACGGTATCACAACCAGAACAGATTTATGGAAAAAGGCTGCAAACAGAATGAGCAGGATGAACTTCCCGATCTCCTTCTTCAGAACGTAGCGCAGGCTATAGAGGGTGAGCGCCAGCACAAAATAATAGCGAACCGTATTAAACGTCCGAAAATACAGTCCCAGCAGCATGAACAGGGCAAAGGCCCAGGTAAAGTCCACACTCTGCTCATACATGGCCTTCAGAAAAAGGAATGTGGTAGCAGCGGCAAAAATGCCGAACACCAGCAGATAATTCTCTCCGCCGGAGAGGAAGTAAACCAGACGGACCAGCAGGTTCAGCCCCGGTTCCGTCACCACATAGCCTCCCACATAGATTTCATGGAAGGTATTCACATAATTGCCGTAATCGTTTCCCACATCGATGCGAAGCGCCGCCAGGCCCGTGAGGATCACGAACAGAGAAAAGAGTGCTGCCATATTCAGCGCTTCCCTACGCGTCATGTGCGCCCTCCCGGCCAGCCCTGAAAACGTTCCGGCCGTTTTGGTTCTCGTATTTACCAGGCACGCGACGGCAATCGTCAGCACGCCGATGAATCCATATAAAAGGATGCCCATTCCATGCTCCCTTCCCGCCTATCTGTCCTCCATCCGGATTCCTTTTCTCATCAGGCCAAACGCTTCCGCCATGGAGATCCGCTCCGTTCCGCTTTCCTTTTCCCGGCCTTCTCTTTCCTGTCCGCCTTGCGCGAACAGAAGTTCCCTGTGGCGAAGCAGAAACCGCAGCGCCATAGGAAGGGCCGCATGCCCATACAGAAACCGGTACAGCACACCCCGGTCATAGAAAAATTTCTCGTTATATCCCCTGAACCAGGTGGAAGGCCGTCCATTCTCCTTGCCTATGGTCACGGGCGCTTTAAACACCTTCAGCCCCTTACGAATGCAGTCCGCCAGAAACAGGCTGTCTTCTCCATTGCTGTACCTGGCTCCGCCTCCAAACAGCAGGGAATATGTCACTCCCGCCTGATGCAGCTTCTCCCGGCGCGCCGCAAAACTGTAAGTGGGATACCTGCCGCAGTTATACCATCTCACCCGCCCATATCCTTCGTTGTGATAGGTAGCGCGATCCTTTGGCACATCCATGTTAAACAGAATCATATCCGCCTTGGGATTTTTCTCAAACTCATCCAGAATCGCCCTTGCAGCGCCGGGCCGGTAAATAATATCTTCATCCGCAAACACGCAGATATCCCCGTCCGCCCGCAGAAGCGCGTTGTTCCTGGAAAGTCCCACCCCCCGTTCAGCAAAGCTGTAGCACCTCATCCGGTATTCCCCATGGTCATATTCCTGATATTCATTTCTGTCGCATTGATTGATGATGATCGCATCCGCCTGAAGGTTCATGCGCTCTGCAAGGGTGCTTACATCTTCATTTACGGTGGAAACCAGAAACTGCAGTCTCATCATATCCTGCCTCCGTTTTTTCCATAATAAGCGCGCAGGAAACGATCCCCCGCTCCATAGATCACGGCTCCGAGCACCGGAATATCCTGCTTTTCAAGCTGTCCGATCACATGGCGGGCCATCCTCCCCCCGCCTTTTCCCCAGGGGAGCAGGAGCAGGACGCCGCCCTTCCGCATGTTTTCCTCTTCTCCGTCCGCAAAGGGCCAGGATGCCGTCCCGGAAAAGGCCAGTCCCACATCATCCATCCATTTTTCCCCTTCGCCATCTGCTCCCTGAACCAGCCAAACCGGCGCTTCTCCCTTCGGGAGACGGGTCAAATTCACCTGAAGCTCTCTCAGAAACGCAGGATTCTTCTTCTGCGTGATGATGCCCAGCACCCGGCAGCCATATCTTTGTGTCAAATCTTCCTCCAGGTAAATGGAATCATCCAGGCAATACCACAGGATATAGATCAGGAAAGCGCCCATCGCTCCCACAAAAGCCCCCAGGAATGCGGCATTCGGCAGCTTCGTTCCCCGAGGCACTTCCTCTGCCGGCTCAATGAGCCAGCAGTCCATCCCGGTCAGCCCTTCGATGGACAAGGCGAACTGCTCCAGCCCGTACACATAGGCCTGCGCGATGGTTTCCGCCAGTTCCGGATCCTGACAGGTCACATACAGGGGCATGATTTTCACGTCATTCATCGCCCCGACGCTGACCGACTCTTTCACCTGCTCTTTCGTGATCCCTTCCGGCAGCGCTTCCATCACGAAATCCACCACCTGATCGGTTTTCATGATCTCTCCCCAGGTATAGGCGTTGTAATAGTCCTCGATCTGTCCGTATTTCTCGCTGTCAAAATAAATCCGATACTGGGAAAACACCTGATATTCCGGCGCTCCCGCAAGCCCCACAGCAACAATCCAGTAGATCAGCGCCGCAAACAGGGCACACCCCGCAGCTGTAGCAGGCAGTATCCATATCCTTCCAAAAAGACAGAGGGCAAAACGCTTCCCGTCCATGCCCTCCCTCCAGAATTTTTCATCCTTCATTTTTACCTCCATGCCGAAACGTTTTCGCATCCAACATCAGAGACGGTGAAAGAAGCGCGCTTCTTTCACTTATCCTCCTGCTCGTCCTTCTTCATGGCCGTAACCTGCTTCGCATCCACCCCTTCAGTGCTGTCCGGCTCAAACAGGATCTTCAAGGTCAGAAGCATCAGCTTGATATCCAGCCAGACGGAATAGTTCTCAATATAGGTCAGATCCAGCTTCAGCTTGTCATAGGGGGTCGTATTGTATTTCCCATATACCTGCGCATATCCTGCCAGGCCCGCTTTCACTTTCAGACGGAATGCGAATTCCGGCATCTCCTCCAGATACTGTTTGATGATCTCCGGCCTTTCCGGACGGGGGCCGATGAAGGACATTTCTCCCTTCAGAATGTTAATCAACTGAGGCAGCTCGTCAATGCGCACGGCACGGATGAATTTACCCACAGGCGTGATGCGGGAATCGTTTTTGGAGGCAAGACGGGCCACGCCATCCTTTTCCGCGTCCACCCGCATGCTCCGGAATTTGAGAATGCGGAATTCCCGCCCATTCTGCGTACATCTCACCTGTTTATACAGCACTGGCCCCTTATCATACAATTTAATCACAAGCGCCGTAATCAGCATGAAAGGAGATGCGATCACGAGAAGGATCAGCGCGCAGACAACGTCGATCATCCGCTTAATGATCCGCTGTTCAATCGTGAGCGCACATTCCCGCGTGAGCAGGATCGGCGTATCAAACAGATGCAGCTGTTCGGAGCCCTTGATGATCACATCCGGGATCTTCGGCATCATATAAATGCGGATGGAACGGCTGTAGCAATATTTCAGCAGCTTGTTGCGCACCGACGTAGGAATATCCCAAAGCACAACGCCATCATACCCCTTCTCCACTTCGTCAAGCAGCGCGTCCGCTCCTTCCTCCAGGTTCATACATTTCACCACGGTATACTTATCCTGTCGTGTGCCGAACTTGCTCAGAATGTCTTCGATCGAATGCTCCCCATAGATCAGAAGCAGTTTCCGGGGAGGGGAAATTTTGCGATAGATCCGGTTGGTCAGCCAGATCCAGAATCCCTGAAACACAAGCTGCCCCAGCATCATGATAAAAAAGGGCACAGGCCAGATCAGATTGCCGTGTATCAGTGCCAGCTGGAAATAAGAGATCACATTCACGCACAACAGGGAAAACAGTTGAGACAGGAAGATCTCCATCGGTTTCAGATAACCGATCCGCATCCCCCCGTACAGATTGGAAAACAGCAGCAAAATGACCAGATAAATGAGCAGGATCAGAATATGCCCGTTCCGGTACAGCTTAATATCCCACTGCAGAATTTTTTCATAATAGAACAAAAACCATGCAGCCGCATAGAATCCCACCATGGCCAACTGGCCCAAGAGGGATAATGCCAATACGATTAAACGCTTATTAGATTCTTTCTGATTCATAACACCTCACCCGCGCCCATACCCACCGCCACTTCCCCGCAGACCATATGCAGGAGCCAACGGCTAAGACGCCCAAAAGATGGATTTCTGACATGCTTAAGTTTACCACACCTGCCAGGGCGGGACAAGCCCAATCCATGAACGCGGTGCATATGAGGAGGGCAATGCCGTTGTTCATGAGGGAAAGATTGTCCTTTCAGCCGGGCGGGGCGAGCCTGTACGCTTCGCATCCCATGCGCTTGGCACTCAGGCAGCGCCCTGCCGTTTAGGGCTCCTTTCGGGCACGGTTATCCCTTCGCCCTGGCCACCTCGAAAATGGGCTATTTCTAAACGTTTATGAAAGGGGGTTCTTCCGCATGGCGGCTGAACTCCGCCCTGCCGGGCGTCAGACAACGCCGCCGGGGCGTGCGGAAGAACGCCCCTTTCATAAACGTAAGAAACAGCGCCATTTTCTCCCAGGCCAGGGAGAAGGGATAACCGTGCCCGAAAGGAGCCCCAAACGGCAGGGCGCTGCCTGAGTGCCAAGCGCATGGGATGCGAAGCGCACAGGCTCACCCCGTCCGGCTGAAAGGACAAGCTTTCTTCCATGAACAACGGCATCGGCCTCCTCATACACGCCGCGCCCTTAAATCCGTCTCGCCGCCGCGCGCCAGGCCCAGAAAAACAGATGCCAGGCGCTTACGGGAACCGAAAGCTTCTCCTGGTTCCGGTACAGGTTCCAGATGCGGCGCACCGCCTCCATTTTATTCGATGAGAGGGAGCCTTTGGGCCTGCGGTAAATGGCCAGGTTTTCATTCAGGCCATGGGCCGTATAGCCGGATCGCAGGATCTTCCACCAGGTGGCGGTATCCTCACTTTTCACATCCGGCATGCGGATCAGTTCCCTGTCAATGCGCTGCAGATCGAACATCACCGTTGTTGTGAAGATGATGGTCCGCGACAGGGCATGCCGGTAATCCAGGGTGGGCGGGACATGCACGATGCGCCCGTTTCCCCGTCCGTTCTCGTCCCCGAATTCATATGCGGTAAAAGCAAAAGCAGCCTGCCTTTCCTTCAGAAAAGCAAGCTCTTTTTCCAGCTTTTTGGCATCCCACAGATCATCGGAATCCAGAAAAGCCAGGTATTGTCCGCGGGCCGCATCCATTCCTGTGTTGCGCGTACGGGCGGCGCCGCCGTTTTCTTCGCGCCGGATTGGCCGGATCCGCGCATCCTTCTGTGCCATGCGCTCAAGCATGCGGAAGCTTTCATCCGGGGAACAGTCATCCACAGCGATCAGCTCCCAGTTCTCATAGGTCTGCTTCTGCACGCTTTCAACCGTCTCCTCCAGCCAGGCAGACGCATTATATACGGGCATCACAATGCTAATCAGTTCGTTCATCGTATTATCAGATTTCTTCCTTTACCAGATAGATGGGGCGTCTCTTCACTTCCATATACGTCTTGGACAAATACTGCCCCACGATTCCCAGGCAGAAAAGCTGCACGCCGCTGACCATACAGATGATGCACACCAAAGACGGCCAGCCTCCCACCGGATCTCCCCACAGCAGGGTCTTGACGACAATAATCAGGATGAGCAGAAACGCAATCACACAGAAAACCACTCCCAGAATGGAAGCCAAAGCCAGGGGCACTGTGGAAAACGCGATGATCCCGTCGATCGCATAGATGAACAGCTTCCAGAAAGACCATTTCGTCTCCCCATGGGCCCGTTCCACATTTTCAAATTCCAGCCACTTTGTGGAATACCCAACCCAGCCGAATATTCCTTTGGTAAAACGGTTGTATTCCGTCATCCTCAGGATCGCATCCACCACCTGCCTGGTCATCAGGCGGTAATCCCTCGCTCCGTCCACAATCTCCGTTTTGGAAATCTTATTCACCAGCCTGTAGAACATCCGGGCGAAGAAGGAGCGGATGGGCGGTTCTCCCTTTCTCGTCACCCTTCTTGTGGCCACAGAATCGTATCCCTGCTGAATGTAAGAGAACATCTCCGGAAGCAGCGCAGGCGGATCCTGCAAATCTGCATCCATCATCACCACATAATCGCCCTTTGCTTTTTGAAGTCCCGCATAAATCGCCGATTCTTTCCCAAAATTTCTTGAAAAGGACACCAGATGCACCCTTTCATCCTTCTCCCGCAGCTTTTTCACTTCTGCGACAGTATCATCTCTGGAACCATCGTCTATATACAGGATTTCCACTTCCAGCCCTTCCTTTTCAAAAAAAGAACTGTTTTTCATGAGCTCCTCATAAAAACACTGGACGTTCTCCTCTTCATTGTAGCAAGGCACGATGACGCTCAACAGACTCATTCGTATTCCTCCTGATGTAACCCTTCCATATGTTCTATGGATCCGCTTTCCATATAGTTCAGATCCATATGTACTTTATCCGCGATTCTCGCTATATATTCGCTGTTGGTGGGGCGCGGCGCTCCCGACTGGCAGCTGTAGCCGAACAGTTCCTCAAACACAGCCGGATTTCCCCTCTCCCAGGAAACTTCAATGGCATTGCGTATCGCCCGTTCCACTCGCTGCACATTGGTCCGGTTGGTCTTGGCGATGACCGGATAGAGCAGCTTCGTCACGCTCCCCACCAGTTCCATATCCATGGCGGTCATCACAATCGCCTCCCGCAGGTAATAATATCCTCTCAGATGAGCCGGCACTCCCAACTCCAGCATAAAATCCGATACATACCGTTCAATCTGTACTTCCGTCACTGTTTCCGCTATCATGCATTCTTTCCTCCTGTGTCTTTCGTTCCTTGCTGGAAAGCGTTTCGTTCATCTTTCAGACAGACGGGGCCATTTCCCGTCTCAGTTCTGGAAAAGCTTTCCAAAAAGAATTGTAACACGTCTTCAGAAAGAAGCAGAACCGGAATCCATCGAGAAATTTCGCCTTAAAGGTACGAATTTTCTCCTTTTTCCGACAGAGCTTCCACGATCTCTTTCACGCGCTGGGCCTGATCGGCCGGGCACACAAGAACCGCATCTTCGGCCTGGACGATGATCAGATCTTCGACTCCCACAGCGGCAATCAGCTTGTCTACAGCATACGCGGTGCAGTTCCTGCTGTCAAGAAGCAATGTTTTGCCCACCGTCAGATTCCCGCTCTCATCGCGTCCATGCAGCGCGTCAAAGGCATCCCAGCCTCCCACATCGCTCCATCCAAAATCCCCGTCCAGCATCAGCACCCGATCCGCACGCTCCATGATGCCATAATCCACGGAGATTTTCGGGATCTTCGGATAAATTTCCCACAGCAGCCGTTCTTCCTCAGGCGTTCCAAAGCCTTCCGCCAGCCGCATCAGGCACGCATAAATGTCCGGAAGCAGCTTTTCATACCAGGAAAGGATCGTGGACGCCTTCCAGATGAACATCCCGCTGTTCCAGGAATAACAGCCTTCCTGCAGATAGCGTTTTGCCGTCTCGGCGTCAGGTTTTTCCACGAATTCCACTACTTTCCGGTAACGCTTTCCTTCCACCGCCTCGTTCCGGATATAGCCGTACCCGGTAGAGGGGAATGTAGGGCGAATGCCTATGGTCACCAGCGCATCCGTCTCTTCTGCCGCCGCCACAGCCTCCTTCAGCACTTCCCGGAATCCATCTTCATCCTGAATATAGGGGTCGGAGGGCACCACGCACATGATGCCGTCCCCATACTTCTTCAGGATCGTGATTGCCGCATATCCGATGCAAGCCGCCGTATTTCTGGCCGCCGGCTCCGCGAGAATATGCGCCCTATCCACCCTTCCCGCCGTCTGTTCCAACATCAGCGGCACCTGGGATGCGTTGGTGACGATGAAAATATTCTCCCTCCCCGTCACCCCTGCCAGACGGTCTATCGCTTCATTTACCAGCGTTTCCCTTCCGGAAAGATTCAAAAACTGTTTGGGTTTTCTGCTGGTGGACAGGGGCCAAAGCCTGGTTCCGCCGCCCCCCGCCATCACTACTCCATAGGTTATCATTCTGCCAGTCCGCCTTTCTTTTTCTATCCGCGCATCTTTTGTCCGCCCTGCCGCTTCGCAGGGTTCTCACATTCCGCGCGCCTGATCAATATTTTCCCGGAACCAATCGTAGGCCAGCTTCACGCCTTCCGGAAGCTCTACCTTATGCGTCCATCCCAGCCCGTGCAGCATCGTCACATCCGTAAGCTTCCTGGGCGTGCCGTCCGGCATCTGATCGTTCCAGACGATCCGGCCTTCATATCCCACGGTCTCCTTCACGATTTCCGCCAGCTGCCGGATGGTCACTTCCTTTCCGGTGCCGATATTCACATGGCTTTCCCCGCTGTAATTCTCCAGAAGAAATACGCAGGCATCCGCCATATCGTCCACATACAGAAACTCCCTGAGCGGGGAACCGGTTCCCCACAGTTCCACAGTGGGGGCGCCGTTTTTCTTCGCCTCGTGGAATTTGCGGATCATGGCCGGCAGGACATGGCTTCCCTGCAGGTCATAGTTATCATACGGCCCATACAGGTTGGTCGGCATACAGCTGATGAAATCGTCCCCATACTGCTGCTTGAAGAACTGGCACATCTTCAGCCCCGCGATCTTCGCAATGGCATATGCTTCGTTCGTCTTCTCCAGCGGGCCGGTCAAAAGCGCGTCCTCCGGGATCGGCTGAGGCGCCATCCTGGGATAAATACAGGTACTGCCCAAAAACAGCAGTTTTTTCACCTGATAATCATGACAGCATTTGATCACGTTGCACTGGATCTGCATGTTCTCATAGGCGAACTGTGCAGGCGCCGTTTCATTGGCATGGATGCCGCCCACTTTGGCCGCTGCCAGCACCACCACATCCGGCCTTTCCTGTTCAAAGAAGTCACGCACCGCCTGCTGCTCTGTCAGATCCAGTTCTTTATGCGTTCTTCCGATCACCTGCTCATATCCTTTGGCCTTCAGATTTCTTACAATGGCGCTTCCCACCAGCCCTCTGTGGCCCGCCACATAAATTTTATCCGTTTTCTCAATTTTTCCCATATTTCGTCTCCATCCTGGAGCGTTTCCGCCCCGTATTTCTCCTTCATGCTCTAACGGTCCAGACAGGGCTGAACCGTTGCCGTACTCCCTCTTTTATGGCGTATTCTCACTTCCTGCCGCCCTGAATCCATACCGCAGATCCCCGGTTTCCTTTCCCTTCCCCCTCAGTTCGATCTCCTGCACACGGGGAGAAGAAGGAAACAGATCATATCCAATCTGTCCGCCATCCGCCGGCACATAGACCGTCACGCCGTCCACCTCATAAGTAAACGCCTCAAACGTTCCATAGTCCTGCTGCCTGATATAATAAGGCTCCGCCGCCGTCCGTGAAATGGCCCCCGCCAGGTCAGCCGCCTTATACAGCGCAAAAATCGCAGCAGCGATCAGGAACAGCCTCCTCCCGATCTCCTTTCGTCCCCGGCCGAACAGATGGCAGTATATAAATCCCCCCACCCCCGTCGGAAGAGCCACGATATAGACATAGCCATAGCGCACCAGCGGGGCAGAAAACTGCCAGAACAGATAGCCAACGATCAAAACGAACGCATACAGCACCCAATCCCAGTCCACCTTTCTTGCGCCTCTGCTTCGTCCCGCCAGGAACGTATACACGATCGTTCCCGCTCCTGCTACCACGCCGAGCGCGCTGGATAATACCCAGACCTTTTCCAGCCCCTTCAGCGCCGCGAACCATCCTCTAACCCACACCGCAAACGGCGTGTCATACAGGTTTACGTCATACAACAGCCTGGCAAACACCTGGATCTCCTTGGCATCGCAATCCGCATACCCTTTTTCAATCTTCCAGTCCACCTGAAACAGATCCAGAAATGTGAACGGATAGAGCAGCCAGCCTGATATCAGCACGCCCCGGATCAGCCAGGGAATGCAGATTCCCAGGCCAAGGCCCAGATACAGGCCGATCTGCTTCCATTTTCTGTCCCGAATCAGCATAATGGCGGGCTTCAGAACCAGCAGAAGCACCACCGCGGCAGATACCTTCACCGTCACCGCAAACACAAGCAGCAGGGACAGAAGCGCATACGGTGTGACATTTCCCTCTTTCCTTTCCATCAGATCCAGCCATGCGATCAGCACATAGAATAAAAGCAGCATGGCAAAATAATCGGAAGCAGGGGATACCATTTCTCCGAACAGAACCGTCAGATAATAAATCGCGCCCAGCCGGACAAAGTCCGAAACCAGGAGATGGCTGCGCCGTCTTATGCCAAATATTCCAGCGCACTGAACCGCCACCACCAACGCAAGAAATCCCTGCACCGTATGCAAGGACTCTCCGAACAGCCATTTCATGCTGTAAAGGGCGCAGAGGGCGAAGGCTGCGCTGTTATAGGCAAAGCGGCTGTGTAGGTTGCCCAGCCCGCATACCACGCCGTACTCTTCGATCCACCGGATGGCCTGTGCGTGATACAGCCCCGTGTCCACATGCATATATCCTCTGGAGGTTCCATAGGCCATAAGCAGAATAAGACATGCCAGCAGCACCAGGCCGGCCGGTCCGGCAGCTGCCGTCTTCTTCTTCCAGAAGGAAAGCAGCTGCCTATGCCACAATACGATAACCAACAGGCAAAACAGGATCAGGAGCACATTGGCCCAAAGACCCACGCCCCCAAAAAGGCTGAATACCTGTGCATATACCGTAAGCGCCGCAAGGCCTGCCATGAGCATCCCGGTCGCCTTTCCACAGCAATAGCCCAGGCGCCGGAAGGGCCGCAGGACGGCAAAACCGGTCAAAAAAGCAGTTGCGAACAGATAGCCCCAATTCAATAGTACATACAGCATTCGTTTTCCTTGCCTTTCTTATCCTACGCCCTGCTTTCCCCATGACAGACACCGCAAGCGGAAACTCATCTGCGCGCTTTGTACTCCTCGCAGCTCATGCCGGTTGCCGCCTTCATATCCGCGTTCATCATCATTGCCACAAGGCCTTTAAAATCCACTTTCCGCTTCCAGCCCAGCTCTCTTTCCGCTTTCTCGCAGTTTCCCCAGAGGAATTCCACCTCCGCCGGGCGATAAAATTCCGGATTCACATCCACCAGAAGCCGGCCTGTCTGCGCATCATATCCCTTTTCCCTCACGCCGGTTCCTTCCCAGCGGATCTGAATTCCCACCTCTTCAAAAGCCGCTTCCACGAATTCCCTAACCGTGTGGGTCTCATTGGTGGACAGCACATAATCTCCCGGCTTATCCTGCTGCAGCATCAGCCACATGCCTTCCACATAGTCTCCGGCAAATCCCCAGTCGCGCTTCGCATTCATGTTGCCCAGGGAAAGCTTCTCCTGCTTTCCCGCCAGGATGTTGGCAATCGCCAGCGTAATCTTCCTGGTTACAAAATTTTCCCCTCTGCGGGGCGACTCATGGTTGAACAGAATGCCGTTGCAGGCGAACATGTTATAAGACTCCCGATAGTTAACCGTAATCCAATAGGAATACAGCTTGGCCACGCCGTAGGGGCTCTTCGGATAGAAAGGCGTCTTCTCACTCTGCGGCGCTGTTTCCGGCAGGCCGCCGAACAATTCTGAAGTGGACGCCTGATAAAAACGGCAGGGCCCTCCGTTGATCCGGATCGCCTCAAGAAGCTTCAGCGTGCTGATACCCGTTGCGTCCGCCGTATATTCGGGCACTTCAAAGGAGATCCCCACATGGGACTGCGCCGCCAGATTATACACCTCCGTGGGCTTTATCTCCGCCATCAGGCGCATCAGGGCGCTGGAATCTGTCGTATCCGCATAATGCAGAAAAAACTTAACATTATTATAAGGAGAATGGATCAAATGGTCAATCCTGCCGGTCACTGAAATGCTGTGCCTGCGCACCAGGCCGTGCACCTCATACCCTTTCTCCAGCAGAAATTCAGCCAGATAGGAACCATCCTGCCCGTTCACTCCTGTTATCAAAGCCACGTTATTCATACATCCGCATCCTCTCTTTCCTTCTCTTCAACAATCCCATCACCTGCCCCAACCCACAGCATGTTCGGACGACGGGATGGTCATATGCTTTATTTTGCTGCGACCTCATGAAAATATAGCATTTAATTTTCCTGATGGCAATTTATTATCTTGCCGACAAATAGGAATATATTGCTATCAGAAATGGATTATTGTATAATGTTTTTGGCTGAATTTTGAAGGAAATATGGGGGACTTATGGCAAAATCTTTATCGGATCGGGTGTTGGCTACGCCTTCCGGATATGCAAAACAGCATTATTTGTATGTGCAGGAAATCGGAACGCTCACGAGCATGGAACCGCATATCAGTTCCAGACAAAATCTGAGTTCCTACCTCTTCCTGACGGTCAGAAAGGGCGAGGGATATCTCACTTACCGCGGGCGAAAACATTTCCTTCATGCGGGTGACTGCGTCTATATCAACTGCCGGAACCAGTATGCCCATGAAAGCACGGCAGAACACCCCTGGACGCTGATGTGGGTGCACTTCAACGGAAATGGTGCGGACGATTATTATCAAACCTATCAGGGACAGGAGCGCAGCTCGATCTTCCATCCAGCCGATATCGCCCCCTTTCTTGATAGTTTAACCGCTCTGTATGGACTGATGCATGATAAGCCGTCTTTCATGGAATTGACCGCGCACAAGTACCTGACAGATCTGATCACCCTCTGTTTTATAGAAAATAAGCCGGAAGGCTCTTCCGGCAGCGCCACCGCCTCCAAGCTCGCCCAGATCCGGCGGTATCTGGAGGAACATTATCCGGAAAAAATCACTCTGGAAAGCCTTTCCGGCCATTTTTTCATCAGCAAGTATCACCTGGCCAGGGAATATAAGAAGCATTATGGCATCACCATCGGAAGCGATCTGACCGCCATGCGCCTCTCGCGCGCCAAATCCCTGCTTCGGTTTTCCGACAGTTCCGTTGAGGAAATCGCAGCGGACTGCGGATTTGCAGATGCCGGCTATTTTATCAAAGTATTTAAAAAGGCGGAGAATATGACGCCCCTGGAATATCGCAGGAAATGGTAAATTTCTATCAAATAAACGGCAGACCGTCCGCAGAGGCGGAACACAGGCCGCGCTGCCGGCGGCAGAATGGAGATCCGTATGACTACAGGAAAAGAAAAATGTGTGATCGCCGCCCAAAGCTATCTGGCTGCTTTCGCTCTGTCCAATATCGGGCAGCTTTCCACCACCAGTATCATCACCCTGGTTCTATTCTTTGTTTGTTTTCAGTTCTTCCTGTTTGCAACCGTTCGGGAAAAGGAGGCCCTGATTCAGAAAGACGGCAAACGTCTCGTGCGCTCCCTCCCGGCTCAGAAAAGGTTCCGGTCCGCATTTCTTCTGGGCCTGCTCTTTACCTGCTTCTATCTGGCAGCTGAGCACCAGAACCTCACCGGCTCCCTGGAAAATCCCCTGTTTCGCGCCTTCTATCTTCTCATGACGGCAGCAGGGCTCCTGGTTCTTTTTTTTCACTGCCTGAAATATCTGCTGCTTGTCCTGGAAGGCCGTTCCCAACGCATTCTCGCGCTGAAAAAGCCTTCTCCGGAAGGCTCCCGCCTTCCTCTTCAGGTAAAAATCCTCATTCCCGGCATTTTGCTGTGCTGCTGGCTTCCCTGGTTTCTTTACAATTTCCCAGGCGTGATGACGCCCGACAGCCTGAGCCAATACCGTCAGGCCATGGGGCTAACCGGATACAGCGATCATCATCCTTTCCTTCACACGCTGATCCTGCAGCTTTTTCTGCGCGCCGGCATGGCTGTTTTTGACAATGTTTATGCCGCCATCGCCTGCTATACGGTATTTCAGATGGTTGCCATGGCCCTTATCATCCTATACTGCATCTGCGTTTTATACCGATACAACGCAGGCAAAAAACTCTGTTTTTTCTTTCTGCTTTTTTATGCGCTCATTCCATATAATGGAATTTATTCCGTCACCCTGTGGAAAGACATCCTTTTCTCCGGCGTAATGCTGATCTTCGCGCTTTCCCTATATCAGCTCCTGCATCTGGAAAACGAAGGGGAACATCTCACCAGAGCCGCCCTGGCAGAACGCCTTCCTCTGTTTGTCAAGCTGTGCCTCTTTGGCCTTCTTCTCACTCTGATGCGTTCCAACGGCCTGTATGTCTTTCTTTTGACCGTTCCCTTCCTGCTCTTTTCCCTCAGGAAGGAATACCGGCTCCTCCTACCCGCGCTGGCGATTGTCCTGGGCCTTTCCCTTCTCATAAAAGGCCCCCTGTATCATGCGTTGGGCGTGGAAAAGCCGGCGTTCTCCGAATCCATCTCCATTCCGGCCCAGCAGATCGCCCGCGTGGTATATGAAGGAAGAAAACTCAGCGAAGAACAGATCCAGCTTCTAGAACAGACCGTGGATTATGACTCCATCGCCAGCTATTATCAGCCGGAACTTTCTGATCCCATTAAGGCCCTCATCCAGTATGGCAATCCGGAATATCTGGAAACCCACAAGCTGGAATATCTGAAGCTGTGGCTTTCGCTCGGCATCTCTTATCCGCTGGATTACTGGAACGCTTTCGTGGATCAGACCAAGGGATATTGGTTCCCCGCCGCCCCAGGGCTTCTCACCAACGAAGGCATCTCGCCGAACGAAGAGGGCCTTTCCTGGCAGCCCATCCTGAGGGGGACCATCGTCTGGAAAACGGTGGAAATCCTTGGAAAGCTCTATACCATTTTCCCTCTGTACGGCCTCCTCTACAGTCCCGGAGCGTTCACCTGGGCAGCCCTGTTCCTCTTTGTCAACTGCCTACGAAACGGACGAAGGAAGAACCTGACTCTCTTTGTCCCTTTCTTCGCCCTCGTCCTCACCCTCTGTCTGGCCACGCCCGTGGCCAGCGACATGCGGTATATCTATCCCCTGGTCTTCTCCATGCCGCTGCTGATCTATGCCAGCCTGGAGATGCCGGATACGATGCCCAGGGAGAAAAACTCCCCTCACACCGTTCATTAAAAAAAGGCGCCTGAGCCGGCGCCTTTTCTTTATCTCTCCGTCCGCATATATTCTTCAATCGCATCGTGCCAGTCCGCAAACATGAAATCCGTGGTCAGCTTGAACATCCTGTTTTCCAGAATCGAGTACGCAGGTCTCGGCGCAGCCGCCCCATATTCCTCCGTGGTAACGTCAATGATCTGCGTCTTTTTTCCCGCCAGCCGAAGCACCTCCCGCGCAAAATCAGCCCAGCAGCAGCTTCCTTCACAAGTTGCATGGAACAGGCCGTAATTCTCCGTAAAAAGCAGTGCGCCGATCGCCTTGGCCAGTTCAGACGCGCTGGTGGGAGAACCTACCTGATCGCACACCACACGAATCTGGTCATGGGTCTCTGACAGCTTCAGCATCGTCCTGGCAAAGTTTCTGCCGTCCCCATACAGCCATGCGGTCCTCAGGATAAAATACCGATCCGCAAAATCTTTCACATACTCTTCCCCTGCCAGCTTGGTAGAACCGTAAGCGCTCTGCGGATCTGTTTTGTCCGTCTCCACATACGGATTCTCCCGATTCTTTCCATCGAATACATAATCCGTGGAAATATGCATCAGCTTCGCCCCCGTCTCCCTGGATGCGATCGCCAGGTTCCGCGCGCCGATCGCATTGATCCGGAACGCATTCTCATAATCCGTCTCACATTTATCCACGTTCGTATGCGCCGCGCAATTAATGATCGCATAAGGCTTCACCTCGCGCGCCAGCTCCATCACCTTGTCCACATCCGTGATATCCAGTTCTCCCACATCCGTGTTCACAAAACTGATGTCCTCCGCGCCCTTATAAAACGCGTTCACCGCCCTTCCCAGCTGCCCGTTGCAGCCGGTCACTATAATCTTTTTCATCTATCCGCATACCTCCATTTCTCTCATTATGCCTATTCTACCATATCTCCCTCCGCTTGGCTATGTTTAAGCCCGAAAAGCAAACAGGCAGCAGATAGCGGTTGTCATTCCGCCCTGCCCCATCCGGGTCTGTCCGGAGCCTGAGGCGTGCTTCCCAATGCCCTGGGACATTCTTTCCGCAGGGACGCTCTCTCTCCGTTAAAAACGTATCGGCACATAACGTGCCAAAAGACGGCGCGTAAGTGCCGACGTTTTTAAAGGCCCCGCGGGAAGCATGCCATTGGTTCCAGGGAAGGGCAGGGCGTCTCAAGCAGGCTCCGGACTGCGGCCCACGCGGGACTGGGATGAATATCCCAAAAGTTTTAATTTTTTATGAAACCTCTTTGCAAGGCAGTTTTTTTGGGTTATAATAACCAATGGTATATTTTGCATTGAATTAGAAACGGGTATTTTGACTGAAAATTAACAGTATTTTGACAAGTTCCGCTTTATCTGTTTTATGGAAGATAATTTGCAGAATGTATGCTTGAAGTACGGAGAATGGTTCATAATAGAATAGAGACAACAATGCGCAGGAGCCTCATGGAAATAGATTTCTGCGCTGTCTTCATTTAGAATGGAGGAAATGTATGCAGTATACGGATATTGGAATCGACCTGGGAACAGCCAGCATTTTGGTGTATATCAGAGGAAAGGGAGTCGTGTTAAAGGAGCCGAGCGTTGTGGCCTTTGACAGGGACACGAATAAAATTAAGGCGATTGGAGAAGATGCCAGGCTGATGTTGGGACGTACGCCTGGCAACATTGTAGCTGTCAGACCTCTGCGTCAGGGCGTAATTTCTGATTATACCGTTACGGAGAAAATGTTAAAGCATTTCATACAGAAGGCGCTTGGAAGAAAGACGTTCCGCAAGCCCCGCATCGCTGTGTGCGTTCCCAGCGGCGTGACAGAGGTGGAGAAGAAAGCTGTGGAGGACGCCACCTATCAGGCAGGCGCGAGAGAAGTGTCCATCATTGAGGAACCCATCGCGGCAGCAATCGGGGCGGGAATTGATATTTCCAGACCCTGTGGCAACATGATCGTGGATATTGGAGGCGGAACATCGGATATTGCGGTGATCTCGCTTGGAGGCACGGTTGTGAGCGCATCCATTAAGATTGCAGGCGATGATTTTGACGAGGCGATTGTCCGCTATATGCGTAAGAAACATAATCTGCTCATCGGAGAGAGAACGGCTGAGGATATCAAGATCAAGATAGGCTCCGCCTATAAGCGTCCTGAGCCGGACTACATGGATGTGAGAGGACGAAATCTTGTCACCGGTCTGCCCAAGACGGTGAAAGTGTCCTCTGAAGAGACGGAAGAAGCGCTGCGCGAGCCTACCCTGCAGATTGTGGAGGCGATTCACAGCGTATTGGAGAGAACTCCTCCGGAACTGGCTGCGGATATCGCTGACAGAGGTATTGTGCTGACGGGCGGCGGAAGTCTGCTTCGCGGGCTGGAAGAACTGATTAGTGACAGAACGGGAATCAATACCATGACGGCGGAAGATCCGATGACCGCAGTGGCGATTGGAACGGGCAAGTATGTAGAATTCCTTGGCGGTTATAAAGACGAGATTTAAGACCGGATGAAGAAAAATGGCGAGGCTGCTCCGATGGGGTAGCCTTTTTTGCCATGGGGCGTACAGGAGAGGCGCGAGTTGGAAAAGGTAGCGGGTTATGTAGAGCATATCATATACAGAAATGCGGATAACGGTTATACGGTTTTTGAACTGGCTGCGGATGGGGAAGAGGTTACCTGCGTTGGAACATTCCAGATGATTGATGAGGGAGAAAGCCTGGAACTGTCCGGCGGCTATGTGGAGCACGCCGTATATGGCAGCCAATTCCGTGTGGAGCAGTATAAACAGGTGGAACTGGAAGATGAACGCAGCATTGAGCGATATCTCGGTTCCGGAGCGATTAGGGGTGTGGGGCCATCCCTTGCAGCGCGCATTGTGAAGAAGTTTGGAAAAGACACGTTCCGGATCATGGAAGAGGAACCGGAGCGGCTTGCGGAAGTCAAGGGGATCAGCGACCGCAGCGCCAGACAGATCAGTGAACAGGTGGAAGAGAAAAAGGGCATGCGCGAAGCCATGCTTTATCTGCAGAAGTTCGGGATTTCCAATACCCTCGCTGTGAAGATCTACAAAACCTATGAGATGGAACTGTACCATATTCTGGAAGAAAATCCCTATCGCCTTGCGGAAGACATTGATGGAATCGGATTCAGACGGGCGGATGAGCTGGCGAGCCGGATAGGGATCCATACGGATTCGGATTTCAGAATCCGCAGCGGAATTTTGTATACCATGCAGCTGGCAGCTATGGACGGCCATACCTATCTTCCGCGGCAGCTTCTCGTGACGAAGGCGGCGCAGCTTCTGGGACTGGCGGAAGAATATGTGGACATTCAGATCCCGAATCTGGCCATGGATAAGAAACTGGTGCTCAAACAGGAAGGGGAAGAGACCTGCGTTTACGCAGCCTCCTATTATTATACGGAACTTTCCTGCGCCAGCCTGCTGCGGGAATTAAATGTGAACATGGTATTTGGAGATGAGCTGCTGCCTTCTGAGGAAGAGAAGGTGATGGCACAGATACGGAGGCTGGCAGAGAGCGCCGGAATTGAATTGGAAGAACTGCAGCAGCGGGCAGTGCTGGAATGCATCAAACATGGCCTGATGATCCTCACGGGAGGGCCGGGTACAGGAAAGACTACGACCATTAATACTATCATCAGGTACTTTGCGGCGGAGGATATGGATATCCTGTTGGCCGCGCCGACGGGGCGGGCGGCTAAGCGGATGACGGAGGCCACGGGATATGAGGCAAGGACCATTCACCGGCTTCTGGAACTGTCAGGCAGGCCGGAGGAAGGGGAAAATGGCCTTTCGGCCGCATCTCCAGCCCGCTTTGAACGGAATGAAGAGAATCCTCTGGAGGCGGATGTGGTGATCGTGGATGAGATGTCCATGGTGGATATACACCTGTTCTGCGCGCTCCTGAAAGCGGTCACGCCGGGTACTCGCCTGGTGCTGGTGGGGGATGTGAATCAGCTTCCTTCCGTAGGGCCCGGACAGGTTCTTCGGGATTTGATCCGAAGCGGCGCGTTTCCGGTTGTGGAGCTGAAGAAGATTTTTCGTCAGGCTGGCGGCAGCGACATCGTGTTGAATGCGCATAAAATCAATGAAGGGCAGGACATCGCCCTAGATAATAAAAGCAGGGATTTCTTTTTCCTGGAGAGGGAAAACGTTCAGGTGATCTATAAACATATGATTCTCTTGATTCGGGAAAAGCTGCCGCGTTATGTGCAGGCTGGCCCTCTGGATATCCAGGTGCTCACGCCTATGAGAAAGGGGAATCTGGGAGTGGAAACGCTCAACCAGATTCTGCAGGAATATCTGAACCCGAAATCTCCTTCCAAGAAAGAACACCAGACGCCGTCTGCGCTGTTTCGGGAGGGGGATAAGGTGATGCAGACAAAAAACAATTATCAGCTGGAGTGGGAGGTCGTGAGTAAATACGGCATTCCGGTGGATCGGGGAGTAGGGATTTTCAATGGGGATATGGGGATCCTGAAGCAGATCGATGATTATGCACAGACGGTTGTGGTGGAATTTGACGAACACAGGCAGGTGACCTACAGCTTTGAGCAGCTGTCCGAATTGGAACTGGCTTATGCCATCACCATTCATAAATCGCAGGGGAGCGAGTATCCTGCGGTAATCATGCCGTTGCTGGGAGGGCCGAGGATGCTGTTCAACAGGAATCTGCTCTATACAGGAGTGACCCGCGCCAAGAATTGTGTGACAATCCTGGGAAGCAGCCAGGTGGTTCGGGAAATGATCGCCAATGAGAGCGAAGCGAAGCGTTATACAGGATTATGCGTGAGAATCCGGGAAATTATGGCCCAATAGGAGGCTATGCGTAAAAGGATTATAAAAAAGGCAAAGAACGCGGCGGGTATTTTCTGCAGCCTGCTGTATCCCAGGAGGTGTCCGGTCTGTGACCGGCCGGTGAAACCGGGGTGGGGATTGATCTGTCCGTCTTGTGCGGACAGACTGGTCTATATCCATGAGCCGGTCTGCAGAAAGTGCGGAAAGCAGCTTCAGGAGGAAGGGGAAGAATTCTGCTACGATTGCAGACGGCGCAGGCATTACTATGACAGAGGCCTGGCATTATATTCCTATCCGTGCATCCGGCAGACCATATATCGTTTGAAATACGGCGGGAGAAGAGAATATGCGCAGTATCTGGGAGGCATGCTGGCGGAACGCCTGGGAAAGGAGATCCTTTCCTGGAAGCCGGATGCGCTGGTGCCTGTGCCCCTGCATCCGGCCAGGGAGAGAAAGCGGGGATATAATCAGGCGGAACTGTTGGCCCAAGAATTGGGGAGCAGGCTTGGAATTCCGGTGTTATCCAATTACCTGATCCGGGTCAAAAATACCCTTCCGCAGAAGGAACTGGAAGGAGAAAAGCGCCAAAATAATTTGAAAAAAGCTTTTAAAATCATACCAAATGATGTAAAATTAAATACGATTGTAATTATTGATGACATTTATACCACTGGAAGCACGGTGGATGCGGCGGCCTTGGAATGCCGACGGGCCGGTATCAGTCATATCTTTTTTGTGGCCCTGGCGATTGGGAAAGGGCTGTAGAAGGGAAAGAGGCTTGTTATGATAAATGAAGAAAAAGTGGCAACCATGACCCGGATGGCGGCATATGAAAAACGGCAGGGACGGCGGGATGAAGAGATCTGCAGCTATTTCAGAAGCGATTATGTGGGCTTTCAGCTGCTTAAGACCTGGATCTATACCACCATTGCTTTCGCAATCCTGGTGGGTATCTACGCGGTGTACCGCATTGACGCCATTATGGAAAGGTTTTACAGCCTGTCTGTGGATGGAATATGGGATCTGGGCAAAAGAATGGCTTTGGCTTACGTTATTTTGTGCGCGATATACTTGGCGATCACTTGGATAGTCTCCCATGTGACATACAGCAAGGCATTTAAAGAAACGGTTCTCTTTGACAAAATGTTGACGGAAATTGACGGGAGTGAGGAAGAGGAGGAATGATATCTGCGGCGTAGGAAACGTCCGGATTTCCTGAGAGGAATTTTTATGACAACATCATTGCTGGTAATTCGAGAATATATAAGAAATTTCTATGTAAAATATGAAGAATATATCATACCGCTTTTGAAATTCCTGCTCGCATTGGCCTGCCTGCTGATGATTAATGGGGAACTGGGGTATATGACGCAGCTGAACGGGATAGCGGTGGTGTTAATCGTATCCCTGCTCTGCTCTTTTATGCCGAAGAACTTTTTGTTGTTTGTGGCGGCAGGATTTGTGACCCTGCATCTGTATGAGGTGTCGCTTGAATGCGCTGCCATCGCCTTGGTCATTTTTTTGCTGCTGTTTTTGCTGTACTTCAGATTCTCCCCGAAGAGTTCTGCGCTTGTGGTGATTACGCCGATGCTGTTTGTGCTGAGGGTTCCCTATGCTGCCCCGATCCTGGCCGGCCTTCTGGGCAATCCGTTTTCAGCGGTGACCGTTGCCTGCGGAGTGATCGTATACTATATGATCAGCTATATGTCAGCGAATGCTTCCATGCTGGGGGCTACTGAGACCGAGGCTATGGTTCAGAGGATTCGGGATATATTGGATGGGGTGATCGGAAACAGGGAGATGCAGATTGTGGTCGCTGCGTTTGCGGTGACAGTGATTCTGGTATATCTGGTGAGAAGGCTGTCCGTGGACTATGCGTGGACCATTGCCATCATCAGCGGCGTGCTGCTGGATATTGTCATTCTTCTGGTTGGAGATCTGATCTATGAGGCTTCTTTTTCGATCGGAGGGGTGCTTCTTGGAAGCATTGCAGCAGCGGTGCTGGCTTTTCTGGTACAGTTCTTCCGATTTAACCTGGATTATTCCAGAGTGGAAAAGGTGCAGTTTGAGGACGAGGAGTATTATTATTATGTGAAGGCGGTACCCAAGATGGCGGTATCAACGCCTGAGAAAAAAGTGAAAAAAATAACGACACAGCGCAATAACCGCAAGGTGAGACATACGAATATGCGGGACGCTGTGCATAAATAGCGGGTCTGAATGAATATGGAATTGATTAGAACCTTTGCGGATAATTATCTGTCACGGATTCCATCCCTTCAGGTGACGGATATTGTAGAAATTATTATCATATCCTTTGTGGTATACCATATCATGGTGTGGATAAGAAATACAAAAGCCTGGGTGATTGTAAAGGGCGTTGTATTCATCATGGTATTCATTCTGGTGGCGGCATTCTTTGAGATGAACACGATCCTTTGGATCGCGCAGAACGCGCTTATGTATGGCGCGTTTGGCCTGCTCGTCATCCTCCAGCCGGAACTGCGCAATGCGCTGGAACAGCTGGGTAAGAAGGAGTTTCTTTCCACCATTATTCCCTTTGAGTCAGGGAAGAGCGCTGCAGGGCTGTTTTCGGATAAGACGGTCCATGAAATTGCAAAAGCGTGTGTGGACATGGGCAAGGTGAAAACCGGAGCCCTTATTGTCGTTGCGCAGAACGACCCGCTGATGGAGTATGAAAGAACGGGGATCGCGGTGGATGGCATTGTGACCAGCCAGCTGCTGATTAATATTTTTGAGCATAATACGCCGCTGCACGATGGCGCCGTGATCGTCCGGGGAGACCGGATCACCTCTGCCACCTGTTATCTGCCTCTTTCTGATAACATGTCCTTAAGCAAGGAACTGGGAACCAGACACAGGGCGGGCGTTGGCGTATCCGAGGTGACGGATTCCATGACGGTGATCGTTTCGGAGGAAACAGGAAGCATCAGCGTGGCTTACGAAGGCAGGCTTTCCCGCGGCCTTACGGGTCCGGAATTGGAAGAAGAATTAAAAAAGATCCAGAACAAGCCGGCCGCAGAAAAGGAACGCAAGATCTGGAAAGGGTGGCCGAAGAATGAAAAAAACAAATAAACTGCTGCATAACATCGGCCTGAAAATCATGGCGGTGATTTTCGCGATTCTGCTTTGGCTGGTTTCTGTAAACATCAATAATCCGATGGGGACGCAATCTTACCGGAATATCCAGGTGGAGCTGAAGAATACCAATTTGCTTACGGATGCGGGCAAGACATATGAGGTGCTGGATGATACGGATTCGCTGACGGTTACGATACGCGCCAGCCGCAGCGTGCTGGAAGGTATCAGCGCTTCAGACATTACCGCTACGGCCGATTTTTCGGAATTGTCCTTTACAAATACGGTGCCGATCCGGCTTTCTGTCAGCAATACGCAGGAGCGTGAAATCCAGGAGATACGCGGAAGCATTGATATGGTGAAGCTGGAAGTGGAAAACAGAATAGAACGTCAGCTGGTGATCGACATTGTGCAGTCAGGAAGTCCGGCGGACGGGTATGTGGTGAGCAGAGTGTCCACGACAGATGGCAATGCGCTGAAAATTTCCGGTCCGGAGTCCCTGATTTCCCAGGTGGAACAGGCTGTTGTGGAGGCAGATGTGAATGGCCTTACAGAAAGCATTAATATTACTGAGCCCATCAAGCTATTGAATGCGGATGGCGAAGAGATTACGGATAACCGGATCGTTAAGAGCATCAGTACGACGAATCTGTCTATTACCATCCTGGAGACGAAAGAGGTGCCGATCAGTTTGTCAGTAACCGGGGAACCGGCAGCAGGATATGTTGCTACAGGAGAGATCAGCTGCGCGCCGGAGACTGTAACCATAGCCGGCAGGAGCAACGTGCTGGATGGAATTTCGGAGATCACGATACCAGCAGAAGAATTGGATTTGACAGGGGCTACGGAAGATGTAACCCAATTGATTGATATACAGAATTATCTTCCTGAAGGAGTGTCCTTGGTGAATACTTCGGACGAATTCAGTGGAAAAGTAGCTGTAACGGTGAACATTGAACCGCTTGTGGACAGGACAGGCGAGTTGGCTCAGGCTAGGATTCAAATACAGAATGTTCCGGAAGGCTATCAGGTGTCTCTAGTGGCGGAGGAACCAGTATCCATTAGGCTAAGAGGGCTGCAGGATAATCTGAACCAGGTAGCCATTGGAGAACTTACAGGAATAATTGATGTGGCTGCATGGATGCAGAATCAAGGCTTGACGGAGTTGGAAGAAGGAACAGTACAGATGGAGGTAAGCGTTCTGTTGCCGGATGGCGTGAGCCTGGCGCAGAATGTGGTTGCTTCGGTGAATATTGTCAGAACGGTTCAGGAATCGACAGTAAGCGAATAAAATCCATGGAGATTGCCTGGAAGAATGAGAGGAAAAAGATGGCTAGATTATTTGGAACAGATGGAGTAAGAGGCGTAGCGAATGAGGAACTGACCCCCCTGCTTGCGATGCAGCTGGGGCAGGCCGGCGCCACTGTGCTGACCAAAGAGAACGCGCATAAACCGACGATCATGGTAGGATGTGATACCCGTATTTCCTGTGATATGCTGGCAAATGCCCTTATGGCAGGGATCTGCAGCGTTGGCGCCAATGCGGTCTATGTGGGCGTTATCCCTACCCCGGCGGTCGCATATCTGACAAAAAAGTATAAAGTGGAGGCGGGCGTGGTGATCTCTGCGTCCCATAATCCGGTGGAATTCAATGGGATCAAATTCTTTGACAAAGATGGCTATAAGCTTCCGGATGCATTGGAAGATGAGATTGAAGCGTTGATAAACAGCGGCATGAAGGGCGTGGAGTTCCCTACCGGAACCAGAATCGGCAAAATCAAATACAGGACCGATGCCAGGGAAGAGTATATCAACCATGCCATACAGATGGTTCCTGTAAATCTGGAAGGAATGAAAATTGTGGTTGACTGCGCGGAGGGCGCTTCTCACTATACTTCTGTGGAGGCGCTTCGCGAACTGGGAGCGAATGTGGTTCCTATCCATAACATGCCGGACGGGACGAACATCAATGCCAACTGTGGTTCCACCCATATGGAAGAGCTGCAGGCCAGAGTGGTGTATGAGAAAGCGGATGTGGGGCTCGCATTTGACGGGGATGCGGATCGCCTGTTGGCTGTGGACGAAAATGGTGAGATTGTGGACGGCGATCAGATTATGGGAATTGTCGGCGTGCACATGAGGGATCAGGGAAAACTGAAAAAGGATACGATTGTGGCCACAGTCATGAGCAATCTGGGCTTTTTCAAGATGGGAGAAAGAGAACATCTGAATTTGGAACAGACCAAGGTGGGAGACAGATATGTTCTGGAGCGCATGCGTGAAATCGGCGCAAGCCTTGGAGGGGAGCAGTCGGGACATATTATTTTCCTGGATGAGAATACCACAGGTGACGGACTTCTTTCCGCACTTCATCTGCTTGAAGTGATGGCGGATACCAAGAAGCCGCTTTCCGAACTGGCGAAGGTGATGACCGTTATGCCCCAGGCATTGATTAATGCCAAGGTGCCGAACCACAAGAAGGACAGATATATGGAATACCCGGAGATCGCAAAAGCCATAGAGGAACTGAACGCGAAGTTTGCCGGGGATGGAAGAGTGCTCATCCGCCCATCCGGAACAGAACCGAAGGTGCGGGTGATGATCGAGGGAAAAGACCAGAACATGATAGAAGAAGAGGCCCGGAAACTGGCTGACCTGATACAGAATATCATGCTGTAGCCAGCCCTGAGTCTTGAGATAACCCGGGGATGATGCTATACTGAATTTAGGGAAAGATCGGAAGAAGTTCGGGGTTGTTTGGTTCTATAAAAAGGTAGGAGGTATTGATTACATGGTAAGCCAGAAGGTTGTTATAAAAAATCCTACGGGGCTGCATCTGAGGCCTGCGGGAATCCTGTGCAAGGAGGCCATGCAGTTTAAATCTTTGATCACTTTTACATTCCGGGAAAATACGGCGAATGCCAAGAGCGTACTCAGCGTTCTTGGAGCCTGTGTTAAATGCGGAGATGAAATAGAACTGATCTGCGATGGCGAGGACGAAGAAGAAGCACTGCGGTCTTTGGTTCATGCGATTGAAAGCGGACTGGGAGAATAAGAACGGCAACAGGCTGTCGGGTATACGACGCCTGTTGTTTTTTATTTTGCCCGCCATGGGCAACGCTGACGGGCAAGTGCCCTGAATGCGTATAGGCAACGGCGATGTATACTGAAAGGGAAGATTCGCTGCCGCTTCATTGAACGGAATTCTGGCATTGGAAAGTGACTGTGCAAATCGAATCGGAATATAAAGGAAAGGCGCCCGAATCTGAGATTCATGGGCGCCTCGTTTGTGTTGGAGGGAAAGGAGTCACGGGCATGTCAAAGAGACTTTTTGGCCGCTTGTCCATTTCGCAGTTGATTTAATCGTAGCCGAATTCATCTCCGTCTTCTACGATGCAAATCATGGTTTTTCCGGTATTCAGAGTGATTTCATTTCCGTCATCATCATAGAATTTGGTGGGTTCGTAATCCCCGTTCTTTTCCCAGTTAACATGGATTCCTTTTCCATTGGTGAAGTAATAGCCGTCCCTGGTATCGTCATGCACCTGGAAAGCCAGATATCCGTTGTCATCCCTGACTTCATGATAGGTGAACTGAACAAGGACGTTCTTAAAGGCGAGCTGTGTGTTGTCAAAAGCCGCATCCACATGGGGTTCGCCGTATTCATACCTGTAGAAAAGGCCGTCCTCTTCATTGTATTCAAAATAGGTTTTGGAAATAGGATAGCAGGAGGCCATGTCTATCTTTTTCACATCAAAAGCATCATTGTACTGTTCCAAAGTATTGGGGGAAGATTCTGAGGCGAACTGGAAATGGTTGGGCTCATAATAATCTTCCCGATAGGTTTTGGAGATATCTAGGGCTTCGATCGCATCATTGGCACCTTCTGCGCTCAGATAAGCGTTCTGAGGCGCTTTTCTGTCAGAAGAGCGGTAATAAGCATTTCCATATACGCCCTTGTTGCCGGAACCGCCATAGTTGGCGCCGGTGACATTGTCCGTGCTGCTTCTTTCGATGACATCCGCGATGTAGTAGGGGCCTCCAAAGTGGAAATAAATTGCATCCCATTCAAAGGACCAGTAAACGAAATAATCACGGCTGCTTCTCACGTTGCCGATCCTGTCCATGTCCTCCCGATCCCAGTCCTTGAAGACAGCCATGAGACGGGTGATATTGCCTTCTACAGGGCATTCATAGAGAATATCCGCCTTGGAAAGGCTGTAATGGGGCAGGGCGGAAGAATCGTTGGGGACCATGACCGCGATGGGCCGCTGGTCGGCGATGTCGCCGCTGATCCATTCATTCGTAAGCGTGCTGCGAACCATTCCCTCTTCCGGGGGTACATCTTCTGCAGCTGTTTCTGTTTCCGCCACCGTTTCAGGAGGCAGGCTTTCCGCTGTCTCCTGTACGGTAGCGGAAGGCGTTTCTTCCGGAGTTTCTTCCTGCTTACCGCAGCCGAAAAGGAAGGCGGAGCAGGATATACCGATAAGGAGCAGTGCGCTCAATTTCTTCATTCTTTTTCCTCTCTTTCCTGGTCATTATCGCCGGTGGACAAGACGGCACAAAGCGGAAAAGCGCCTTGCGCCGCCTTGTCCACCGGCGCCAATTTCTATTATAGTCTACAAAAAGGGACGTTGTCACTACGAAAAAGGTGATTTTGTGCAAAATTAAGAAAATAGTTACTTTTCATGGGGATGGAGAAGATGCCGGCCGCGAACAGGACATCCCCTCCCGCCAAAGGGCATCTTCTCCATCCCTATGA
>OLQH01000897.1_pt1 | contig 28402 bp, 29 predicted proteins | sample 1672671 | NCBI WGS metagenome assembly OLQH01 (sample SAMEA3136712, study PRJEB25190) | human gut metagenome
GGCTTTCCCCCCTTTCTTACGGTCATAGAGGCAAAATCTACCTGAAGATTTTTGCAGCAGTAAACCATGTTTTTCTCTTCTTTCCTGCATCTGCGCAGGATTGCCTCCATCCTCTGCATCAATATCTTAATATTAAAAGGTTTCGTAATATAATCATCCGCACCTGCCTCAAATCCCCGGATCATATCCTCATCCATATCCTGAGCCGTCAGGAATATAATGGGGGTATTCGTTTTTTCTCTTATTTTACGGGCAAAAGAAATCCCATCCCCGTCAGGAAGATTTACATCCAGCAGAATCAGTGCAATGGTATCTTTCTTAAGTACTGCTTCTGCTGTCTTTAGATCGTATGCTGGCACGGGCTGCCTTCCCCCTTTCTCCAGGTGAAAGCACACACCTGCATTTAACATTTCATCATCTTCTATAATTAGTATTTTATCCATACAGCACCTCTCGCCTTCTGCTTACTTATACAGCCTGCACAGTGCGGCAGGCACACATAGTATATCATATTTTGAATCCCATTCCTATAATGGGGATTTCGGTTATTGGATGCTCCTGCCCTGCAATAGAGCAGCCGCGCTGTATCTCCTTCGAGTTACAGCGCGGCTGCCGGGTATCTCCTGTTCCATCACATTTTTACACTTCTGTCACTGTCAAAAATCCGGATGCTCTACCTTCAGCACCACAGAGCGAATCCGTTTCCCTTCCATCTTTTCTATGATAAACTTTACAGACTCCAAAGCAACACTCTCATTCTTCCCGTCTGGAATATATCCAAGAGTCTCAATGAGAAACCCGGACAAGGTGTCATAATTCTCTGTTTTCAAGTCCAGATGCAGCTGTTCATTGATCTCCTCAACCAGAACACCTCCGTCCAGGCGATAAGTGTCATCCTCTATTTTTTCTATGTCCGGAGTTACCATATCATACTCATCATTGATATCTCCCATGATTTCTTCCACAAGATCTTCAATGGTGACAATACCGGAAAATCCTCCGTATTCATCGATCAAGACTGCCATGTGATCCCTGTTCCTCTGCATTTCCCGGAACAGTTCGTCTGTGTTTTTACTGTCCGGAACAAAGAACGCAGTGTGGATCAGTGCTCTGATGTCCAGATCCGACCATGCCGTTTTGTGCATCTCTATCATGAAATCTTTCATATGTAGGATTCCTACAATATTATCAATACTTTCTTCATAGACAGGAATCCTGGAATGACGGCTCTCCAGTACCTCATCAATATATGCCTCAAATGGTTCGCTCAGATCGATAGCAAATACGTCCCTTCTGGGAATCATAACATCCCTGGCCAGTTTATCGTCAAAAGAAAAGACTGAATTAATCATATCCCTCTCTTCTTTATTGAAAACCCCTGCCTCGCTTCCCATTTCCAGCATGGCTTTGATCTCTTCCTCCGTTACTGCCTCCTCCAGATGATCGGTCTTCATCCCAGCCAGACGGAGCACGCCGTTGGTGGACAGCGACAATAATTTGATAAATGGGGACAGGATCCTGGAAATAATATAAATCGGCTTTACCGTCATCATACTGAACTCTTCTGCTTTCTGTAAAGCAATCCGTTTGGGAACCAGTTCTCCGAAGACAAGATTAAAATAAGACAATAGTATGGTAAATGCCACAACTGCAATGGTCCCGCTGTAGGGAATCCCAAACTGTTTCAGCCACTCACCAAGAAGCTGCGAGATGCCCGTAGCCGCGGAAGCACTGGAAAGAAAGCCAGCAAAGGTAATCGCCACCTGTATGGTAGACAGGAATTTGGTGGAATCTTCAAAAAGGGTCTGCACAAGCATTGCCTTTTTGCTGCCCTCCTCGGCCAATACCTTAATCTTATTCTTGTTTACAGAGACCACTGCCATCTCCGCTCCGGCAAAAAAGGCATTCACCAGTGTCAGAAATACAAGAAACAGCAGCTGAAACATAATAGAGTTCCCGTCAGGGTCTGCGTCCATAAAAAATACTCCTCCTAAAAATAATTTTTAGAAGGAGTATACCATAAAATTTAGGGGGAGTGGAGACATTTATAAAAGATTAACGAAAAATTTATATTCCCCGAACCCCTTTTTCTACTTCACCAGTTTCTGTATCTTTTTGCTTTTTTCTGTTCCTGCCCTGACGAGCAGCTCAAACAAGACGGATTCACAAGTGGTTAATACTGCGCCTTCCGCCTCAGCCCGCCTGAGGGCTATGGCTTTATCCTCCGGCTTTCTGGAGGATATACAGTCTGTCACAAGAACGGGAACATACCCATTGGCCGTAAGGTCCAAAAGCGTCTGAAGGACACAGATATGTGCCTCAATACCGCAGAGTATGACATATTTTTTTCCCTGAATATAGGGAAGGACTGCTTCATACGCACTGAAGCTTATCTTTTCCGTATACTGTTCTGTGCCGGCTGCCTCTGTGATCTCCCCTACTGTCGTTCCCAATCCTTTGGTATACTGCTGGGTTATAAAAAGAGGGATGTCCAGCACTCTCAGCCCCCTCAGCAAAATGTCTGACGCCGCTGTCAGCTTCTCTCTCTTTGCCATCACAGGCATTAACCTCTCCTGATAGTCTATCACAATGGCAACTGTTTCGTCTGCTGTTATCTTCACACTAATTTCTCCTTTCCTTCTCATAGTTTCAGCATACCTGATATTCCCCCCTCTGTCCAGCATTTCCCAAGTATCGCCCTGGTTGATTTAGACAGCCTGAAGTCAACTTCTGCTCCCTTGTTCCCGGGAGTCCCGGGCTTTACAATAGAAGCACAAACTAGTAAAGAAGGTGACCTCAATGCAAAGACAAAGAACAGAAAAAGATATTCTGGTAATCCGGAATTTTTCCAAATCCTACCAGAAGGGGAAGAAAGCGGTAAGCGATCTGAGCCTTTCGGTTCAGGCAGGAGATATCTATGGATTCATCGGGCATAACGGGGCAGGAAAGACAACTACCACGCTGATGCTTCTGGGGCTGACAGAGCCATCCGGGGGACGAGCGCAGATCTGCGGTTATGATTGCACCAGGGATTCCCTTCAGGTGAAAAAAATAACCGGGTACCTTCCGGATAATGTGGGCTTTTACCCGGATATGACCGGCAGGCAGAACCTGCGGTTTACGGGCCGCCTCAATGGCCTGCAGGGTGAAGAACTGGAAAAAAGAATTGACGAAATGCTGAAAAGAGTGGGCATGACAAATGCTGCCGATCGCAAGACCGGCACCTACTCCCGCGGTATGAAGCAGAGGCTGGGAATTGCGGATGTTCTGATGAAGGATCCCCAGATTATTATTATGGATGAGCCCACGCTCGGAATCGATCCTGAGGGCATGCGGGAGCTTCTCGCCCTTATCAGGCAGCTGTCGGAAGAAGATCAAAGAACCATACTGATTTCGTCCCACCAGCTGCACCAGGTGCAGCAGATATGTGACCGTGTGGGTATTTTTGTAAAAGGAAAACTTATCGCATGCGGTTCGGTGGGTGAACTGGCGGTGCAGCTGCAGAGCGAAGGAAACTATATTCTGGAGCTGGAGGCCTATCCCCATGACGACAGGCTGGAAAACCTGCTTCATACAGTGGAAGGCGTAAAGAAAATCGCAAAAGAAAACGAGATGATTCTTGTTCATTCCGACAGAGACTGCCATAATGATGTGATTGTGACACTGCTGATGAACGGCTATGATTTGCGCAGACTCCGCCAGCGCGGCGGTGATCTGGACGAAATATACAGTAAATATTTTGAAAAGGCAGGTGAGACCTATGACAGCGATACAGGTAAAAGAAAAGGTTTCCGCGACAATTTCAGGAGCCTTGTCCGGCATGCATCGGGAAAAGGAAAATAGCTCTGTCCACGGACTCCTTGTCCTGTTCAGGAAGGAACTGGCCGACCATCTGCGCAGCACCCGTTTCCTGCTGATGACTGCGCTGCTGACTCTGACTAGTATGGCCAGCCTGTACGGGGCGCTCAGTAATATCCGGGATCAGGCTACGGAAAACAGTGAATTTATTTTCCTGTCCCTGTTTACCACAAGCGGAAATTCCCTGCCGTCCATATGCACCTTTCTGGCGTTTCTCGGCCCGCTGGCAGGGATTGTCCTGGGCTTTGACTGTATGAACCGGGAGCGATCCCTGGGGACACTGAACAGGCTTACAGCACAGCCTATCTACCGAGATACGGTGATCAACGGAAAGTTTATGGCAGGCTTTGCCGCGATTTTTCTTATGGTATTTTCCCTGGGGATTCTCGTGAGTGCCATCGGCCTGCTGGTGATAGGAATTGCCCCGCAGACGGAAGAGGTGCTGAGGATACTGGCCTTTCTGCTTTTTACCGTTTTCTATATCGCCTTCTGGCTGGGGCTGTCCATCCTGTTCTCCGTTATATGGAGACATGCGGCAACGGCGGCTCTGGCAGGGATATCCATCTGGATTTTCCTTTCCTTCTTTATGAGTATGATAGCAGGCGCGGTGGCCGATATCGCTTATCCCACAGAAGGGATTGAAGGGTTATTTAATCTGAAAAGCAATTATTCCCTGGAACTGGGGCTGAACCGGATTTCTCCCTATTATCTGTTTGGGGAAGCGGCGTCTACCATTTTGAATCCGAATATCAGGAGTATCGGAATCGTCACCAATTCCCAGCTTTCCGGAGCCATTGCGGGATATCTGCCCTTCGGACAGAGCCTGCTGCTGGTATGGCCGCATCTGGTGTGTATGGTGGCGCTGACTATGGTGTGCTTTGCCCTGTCCTATATATGCTTTATGAAGCAGGAAATCAGGGCATAGAAAGAATGCCTCCGAATTAAAATTCCCGTGGAAAAAATGTCTCCGTGCAGTTATAATGAATCTGTATAGAAAAATGCTTTTCCCGGCAGGCGGGGAACGGAAGGGGAGTGGAAGTCCCAATCCGCTGCAGGCCCGGCCTGCCGGGGCGATAGGAAAAGGAGACGAAAGATGAAGCAGGACATGATTGTAATTCTGGACCTGGGAAGTACCGAAAACACGGTGGTGGCACGGGCGATCCGTGACATGGGCGTATACAGTGAGATCCATCCCCATGATATCACCGTGGAAGAGCTGAAAGCTCTGGACAATGTGAAAGGTATTATTTTAAATGGCGGTGAAAACCGTGTGGTTGACGGCAGACCGGTTGATATTGACCCCGCTTTGTATGGCTGCGGCGTGCCGGTTATGGCAATTGACCATCCCACGGCACAGTGCGGACTTCGCTATCCTTCCATTCCGAAAGAGGAAGTTCTGAAGGATTTCGTACTGGGACAGTGCAAAGCGGAAACAAACTGGAATATGAAGAACTTTATCGAAGACCAGGTGGAACTCATCCGCCGCCAGGTAGGAGATAAAAAGGTTCTGCTTGCCTTATCCGGCGGCGTGGATTCCTCTGTGGTGGCAGCCATGCTGATTAAGGCTATCGGCCAGCAGCTGGTATGTGTCCATGTAAATCATGGCCTCATGCGGAAAAATGAATCCGAAAGCGTTGTGGAGATATTCAGGGATCAGCTTCATGCGAACCTGATCTATGTGGATGCCACGGAACGTTTCTTAGGTAAGCTTACAGGAGTTGCGGATCCGGAAGAAAAGAGAAAGATCATCGGCGGAGAATTCATCCGTGTCTTCGAAGAAGAAGCCCGCAAGCTGGACGGCATCCATTTCCTGGGACAGGGTACGATTTATCCGGATATTATTGAAAGCGGAACCAAAACCGCAAAGATGGTAAAATCCCATCATAATGTGGGAGGACTGCCGGAGGATCTGCAGTTTGAACTGGTAGAGCCTTTAAAACAGCTGTTTAAGGATGAAGTAAGAGCCTGCGGTATTGAACTGGGACTGCCTGCGGCTATGGTATACCGTCAGCCGTTCCCCGGCCCCGGACTTGGCGTGCGCTGCCTTGGCGCGATCACACGAGACAGGCTGGAGGCCGTAAGGGAATCGGATGCGATTCTGCGTGAAGAGTTCGAAAAGGCCGGACTGGATAAGACGGTATGGCAGTACTTTACTGTAGTGCCGGACTTCAAGTCTGTCGGGATGAAGAACCATGCGAGATGCTTTGAATATATGGTGATTATCCGGGCAATCAATACGATTGATGCGATGACCGCCAGCGTGGAGAAGGTGGACTGGGAAGTGCTGGAGAAGATTACTAACCGGATTCTGGCAGAGGTGGAGAATGTGAACAGGGTATGCTATGATTGTTCGCCGAAGCCGCCGGCTACGATTGAGTTTGAATAAATTGAGATGTCGAAGAAATCCAGTGGTTTTGGAATTAGAGAATGATTGACAGGTGGTTGTGCAGCAAGATGTTCAGAGCCATTAGCTGTGGGTAGAAACTCATAGCTAATGGCTTTTTTGCGGTTTTTTTGCGGTAGTTTTTTCCTTTGGGACAGGAAGTTCTTCGTACATAGATAAAAACAGGCTGCAAAGAAATTCTTTGTTGTTAACATCATCGACTAAGAGCATTTCTTTTGCCCTCTCATACGGCAATTCATAAGCAGACATAGGCATAAGGGCGATTGCGGAAGGAACAGGTTTTACGAGTACCGATCCCACCTCAATATAGATTACTGCAACGAGAGTATTAAGAAGAAAACGGTACTTGCCCGTTGCTTTGAGGGGGAGGATAACTATTATAGGTTGAATACAAAGACTATAAATTTTTGCGGAAAGTGTTTGGAAGTAAGCAGATGGACAGTCTGTTAGAGCGAGCATGCACAGGAATGCTTTGAAATGCTCACAGAGCAGATGAAACAGGCACAGGGTATTACGGAGCAGCTAAAGGCGGAAAATGCCTTAGAATGGACAGGGTGTAAAAACTCTGTCTGTTTTTGTATGAAAAGTAAATTTTTGTCCTGCTTGACTTTTGGAAAATTGAGTGTTACTATATCTATGACCGAAATAGTATTTTGAGTCATAGCGGGGAGATTGAATTATGGCAAGGAGCTTTTCTGAAAGAGAAAAAGAAAATATTAGAAAAAGTTTGATGGACATTTGCAAACAGAACTGGACACAGTATGGCTATAAAAAAACAAGTGTTGATGAAATATGTAAACAGGCTGGCATATCAAAAGGAGCATTTTATCTTTTTTTTGAGTCGAAAGAAGCTCTTTTTTGTGAGGTGTTATGCTCTGTACAGCGTGAAATTTGTGAAATGGCTGCAGCGGCAATGGAAGAAGAAAAAGGAAAACCAGGTGTGGTAAAAGCCTTGAAACTTATCTATCGGGCTTATGATAAGAATTCTTTTTTGTACGGTTCGGATACTGCTGACTATACAATTTTAATGAACAAAGTATCAGAGGAACAGGCAAAAGAAATGGAACAAGCAGGAGAATTAAGCAGACAACTTTTTTCTGGTCACCCTGATTTGAAATTTAGAGTTGATGCCAATATGGCTATTTCCGTTATCTATTCACTGATTATGAATATCAAAAATAAAGATGTTTTACCGCAAAATCATTTGGAAGTCTTTGATTTTATGGCCGACCATTTGATTGATAATTTATACGAATAACAGGAAGTTGAAAGGAACAATCCCAAAAAAGTCAGCGGGTCAGATGATGGATTTGACCTCTGGCAATGTAAAAAAACAATTTGCGCTACTTCCATTCCTATTTTTTTAGGAACTTTTATTGCAGCAGCTTTACAATGTCATTGACGCAGTTATTGCAGGTCGTTTGGTTAATGATAGTGCATTATCCGCAATAGGTTTTTCAGTTCCAATATAATCTATTGCGGTCATAATAACACTGTCCGCTGCTTTATTACTGGGTGGAAAGCAAATATTGGGATTGATTATTGGTAATAACGAAGCAATGATTTTACGTGGTTATAGTTACTTCAAGGTTTGATTGTGGTTTTATTCAGTTAATGCCATAATATACGGCTTAGGTGGCGTCCTGTCAGGAACAGGCGATAGCTTCTTGCTGCGGATGGTATGTATCAAGGGTAATTGTGCTTTGTGATATAAAAGTAATCGTTGGCAAACAAAATCGGTAATAAAAACAATACAAAATTGATGGAGGTTAAAAATGGAAACGGAAGTTGTAAATAAGAATAATGTGTCTGTTGCTGTTATTCATAGCGATGAACACTTAATTACAGATGTTCAATCAGCATTAGATTTAATTATGTCTGTAAAATATGAAACTGGCTGTACTAATTTTGCTTTAAATAAAAGTGCGATTGTAGATGACTTTTTTATTTTAAGCACCTGTATGGCGGGAGAAATATTGCAGAAATTCATTAACTACGGTGTGAGATTTGCAATATACGGAGATTTTTCACGATATACAAGCAAACCGTTAAAAGACTTTATGTACGAGAGCAATAGAGGAAAAGATATTTACTTTCAGCCAAGTGTTTCTCGTGCTGTGGATAAACTCTCGGGATATTCCAAATTAAAGTTATAATTTGGCTTCTGGAAAGAGCAGTTCCACCGTCAGGAACAAGATGCGGAAGGGAAGTGCCTTAATTAAAGGCCTTCCCTTCCGCTATTTGTCAGTACGATACAGTCATAGCGGATCGTTTTTCCCTTAAGGGAATAATCAGGCTTACGATCAGCCAGCCAGGCTCCTTTCAGCGGCCTTTTGATAACTATCTTGTACGGAGCACTGGCAATAGCAGCATGCAGCAGCGCATCCTCATCAGTACAGGGCTGTTCCAACTGCTGGAGCAGCTGAAACTTCTTTTTAATCAGTGCGCTTTTTTGTCTGGCCGGAAACATGGGATCCAGCAGGACAACATCCGGCCTGAATCCAAGCTGAGGCAATGCGGTCAGGCTGTCTGTTTCAAAAAACTCCATTCGCCCAACAATTGCCGCCAGATCCGGAAGTTCTGCGGCCCGGGAAAGCGCGTCGCGCAGAAGTGCCGCAATTACGGGATCACGTTCATAAAGCCGTACGGAAAAGCCTGCTGCTGCCAGCAAGAAAGCATCCTCCCCCAATCCCGCTGTAGCGTCAACTGCTGTCAGGCCTTCAGCTTTCCCTTTGATTTTAGAGGCCTTTATCAGGAGTTCCCTGTTCAGATTGCCGGGGTTGATCCGTGATCGCATCCGGGTAAAATCGCCCCGCAGCGATTGACTGTTTCCTGCTAGAGTGAGACCGTCCTTATCGGGACGCAGTGTTAAATCCGTATTTTTTCCGTAAGCATCTTTTTTTATAATATCTGTAATTAATTGCTCGTCAAGCTGTGGGGACACTTCTCTATCCATGTCATCTTTGGATATAATTTCCATATTACTATCATCTAAATCGGACATATGAAATTCTCCTTGCGTAAATAATTGTTATAATATATCTATTCTAACAAAATTTAATCCTATTTTCTATTATTAATATATACAAAGGAAAGGTTGAGTTTGTATGCATTAAATAGATTTAAATACCATCGTTGATAATTAGGCCTGTTTGATTAGAATCATCTTCTGTGATTATGCCATTTTAACCCCAAAAGGCTACAGTATGCCAAAGCTGCTTTTTCAGTTGGACATTTTATTTGTGTCACCGATATCACTCCAATTATCTATGCACAGTTGGCAATCACGCGATGCTTTACCAATAAGATAGACATTTACAATTCCTTTGTCATTTCTAAAACAATATCCATTCTTTGAGCTAAACAGCCAGTATAAATGGAATAAGTACTTGATGTTACAAACAGAAAACGAAATAAATTATAACCTTAACATTAAAATAATATCAAATCTTTGATATAATAAAATCACCACAAATATATCATATAAAAAATATTAATTTTATGATATATTTAAATATTCAAAATGAAAATGCCCCAAACCAGTTTTTCAATACCATTAAATATCAATGATTCCATTTAAGATAAGGAAGCGGGAGGTATGCACAACTAATGGCAATAAGGTATTGGACGATTATGAAGAACTAAAGGAGTGGCGGTATAATGAAGAATAAGCCAATAGTTATGGAACATTATCACAAGGTTCATACAACCTATGTGGTAGATTTCACATTCACCACCAATATAACTTTTCTTACCGGAGATTCTGGACAGGGAAGATCAGTAGTTTTCTCATTCTTAGAGGAAGATGCTGTTAAGAATTCACAGTTATTATGCTTTAATTATTTAGACTGGCAGAAAGACATTAAGAGCCTTATTACCGGTGCTGAGGGAAAACTTATTGTTGTGGATAATGCTGATTTATTGTTAACCGATGAGATAAGAAAACACATTGCATTAGATGATAAGAATCAATATTTACTCATTGGCCGTGACCCCAGAAATCTTTATGCTACAAAGGACAATATATTTGGACTTGCTAGCGAGAAAAAGGGTGAAAAGACGGAGTTTAAGATTGAAATGTTTGTATAGTAGAGAACTTTGGATTGCCGTTATTCAGGAGGATATAGAGCCGGTGAATTAGTGAGAAAGTACAGATTAGCAGTTCTGCTTTTATATATAGGTTATGCAGTGCCGCCGAAGAAAACCAGCGTGCAGATTTATGAGTTAACGGATGTTTGATACTTATTCTCTTTTCAACGCAGAGAAATTATGGCAGAATAGAAATAAATAAATATCTTTATCCAAAAGGTGTACGACAGATTCTTTATATAACAAGGGGAATAAAGAGATGAGTGTAATAAATAGAATGTCTGAAATTATCGGTCTTGCACCAATTTCAGATAAGATAGAATTTATCTGCGATTCCGTTGTTGATTGTGATGCTTACACAAGAAGTAAAATTGAATATCTGGTAAACGGCCGCAATATCCCTGCTTTTCTGCTTATTCCGAAAGGTGAAGGACCGTTTCCTGCCGTTTTGGTTAATCATCAACACCATAGCCAACGAAATTGGGGGAAAAGTGAGGTTTGCGGACTGGTAGGAGATCCACTGCAGGATTTTGGAAGTAAACTTGCTCGTGCAGGTTTTGTCGTAATTGCTCCGGATGCAATATGTTTTGAAGAACGAAGAGTAAACGCAGCGGGTACGGAAGAAAATCACAAAGAAGACGAATGGAATCATTTCCTTGCGTTATGTCATGGTATTCTGACAGGAGAAACCCTGGCGAAAATTGCCATAGAAGATGCGATAGGTGCAGTAAGTGTTCTGAACGGCCTGAATATGGTGGATAAAACAAAAATAGGCTGTTTAGGCCATTCTTACGGGGGAACAACTACATTTTTTGCGGCAGCTTTTGATAAAAGAATAAGCTATGCCGTGTCAAGCGGAAGTGTTGTCAGTTACAAATATCGTATGGATAATTCGACAGGAATAGAAATGTCCAGTATTATTCCCGGATTTCTAAAAGAATTTGAAGTAGCAGATGTAATAAAAGAAATAGCGCCGAGACACTTCCTGATAGTTTGTGCTGATGAAGATAAGTATTCAAAGGATGCACCACAAATTTTTGAGTCTGTGAAAGAACACTATATTTCAAAAAATGCGGAGAGTAATTTGTATTTGAAACAATATAAAGGCGGCCATCAGTTGACGCAGGAACGTTTTGACTATATATTGAAATGGATTATCGGTTTTTCCTAATGAGTATCATACATAGAAGGATGGAGGGATGATAGATGGAAATTTGGATAACAGCATGTAACTGTTAACTTCGTTTATGAGGAAACTATATGGCAAAAATATATTTTATTGGCGGTTCACCATGCAGCGGCAAAAGTACAATAGCAGAAATATTGTCCGAAAGATATGGACTTCAATACTTTAAAGTTGATGATCATCTGGAAGAATATACAATTCGTGGGGCGGCAGATAATCTCCCCATTTGTAAAAAGCAAATCGAATGGAATGCAGAACAAATATGGATGCGGGATCCGGTTTTGCAGTGCAAAGATGAGATTATTTTTTATGAAGAAATATTTGATTATATATGGGAGGATTTAAATAAAGTAAACCAAAAGGGAGCCGTTGTTACAGAAGGGGCAGCATATTTTCCTCATATAATGAAGAAGCTGCATGTACCGGAAGAACAGTACGCGGCGATAACCCCGACCAAAGACTTTCAGATTTCTCACTATAAAGAACGGGAATGGGTGCCTTACATTTTAGAAGGATGCAGTGATAAAGAAAAGGCATTTCAAAATTGGATGGGCAGAGACAGTCTGTTTGCTGATACGGTATGTAAGGAATGCATGGAATTAAATTATCTTTCGATCATTAATGATGGGGGAAATTCGATAGATGAGATGGTTCAGATAGTTTCAGCGCACTTTGGATGGAAGGTATAGCAGGATAAAAGAAAAGATATTGTTTTTCTTCAAATACTGAAGCTGGAGATGAGTTTTTTATATCAAATTTATCTCTGAATGAAAAAAACAGAAATAAGGGGGATAAAGCTTATGACAATTCTTGAACAGGTTAGTCATGAAACGATGGTATTTATGCGCGGTAAGTATCGCCTGGATGAAATTGGAGACGGCAAAGATGAACTAAAGTTTAAGCAAGGGCAGAAAACTATTCTTACAGTGTACACACACGATGATAAATTCACATTTTTGATTATCTTTGGAAGAAAAGAGCGTGAATGTTTTGAAATGCAGAAGAACGAATTTTCAACATATATACATGATTATTATGATAACTCAAAAACTTACCATGATGGAAAATGGATGTTCATTGATGTAAGTACTTTGGAACAATTAGAAGAAGTCAAAAAGCTTATACTTATTAAAAAGAAGCCTAACCGCAAACCTTTTAAAAAAGAAAATGCGTTATATTCCAAATGTGGCCAACGCTGTGATTTATGTGTTCATTATGCAGATTTAGATGAGGATATGCGGGACATTATGATTCCTCAGCTGATTAAGATGTGGGGACAGACAGATTGGAGCATGCGCTGCGAAGGATGCTATAGTGAGAATTGCTATTGTAAAGATGAGCCATGCAATGCAAAAGGCTGCGCACCGCAGAAAGGATTGGCGGAATGCAGAGAATGCGGTGAATTCCCATGCGTTAAGGCTACATCAGCAGATTATCGTTCGATGATACATACAGAGATTCATTATGCAGATGAAATTACATGGGGCATACTTCCCTATGTGCCTATGCAGTATGAAGAGCAGTAGACAGAGTGGTAAAATCCTCCGGATCCTTTTGGGGTTTGGAGGATTTTTTTTATTAGATTATTTTTACGACTATTCCGAGACGATATGGTATAATTAGAATGCTGTAAAATGCTGATATCCGGAAAGCGGGATGAATTGCGCAGCGAGTGTTATCATACAGAGAAGATAACTTGACCGTGTTCAGATAATATCTGCCAATTTTGGACGTTTTTCCATTACAAACAAGATAGCAATTAACAAGATGAAGTATCATTAATTTTCCGGAGGGTTACCATATGAAGAATTTAATCAGACTTACCGATTACAAGGCAAAAGATGTATATGAGATATTTGATATAGCAGATGAAATTATACAGGGGAAGTATAAAGATATTTTGAACGGGAAAACAGTAGTTTTGTTCTTTCCAAACAGCAGTATCCGTACCAGAGTTACCTTTGAAAAAGGAATTCGGCTTTTGGGCGGGCAAGCCGTTTTATTCCCGTCGGATACCTTGGACAAGAGAGAGAATAGTAAGGATGTTATAGGATATTTGAATAATTGGGCCGATGTAATTGTAGTGCGTCATAAGGATATAGCCATGCTGGAAACGATGTCGCAATATTCAAAGGTTCCGGTTATCAATGCCCTTACAGCTATAAATCATCCCTGTGAAATGCTTGCAGATATGTATGCGCTTTCAAAAATCAGAAAAGATTTTACAAAGGATAAGTATCTCTTTTGCGGCCTGAAAGGAAATATCGGACTGGCATGGAAAGAGGCGGCAGATGTCATGGGATTTGAGTTATCCCAGTGCTGTGCGGACGGATATGAAATGGAAGGAGTTCCGGTTTATCATAATATTGAGGATGCCATAATCGGCAAAGATATTGTCTGCACGGATTCGCTGCCATCGGATGTACTTGAAAAATCTTCCGATTGCCAGGTGACAAAAGCAGTCATGGAAAAAGCAAATAAAGGTGCGGTTCTGAATCCATGCCCGCCCTTTTATCGTGGGGAAGAAGTATCCGGCGATGTAATAGATTCTGAGTACTTTGTGGGATATGAGTTTAAGAAATATTTGCTGGAAATTCAGCAGGCAGTTATTATATATTGTATGATACATTAAATGCCGCCGATTCTTTTGGAATTCAGCACTGGTACAGGGCTTAATAAAAAGTAAAATAAAGGAATGATGATTATGGAGATGCAGAAATTGACAGCAGAATATGGGGATGAGAACGATATTGTTTCATGGATGGAGTTGGTTCATACAGTCAGTAATCATTTTCCGGGACTGGAAACAGAAGAAAGCATGAATGAACATAAATGCACCGTGCTAAAATTTATGAATGAGCAAAGGGCAATTTGCGTAAAAGATAACAATAGAGTAGTGGGAGTATTATTGTTTTCAAAAAAACATAACATGATATGCTGTCTTGCGGTATTGCCGGAATATCGAGAGCGTGGTATTGCAAGTATGCTGCTTAACACTGCACTGAACTGTCTGGACAGAACGAAAATAATAACGGTGTCAACTTATCGCCAGGGAGATGGAAAAGGCATTGCGGCGAGGGCTTTATATAAAAAATTTGGCTTTGTGGAAGGCGAACTGATAGAAGAGTTTGGTTATCCCAATCAAAGATTTGTTTTAAATCCATGATGTAAGCGAGCATTTTGACAGCATTAGAGTATTTAGGTATCGTGGGAACTTCTAATACCCAGTAAATACAGAAGATTCTGAAATCAATAACCTCCTTATAAACATTGTCTGTGATGGAAAATAGGGAAGGAAGGCAAAAAATGGGCAAACAAATAAAAATGGAAGAATATGCAGGCTATCTATATATAGAAGGCGGCGTTTGCGCCGCTCAGGGTTTTACGGCGAACGGATTGAACTGCGGCCTTAACCCGGATAAAGCAAAGAATGATCTGGGGATGGTATACAGTGAAAGGCTGTGTACAGCAGCTGCCGTATATACCACGAATAAGGTAAAAGGAGCTCCCGTTCTGGTGACAAAGCGGCATTTGGAAATGAGCGGGGGAACAGCCAAAGCGGTGATTGTCAATTCAAAGAATGCGAATACCTGCAATGCAGACGGCGTGGAGATAGCGGAGAAAATAAGTGAACTGGCAGCGCAGGCACTGGAAATCAGGCCGGAGGAAGTGATAATTGCCTCTACAGGTGTCATAGGCCAGCCTATGTCGCCAGAGCCGTTTGCTACGCATATGCAGGAGTTGGCAGCAGGCTTGTCAAGAGAAGGACATACAGCCGCCGCCGCTGCCATTATGACCACTGATACAGTCAGAAAGGAAGTGGCTGTGGAATTTCAGATTGCGGGCCGAAAATGCCGGTTGGGCGGTATGGCAAAGGGAAGCGGAATGATTCATCCCAATATGGCCACTACCCTGAATTTTATTACAACGGATGCGGCTGTCAGCACGGAAATGCTGCAGACAGCATTGAGCGACATTGTGGAAATCACCTATAATTGCCTGAGTATAGACGGAGATACCTCTACCAATGATATGGTCAGCATTATGGCAAACGGTGCTGCGGAAAATCCGGAGATCACTATGGATGGAACAGAGTATCAAAGCTTCCGACAGGCCTTGTATATAGTCATGGCAGCCATGACAAAAATGCTGGCAGCGGATGGGGAGGGAGCAACCAGACTTTTGGAATGTTCCTGTGTCGGATGTCCTGACCGGCAGACCGCAGTCAGTATAGCAAAAAGTGTTGTTCAGTCATCTCTGGTGAAATGTCTATTGTTTGGCTGTGATGCGAACTGGGGGCGGATCATGTGTGCAATTGGATATACGGATGCCAATTTTGATATTGATAAAGTGGATGTAGACGTTGCTTCTGCGGCAGGTACCATTGAAGTATGCAGGGGAAATGCGGTAATATTGCCATTCTCTGAAGAAAAAGCAGCAGAGGTTTTGGCGGAGGATGAGATTCATATTAACATTAATCTGCACCAGGGAGAAAAGCAGGCAAAGGCATGGGGCTGTGATCTGACCTATGATTATGTAAAAATAAATGGAGACTATCGTTCCTGAGTTTGTATTTACTCAGGTGGCTATTTTATCAGGGAGGATTATTTATGCACCAGCTTATCAAACCGAAGAAATTAAATCCCGGAGATACCATAGCAACAATATCCCTTTCGGGAGGCCGGGCGGGTGATCCTGATATGATAGAAAGATATCTATTTGGAAAGCGGCAGCTGGAAGAACACTTCGAAGTACATGTCATAGAAGCGCCCCATTCTCTGAAAGGAACGGATTTTTTGTATGAGAATCCAAAGCTAAGAGCCGATGATCTGATTTGGGCACTGATAAATCCCCGGATAAAAGGGATCTTTGTGAATTCAGGCGGAGATGATGGCGGAAGACTGCTGCCTTATATAGATTTCAATATTATCAGGAACAATCCCAAAATTCTGCTGGGTTATTCTGATGTATCTGTATTTCATGCCATGTTTACCCATGCGGGAGTATCCTCCTTTTATGGGGCAAATCTCCTTGCAACGATTGCACAGCCGGGCGGCCTTGATGAGTATACAGAACGATGGATAAAAAAAGCGTTTTTTTCGGAGAATGTAATGGGTGAAATAGCGCCCTGTGATAAATGGGCCGATATCGAATGGGATAAAACCAAGAAATCCGTCTGGGTTCAAAATACCGGCTATGAGCTTCTTCAGGGGAGCGGCAGAGTCAGAGGCCGCTTACTGGGAGGATGCTGCGGTTCACTGCTGCAGATAATGGGAACGGAAATATTTCCGGATAAGAAGCTGTGGAAAGACAGTATTTTATTTCTGGATATCGGGACACCGTATGGTGTGGAAGTGGCTACCCTTCATCAAATCAGGGCCTTTGCCTCCGAAGGAATATTCCGACAGGCCGGAGGATTAATTTGTACGGGGATGCATGAAAGTGATAAGGAGATTCTGTTAAAAGTGATCCGGCAAGAGGAGGATTTACCGGATCTTCCGATTTTATATAATGCAGATATTGGTCACAGAATACCCATGACGGTTATTCCAATGGGAGCGCTGGCTGAAATTGACTGCAATAATAATACATTTTCGATCCTGGAAGCAGGGGTAAGGGCATAATGCCTTATCTCTGTTTCTGAACGTACCCTGTCCAATAAGGGTTATCTTCGTCAAAAAGTTCCGCCGCAATTTCTGCAATTTCCTCAGGCTCTTCTTTTGCCCCGGTTTCAATCCAATACAGCAGTATATTCACAAAACCTCCAATCACAAACCGGGCTTTGTATTCAAAATGCGAGGGCAGATCGTTGTGATACTGCAGATAAACAGCCGGAATAAACTCATTTGAGGTTTGCAGCAGCAGGCCCGATAAGGCGCTGCGGCTTTGCAGTGAGGTAAGAAAAGGCAGATGCTTTTTCCAGAAAACAAACTGTGATTCCGCCATGCTTCGGATGTTCCGTTTTTCCAGCCGGTTGAGAAAGGAGAGATATTCTTCTTTCAGAGCTGAAATATGGAATTCCATCACATCCTCCTTATTTTTGAAGTTACGATAAAAGGTGCGCCTGTCTACCTGGGCTTTCCGGCACAGCTCCGAGACGGTAATCGATTCATATGATTTTTTCCCTAAAAGGCAGATCAGGCTGTCAACAATCCTTTTCCGTGATTTCTGCGCCAAAGAGTGCATGCTTCGTTCCATCTGTTTATCCTCCGCAAACGCTACAGAATGTAAATAATTGTGGCTAGTTTTCCGAAACTGTTGTATCGTTATTTTCCTTATATTATACTCTCCCTGAACATGTGCCACAAGTGTGGCGGAAAGGATGGAAAGAAAACATGGAAAATACGTATACACTAATCACAGGCGCATCCTCAGGGATAGGAAGGGCTTTTGCACTTGAATATGGAAAAAGGGGGCAAAATCTTATTATTACGGCCCGTTCCGGTGATAAACTCCAGGAACTGAAAAGAGAAATAGAGAAAGATAACCAGGTTTCTATCGAATGTATTATAATGGATTTAGCGGCAGAGGGAAGTGCAAAGCTGCTGTATGAAGAAATCAGGAAGAGAAAACTTCATGTTGATGTACTTATAAATAACGCAGGCTTTGCCACAAAAGGACTGTTCCATAAAACAGATTATAAAAGACAGCATGAGGAAATGCATCTGAACATAGTTTCCTTAACGGAATTAAGTTATCTGCTGCTGGAGGATATGTGCCAAAAAAGACATGGAACCGTCATTAACATTGCATCGGCAGCCTCCTTCAACCCGCTTCCGTATTCGGCAGTTTATGCAGCCACGAAGGCTTATGTGCTTTCTTTTACACAGGCCCTGAGCTTTGAATATCAGGATTATGGCGTAAAGCTTTTAGCTGTCTGCCCAGGAGCAACAGATACTCATTTCTTTGATGGCTTTAAGACTGCTGCCAGACGGCTGCGAATGCCGGAGGATGTGGTGAGAACCACAGAAAAAGCCCTTAAAAAAGGGAAAAGTATTTGTACGGACGGTACGTTTTGTAAAGCGCAGATGTTATTGAGCCGGATTGCATCAAGGAAATCTGCACTTGGGATTATGGGAAAAACAGGGAGGAAAACATGGGGATAGGTGTGAATTTGGATGATTTGACGGATGAAATTTCAGGGCAGCTTTCTGAGCAAGGGAAAAAGGATCTGCTGGAAGGATTTAGAAATCCAAAGAATCGTATTCATTTGGCTTTGTGCAGAGAACCATATATTCAATACATGATAAGCGGTACAAAAACAATCGAGTCCAGGATAACGAAGAATAAATGTATTCCGTACGGGAAAGTGGAGAAAGATGATCTGGTTATCTTAAAACAGACAGGGGGCTCGGTTCTTGCTGTTTTTTCTGTGAATAAAGTTTACAGTTATGAAACCCGATTTTTCAGTCTGAACGAAATAAGAAAAACTTATCAGAAACAGCTGTGTATCCATGACGACTGGTGGGAACGAAAGAAGGACGCCGGATATGCCACTTTGCTGGAAATCAGGGAGATAGCCGCGCTGAAGCCAATCAGTCTGTCTTTATACAAAAACAGACAGTCCTGGATTATATTGAGAGAACGGGTAAAGATAATCTGAGGGTCAAAGACTCTTTTCCCTTTTCCTTTATTTTATATTGTAAGGTTGACATGACATGGGAAAAAGAATATAATCAATGTAATGTTTACCTTACAGGAGGATGAAATGAAAAACAGAATCAGACAGCTTCGTGAAGAAAAAGGGCTCACCCAGGAACAGCTTGGAGAGATGGTGGGAACCTCAAGACAGGCAATTAATGCAATTGAAACGGAAAAATCCGAGCCGTCCATCTGGCTTGCCTATGATATTTCCCAGGTATTCGGCTGTACCATAGAAGAGGTTTTCTTTTTTGAAGAAAGTCCCAGAAAGTCAAGGGCTGACAGCAGCAGGAGGGATACGTATGGCAACAAGACAGCTTCGATATAATCAGGATCCTATTTTAAGGAAGCGGTGCAAAGAAGTAAAAGAGGTAGATGACAGAATCAGGCTGCTTTTGGATGATATGCTGGACACCCTGCACCACACGGAAAATGGAGCCGCCCTGGCGGCTAACCAGGTTGGGATCCTGAAACGGCTGGTAGTTATTGATTACTATGACAATCTGTTAAAGCTGGTAAATCCGCAAATAATGGAAAGCAGCGGAACACAGATATGCGTGGAAGGCTGCCTCAGTTTTCCGGATCGCTTTGTGAAAACAATCCGGCCTCAAAAGGTTACGGTAAAGGCATTAAATGAATATGGAGAGGAAATCATAATAACCGGAGAAGATGAAATGGCAAAATGCCTTTGCCATGAAATAGGACACCTGAATGGTGAAATATTTCTGGATAAAGCCATTGAGGATGAGTCATAAAAATTTTTGATAAGAATGCTTCATAGCTGTACCTAAATTATTACACCGCATCAGAAACACAAAATATCTTCCCCGCAGTAAAAATCAAGTCTTTGCATATGTCAACAAAACACCTGTATCATAATTATAAATTCTGGTGCCCCAAATGGGCGGAGAGTAAGATTGCCTTATATCTAACACTGCGTCAGATGGCAGAATATCATTTCATTTCGGAGGATGCAGCCTGAAAGGAAGAATGATAACTAAAGCCTGCTGCCTGCGCGGGAATTAAGGGAAGGAGAGGCTTTTATTATGATTAAGGAAATTTGGTGTATGCCTCACAGCCATCTGGATATCGGCTATACCCATCCGCGGCCCATGCTGATGGAACTGCAGGTGGACTATTTGAATCAGGCGCTGGAACTGACTGAAAAAACAAAGGACTATCCGGAATATGCCCAGTTCCGATGGACCGTTGAAGCCAATTACGTGCTTAAGGAATGGCTGAAAACGGCAGATAACAGCCAGATCCGGCGGATGCAGGATGCGGTGGCCCAGGGGAGAATCTGCCTTACGGCCCTGCCAATGCATACCACTCCCTGCTGTGATGCCAGGGAAATGACCGGAATGCTCAGGGATATAAAGGAATTGGAGGAACAATTCCATACGAAAATCCAAATCGCAATCAATCATGATGTAAATGGACAGCCCTGGTCAATAGGACAGCTTTTGCTGGACAGTGGTATTGATTTCTACCTCACCGGCATAAATATTCATTTCGGCGGCCTGCCGTTCGAACGCCCTTATTTCTTTCAATGGGAAATGGCGGATGGCAGACGACTGCCGTCTTATTTGGGAGAGCATTACTCCATGTTCAGCTTTTTTTCCGAAACATGGGAACACTCAACGGAGAAAATGCATAAGGGACTGGCTGAACATGCCGCATTTCTGGAGAAAAAAGGCTATAACAAAGATGTGATGTTTCTCACCGCCACTAATCCTCCTCTATATGATAATAATTGCCCGGATGCAGAACTGTCGGATTTGATAATGAAATATAATGAAGAGCAGCACGAATGGAAAATCCGTATCATTACGGCTCAGACGCTTCGTGAAAAATATAGGAAAGAGATGGAACAGGCTCCGGTGCACAGAGGAGACTGGACCGATTATTGGAATTTTGGTTGTGCAAGTACTGCAAAAGCGACAAGAGTCAGCCGCAGGGCCAAAAACACCTTACATATGTCGGAAATTCTGGAATGCTTTACAGGGGCAGGCGATGCACACTATGAGCTTGTGAAAAAAGAATGCTTTAGAAATGCAATGATTTATGACGAGCACACATGGGGTGCGAGCCAGTCCATATCCGAACCGAATTCCCCGGAGGTCTGTTCGCAGCTGATTCATAAGGAAAAAACGGCTTACCAGGCCGCGGATCTGGCGGGATATCTTTTGGGAAGCCAGATAGAAGCCCTGTGTTCCAATCCGTACCAAAGCAATGAGGCGGAAGGGATCGTTTTGGTGAATACTTCCCAGGATGAGCAGGAGGTGGAAGCCGCATATCCTGTGCAGTACAGAAAAAAAGAAAGGCAGCTGAGTGCACTGCGCTGTAAAAATTATATTCCATACCTGGAAAATCGGGAAGAAATGGAAAATGGCGGAATCTGGACCGTCCCTCCTTTTACTGCCAAAGTAATTCCGTTTGCTCAGCTGGATGAAAAAAAGAAGGAATGCGAAGGTCTGCGCGGTCAGTTTCAGCGCGAAGGAAATATCCTGAGTACCCCTTTTTACAGGATTGACCTGAGTGAAGAAGGAAGGATTATCCAGCTGGCGGAAAAAGAGAACGGAAAGCCGCTTCTTGATGAGTCATGCGGCTGGTCTCTGTTTGAGCCGGTCAGGGAAACCATTGACGAAACAATGGCGCCGGCTGTGCGCTCTGTTCTATATGGTGACAATATAACGGACAGACATACGGATGTATCGCAGTGGAATCATGACTGGAAACCTGTCCATTGTATACAGAAAGTGAAAAACTGGGAAATCAGGGAACAGGATTACAGCATTGCAGTGATTACCCATGGAGAACTTCCCGGGCTGAAACAGATAACACAGACAATTACCTTTTATGCTTATAGTTCTTATATCCGTGTGGAAACGAGTTTTTATAAAGAACCAGTGGTAATACCGGAGTCTCTTTATTTTGCAGTTCCTTTGAAAATGCAGCCGGACTGGAAATGCAGTTATGATACGGCAGGTGAGGTAGTGGAACTGGATGCAGGGCAGCTCGGAAATGTCTGCCGGGATTACCTGACGGTAGATACGGGCGTGGGCATTTATGATGAGGAACACTGTTTGACCCTTTCATGTCCCGATGCACCGATGATTCAGGTAGGTGATTTCCATTTTGGAAAAGAAAACAGGAGCATTGCACGTACGGAAAATCCCTTGCTGCTGGCATGGCCTCTGAATAATTACTGGAGCACGAATTTTCTGGCAAACCAGAGCGGGAGTATGACCTTTACATATGAGTGTAACTTTCATAAAGAGTTTACAGCACGTATCTTGAGAAAAGATGGGATCCACGGCAAAGGAGCGGTGGTGACAGGAATGGCGGTACATGCAGAGGAAGAAGCGCGCCGGCTGATATCTGTCAGCGGAAGTTCGACCTTACTTAATCTGTATCCCGCTATGGACAAAAAGGGAGTTATACTTATCCTTAAAAATACGTCGGAAGAGACAGACTTATTTCAGGTTACAGGGAATGTATTTGATATTGTTTCGGCATGTTTCGTTAATCCGCAGGAGGATGAGATATCATCGATAGAGGTGAACGGTAAATGTGCAGGTATTATAATGCCGCCGGGAGGCCTGCGTTTGGTGAAGCTTTTTACCAGATGAGCAGAAGAAAGATATTTTATATGCAGTCTGAATTGTCAGAAAGCGGTAAAAAAGCAGGCATGGTTATCATGCCTGTTTTTGCGTGTAGAGAAAAAATTCTTATATTGGTTCCTCTTCATAATGAATGGGAAGTCTGAGGACTTCCGGTTCCAGTTTGTCATGGTAGATGTCATCACCCCCGGCTTCAACATAGACTTTTCCTATTTCCTTAAAGGTTTTCAGGCCTTCCGGAGTGACGTATTTTTGTTTTGTAAAATCCATGTGAAGCCTGTAAAGAGTGGAACGGAAGGAAGAAATGGTCCGTTCGTTATCTCTGTCAATATGTGATTCAAGCAGAACCTTTATTTCTTTTACATCAGTATGAGTTTCCGCTTCATACTGCCGAAGCATGTCAATTTCTGTCTGATGCTGTTTCAGAGTATTTTGAATGATAGAATCTTTATCTTCAAGACCTTTTCTTTTTCTGTAATATTTCGTGAGAAGGCCGCCGAGAGTGGTGAGCAGCTTTGACAGACAGGAAATCAGAGTAGAGAGAAAAAAGATGACGCCTAAAATGGTGGTGAGGTCATACGTTTTTAGGGAATTTAAGATTGTATCCATATAAATGTTAAACCTTTCTACAGCTTGATGTATTTATTTGAAACATAGCCTGTTTTCCCATAGAATTCTATATAGAACCAGTTGGTAAGGGGATCCTGATGGAGGATATTTACGGTGTCGTTAACGGATAAGATGAAATCAGCTTGTCCGGAAACCGGGGTACGTCTGCAGTTTAATTTGCTGCAGTTTGATACGGTTCCCTGGGAAGAGTGAATGTATTTATAACTGCACCAGATTTCGTCGGTGCTACTGATTTTGCACCAGTTATTTCGGAGCAGATAGATATTTACTTTGTCTCCCTTGTGCATCTGATAGAGTATTTTACCGGATGTGGAGGGAGCATTTCTTATATTGAGGGTTGAGGCCGTGATTTCATTCCACAGAAGGGGGACAGGGTGGGAAGGAGGCAGTGGGTCTGTGCAGTATTCTTTATAAAGATAGTTTACATCGATAGGGTTGACTGATCCGGGAATGTTTGCTGAACCATATTGCCATATTTCGTATTTTTCGACAGATGGGGGATTTACAGAATAACGGGCACACCAGATATCGAATTGCTTAAGCTGGCTGTAGTTGAGCATTGTCTTGAACCAGTTGTCGGAGGCATATACACCCGGGATAAAGCCGGCTTCTTTGATGCGGCTGCAAAATGCAATAATATTTTTGGTGCGCTGATCTTTTGTGATATTATCTGCACGGCCTGAATGTGACTGATTGGCATATTCAGAATCTATGTAGACAGGATAGGTGACAGGGTAGTCCCTGATTTGACTGATTGTCCAGTCGGCCTGCTGGATGGCTTCTGTTTCATTTATGGATTGGTCATAAAAATAGAAGCCGAGTCTCATATTGTTGGCCAGGGCCTCTCTGGTATGCTCTGTGAATTTTTTGTCCTGAATCAAACTGCCTGTGGTGGAGGAGCGATAGCCTACACGGACGATTACATCTTTGAATTTGGAGGCGGTAAGGGAGAGGTTGATTGTATTGTGATGGGAAATATCGATTAATTCGCGGAGTGGAGCAGAAGGGGAGGATTGTGTGGGAGAATTTATTTTTTTGGCGTTGGTATAGTCGACGCCGGTTAGTTCACCGTAATAGGTAAAGGAATTTCCCTGGGCAGAGTATTTGGTTCGGACGAGATCGTCTGCGGTGCTTTTGGCTTCGAGAATCCAGGATTCACCGGTGTCATCGACTTCAATGAGGCCGATATGGCCGCTGCGCCAGATGAGCATTCCGTTTACAAGGCGGCTGGGATCGGAGGTTGGATATAGATGAGTCATTTGGGATTTTAGCTGGGAACTTCCGATGTGGGGAATTCCGAAGGCTTTGCATATGAAACCGGAACAGTCGATTCCGATTTTTCCGACTTTGTTGAGAGTCATTGTTTTGATGGAGGGGGTATAGACGGTGGGGTACATGGAGGCAAGGGTGTTGATTTTTGTTGGGGTGATTGGTTCGTATTTAAAACCGTATGCGTAGACGATGTTGTTGGTGATCATATCGGTTGCGATGGAGATGGTAGTTGGGATGGGGTGAGGCATTGGGAGGGCTCCTTTCTTTGGGGCGGGGGGAATGTAGGGGGAGATAATTGAGAAATATAATGGGGATGATATTTTAAGAGTGGATAGATTTTATTTAAATTTTTATGAAAAACGAAATAAGTAGAATTTATTTGTATAAGTTAAATATACTTGGTTTAAATTTATATAATGATATAGCGATTTAAACAATGGGAACCTGTCTCTTGATTATACCGATGGGACATTGTGGTGGAACGTGAAGGTAGGTGCCGATACAGTTCGAAAAAAATGTAGTGGTGGTCCTCAGCTTATTATGCATCGTTATGATGGGCTGTTGACAGCGTCAATTAGCATATTTGAAGTTATAGGCTTATCCAGCATAACCTTTTCTGTCACGCGCCCAGCCTATGGGGCCTTTGGTATATATGGACAAAATGCCCCGGCAGCAGGATACCAAAATGGTACTCTTATAAGTCAAACTCCAGGCACTTTAAATGAAAATACTATAATGGTGGATGTATTCGACTGGGATTATATAAATATCTCAACAGCAGGCCGCAGCGGATATTATGATGATTATGCTATTGTGAATTATTCGTAAAGCCCGCTTTAACTGAAAGTAATGAACCATTTTTTACTTGTGCCTCGCCATATAAAGGTACGATATTCTTCTATGTTATACGTGATACTCCCTATTAATGAGTGTCGTGTAGTGGGTACCGGCGAATCGCCCCAAAGTATATATTTCTCGGCCTGAAATGCATCTGTGTAATTTACTGTCATAGCCTTTACTTTACCTGGTAGTAAAGACAAATTTGTGGACTCATAATGATTAATCATTTTAAATTCTGAAACTGGCCCATCTACATAGCAATACCGATACCCGCCACCAACGGTATCTCCAACACGAGCATATGAATATCCAGATACATCATAAGTTTTTGCAATACCGGTACTTGTTCCGAGCACTGTCCAAGGGCCATCAATTGTATTACCAACGGATACGCCTACTGTGTCTCTGTTGGAGATTACTGATATAGATTTAACCTTTTTTATATCAAATGCATATTCAAATCCCCCACTCGTAACACAGAAAAATGGCAGCCGATCCCTGATTGTATCCTTAACCAATGGGACCCGGACTGTATCAGCACCATGTTGGATATAATAGGTATCCTCACTCTCATTGTAGATTAAGGAGTTACCGCCTAAATCGCTACTTTGTTTATTATATAATTTGTAAAACTAATAAACTTAAACCTTAAATTAATAGGTCAATTATGATTGACCTATTGAATAAAGTAGCGATTTAGGCGGCTTCTCTTTCAAAGAAGAATTCGGGATAAAATATGTACGAGGTGCGGATTCAGTCTGGGTCCCATTGGGTAGTGTATCATCTCACCTTGTCACAAATAAAAATACTATAACAGGTTTAGTTCCCGGGAAGGAATGTTATATATACGTTATTGCATACTGGCAAGCAAGAGGTATAGCGGCCGAAAATAAACCGTGGCAACTGAATGTTTCTGGGGCTGAAAATATATCAGTACTCCATGCAAACTATAGGAACTTATATGGAGAAGCTGGAGGAACTGATGCATGGGCAGTTTTAAATGTTAAGTCCACAGCTGATACAATTACTGTTGTAAGTTTAAATCAGTCTATAAACCAATGGCCTATGGTATGCGTCGTGCAGTAAAGTGGGCTTTACCTTGTCAATGAATAAAACCTTACCCCGTGGGACGAACCTGGAGCATTTACATATACAGAAACGGAACTAGCGGTAGCATTCTCGATTTTATAAAGGAATACTTTTGAATTTCCATTTTCTTCGATTGCGGCACTTCCTAAAAGTGTGAATACCCCAGGAAAAGAAATAATAGAGCAGTTTCCGGCTCCACCTGTAGCCCATACTGAAACCATAAAGTAATAGTCTCCTGCGGGAACCGAAACATTGTTAGAACCACTTATTCCAGCACTTATGTAATTAAGTTTAGAGGGCATATCACCCAATAATTTTTTTGATGCTGCATCGGCACCCAGCTGGGCGTAGTACTTTACATTTGCGCCGCTCCCCTCCGGGATGACTTTCACCCCACCTAAATCGCTATTTAATACAATATTATTTTGAACTTTCATGCACGTAAAACCATTTAATTGACAAAATAGAATATATTTGTAATTATTAGAATGGTAAATATTATAGTTAAAAGGAGAATATGTGTATGAATGATTCAAAAGAAAAGCTTATTAGTCTAGTAACACAAACAATGTCCGAAAATCTAACGGTTGAACAATTGGATATGCTTATTTATACGTTATCTAATGTCTTGCAATGTTATGATATTTCGGAAGCAAAAGATCTTCCTTCTGTGGACATGGATGATACAAATAAACTCATTCAAAATTTTCTATCCTGCAAGAAAATTGAAGGTTGCCTTCCAAATACCCTTATTCAGTATCAATATACTATTAATCGATTTGCCTCTTGTATCAATATGGATTTAAAAAAGGTTAATACAAATGCAATTCGATGTTACCTCGGACTTATCAGCAAAGGAAATCAAAACTCTTATGTTGATAATGTCCGACGTAACCTAAATACCTTTTACAGTTGGATGGAAGATGAAGATTATGTTATCAAAAATCCATGCAGACGAATAAAAAGGGTTAAAATTGAAAAGAAAATGGAAATGCCATATACCGATGAAGATATAGCATTAATGCAGGATGCATGTACTACACCTAAAGAAACAGCACTTATAGACTTATTAGTATCGACGGGTATTCGTAGAGAAGAAGTGACAAAAATCATAATATCAGATATAAATTTTGATCAAATGTCTATAATGATACATGGTAAAGGAGCCAAAGAACGTATAGTATACTTCTCTTCCAGATGTAAGGTTCATATGCAGTTTTATCTACGAACGCGAGGTTATGATTCAGAATATCTTTTTGCATCAGACCGTCAACCACATGGAAAACTAACAGTTAATTCTATCCACGCATATGTTAAGGAAATTGGTTTACGCGCTAAAGTAACAAATGTCCATCTGCACCGGTTCAGAAAATGGTTTGCCACTTCTATGATAAATAAAGGGGTAAAAATACAGGATCTAAAAGATATGATGGGACACGAAAGCATAGATACTACTAATGATTATTACATTTATAGTAACATCGAACGAATTAGATCTGAGTGTAAAATACATGCAGCATAATTAGTATGTAAAATACCCATAACTATTTTTTGACATGGATTTTATTCATGTCTATTTGTTGTGAAATAATAATTAATTATTATTCTATTACGTACTTTATCATATAATTTTCAATATATTTTATTACAAAAACTTTTTCAATTTAAACTTTAAGCTTCTCTTTTACATATTCGTAATCTCATAGTTTATAATCCATATATTAAAAATATTTAAACTATATAATGTAAATTTCTGTAACATATAAATTA
>OLQH01000898.1_pt1 | contig 28394 bp, 20 predicted proteins | sample 1672671 | NCBI WGS metagenome assembly OLQH01 (sample SAMEA3136712, study PRJEB25190) | human gut metagenome
AATTCTGCAGAAAGGAGGTGAAATTCACCCCGGTCTCCCTGCAGAAAATGCGGCTTAAATATTCCGGTGTGACACAGCATCCCTCCGCTGCCTCGGACAGTGTAATATCCCTCTGGTAATTGCTGCGGATAAAGTCAATCACATTGAGTATCATGCCATTCTCTGTAATATCAAGGGTGTCCCTGCTGCTGGCAACCGCGTTCATGATCTTCTCAAACTGATATCTCACCTCTCTTTTTGAAGTGCTCCTGGCTATATTCTCCATGATATAGGAGGTATCATCCACTGCTTCCAGGCTGCCTCTGGTCTCCCCTGCCACCCTGAGGATTCCGGCTGCAAACCTGAGGACATACTCCCGGATGCAGGCAGGCCTTCCCTCGCTGTCGATCACATACCTGGCAAACTGTTCCCCGATCATGCGCACCTTGTCATACCGCCCGCTGCGGATCTCCCGGTAAATGCTCTGCTCCAGATAATCGGGATATTCTAAATCCCTGTACTCAATGGATTCCACAAGTTCCCTGCTGAGTATGGTCTCATCCGGCAGAGAAAATGCGTACTGCATCATATCCTTCAGCTCCGCAAGCTTCTCATTCAGCTCTTTCAGCCCGTAAATGGTCCCATAGCTGCAGTGGCACTCTGTGATCTGGCAGAGGGAATGGTAGATCCTGGTCTTGAAGATCTTAAAAAGGTTTTTATTTCTCTCCGTGTCGGTCAGCATCACCAGAAACCCCTGCTGCCTTGGCAGAGACATAACATAATAGTTTTCCATGCACAGGGAATCCAGCAGCTCCGTTGTGTGCTTCTGGAGTTCACTTCCCGTCTCATTGGCCAGACTGCAGGGATAGATACAAAAGAGGGTGATCTGTGTCCTGTCGTCTGCCTGCAGGGTCTCCCTTAAGATCGGCTCTGTCTGCTGTCTCTCCGCGTCTGTACCGGTAAAATAGGTCCAAAGAAGCTGCTCCGCAGACACCTTTTCCACCCGGTTTTTCTCAATATTCCCCTCCACCTTTCGCAGTACCTCCAGAAAACCCTCTACCTCCAGGGGTTTCAACACATACTCCACCACTTGAAGTTTCAGCGCCCTTCGCGCGTATTCAAACTCAGAATATCCTGTGAGAAGAACAGCCTGTACTTCGATCCCCTCTTTCAGGATTCCTTCTAACATCTCCAGGCCCCCCATGACAGGCATCTTAATGTCTGAGATGACCAGATCCGGCCTGTGCTCCTTTACTGCCTCCAACCCCTCTTTTCCGTTTCCGCAGACTGCTGCCACCTCATACTCTGTATCCCGGGCGAGTATGTTTAAGATCCCTTCTCTTGACTTCGGTTCATCCTCTACTACGATTATTTTCATATTGTCTTCCTCCTACTCATAGGGAATCAGAATGGTTATAACAGTCCCCTCCTGGTTTGATTCCACATGGAAGCTTCCCTGCTCCCCATAATAAAGCTTGATCCTGGTTATCACATTGCGCACACCGATGCTGGATTCCACACGCTCTTTCTTATAGTCAAAATGATTAAAATACTCTGCCTGCCCCTCCTCCATTCCTTTTCCGTTGTCTTTTACCACTATGGATATTTTTTGGTCTCCTGCTTTTGTCAGGCGGATATTGATCTCATCCATGCCTGTATTTCCGGGAAATCCGTGGACTAACGTGTTTTCCAGAAGAGGCTGTATCAGCAGTTTATGTATTCTGCACTTCATCAGATTTTCATCGGCCTCCACCGTGCAGATGAAAGAGTATTCAAATCTCTGCTGCTGCAGGTATACATACCGCTTCAGATATTCCAGTTCATCTCTGATCTCCACGATCTCATTACTCTTGTGAATGCTGTACCTGAGGATCAAAGCCAGACTAGTGAGCATTTTGCTGATGCTGTACTCTTTCCTGTCTATTGCCACCCAGTTGATAGCGTCCAGGGTATTATACAAAAAGTGTGGGTTTATCTGTGCTTCCAGCGATCTGATCTCCGCGTATTTTTCCCGCACAAGGGCTTCCTTTTCCTGCTCATTGGAAGTCCTGATCTGTCTGAGCATACTGTTAAAATGTCTGCCGATCCTGGCAAACTCGTCCATACCCTCCTCCGGTACGCGCACATCCATATCCCCCTCGTTTGCCTTATCCATGGCATTCAGAATGGGTTTCACAGAGCGGTCCATTTCTTTTGAAAAGGAGACGGCGATCAGCACGCAGATCACACCTGCCAGAAGCCCCACCAACACTATGAGAAAGGTCAGATTGTGCAGATCTTTCAACACATAGTTCAGATCCCGCACATTCACCACATAAAAGTTCTGGTTCTGGACCCCTTTGCTGCGGGCGGACAGGCTTGCGCCCTGAGGGTACCGGTTGTTCTCCACAAATTTCTGGGCTGCCTGCTCTATCTCTTCTTTGCTTCTCTCTTTTTTCTCCTCCCCGGCAAATATACTTCTTTCCCCGTAATTTCCCTCCGGATAAGAGATAATATCACCGTACCGGTTCACCACAAATGTGATATTGGATTTTGTGCTGCCCTGCTTGTATACATCACACAGTGCTTTCTCATCCACACACAGCAGAATGCATCCCACAGGCCCTTCCTTGTAATCATTAAAGTCCGTGAGCTGATGGGCCACATAGAAATAGTCCTTCTCCCCATATCTGGTGTCCAGCTTATGATACGTCCTGGAATAGACGGTCTGCTTTTCCGCATAGGCCTGCTTTACCATCTCATTGTTTCTGATATTGTCCAGGTCAAAGCAGAAGCTCTCTGCGCCTGATAAGGTCATGCTGTCATAAAAGCATACATCACCGTAAATGCCCGTGACCGCGATTCCCAGTATATCTTTGTTTATGTATACGATATTCTGCAGGTTTTCCTCAATCTTATGCTTTGCCAGGTAAAATCTGCTGCTATCCCAGATATTGATAGGTTTTAGATTATCCACATAGGTCTGGTCCGTATAAATATCCTGTATCAGACTCTCAAAGGTATCTAAAAAGTTCTGCACGTTTCCGGATGACTGTTCCAGATTGGCTTCGATCAATTCTCCGGTCTGCCTGGTTATGGTAGAGGCGCTCTGTCTGTAAGAGATCAGCAGGACAAATATGATGGGCACAAGGGAAACTCCTAATAAAAGCACAAGCATCCGCCTGCCGATTCCCAGTTTTTTTAATCTTTTCTTCAAAATAGTTCAGTTCTCCTCCTTTCCATTGCAGTATGTTTTGTGTATGTACATTGGGGATTTATATTCTCTCTATAAAAATACATATTTTCCCATGATAAGATACTTCTCCATTTTACAGTATGTTTTCTTCTGTGCCAAGGTAGAGATATTTGACTTTTGGGGTGTATTCTATATATAATAAAAAATAACTTGTAACTGTAAGGTTACTGAACAGTTGTGATAACTTTTAAGATAAGGCGGAGACGCAGATGAACAGTAAGATTAAAATTATTGAGGACCTTTCCCTGAATGCATGGCCCTCACATCAGATGCAGATTTATGATGGATGGATCCTCAGGTTTTCTTATTTTTATACCCACAGGACAAACTGCGTGGAACAGATTGGGCCGTCTTCTATCCCGCTCCGGGATAAGATCGCGTACTGTGAGGAGGTCTATGCCAAATGGGGGACTCCCACTATTTTTAAAATCAATCCGCTGATGGACAGTTCTTTTGACCAGAAGCTCATGGAACGCGGATATCATACCGCCCATACAACAGAGGTTATGACTCTGGATCTGGAAAAGTATAAGATACAGAAGCCGCCCAGACCGGTGTTTCTCAGCAGGGAAATATCTCCGGACTGGCTGAACGGGCTTTTTTCCCTGAAAGGGACTGTGAATGAGATCCATAGGAAGATAGTGCCGTCTATGTACAGGGCTATTCCTAAGGATACTATATTTGCGTCTATTTATGATGGGGGGCGTATTATAGGGACAGGACTGGGGATATTGGACAGGGATTATGTGGGGATTTACGCCATACATGTGGCTGAAGAGTATCGGAGGCAGCATTTGGGGGAATCTATCTGCAGGTCTATTTTGAATTCGGCTATTGATGAAGGGGCTACGGAGGGGTATCTTCAGGTGGTTGAAGGGAATGTGGGGGCACGGAGGCTTTATGAGGGGTTGGGGTTTGAGGGGTTTTATACTTATTGGTTTCGGCAGGAATTTTGATTGAAAAGATAGACAAGTGGACGGAGACGGACGGAGACGAGCAGGGGGAAGCGGGGCGGACAGGGGGATAGGGCAGGCGATGTTCCAGTGGAGCGTGCAGAAGATCCACCTGCCTCAGTCACTTAATGAAGAAGCCACTGCTGATGAATTTAGTGAATGGGAGCAGGTTAGCTCCATGGCAGCGGAACTCTTCGCTCCCACGCAGCTCTCTCCCCCGGTCCTCTCCCATACCTCTCCGTCCCCATTCTATCCCCCATTTTCTAAACACGGACATTGCGAACCCTCCCCTTTCTGTGATATAATCGAAGGCAAAAGAATTTGCTAACCGACACAGGAGGGAAAAATAATGGCAGAAGAAATGAAAAACCAGGAAACTATGGACGATTTCGCAAAAGAGATCGATGCTTCTTTTGAAAGCTTCAGAGACGCGGATATGGACATCTGGGAAAAACTGGAGAAGATGAAAGAGGACAAGACCGAATTTGAAGTGACCATCGAAGGTATCGTAAAGGGCGGAGCTATCGCTTACGTGGAAGGCATCCGCGCTTTCATACCGGTATCTAAACTGTCCCTGCAGTACGTGGAAGATCCTGAAGAGTTCCTGAAAAAGACTCTGACGGTCCGTGTCTTCGATGTAAACGAGGAGGAAAACAATCTGGTCCTCTCAGCAAGAGAAGTCCTGAGAGAAAAAAGAGACGCTGAAAGGCGTGAAAAAATCGCTGACATCAAAGTGGGCACAGTTCTGGAAGGTACTGTTGAGACTCTGCAAAACTACGGCGCTTTCGTTGACCTGGGTGACGGCATCTCCGGCCTAGTCCATGTATCTCAGATCAGCCAGAAGAGGATCAAATCCCCGAAAGCTGTATTATCTGTAGGCGATAAGGTAAACGTCAAAGTCATCAAGAACGAAGATGGAAAGATCAGCCTCAGCATGAAAGCACTCCAGGAAGTACCTGAAGAAAAAGACGAGTTTGAGGATATCGAAATCCCCAAAAGCGAAGAGCTGACAACATCCCTTGGCTCCCTGTTTAAAAATATCAAATTAGATTAAGACAGGAGTACATAACATTGAAAAAATTACTGAACCGGATTTTCGTGGACGGTTTGAGCGGCATGGCTTCCGGACTTTTTGCCACACTGATCATCGGCACGATCATCCAGCAGATTGGAAATCTCATTGGCGGAAACGTGGGGACTCTGCTGTATCAGTTCGGCAAGATGGCAGCTGCCATGACAAGCGCCGGAATCGGTGTTGGAGTGGCCTGCCGTTTTAAGGAATCCCCGTTGGTTGTGCTCTCTGCCGCCACTGCAGGTATGGTAGGCGGTTTCGCAGGCAAGATCACTGCCGGCGCCGTATTTGTCCAGGACGGCTCTGTGGTCCTGGCAGGCCCCGGTGAACCTCTCGGTGCCTTTGTTGCCGCTTATGTGGCTATAGAACTGGCACGCCTGGTCGCAGGAAAAACACGCCTGGATATCATCCTGGCACCACTTGTAGGCATTCTTTCCGGCTCTGCCGTGGGCATACTGGTGGGTCCGCCCATCAGCCGCATGATGACACAATTAGGCTCCCTGATCAACTGGGGAACCGAACAGCAGCCTTTTCTTATGGGAATCATAGTATCCGTACTTATGGGAATGATCCTGACACTGCCCATAAGTTCCGCTGCTCTGGGTGTGATCCTGAATCTGTCCGGCCTTGCTGCCGGTGCCGCAACTGTGGGATGCTGCTGCAACATGGTAGGATTTGCCGTGGCAAGCTTTAAGGAAAACGGAGTTTCTGGTCTTCTTGCTCAGGGTATCGGTACTTCCATGCTTCAGGTGCCCAACATAGTAAGAAAACCCATCATCTGGCTGCCGGTTATTCTGTCCAGCGCGATTTTAGGACCGATCGGCACCATGGTGTTTAAGATGACCAACAATGCCACCGGCTCCGGAATGGGAACCGCCGGACTGGTAGGGCAGATCATGACCTGGCAGACCATGGTCCCCGCAGAAGGCGCTGTGATCGTAATGCTGAAGATCATACTGCTCCATTTTCTGCTGCCGGGACTTTTAGCCCTGTTCTTCTGCAACTGTATGCGGAAACTGAACTGGATCAAAAATGGTGATATGAAGCTGGAAGTTTAAAACTTTCATACAATGGCAAATATATACAATCCTATAAAATTTTCATTAACAATCGTCAAAAATGTGACAATATATCGCTTTTGTGATATACTTGATAAAAGTGGGAAATGTTCCTGCCGGCAGTAAAACACACCTGATAGGGTATTGGAAAACTGTCATGAATCACGAAAGAGGATGTAAAAAGATGAGCAGCGCCCTTCATATTACCAACTACGAGGACGTAAATAGCTGGGAAACCCTGATGTTCCTGTACAATGCCGCACTGAAGGAAGTGGGGACCAAAATTGATATTCTGAATGAAGAATTTCAGCACATCCACCGTTATAATCCCATCGAACATGTGAAGTCCAGGATTAAAACACCTGAGAGTATTGTAAAGAAGCTGAGAAAGAACGGATATGATTCCAATATCGAAAATATGGTCAAATATGTCAACGATATTGCGGGTATCCGAATCATCTGTTCTTTCACTTCAGATATCTACCGCATAGCCGATATGATTGCGAAACAGACTGATTTGAAGATACTTTCCCTGAAGGATTATATTAAGACCCCCAAGGAAAGCGGTTATCAGAGTTATCATATGATCGTAACCGTACCCATCTTCCTGTCAGATGGTGTGGTGGAAACAAAAGTAGAAATACAGATACGCACCATTGCCCAGGACTTCTGGGCAAGCCTGGAGCACAAGATTTATTATAAATTTGAAGGAAACGCTCCGGCATATATAAGCAGTGAATTACAGGAATGTGCTAAAATAGCATCTCAGCTTGACCGCCGCATGTTGTCTTTGAACGAGGCAATCCAGAAATGCAGCGCCGGTTATGAAAAAGATTAGACGTCCGAGACGGTTTACATAAAATTCCGGCCATTGAGAATTACGAGAATAGACCCCGAACTACAGATATTCTGTGCGTTCGGGGTCTTATTTTTACTGTGGAGTCAGTCCCTTCCGCCACAAACGGCTCTGTATGGATTTATCCATAACTTGGAGGGTACGGAAACCACTGCTGTTATTTTATTATCAGCTGAACAGATTTTTAAAGAACTGGATGATCTTGTCAAAGAATCCCTGTACCTTTTCCTGGTTGATATCCAGCTTCAGCCCCAGGTCCTCAATCTTATTATACAAATCCTTTGCCTGCTCTTTCAAACTGTCAACATCCAGGTCCAAGCCTTTGATCTTCTCCATCAGATCCACGATCGCCTGCCTGTCCTCCGCCGAGAGTTTGATTTCCATCTCATCCGCTGCCTGGTCCACCACGTCACCGATTTCCTCCTCTGACATGTTCTGGGCTTCTACTACTTTCTCCTTGACCGCGCCTACAAGCTGCTCTGCCTTCTCACTGTTGCCCACGTTCTCGGCCAGCTTTCCTGTGATGACCAGCTCGTTGGTGGCAGTATCCACATTCTCCTGCTCTACCTTCTCTCCGGTCATGTTTTCGTAGGATTTGATGGCGCCTACAAGCGCCGCTGTTCCTGATATTTTAAACGGTCCCGCAACTACAATGTCCGCATCCTTGATACCTGCTGTGACCAGAGCATTCTGATACATACCTGTGGTACAATAGGAAATGTTATGGGTGGTAACCTTGATCCCGTTCCCGTCCGTCTTGCCTTCTACCAGTACGGAGGAAAGCGCTCTGGAACCGATGACGCTCTTGTCCAGGTATGCGTCCAGATAGTCGTGCTCATCCTGGTTGGTGATGGTGGCTACCGTATAATTTTTCAGGTCCTCTTCTGTCACACCCAAAAGCTCCAGCACAGTGGCACGCTCCTGAGCATTCAGATCCGCGCCCAATGATACATATGGTTTTTCCAGCTTTGCGTCCTCACGGTCTGCCAGTACACTGACAGGTGATGCCAGCAGCATGATTCCCGCAATGAGAAATGCAAGTCCTCTTTTCATCATGATCATAACTCCTTTCTTATATCCCCTTATAGCTCGCAGGATGCCCCTGCCTGCTATTAGAATAGCACAAATCGTCAAATCCTGCATCTAAAGTTTCTCTTAACAATTTGGGAAGTACAATTTGTATAGCGGGTAAACAAACAACTTGCCCCCAACACCGAAAAAGTGGTATGATTACTTTACAGAAAAGATACTATACCGTATCACGGAGGTTTTTATGGCAATCGCTAACCAAGAAATGATAAGAGACAACAACCGGCGTCAGGTCCTGGAATATATCGTAAACAATCCGCCCGTCTCCCGCGCCGCACTGGCAAAGGAGCTGCATCTGACAAAGGCAACCATATCCAATATTGTACAGGATCTTATGGAACAGAATCTTGTGGCGGAAATAGGAAGTGCCCAGACCGCACTGGGCAGAAAGCCGATTTTGCTGGAATTCCAGAAAAAATGCGGGTATGCTTTTTCTATTGATGTGCATCCCAGGCAGATCATCACGCTGATCTCTGATCTGAAGGGTGAGGACTGTCACTTAAAGGAGTACCCCTTTCAGGAGGAGGACTGCCTTCTGGAGCTTCTGCGCAGTATTATAAAGGAGACGCTTCCCCGGTGTCAGAATGCGCCCTACGGAATCGTGGGCATTTCCATCGGCATATATGGTGTTGTGAGGGAGAACGAAATCATATTTACCCCTTACTACCCCCTTCCCCAGCCCCATCTGGGGAAAATCCTGGCTGAGGAATTCGGCATCCCCGTCACTGTGGAAAATGAATCCAACCTGTCTGTACTGGGAGAATCCGCTTTTCACTATAATTACAGGAATATGATCCATCTGAATATACACGACGGTGTGGGAATGGGTATCCTCATTGATGAACAGCTCTATAAGGGCCGTGACGGCTACGCCGGAGAGTTTGGCCACACCATCCTGTTTCCCGACGGAAAGCCATGTCCCTGCGGCAATAACGGCTGTTTTGAGCTGTATGCCTCAGAGCGTGCCATTCTGAAAGAGTACGCTGCACGCACCCAACAGGACACAGTAACCATCGACAGCTTTCTTCGGGCCTATCAGGAACAAAAACCGGAGGCATTGGAAATGATGGATCTGTTTGTAAAATATATGTCCATTGGCATTAACAATATTATCAATACCTTTAACATTGACCTGATCGTATTAAACAGCTCTTTCTCAAACTATATCCCTGATATAAACCAGAGGATCGTAGCCTATCTGGCCCGCCATCAAAATAGGGACTGCCGCATTATCCCCTCCCGGCTTCAGGATACGTCCGGGCTTATGGGAGGAATACGCCTCAGCGCTGAGGGCTTTCTCGACATCAAACATTTGAAAATACGGGTGCCGTTTAGTGACAATTTACGATAATTTTTTACATTCATAAAAGATTCGGTTTTCGTTCATGAATTCTTCACAACTTAAACATGATTTGCACATATTTGGGGAATATACTTATATCATAAAAATAATTCAAAACAAACATTATTTTTATATTTTCTTTTTCATATGTCGGTCGCAAGACCGGCTCTCCTTCCTTTAATATTTATAGAAAAAGCCATCGCCCGGTTTGGATATGTCCGGGCGATGGCTTTTGTTGTGGAAGAATATCAGGCATTCTCACGTCTGCGTTTCAGTTCCTCTACATTTGCCTCCACATTCTTTTTGCCAAGAGGGTAAATGAACCATAGGAACAGGGCTACAATGAAGAAGCATACTGCTGGAATCAGAGTGGAAGTTGTGTACAGTCCATTGATCACGGCTTCTGTCTGAACTTTTGCAAGCTGGTCATATCCGATAATGGACAGCGCCCAGCCGCCTGCGCCTCCGGCCAGTGCCTGACCAAGCTTTCTCGCAAAGGAATATACCGCATACACGGTGCCGTCCTCTCTCTGTCCTGTCTTGACCTCCTGGTCGTCTATAACATCTGTGATATTGGCCCAGATCACTGTGTTGAAGAATCCAAGCCCCAGCATACCGATATTGGCAAGCACAATGTACACCGCTACATTCTTCACTTTCAGGAAGAACAGAAGAAGGAAGACAGTACCGGCCAGAAGCGCTCCTACTGTGGATGCCTCTTTTTTACCAAATCTGCGGCTGATCGGTACACTGAGCGGGGCCACCACCACCAGCATGAGAACTGTATTTAAGATGGTCATAATGGAAATGGCGCCTGCGGAGCCGAAATATTCTGTGTACAGATAATTGTTCATAGCCTGTATCAGGAGCTGACTCAGCAAAAGAAAGATTGCTGCGCCGATGATCCCAAGCAGGGCACGGCTTCTGAAAATAGCGGCAAAGGTCTGTCCCAGTGTGACTTTTTTTGCATCCGGATCCGGTTCTACTTTGACACGCTCTGTAGTGAGTTTGTAACAGATAACATAGCAGAGCACTGCACACAGAGCAAACACACCGGCAATAATGGTAAATGTGGAACCGCCTCTGACTATCTGGTTCCCGTCTGCATCCTTTGTATAGATCAGCAGCGGTGTGACTGTACCGATGATCAGTCCGGCCAGTGTTGCGCCTACTGTTCGGAATGTTGAGAGTGCAGTCCTCTCATCCGGCTTGTCTGTGATAGCTGACGCCATGGAACCGTAAGGAATATTGATGGATGTGTAAAAAACACTTCCCCACAGCAGATAGGTCACATACATATAGACCACCTTCAGCGCCATGGGCGCTCCTGCCATGGCACTCTGATACATAAGGAAGCTGGCTATGGCAACAGGCCCGCACATTCTTCTGACCCAGCAGCGGAATCTTCCGTCTCTTGCTGGTTTGACGGAGTCAACGATGCGTCCCATGGTGATATCAGTAAATGCATCCACCACCCTGGCTAATAGGAACAGGGTTCCCACCATGGCTCCGCTGATCCCAAGCACTTTTGTATAAAACACCATAAGGAAGGAGCTGGCAAATATAAAGGTAAAATCATTCCCGAAATCCCCGAACATATAGCCAATCTTATCCCGCATTCCAAAGGGTCTTACTTTGTTATTCTCATTCATGATTATCTCCCTGAAATTTATCTTTATCCGTAACTGTTCAGTCCCCTTTCAGTTACGAGTAAAAATCCATGCAAAAATAGTTTCCTTTATCCTCAGTTGCTTTTATGATCTAATGGAAGCTTTTCCCAGCGGTCTTTGAAATAAAATGCTGCGTCTTTGGGCTGTCTCTGTCTGGTGAAGATTCCTTTTTTATTTCCATTTACACGCATGATTCCTTCTGTGGTCTGGAAATCAGCAAAGTTCCATACCTGTTCGCCTCTGATGAAATCATAGGAATCAAATACACGGTGACACATTTCCAGATACTCCTTCTGATATTCCTGACTCCACATAACAGAGGGCAGTTTATGCTCCGCAGCATATGTGTCGGCGCCGTATTCGGTGAAGATAAAGGGTCTGTCCAGGTTTTTCTCCGCCCATCTGTCCATCTCTACTCTGAAGGTCGCCTCTGCGTCGCACATTTCATATCCGCCCATCAGATACCAGCCATAGTACCGGTTCATGCAGATGATGTCTGCCAGGTGATAGCATTTGCAGGTATCCGGCAGGGAATTCATGATAAGTGCAAAGGTTCTGGGGCGTTTCTGTACATCCAGTTCATGGGCGCGGGCAAATACTTTTTCAAAATAGGGAACCGCTGCCTCATCTGTAGTCTCAGGTTCATTCAGCAGGGACCAGGCAATGACACAGGCATGATTCTTGTCCCGGGTGATCATCTCCTCCACTGCCTGCAGATGGTTTTCCAGAAGTTCTGGGATCGTATCTTTTGCAAAGAACGCTGTCTTTTTGCCGGTGGATGCCTCCATAAAGTTCATCAGACTTTCAAAAAGCCCCACAGCGGGAACTTCATCAATGACCAGAAAGCCTTCGCGGTCTGCCATCTGGTAAATCTCATCGCTGTATGGATAATGGGAAGTACGGAAGGAGTTGGCCCCGATCCACTTCATACACTCAAAATCCCTCTTCATAATACCAATGCTAAATCCACGTCCTACAATGTCACTGTCCTCGTGTTTTCCAAATCCCTTCAGGTAAACAGGAGAGCCGTTCACCAGAATGTCCTTTCCTTTTACCTCCACTGTACGGATACCGATTTCCTCGCTGTATTCATCCAGCACTTCCTCTTCATCTTTGATGCGCACGGTAAAGGTATAGAGATATGCGTTCCGCACCTGCCACAGATGGGCATTTTTAATATGAAGAGTTCCCTCTTTGCCCTTGGCTGACGCTGCCTCTCTACCGTCCTGGTCGTATACTGTGATCTCTACAGGATGTTTCCCTGTTGTCACAACACTGTAGGACACGTCTGCGTCCGAACCATTAATACTGTGATCCACAGTCAGATCAAACACATATTCCTTAGGAAATGCAACTAATTTTACGGGACGCTGCAGTCCGGAGTAGTTAAAGAAATCAAAATACGGATTATTCATCTTCTTTCCGTTACTCAGGACTTTCGTCTTGCCGCACGGAATATTTGTTTCACTGAGTTCATTGTTGATCTTGACAACTACCCGGTTCACTGCGTTGTATCTAGCCACACTTGTAATGTCTGCCATGAAGGGAAGGAATCCACCCACATGGGATGCCACATGGACGCCGTTTAAATACACCTCTGCTCTGTGGGTTGCACAGCCGAAACGGATCGCCACATTTTTACCGGCATATTCTTCCGGGACAAATACTTCTGTCTCATACCAAAAATCTCCAGCATACTCTCTTGTATCCTTGTCTGTGTAAAAATCCTGGAAGCTGGCCGGCACCGGGATCAGATCCGCCTCCGGGATTCCGTCTGTCCATCCGTTCTCTGTTCCCTTTCCTTCCGGGTCCAGACGGAATTTCCACATTCCATCCATGCTCACGGTTCTTCTGGATACGGACTGCCTTGGGTATAACATTGAATACTGTAACATTTATTTTTCCTCCTCGTACCTTGTATGGCTAGATTCTAACAGTTTTTTGCCGGCGGCATTCTCACTTTTTTTAGCTTTATTCGCATTTTTTTACTTAGGACTTGAACATTTCATAAAATTGTATGATAATAATTAAAAATAGTATGGGGAGGCAGATGTATGGCGTCATATGACTCTGTTTTAAAATTTACTCAAAAGGTACTTAAAAATTTTAATTTTCACAGCAGCATTCTAACTGAAGATGAGCTTGAAAGTTTAGATCTGGATTTGGGCCTGAGGAAAAAAATTGCGGTTGGCAGTACCTCCAGGGATAATGCACTGCATTTTATCAGGAACAGCAGAGAGCATGTGATGTATTTTTCAAAAGACTGCTTTAACTGTCATCACACGGTAATGCGGCTGCCGGGGACAGATTCTCCCGTCTATTTTATAGCCGGGCCTTATCTGCAGCACAGGGCAGACAAAAAATTCATACTGCAGATGCAGCAGAAGCTGTCAATTCCGGCCAAATATTCCGGATTTTTAAAACAATATTATGAACTGATCCCATTTATCAACCATGCAGATGATGCGCGGACCATACTTCTTCTGATGGCTGCGGAAATATTCGGGGGAGCGGAGAAGTTTTCCGTTGAATACTGCGATATGTTTATGGATGAGATCACCAACGTCTATTATGGGCAGGCACAGGTAAATCTGGAGAACAGGGAGCTGATCGAGGAGAGGTACCGGGCAGAGCAGGAAATGATGCAGGCAGTGGCTACCGGAAACTATAAAAAAGTGGAGCTGCTGGCTGCAGGAGAAATGTCTGTCTCACTGGAGCAAAGGCTTTCCAACCGGATTCGGGATTCCAAGAATTATCTGATCATCTTTAATACACTGCTTCGCAAGGCAGCGGAGTTCGGAGGCGTTCATCCCCTGTATCTGGACGAATTGTCTTCTAAATTCGCACGGGAGATTGAGGCCATTACCAGTGAGGATGAGGACGGCAGGTTAAAGCGGGAGATGATGCGGAAGTATTGTCTGTTAGTAAAGTCTCATTCCCTGAAAGGGTATTCGCCTATTATTCAGAATGTGATCAACCATATCTGTCTTTATTTGACGGATGATCTGAGTTTAAAGGCGCTGGCTGAGGAATTTTCTATCAGCCCAAGTTACCTGTCATCGCTGTTTAAGAAAGAGACCGGAAGTACGCTGACAGACTTTGTGAATAAGAAGAGGATTGAGAATGCTGTGTTTTTGCTGAATTCTACGGATCTGCAGATCCAGAGTATCGCGGCGGCGTCCGGGGTGGCTGATTTGAATTATTTTACTAGGTTGTTTAAGAGGAATATGGGGAGGACGCCTAGTGAGTATCGGGAGATGATTCATCAGAAGTAGTGGCAAAGGGGACGGGAGAGGAGGGGACAAGGTTCAGATTCTCTTCGACGTTTCGCGTCCCTCAGCTAACCTGCTCCCAGTTGCTAAATTCGTCGGCATTGGCCTCCTCATTAATCAACTGGGGCAGGTGGATCTTCGCGCCGCTCCACTTAACCTTCGTTCATCTGAACCTTGTCCCCTCCTCTCCCTGTTTCCTGGCTGCGGATGGAAAAAACATGGCAACTTGCAGGTGATTGGCAAATTGATGTATTTCTGTTAAGGCTGAAGGAAAACAGCAAACTTGGAATTTATTATTAGGATGAATGTGGATTGAGGCAGATTTTTGTCTTAGCTGGGAAAGGATTGGAGGATTGGAAGATTGGGATATCAAAGGTTTCAGGGGGTAGAAAGAACCACGGCCAGGTGTTGGAGTCGGGCGTGGTTCTGGGGGATTTGAATTTTAAGGGATGGGTTACGGGGCCATCTTTTTTGATTAGTTGGGTGTGGTTTGGTGAAGCGGTAAGAAGTTTATAAGAGGTCCAGGATTCCTCGGATGTCTTTGATCACGTAGTCTGCGCCTGCATTTTTGTAGGTCTGGGCGGCCTGGTCAAGGATGGAGGCTTTGGCAGATGGGGTCAGGGAGTTGTATTCGGATTCTGTGAGACCCAGGACGGAGCTGCCTTCCAGGATACCTACGGAAATCATGCCTGCGTTTTTGCCTTCTTTGATGTCGGCTACGGTGTCTCCTGCTTTTATGATGCGGCGGACATCCATAAGATGCATGGATTCCATGTTGCGGAAGATCATGTAGGGATAGGGACGGCCAATGCCGCCTACATCATCAGGACTGAACCAGAAGTCAGGGGCATATCCCTGCTCTGCGGCTTTGGGTGCTACGATTTTCATCATCTGCTCCGTGTAGCCTGTGGTGGAGCCTATCTGAAGGCCCAGGCTGCGAAGTTTTTCTATGGTCTCAGGGACATAGGGTTTGGGTGACGCAAAGTCAGGGAGAATTTCGAGGATTGCTGTCTCGCTGTGCTCATAAACCTCCTTTACATCGTCCTCGGTCCAGGGGGTGCCGTGGATCTGAGTCCACAGGTCTCTGATGCGGTCCATGGAGAGCATGGTGCGGATGTGGTCTATTTTCAGCATACCCATGGGTTCACGTACTTCTTTGATCGTAGGAGTGATCCCGAATTTTTCAAATGCTTTTATGAATGCCTGTACGGGTGCAAAGCTTCCGTAATCTACTGTGGTTCCTGCCCAGTCAAATATGATGGCGTCAAATCTGTTCATCTCTTGTTTGCCTCCAGAAATTCTTTGATGATGTTATAAAGGTTCTCCATGTCCTCATGGTAAATCTCCCCTATGTTTCCAATGCGGAAGGTGTCTGCATCTGTTACCTTTCCCGGGTAAATAGCGTAACCTCTCTCTTTGATGTACTCATACATTTCCTGGAAGGAGAAGTGGCTTCCCTCCGGATAGTAGAAGGTAGTAATGATGGGTCCCTGGTATTTGCCTTCTATATAGGGGCGGATTCCCAGTTCATACATTTTTGCAATAAGGTATTGGTTGTTCTCAGAGTAGCGTTTTGCTCGGGCAGGGATTCCCCCTTCTTCTTCCAGTTCTTCCAGTGCCTTTGCAAAGGCCAGAACTACGTGGGTGGGTGATGTAAAACGCCATTTGCCGTCTTTGTTCATGGTCAGCCACTGGTCATATAAGTCCAGGGACAGGCTTCTGGCTTTTCCGCTGCTGTCTATGAGTTTGTCTGTTCTGCAGATAATAAAGGAAAATCCGGGAACACCTTGGATGCATTTGTTTGCGCTGCTGACCAGGAAATCAATTCCCCACTCTCCAACCGGGATATCCACACCTCCAAAGCTGGACATGGCATCTACAATGAAGGTTCTGCCCATGTCTTTTACCACTTTTCCCACAGACTCTATATCGTTAAGGATGCCGGAAGTTGTCTCGCTGTGTACCATGGATACATGGGTGATCTCCGGGTCTTCCTTCATGATTTTTTTAATGATCTTCGCTGATGGCACCTTGTCATATTCTTCCCGGTACAGCACATAGGGGATACCTGCGTGAGCGGCAATATCAGCCATTCTCTCACCGTAAGCGCCGTTTGCAGCTATGAGAAGTTTGTCGCTCTTCCCGATCACACTGGTGATGACAGACTCCACACCGAAGGTGCCGCTGCCCTGCATGAGGACGACTGTGTATTCCGGCTGGGCTGCGTGGGCCAGTTTCAGAAGCTGGCTGCGGATTTTAAGGGTAATTTTTTTGTAGTCGTCATCCCATGTACAATGGTCAAAGAGCATCTCCTTTTTTACGGTGTCTGTTGTGGTTAAAGGGCCTGGGGTTAATAATTTATAGTTTAACATGATTCATTCTCCTGTGTTTTAATATATATATACTGTATCGGTTCTTTCCACTGCTGCATACCTTCCCAATCTGTCTATTTACATTCCTCTGAAAGCTCCTGGTGGCGTTCCAAAAGGGAAACCGTAAGCTTCTCAGGAAATACTTTCGGATAAGCGGACATATTGTCAGGGTCTGCCTCCTCACCCTCGTAGATTGGGTTTGGATAGGTCTTGATCAGCTCGCTCCTGCCTTTTTCCACGATACACTGAGCCATCTCCATAGCCAGAGGATTTGCATTCTTTTTGTCTATCACCGCAACAGATTCTGTGAGGGAGAAATTGCCCTCCTTGGGGTCCACATAATCTACGGGAAGTCCGTCTTTTTTATCAGCTACTGCCTGATGGCGAAGGCCAAATCCAACTGCCACCTCACCTGCACGGATTTTTTTAAGGGGCGCGGAGCCTGAACTCTCAATGTGGGCACCGGCGTTTTCATAGATGCCTTTTAACACATCTTTGGCACCGTCCTCCCCATATTCACTGACAAGGGCCTGCATGAGCAGCCACGCTGTAGAAGAACTTTTGATGTCTGTCACGGACAGCAGGTCTTTGTATTCCGGTTTTGTCAGGTCTTTGAGACTTTCCGGCCTGTCCAGATCATTTTCACTGAGCATCTCTGTGTTCAGGAGAATGGCTCCCTCCTGGGAGGTAATGGGCGCGTAGAAAGCCGGAAATTCTGTGAGCGGCTTATAGTCAAAGGTCAGGTCAAGGAACATATTGTTCTGTTCCTGTGCGCTGTCCAGATAGAAGGAACTCATGGTTACCATGTCCGCCTCAATATCTTTTCCCTCCGCCAGCAGTTTGCCTCCCAGTTCGGAAGTGCCGAAGGTCTGGAACAGGTATTTTCCTTCATAGCCGTTGGCATCCAGGGTCTCTTTCATAGCTTCCACAGCCTCGTCATCTGCGTTTGAATAGATAACTACCTGTTTGCCGCTGCCTGAACCGCATCCTGCAAGAACGGATGCCGCCAGGGCTGCTGTCATCATAAAGGCTGTCACTTTTTTCATTTTCATACTTTTTGTACTCCTCTTCTCTTTCTTAATATAAATATTTCCCGTATTTTTCCGGGATGGAATTCCCGTTGGGAAAGATATCCCACAAGTCCTTTTACCGCCAGATTTGTTGCCAGTATCAGAAGGGACAGGACGAATATCTCATTAAATCTTGTATAATACTGTAATTCTTTGATCTTGGTGGTGATAACCATGGTTCTGGCTCCGGCAATGAAGATAACGGCGCTGACTGTCACCATGGCATTGACAAAATAATAGCTGAATACTTCCAGGATGGTGGAACGCATGTTGGGGGTCACTATCCTGAAAATGGTCTTTGCCCAGGAATCGCCCATAAGAAGGGCTGTTGTCTCCCAGGAGCTGTTGAGCTTCTCCAGGGAATTTTTCATCATCAGGTACGGCGTGGAGAAAAAATGCACTACGTTGCACAGGATGATAAGTGCAAGGGTATTCTGCAGCGGCGTACCGGTGAAAATGAGAAGAAAAGCGATACCGATGACCATACCGGGAATGGTATTTGTCACCAGGGCAATGCTCTCGATGATACTTTTCCACTTTCTTCCCAGCTGGCTTCTGGCTGTGGCAAGGGCTGCGCCGTAGGTGGTAATAAGTCCCGCAAGGGCTGTCAGCACTGCCATGAGCAGGGAATTTTTATATACCCCCAATAGGCTGCTGTCCCGGAATACTTCCGTCACGTGGGACAGAGTGAAATTGGTCCTGTATGGCCATTCCTCCACAAAAGGAACCACGAAGATCACCGCAAACACAGAGAGAATGGAAAGCAGGATCACAGCGCTGGCCAGGCCGCACAAAAAATCCCTTCTCTTGTTCTTTGTTATCTCTATGGTGGATATTTTATTGTACCGGACATTATAGCGCTCCAGGTAATGAAGCAGGGATATGCTCAGCACAGAGGGGAGCAGCATCATCATTGCCACTACCGCGCCATTTTGAAAGTTGGGTACGCTGCCCAGCATTTCGTTGTAGAGAACCGTTGCCACCACATCGAATTTTCCTCCCACCGATGCAGGAATTCCGTAATCCGTGAAGCACAGGAAAAAGCACTGCACCATGGATGCCGCAAGGGTTCCCAGAAGCGGGCGCACAACAGTACCCATAAAGGTTGCAAAGGGTTTGTCTCCCATGACTCTTGAAACCACCATAAATTTCTTGTCTATGTAGCTCATGGTATTCAGTATGAGCAGAAAGGAGACGGGAAGGGTATAGATCACATACCCGAGCAGCAGTCCGTTAAATCCGTAAATCTCGAATATCTGACGCCCAAAAAGTCTTGTCAGAAGTCCCTGTTTTCCAAAAGAATAGATGATTGCAAATCCATAAGTGATGGTGGGAAACAGCATGGGAAGTACAGCCAGGGTGCGGATGACTTTTTTTGTTCTCTTTTTCAAATTGGTGTAATGAATGGCATATGCCAGAAAAAAAGCCAGCAGAGTAGCCAGAAGCGCGCTGCAGACGGAGATCCACAGACTGTTCAGGAGTGCCCTTCCGAAACCTTTCCCCGTCAGCACCGCTATGTAATTCTCTGCTGTCAGGCCTCCTGTCCCCTCAAAAGACTTGCCCAGCAGTCTCAGTATGGGAACTGCGAGGAACGCCAGAAACAGGAGGATGACCAGTACATAAATCACCTTTATTTCCTTTTCATTTCTTCTTATCATAAATCTACACCACCTGCAGGCTCACCTGCTTATCCTGACGGAACAGCATGAAAATATTGTTCTTCTTTATTTCCAACTGATTCAGAATGAACTCTTTTACAAAGAGGTTCTGCGGGGCCGTGATGATCTCCTCCGGACATCCGTACTGGGAAATGGTTCCTTTGTTCACGATCAGCACTTTGTCAGACAGGGTCAGCGCCTCCTCCGGATCGTGGGTGACAATGATGGTGGTCAGGTGGAACTCCCTGGCGATCTCCTTGATCTTCTCCTTGATGGATTCCTTGATAACCCCGTCAAGAGCACTCAGAGGTTCATCCAACAGAAGGATCTTAGGTTTCATCACCATGGTTCTCGCAAGTGCCACACGCTGCTTCTGTCCTCCTGAGAGCTGTTCTATCTTTTTATCCAGATGTTCTTCCAGACCCAGAAGGCGGATGAATTCCTGTACTTCTTTTTCACTGGATATGTCAGGTTTGTTTCTGAGTCCGTATGTAATGTTTTCATATACATTTAAATTTGGAAACAGGGCATAATCCTGAAATACAATGTTAAATCCCCGTTCTTCCATGGGTACGTTTGTGATATCTTTTTCGTTGAATATGATTTTTCCTTCATCTAAATCAGTAATACCAAGTATAAGGTTCAAAAGTGTTGTCTTACCGCATCCTGACGGGCCAAGGATAGAGACGATCTCTCCCTCCTCGATACAAAGATTGATATTCTGTAAAATGGTAATTCCGTCATAGGATTTTTTTACATTCTGAAGTTCTAACATGAAATGTATTCTCCTTTCCTTTCATGTACAGCAAAACCGCAGTCTGGCGCGTGGCAGCACCTCGCAAGACAGTGGAAGGCTGAACTGTTACTATTAAACTGCATTTTCGCCTTTTCATCCATCCTGTTTTCGTAAGCTCTTCGTTAAATGCCTGTAAAGCATGCCCCGGTTTCCCTGTTTTACAAAACCCACCTGTGGATTTAACAATGGACAGATAGAACCGATGCCCATACAGATATAAAATATACAGATGTAAAATATAACAATAAAAACAGGAGGAACATTATTATATGAAGAAAATATTTGTCCTGGATACCAATGTTCTGATCCAATCACCGGATGCTCTGGACTGTTTTGAGGATAACCGGCTGGTACTGCCGCTGGCAGTCTTAGAGGAGCTGGATAAATTAAAGAAGGCGGAAGGGGAAAAAGGTGCCCACGCAAGAGAGGCTATCAGGCGCCTGGAGAATCTCAGGCTGCAGGGAAATCTTCTGGAGGGCGTTCCCCTGAAAAGCGGCGGAACACTCCGGGTAGAGGCCAACTGTGTCCATGTAGAGCTGCCGGAGAGTCTTCCTGACGATAAAATGGATAACCGGATATTAAAGGTCTGCTGTCATCTCATGAAGGAAAGCCTTCCGGTGGTTCTGGTCACTAAGGATATCCTACTGAGAATGAAAGCACAGATACTCGGCATCCAGGCAGAAGACTTTCTGCAGGAGCAGGTCTCATCCAGGGAGAGCCAGTATACCGGAAGATGTGAATGCTTTGTGCCAGAGGAAGTTTTTAAGAATTTTAAAAAGAAGGGAATCCCCCTTGAAACCGTATACCAGACAGATGCCCAGGGAAACCCTTTTCCGCCTGAATTGTGGGAGAATCAGTTCGTTCTGCTGAAAGCTGACCAGTCTGTGAAGAAAACACAGCTTGGAAGAGTCTGCCAGGGCAGGATCATCCCACTGGCCTGGCGCAAGAGCCGCCCCTACGGGGTAGAGCCGCGAAACGCAGGGCAGTTCTTTCTCCAGGAAGCCCTTATGATGCCGCCTGACAAGATTCCCCTGGTCATTGCCAAAGGAATGGCAGGCACTGCCAAGACTTTCTATTCTCTGGCTGTAGGTCTGGAAAAGGTTATGGAGTGCAGTCCCAGGGAATATCGCCGCGTCCTGATCAGCCGGCCAAACGCACAGTTTGACTCTGATATCGGTTTTCTGCCCGGTGATGAGCAGGAGAAGATATCCCCGCTTATGCGTCCCGTGATCGATAATCTGGAACAGCTCATTGACTCCAATGAGGAGGAGAGATACAAAAACGAGGCAGAGCTTCAAGGTAAGATTGAGGAAATTTTTGCAAGGGGTATAATACAGGCAGAAGCATTAAATTTTATCAGGGGACGTTCCTTTGTGAACACCTATCTGATCATAGATGAAGCCCAGAATATGACGCCGAATCAGATAAAGGGCATTATTACCCGGGCAGGCAGGGGAACTAAGATCATCCTGCTGGGGGACCCCAACCAAATTGACCGTCCTTTTCTGGATGAGAGGACCAATGGTCTCAGTTACGCATCAGAATATATGAAAGGAAGCCCGCTCTGCTGCCAGATCACCCTCACGGCAGAAGAATGCGAACGCTCTGACCTGGCTATGGATGCCGTCAGAAGGCTGCAGAACAAGAAGTATGAATGAAAATATTTATAAGGAACTGAAAAACTCGGAGGAAGTAAAAGCCTATATGGAACAGGGCAATCACAGCCTGGGTGTTCTGGGCTTTACCGAACATTCCTGCCAGCACGCTGTCAAAGTTGCGGAGACGGCGGGAAGAATACTAAAAAAACTTGGTTACGGCAAACATGAGGTGGAGCTTGCAAAAGTGGCCGGTCTGCTCCACGATATCGGCAACTGCATTAACCGCAGCGACCATGCCCACAGCGGCGCGCTTATGGCTATGAATATCCTCCAAAAATATAAACTTCCGCCCAAGGATATTGCTGTTATTATAAGTGCCATAGGGCAGCATGATGAGGGTACCGGCAGCGCTGTTGACCCAGTATCCGCTGCTGTCATCCTGGCTGACAAGACTGATGTGCGCCGCAACAGAGTGCGGAATCCCATAAGGGAAAATTTTGATAAGCACGACAGAGTCAATTACGCCGCCATCTCCTCCACCCTTTTTATCCATATGGATAAAAAAATCATCCAGCTCAATATCGAACTGGATGAAGAAATCTGTTCCATTATGGATTATTTTGAAATTTTTATGCAGCGTATGCTCATGTGCAAACGTGCATCTGAAATGCTGGGCATGAAATTCAAGCTGATGGCAAACGGCAATAAAATCTGCTGAGTCTTTATGTACCTTCCATGGGAGATCCGGTATCTGTAAGCACATTGGCAAGCCTTGCAAAATCTGCCAGCGTCAATGTCTCGCCCCGGATTCCAGCCTGGAAACCGCAGGCTTCTATGGCGCGCTGTATTACTTCCTTGGAAAATGACAGTTCAGGGGAGTTGTTCAGCCCGTTGGCCAGTGTTTTCCGCCTCTGGTTAAAGGACGCACGGATGAGACGGAACATCAGCCTTTCATCTTTAACATCCACCGGAGGCTCTTTGTGACGTGTGAGACGGATAACCGCACTTCCCACTTTCGGCCTCGGCATAAAACAGTTGGGCGGCACATTTGCCACAATATACGGGTCTGCATAATACTGGACTGCCAGGGACAGGGCACCATAGTCTTTTGTCCCCGGTCCCACCTGCATACGGTCTGCCACTTCTTTCTGAACCATAACCGTGATGGAAGCAACAGGCACATCACTTTCAAACAATCCCATGATGATCGGTGTTGTAATATAATATGGCAGATTCGCCACAACTTTTATGGGCTTTCCTGCGTTGTGCTCCTCTGCCAGTTTTTTGATATCGACTCTCAAAATATCTTCATTTAATATGGTCACATTCGGAAAATCCTGAAGCGTATCCTCAAGAATAGGGATCAGCGTCCTGTCGATCTCAACCGCATATACCTTTCCGGCAGCCTGTGCCAGATACTGCGTCATAGTTCCGATTCCGGGACCGATCTCCAGCACGAAGTCCTCCTTCGTTATATGTGCGGCATCTATTATTTTGTCGAGAACATGGGTGTCGATCAAAAAGTTCTGCCCGTATTTCTTCTGAAAAACAAAATCATATTTTTGCAGGACTTCAATCGTCCCTTTTGGATTTCCCAGGTATGGGGTTGTCATCTTTTCATCTCCCGTCATAATTTAATGTTCCCCGGAAGGCATACGCACTTCCGGGGATATTTTAAACATCAAAGTCTTTTTCGTAAAGCATGATACGTCCGCTCTCATCCAAATGGCGTTTTGCCACTTTTTTGCCGGGGCGCCTTCCGCCTCTGGAGGCGCGTTTGATCGCGCTGTCCATCATCTCTTTTACCTGTCCCACAGATACCGGATCATCTTCGTCCTGATTATCACCAATCAGGGTATACAGCGCCAGAACTGCCATATCATCAATTTTATATCCCATCTCCTTGGAATATGTCTTTGCGAAGGATACCAGCTCGTCATTGGTGAATACCGGAATGACCACGCGGGAATCAAATTTTTCCATAAATTCTGGATACATTTTTTCCAGGTTCTGAATGCCCGGTTTTAAATCTTCCAGAATCACTGTCAGACGGTTTGTCCTGAATTCCATTGCCTTTGACAGTTTTTCTATTACATCTGACTGCAGAGACGATGCATTTTCCACTACCAGGAATCCCCCTGCAAGCTTGTCCACCACATAGGCGGGGTCTTTCTCATTCATCTTCTGCGCGTCCAGATATGCAATCTTGGCGCCTTCCATATGGCGCTCCTTACAGATAGCTTTTATCAGGCCCTCTGACAGGCGGGTCTTGCCTGCTCCCTCGCGTCCTGTGATGACTATATTACCGGATTTAGAGGTTTTTGCGCACGCAGATTCCTGGGCGATGTCAAGAGCCTCCGTAATCTGCTGGGTGAGACCCGGTATAGGGGCAAAGTACGTGAAGAGACGTTTCTGCTCCTCCGGAGTAAGATGATGACGCAGAATAGATTCTGTGGCAATCCCCGCAGGAGACATGGATGCCTCTGCCGGCATACGCTTATCCTCGGCAACCGTATGGATAAACTCATTCTCTGAATCCTCAGGCTGTACGGATGCTCCAGACTGCATCATAGCATCAGACTGGACCACGTTTCCGGACTGCACCGTATCCTCAGTCTGTGCAGGGCTTTCCGGCTCCATCACTGCAGACTCCAGAGCCTTCTGCAGGTCTATGGTCATTCCCCCCAGTCCTGCTCTCACTTCTTCCACAGGGATCTCAATGGTCCTGCCGTCCGGGATGTCCGCTTCTGAAGTGACAGCCGCCTCTGCCATGATATCCGCCATGGATGGCTGCCCCGGAATTTCCTCCTCTGCAAAGACCGTTTCCTCTTGAGTATCCGCTTCTGCCCGATATGCCGGTTCTTCTGTTCTCTCTGACTCTGCTGCTTCTGTCTGATATGCCGTTTCTTCTGTCTTCTCTGGCTCTTGTACTTCTGTCTGATATGCCGGTTCTTCTGTCTTCTTTAGCTCGGCTGCTTCTGTCTGATATACGGGTTCTTCCGCTTTCTCTGACTCTGCCGCTTCTACCCCATATGCCGGTTCTTCCAATTTCTCCGGTGCCGCTGCATCTGTCTGATATACCGGTTCTTCCGCCTTCTCTGACACCGCCGCTTCTATCTGAGATGCCGCTTCTTCTGCTTTCTCAGCTTCAGTTACCGGCGTCACATCTGCATTTTGTGCTGTGAATGAGTGTGTATCCGCCACTGCCGCACCCGCCGGTGCAACACCTTCGGATACTTTGGCAACTGCCTGTGCCAGCTCACCTGCTGTCTCAGCCAGGATAGCATCCAGATCCACTTCCCGGACAGGCTCCTGGGCTTTTACTGCCTTGGGTTTCGGCGCCTCAACAGTTCTGGAAACCGGTGATTCCTTAGCTGCCGGTGTGACACTGCCCAAAGATGCCGGATTGTCCGGCTCCAAATCTTTTACCACGTAATCTTTGGTATCATTCTGAATACTGTAATCCTCTGTATCCTCCGCTGCAGAATCCGCAGTTTCCTCCGTTTCAGTTTCCGGTTCCTCTTCTCTTGGACCTCCTGAGAAGACATCCCGTATCCCTTTTGCAATTTTATCCTGTAAAACCCCTGTTGTCTCCAGAATCGGTGAAAATACAGATACTTCCTCCGGTGCCTTTCCGGTTGCCCTTGAACGAACAGATTCAATATGCGGCATTTCGTCCGTATTCTGTTCCAGCACACCTGTGCCCACAGACTGGCTGACAAGCTTTGACGCTGCCTGTGTAGCTGCAGTTATTGTGGCCGCTGCCACTGCTGCCGCCTTTTCCGGTGAAGATTCTACCAAACGGTTTCTGTATTTTTCCTCCTGGCTCGGAGAAAGAGGCGCATACTTCATTTTCAGCTCCATGGCCTTTATCACGTATTTGCCTTCACTGAACCATAGGATCAGGTCGTCACACTCTTCTACGCATTTATCCTTCATGCCCGCCTTGGCATACAGCCTTGCCAGTTCATAGGACCAGCGCTCCGTGTACTCACGCCCTTTATATTCTTCCAGAATGGCAATCTGCTCCTGGATGGGTGAACGCCTTCCTCTGTAAATCTTGTACTTTAATATGTAGCGCGAATTATCATTAGGGGAGATTTCCACAAATTGATTAAAGTAATCTATTGCCTCGTCAAAATTTCCCATTTTAATAGCCAGTTCCACCAGCCGGTATATTACTGTCTTGCCTATAGGTGCCCTCTGATGTGCCAGTATAAGCAGCTTGCGGCTGTCTTCATAGCGTTTATTTGCCTCATAAATCTCACCGACCATACAGAGTGTCCTTGCACTTCGCACCCTGCGCCAGTCAATGGTATCGACAATCTCCAGAGCCCCCTTATAGTCCTGCCTGTCAACCAGATCGTTGATCACGTCCAGTTTGGCACGGTATTCGTTCTTGTCCACTGTTTTCACCTCTGTTAGTATATTCTTCAATTTTGAGTAGTCTTCAGACATATTACGGTAGGGTATATTTCTCCATAATTATTTTCAGTGTACCATAGACGAAAAAGGATGTCAAAGTAAATGATTGCCGCTGCCGTCAATCTCCTGTCATTTCCATATCTGTTCAGCCGCCAAAACCAGAACCGGCAGTGTCACAATACTGATGATAGTGCTCAGACAAACCATCTTAACCGCATATGTATAATTTTTCTCCAGTTTCTGTGCATATACGGCTACATTCGCTCCCACAGGCGCGCTTGCAGCGATCACAAGCGCCAGACATATGTCATGGTATCTGTGATAAAACAGGCTTAAAGGGATTACTGTCAGTATGGGGATCAACAGCAGTCTCACCCCTGACACGAGATAAAGCTTTACATCTGTAAAAATATCAGAAAACCGTACCTGTGCCAGATATACTCCAAGGATGATCATGGCAGCCGGCGCATTCATCATGGATATGGAATTTATACTGCTGCTGACAACAGAAGGGACGGGAATCTGTAAAAAGTATATGACAACCCCCGCCAAAAGAGAAATGAGCAGAGGATTTTTTACAATGTTCCTGCATGTATGCCCCTGTCCCTTTCCTGATATAACGGCCTGTCCGTAAGTCCACTGCAGAACATTCAGCAATGCGATCATGCTGGCGCAGTAAAAAACCGCCTCTGTTCCCATAGCCGCTTCAATCAGAGGAATCCCCATAAATCCTGCGTTAGAAAATGCAGCCCCAAAATTGTTCAACGGTTCCCTTCTAAAAATAAGGGCTGACACTGCCATAGCCAGAACCAGGGCGATCAGTCCCAGTACAAAAGACACCAACAGCACCTCTGTTTTTTCAAGGCTCCTGGGCATATTAAAAGATTTTAAAATAGCGCACGGCAGGATCACATACAGCAGAAGATTCGCCAAAGACCTGCTCCCCTCCAGAGTGATCAGCTTTCTGCGAAAGAGAATATATCCTATGAACATATATATAAACATAACTAAAATCTGCCTTGAAATTATCAAAACCATTTCCAAAACTCATTTCCTCCTACCTTTTTCTTTTATAAAAAGGGAGTCCCCAGCTTTAGGGAACTCCCTTTCTCAGTCTCACAATTTCTGCAGGATTTCATGCAGAAAGCTTTCAAATTTAAGAACCGAAGATATACTCAGGCACTCCCTGGGCGTATGAAAATACTCTCTCGTAGGTCCTAATGCCACAGCATCCGTTAAACCCAATTTGGATACAATTATCCCCAGCTCATTGCCCGCGTGGACTGTGACCACTTCCATACCCTTATTCTCTCTGGATTCATAAATATGATATACTATATCACGAAGGGCCGAATCCTTTCTGTATATCCACGCCGGATAGTCACTGTGGGTGATAACTTTTCCTCCCAGTATCCCGGCAAGAGCCTTCTGCTTTTCCACAAGCAGTTCCCTGGTAGATTCATAGGTGCTTCTTGCCTCAGATATAAAGAGCATGTCCTCACCATCCTGATGTACTACCCCCAGATTGGAAGAACTCTCCACGCAGCCCGGCTTTGTGCTGCTCATCTGCTGAATACCGTTTGGGATCAGCAGGCACGCAGATAAAATTTTTGCTTTGGTCTCAGCAGAAAAGGGCGGCTGGTCAAATTGAGGGCATTCACAAGCCGTAATCTCAAATTCCGAATCCTCCGGCGCGCATTCCTTCAGCATATTCATGTAAAACTCATGTATCTTCTGCCCTATCTCACAATTTTCCGAAACGTATATCACCGCGTCGGATTCTGAAGGGATCGCCAGCCTTGAATTTCCACCTGAAAGAGAGGCAAGACGTATCTCCATACTTTCCGATAAAGACACCAGAAGCCTTGCCATGATCTGTATGGCATTCTCCCTTCCTTTATGGATATCTGCTCCGGAATGGCCTCCTGTCAGCCCTTTTACTTTCATCT
>OLQH01000900.1_pt1 | contig 28358 bp, 22 predicted proteins | sample 1672671 | NCBI WGS metagenome assembly OLQH01 (sample SAMEA3136712, study PRJEB25190) | human gut metagenome
ATCCGTTCGATGCATTGCAGACATACGGTGCAGATGCGATCCGCTGGTATTTCTATGTGAACAGCGCGCCCTGGCTGCCCAACCGCTTCCACGGAAAGGCAGTGATCGAGGGTCAGAGAAAGTTCATGGGAACTTTGTGGAATACGTATGCATTTTTCGTGCTGTATGCGAATATTGATAATTTTGACGCTTCCAAATATACGCTGGATTATGAGAAATTAAACGTGATGGACAAATGGCTCCTCTCCAAATTGAATTCTCTGATCCGGACTGTGGATGATAATCTGGCCAATTACCGGATCCCGGAGAGCGCAAGAGCCCTGCAGGATTTCGTGGATGAGATGAGCAACTGGTATGTGCGCAGAAGCCGGGAGCGTTTCTGGGCAAAAGGAATGGAGCAGGATAAGATCAATGCTTACATGACGCTGTACACTGCCCTTGTGACGGTATCCAAGGTGGCGGCGCCCATGATTCCTTTCATGACGGAGGAAATCTACCAGAATCTGGTGAGAAGTGTGGATAAGGACGCTCCGGAGAGTATTCACCTGTGCGATTATCCCGCAGTAAATGAGAAGTGGATTGACGAAGAGCTGGAAAACAACATGGAAGATCTGCTGAAGGCAGTCGTAATGGGACGGGCCTGCAGAAATACGGCCAATATCAAGAATCGTCAGCCGATCGGAACCATGTATGTAAAGGCTTCCTGGACACTTCCGGAGTATTTCCAGGAGATCATGGAGGATGAGCTGAATGTGAAGAAGGTGATTTTCACGGATAACGTGGAAGATTTCATCTCTTACAGCTTCAAACCCCAGCTTCGGACTGTGGGACCCAAATACGGAAAGCATCTGGGTCAGATCAAGCAGGCACTTGCTTCTCTGGACGGGGCGAAAGCTATGGCAGAAGTGCGGGAGACCGGTGCGTTAAAGCTTGCTGCAGACGGACAGGAAATTGTATTGCTGGAAGAAGATTTACTGATCGATACGGCTCAGAAAGAGGGCTATGTGACGGAATCAGACAATGAGATCGCCGTAGTTCTTGATACCAATCTGACGCCGGAACTGATCGAGGAAGGCTTTGTGCGTGAGCTGGTAAGCAAGATCCAGACCATGCGGAAAGAAGCCGGATTTGAAGTAACCGACAGAATTCATGTGTACGTGAAGGACAGCCAGAAGATCGAAAGCATCATAAAGGCACATGAGAGTGAGATTAAGGGTGAAGTACTTGCACAGGAGATCACCTTTGGCACTACCAGTGGTTATGAGAAAGAGTGGAAGATCAACTCGGAGGCTGTAACCATGGCTGTGGAAAAACAGTAAATATTTAGGAGGAAACACGTATGCTGAACAGTCAGTTCAAATTCAAGAAGGAAGAATTTAAAAAGAACGTGCAGGATAATGTGAAGACCCTGTACCGCCGCACGATTGATGAGGCGACCCCGGAACAGGTCTTCCAGGCCGTTTCTTATGCGGTAAAGGACGTTATCATTGATAACTGGTTAAAGTCCCAGGAAGCGTTTGACGAGCAGGATCCCAAGATCGTTTACTATATGTCCATGGAGTTTCTGATGGGCCGTGCCCTGGGAAATAACCTTTTGAACCTGAGCGCATTTGATGAGATGAAAGAAGCTCTGGATGAGCTGGGCTTTGACCTCAACGCCATCGAAGACCAGGAGCCGGATCCGGCTCTGGGAAATGGCGGTCTGGGGCGTCTGGCAGCCTGTTTTCTGGATTCTCTGGCAACTCTGGGTTACTGTGCTTACGGCTGCGGAATCCGTTACCACTATGGTATGTTCAAGCAGGAGATCCGGGACGGTTATCAGGTGGAAGTGCCGGATAACTGGCTGAAAAATGGCTATCCCTTTGAACTTCGCCGGCCGGAGTACGCAAAAGAGGTGAAATTCGGCGGTTATGTAAGGGTTGTGTATGATGAGAAAACCCGCCGCAATAAGTTTATCCAGGAGGGATACCAGTCTGTACTGGCTATCCCCTATGATATGCCGATCACCGGTTATAAGAATAATATGGTCAATACGCTGCGTATCTGGGATGCCCAGGCGATCGATGAGTTCCAGCTGGATGCTTTTGACAAGGGCGATTACCGCAAGGCGGTAGAGCAGGAGAACCTGGCGAAGAACCTGGTGGAAGTGCTTTATCCCAATGATAATCACTACGCCGGCAAGGAACTGCGCCTGAAACAGCAGTACTTCTTCATTTCCGCCAGTATTCAGGCGGCAATCGACCGCTATAAAAAGAAACACGGAAATGATCTGCATAAGTTCTATGAGAAAGTGGCATTCCAGTTGAATGATACCCATCCGACAGTGGCAGTGCCGGAGCTGATGAGAATCCTTCTTGATGAGGAAGGCATGGAGTGGGATGAGGCGTGGGAGATCACGACCAAAACCTGTGCCTATACGAACCACACGATTATGGCAGAGGCTCTGGAGAAATGGCCGATCGAGCTGTTTTCCAGACTGCTTCCCCGTATCTATCAGATCGTGGAAGAGATCAACCGCCGCTTTGTGATGGAGATTCAGGCAAAATATCCGGGCAATCAGGAGAAGATCCGGAAAATGGGAATCATCTATGACGGACAGGTGCGCATGGCTTACATGGCAATCGTGGGCGGCCATTCTGTAAATGGTGTGGCAAGACTGCATACGGAGATCCTGGAAAAACAGGAACTGAGAGACTTCTACGAGATGATGCCGGAGAAGTTCAACAATAAGACTAACGGTATTACCCAGAGACGTTTCCTCCTCCACGGCAATCCGCTGCTGGCAGACTGGGTGACTGACCATGTGGGAGATGGCTGGATCACCGATCTTCCTCAGATTGGAAAACTGGCTCTTTACGCAGACGACAAGAAGGCTCAGGCAGAGTTTATGAATATCAAGTATCAGAATAAGGTCCGCCTGGCAAAATATATTCTGGAGCACAACGGGATTGAGGTGAATCCCCACTCTATTTTTGACGTGCAGGTAAAGCGTCTTCACGAGTACAAGAGACAGCTTCTGAATATTCTGCATATTATGTATCTGTATAATGAGATCAAAGAACACCCGGAGATGGATTTCTATCCCAGAACCTTTATTTTCGGTGCTAAGGCAGCGGCAGGTTACCGCCGGGCAAAACTAACGATCAAGCTGATCAACAATGTGGCCGAAGTGATCAACAATGATGCGTCCATCAATGGCAAGATCAAGGTGGTATTCATTGAGAATTACCGGGTAAGCAATGCAGAATGGATCTTCGCCGCTTCGGATGTTTCCGAACAGATTTCTACTGCCAGCAAGGAGGCTTCCGGAACCGGAAATATGAAGTTTATGCTGAACGGTGCGCTGACTCTAGGAACAATGGACGGCGCCAATGTGGAGATTGTAGAGGAAGTCGGAAAAGAAAATGCTTTTATCTTCGGTCTGTCCGCAGATGAAGTAATCAATTACGAGAATAACGGTGGCTATGATCCCATGAGTTACTTTAACAATAATCCCAAGATCCGCACCGTGCTGATGCAGCTGATCAACGGTATGTATTCCAATGGGGATATGCAGATGTTCCGTGAAATCTATGATTCCCTGCTGAATACCAACAGCAGCGATCGGGCTGACACCTACTTTATTCTGGCAGATTTTGAAGCCTATGCAGAGGCGCAGAGAAGAGTGGAGGCGGCATACAGGAACGAGGAAGGCTGGGCGAGAAGTGCTATCTTAAATGTGGCAAAATCTGGCAAGTTTACCTCTGACCGTACGATTCAGGAGTATGTAGATGAGATCTGGCATCTGGATAAGGTGACTGTAAAATAAGAAAAATGGCGCACATTGTGAAAAATGCAGTGTGCGCCATTTTTCTGTAAAGGGAATTCTTTCGGGATCTTATGAAAGAAGGGTGAGCAGTTCTTTTGGTTCCCGGAAGATATAATCAGGATTGTCGATCCCGTCCCCGCATACGCTTCCCCAGACCGCGTATCCGAAATCCATAGAAGCATTCCGGGCAGCCTGATAATCGGAGAGGGAGTCGCCGATGTAGATGGCATCTTCGGGGGAGAGATCGAGGCGGCGCAGACATTCCAGCAGAGGTTCCGGGTCAGGCTTATGCTTTTTGGTATCGTTGGCCAGGACGGCGGTGTCCATGTAAGCGTCGATCCCCTGGGAGACCACATCCTCCTGGTATAGTTTTTCTGTTTTGGAGGTGACGATAGCCTGGATCATGCCGGCTCTTTTAAATGATTCCAGAACTTCTTCAAATCCATCGTAAAGGATGGCTCTTTCTTCATATTCATTTACGTAGCGCACCCACCGTTCGTAGACTTCTTCTCTGTTTTGGATTCCCAGTTCTTCCAGAACCTTCATGCCCGGGTAGGGAACAAATCGCAGAACCTCCTCAAAGGTCCAGTCTTCGTTTAATTCTTCTTTGATAATCTGAATCAGCGGATACATGTTCATGTTTAGGGTATTTAACAGGGTTCCGTCGATGTCATAAAGGATCGCTTTGTAACTTTTCATTATACTTTTCTTTATATCCCTTTCTGTTTTATATAATTTGACGTAAATAAAAAGAAGTAAAAAAGAGTGTATAAAATAAAAACGAAGTGTATAACACCTGAGGGGGATTTTCTGTGCAAAAATCCGGGCTTCTGAAAAGAGTTCTGCTCTGAAAGCAGTTTGGAGCCATTTTTTTTCTTCTTTTTTTACTTTTGTGTATAAAGCCCTGCAGTAGTGTGTAAAAAAGCGGGGCTGACCGGAGTTTGCCCGATTTGCGGAAGAATCTGCAAAAGGGTATGATCAGTATATCAGATACGGAACATAAAAAACAAGGAGGAGATCAATATGGATACCGAAACCATAGCAATGACCCTGATTGCTCATTCCGGCGATGCGAGAACGCTGGCATTTCAGGCTCTGCAGGCAGCGAAGAAGCACGACTTTGAAGAAGCGGACCGTCTGATGGGGGAGAGCAGAAAGGCGTCGGCAGAGGCGCACCACGGGCAGACAGATCTTCTGATCGCAGAGGCGAACGGCGAGAAGACAGATCTGAGCGTGCTTCTGATCCATTCCCAGGATCACCTGATGACCAGTATGCTGGCTCAGGAGCTGATCGGAGAGATGATTGAGCTTTATAAGATCCAGAAATAATTTTGTCGGAGAACATTTATTTTAAGTAGGAGGAAAAGAAAATGAGAATTTTATTAGCATGCGGAGCAGGATTATCCACCAGCATTCTTATGAAGAAAATCGAGAAATACTGTGCAGATAAAGGAGAAGATCTGACCATCAATGCCGTTCCGGTCAATGATGTGGAAGGTTATCAGAAGGATTATGACTGCGTTCTGGTAGGTCCCCAGGTGTCCTATCGCGTGGAGGAGCTGAAAAAGATTTTGACTATCCCTGTTGAGGGAATCCCGTCTCTGGATTATGCCATCGGAAATGCGGAGAATGTAATGAAACTGGCATACAAGATCACAGGAAAATAAAGAGAAGAAACGGAGTGGGGAAAAGTAAATGAACAGTAAATTAGAGAAGTTTGCTAACAGTAAATTTATGAAGGCGCTTCAGCGTGGAAGCGAAAAACTTTCCAGAAGCCCTGCTTTTGGAACGATTGGCCAGGGTATGGGAGGAACGATGGGACTGATTATGATCGGTGCTGTTGTTCAGATTATCTGTGCGATCGGAGGAATGGCTTTCGGATGGAAAGCAGGAAACCCCATCTACGATATTCTGTATATGCCCTATGAGCTGACCATGGGTCTGCTGGGACTTTTTATGTCCTTCACATTGGCCTATACCTATGCAAAGCGTCTGGGTGTGAAAGCACAGATCCAGTCAGGATTTACTTCTATGGTATGTTTTATCCTGGTATGCGCACCGCTGACATCTGCAACGACAGCAGACGGAGCAAGTATCCGTGCTCTGAATGTGAGCGCTCTCGGCGCCAACGGTATTTTCTGCGCCATTCTGATTAGTTTGATCTCTGTGCGTATTACCAAGTTTGCGGTAGATCACAAGTGGATGATCCGTATGCCGGATGTGGTTCCGGAGGGTATCTTAAACAGTTTTAATTCTATTATTCCTTCCGGACTGAATATTCTGTTCTGGTATGGACTGGCAAATGCAATTTCTTATTTTACTGATGGAACGATGACGCTGGGGAATTTGATTACTTCTGTGATTGCAACCCCGCTGTCCTATCTGGTATCTCCTTTGGGAATGATCGTTATAGTTATCGCATTCTGTCTGAGCTGGTTCTTTGGAATCCACGGCGGAAGCGTGGTATTTACCGCTATTATGCCTATGTATATTGCAGCTTATGCCACAAACGGAGAGCTGGCGGCAGCAGGGGAGCCTCTGGTATTCAATGCTATCTTCCTGTATGGCTGTCTGACTATTCTGGGAGGATCCGGAAATACACTGCCCTTGTGTGTGATGGGACTTAAGAGTAAATCAAAACAGATCAGCGCCGTTGCCAAAGCGTCCCTGGTTCCGGGACTGTTCAATATTAATGAGCCGGCAATCTTCGGATTCCCGATCATGTATAATCCGATTCTGGTAATTCCCTTTATTCTGAACTCTCTGGTAGTTATGGGATTTATGTATCTGGCATATACTTTTAATTTGATGTCTGTTCCGTCCGTACTTATTATGACGACTCTGCCAATAGGCGTGCAGCAGTTTATGGCTACTATGGACTTTAGAAATGTGATCTTTGTACTGTTGATGTTTCCAATTGTATTCGCGATCTGGTATCCGTTCTATAAAGTTTATGAGAAACAGTGCATAGCAAAAGAGCAGGCAGAGGAAGAAGCGGCAAAGGCAGGAAAATAAATCATATTATAAAGAGGGGACTGCTGTAAAGTCAGATGCAGCAGTCCTTTTTAGAAAAGGAGCGAAAAGTGAATGAGAACGGAACTTGGAATTTCTGTATATCCTGATTTAAGACCCCTGGAAGAAATTGAAAAGTATTTTGAGCTGGCTGCCAGATACGGAGTTTCCAGAGTCTTTTCCAGCATGTTTTCCGTGGAGGGGACAAAGGAGGAGGTTCTGGAATATTTTAGGAAGCTGATCGCGGCGGCGCATAAGAATCACCTGAAAGTTTCTCTGGATGTAAATCCTATGTGTTTTGAGAAAATGGGGGCGTCTCCTGAGGATCTGAGTGTATTTAAAGAGATCGAAGTGGACATGCTGCGTATGGATTTAAGTTACGGGCCGGAGGGCGATGCGAAGCTGGTGAAGAATCCGTATGGAATAGAGATTGAATTTAATAATTCTCCCGAGATTGTAAAGGGACTGCTCAAGAGCGGTGTGGATGCAGGAGAGATCCAGGTCTGCCATAACTTTTACCCCCAGAGATATACGGCTATGAAGTGGGATAAGTTTGTAACGAAAAATCAGGAGATCAAGGCTATCGACAGAAAGGTCAGGATCAGTGCATTTATTTCTTCCACAGCGCCTGAAACGCATGGTGTGTGGGATGCGGTATGCGGACTTCCCACGGTGGAAAAACTGCGTATGCTGCCTCTTGATCTGCAGGCGCGTATGATGCTGGCAACGGGAGATGTGGATAATCTTCTGATCGGAAATGCCTATGCCAGCGAGGAGGAATTCAAAGGACTGCAGGAAGTGGTGCAGGAGAGTTCCAGATTGAACAAAGACCACATGGATCCGACGCTGAAGATGCTGGTGGATCACGGAATCATCAGCCTGGAGAAACCCATCAAGCGGCTGCGTGTCACCCTGGATCCGGAAGTTACAGAAAAAGAAAAAGAAGTACTTTTTGATTTTGTACCTCATTTGGAGATGGGAGACAGCTCGGAATGGATCTGGAGAACACGTATCTCCCGCTTTAAATACAGCCAGCCCGGCGAGGTGATCGAGCCGAGGAAAGTAGAAGGAGAGACCTTCCAGGTGGGCGACGTGGTAATTGTAAATGATAATTATAAACATTATGCGGGAGAGATTCAGATTGTAAAAATTCCTATTGTAAACGATGGAACGAGAAACAGGATCGGCCGTCTGGATGGGGAAGAATATCAGATGATGGATCTGGTTTACGACGGTGATCTGGTTGAATTTTTAGAAAAGTAAAAACAGGAGGAGATAAAAATGGGATTTCCGAAGAACTTTTTATGGGGCGGGGCTACTGCGGCAAATCAGTGTGAAGGCGCCTGGGATGTAGATGGAAAAGGAATGACAGTCTCTGATTTTACCACAGCGGGAAGTCTGACAGAACCCAGATATACGACTTATCTTACAAAAGAGGGAGAACCGGGGAAAGCAAGTATGTTCCAGTCACTTCCGGAAGGAGCGAAGAGGACAGTTCTGGAAGGATATTATTATCCGTACCACGAAGGCATTGATTTCTATCATCACTATAAAGAAGATATTGCTCTGTTTGCTGAGATGGGATTTAAAGTTTTCCGTATGTCGATCTCCTGGGCGCGCATTTTCCCGAAAGGAATTGAGGAAGAACCGAATCAGGCAGGGCTGGAGTTTTACCGCAATGTATTTAAGGAACTGAAAAAATATGATATCGAACCGCTGGTTACTATTTTTCACTATGATCTTCCGGTGTATCTGGAAGAGGAACTGGGAGGATGGAATAACCGGAAACTGATAGATTGTTTTGAGAAATATGCCAGAACACTGTTCACAGAATTTAACGGACTGGTGAAATACTGGCTGACTTTCAATGAAATCAACAGCCCGATTCTAATGAGAAACTTTCTGCCGAATTATTCAAAGAAAGATGTACAGGAAGGGATTCAGAGTTTGCATCATGAGTTTGTAGCCAGTGCAAGGGCAGTCCGGGCAGCACATGAGATTAATCCGGAAATGATGGTGGGCGCTATGCTGGCTGGTGTGTGCAGTTATCCTTTGACCAGCAGACCGGATGACGTGTTGGCAAATCAGAAGCGGGAGCAGGATGATTTCTTCTACTGTGCAGACACCATGGCTCGCGGGGAATACCCTTACTTTGCCCGGAGACTGTGGGATGAGTATAACGCAGAGCTTGTGACCGAGCCGCAGGATTTTGTGGATATGAAAGAAGGAAAAGTGGATATGATAACCTTTTCCTACTATTCCACCGGCTGTATTACCACAGACGAGAATGCGGAGAAAGCAAAAGGAAACTTTACCACAGGGGCAAAGAATCCTTATATTGAATACAGTGAGTGGGGATGGGGCATTGATGGCAAAGGCCTGCGCTATTTCCTGAATGAGCTGTACGGGCGTTATGGTCTGCCGCTGATGGTAGTAGAGAACGGACTGGGCGCTGTAGATAAATTAGAGGAAGACGGAAGTATCCATGATCCTTACCGTATCGCATATACAAAAGCGCATGTGCTGGCGATGAAGGATGCGATCGCTGACGGCGTCAATCTTCTGGGATACACTTACTGGGGATGTATTGATCTGGTCAGCGCATCCACCGGAGAGATGAAGAAGAGATACGGATTTATTTACGTAGACCGGGAAAATGATGGATCCGGTACCTTAAAAAGATATAAGAAAGATTCCTTCTACTGGTACAAGAAAGTGATCGAGTCCAACGGAGAAGATGTAGAAGAATAAATGAGGATGCCGCAGAACTGTATAGAGAGGAATCTGGCAGTTTTGCGGCATATTTTTCTGAAAAATGGATGAAATAATCTGTATATTATAGTATACTGTTATCGAAGTTTTGACTTAAGGAAGAGAAAGCAATGAAATTAAGTAAAGACATTGTTTTGGAATATATGCAGGAGGAGACGAAAAGGCACCCGGGGGACAGTCTGTTTACTACCCAGGAACTTTCAGAAGCTCTTCAGATGCAGCGTTCTAATTTAAGTAAACTTTTAAATGAACTGGTGAAGGAGCAGCGGATTGAGAAGTCCGGAGGCCGTCCGGTCTATTATTCCCTGATGAAAAAAGAGGAAGAGTCCTGTTTCCGGAAACTGATCGGATATCAGTCCAGCTTAAAACAGGTGATCCAGCTGATCAAGGCGGCCCTTCTGTATCCAGGGGGGTCTCTTCCGGTGCTGATCACCGGTCCGGACGGATCCGGAAAAAGTCTTCTGGCCTCTCTGGTTTATGAATATGCCAGGGAGAAAGGGATCCTGGACGGGGAAGCACCTTTTGTAAAGATTAACTGCCGTTATCTGGAAGAGGAAGATCCCGGAAAGATCGGTGATATTTTCTTTAAGGAGGATGGAAGCGGGGCTTTTGGCAGGGCGAAAAACGGTGTTCTCTTTGTAGATCACCTGAACTGTCTGGGACATGATATCCAGAATGATCTGCTCCGACAGGTGGAACTGAGGCAGCTGAATGACAATGATATCATCCTGATTTATTCGGTGGATGATTCGGTCACGGCTTCTCAGCTGAACCTGTATTCCTCCAAATTTTCCATTGTGGTGGATGTTCCGCCGCTTTCCAAGCGGACGATGGAAGAGCGCTTCGAGATGGTAGAGTGCTTCTTTCAGAAAGAGGCTATGCGGATGAAGCGGAAGATCCGGATCAATGCGGAACTTCTCCGCTCCCTTCTGCTTTATCCCTGTCAGTTTAATGTAAAACAGCTGAAAAAAGATATTAAGCTGGGATGTGCAAACGGTTATGCCCGTAATTTCAATGAGGATCTGGAGGAGATTGAAGTATGTATCCATGATTTTCCCAATTATGTGAGAAAAGGACTTCTTTCCTACAGAAAATACCGGACGCAGATAGAAAATATCATTCCGGATAATTATCTTTACATTTTCGGAGACCGGACGACGGACGCCTTTGAGGAGCCGGAAAATACGGAGAAAAATGCCCGGGACACTCTGTATGGGATGATTGACCGGAAGGTGGAGGAATTAAAGGAACACGGGGTGGAAGAGGAGGATATCTCTGCGATTCTCCATGCGGATCTGGAACATGGCTTTTATAAGATTAATCAGAGTATGGTGAAGAAGGGGATTGACAAGGAGGCTCTCTCCAAAATTGTGGATTCCCGGATTATAAGCGCGGTGGATCGATTTCTGAAGGAGGCTTCTCTGCGATTTGAAAGAGTTTATACGGATGCAGTCTTCTATGCGGTCTGCCTGCATCTGTCTTCCATGCTGGAGCGGCAGATGAAATCGCAGAAGATTTCAAATGAACAGATTGCCCGGGTGGTGAAGGATTATAATAATGAATATATTTTCTGTTCCAAGTTTGCCGGGGAAGTGGAAGAGGAGTTCAGCCTTCATCTGCCTGTGGATGAAGTGGTCTTTCTCACGATGTTCATCTGTCAGGATCAGGGCGGGATCACGGTGGAGAATAAACCGGTTGTCCTGGTGGCCATGCACGGAAACAGTACGGCTTCCAGTATTGTGGAGGTGGCGGATGCCCTGGTGCAGGATGACAATATTTATGCCTTTGATCTGGAACTTGAGAAGGATATGCAGCTGGTATATGAAGAACTGAAGGAGACGATTCTTGAGATCAATCAGGGGAAGGGCATCCTGATGCTGTATGATATGGGTTCCCTGCAGACTATGGCTGAGATGATCGAACGGGAGACGGGGGTGGAGATTAAAAGCGTCTGTGTTCCGGCAACGCTCATCGCCCTGGATGCTTCGCGGAAAGCCAGCACTCACGATACGCTGGATGAAGTGTACCATGACGTGATGGACTCCTACCAGCAGGTTTACTCAGAACTGGCACAGTCATCCAGAAAGCAGAAAAATCCTCAGGTGATCATCACACTGTGCATGACCGGCGAGGGGGCGGCAGTGCAGATGAAAAACTACATAGAGCAGAATATCTGTCTGGAAAATACGGATATTGTACCGCTGGCCATCTCAGATCGGGAATATCTGCTGAAGAAGGTAAATCAGATTCAGAAAAACCAGAAAATAGTCTGTGTGGTGGGAGCTTATGATCCGGAACTCTATGGAATTCCCTATATTCCCATTTCCACACTGTTTGACACGCCGGCGGACAAGCTGGGGATCCTGCTTTCTCTGGAGACGGTGGAGACGGTGGCTTCGGTCAATTACAATGCAATCTATGCTTATCTTCAGGAACAGCTGGAGGGATTTGATATTCTGCTTCTGAAAGAAGTGCTGCCGTCTGTGATCGCCAGGATCAAGAAAGCGGCGCACGGCCTCTCCTCCAATCAGGAGATCGGGCTTTTTATGCATATTGCCTGTATGATCTACCGGACTCAGAATCAGGCGGAAGCGCCGGTGAACAGACAGTCCTCTTACATTATCTCAAAGAATAAGCGGCTGTACAATAATCTGAAGGATATTTTAGCTTCTGTGGAGGCAGAGTTTTATATTACGGTCAGTGATGATGAGGTGGCAAATATCATTCAGATTATCCGTCAGTGCTGAAAGAAAACTGTAGAAAACATTAAAAATCTAAAAAAATTATAAACTAATCATAAAATTTTCAATGGACTTTTAAAACTGAAGCCACTATAATGAGCCTAAATAATTAAAACTGTGGTGAGAATGCACAAACCACAAGAACAAATTTTAATGAAGGAGGGTTTTAATTATGAAATGGCTTCAGAAATTAGGTAAAGCCTTAATGCTCCCCGTAGCATGTCTGCCCATCTGCGGTATTCTGATGGGTATCGGATATCTGTTATGTCCGGAAACCATGCAGGGTGGAGAAATTGCCGGTGTTGTTCCGGCTATCGGTCTGTTCCTGGTTAAGGCAGGCGGTGCTCTGATCGACAACATGGCAATCCTGTTTGCAATTGGTGTTGGTGTTGGTATGGCAGATGACAAAGACGGTACAGCAGGTCTTGCTGCACTGGCTTCCTGGCTGATGATGACTACTCTGTTAAGCCAGGGTGTTGTTACTGTTTTAAGACCGGGTCTGGCAGCTGATGAGACAGCTATGCTGGCTTTCGCAAAGGTTGCAAACCCCTTCATCGGTATCATCGCCGGTGTGATCGGTTCTTCCTGCTACAATAAGTTTAAAAACACAAAACTGCCGGATTTCCTGTCTTTCTTCAGCGGCAAACGCTGCGTAGCGATCGTTGCAGGTGTTGTTTCTATCCTGGCTTCCGCAGTTCTGCTGTTTGTATGGCCTCTGGTATTCGGTGGTCTGGTATCTATCGGTAACGCAATCGCTGGTATGGGAAATATCGGTGCTGGTATCTACGCATTCCTGAACCGACTGCTGATCCCCACCGGTCTGCATCACGCACTGAACAACGTATTCTGGTTCGATACCATCGGGCTTGGAGACATCACCCACTTCTGGGGTGGTGAGACCTCCGCACAGGTAGGCTGGGATCTTGGTATGTACATGTCCGGATTCTTCCCCTGTATGATGTTCGGTATCCCCGGTGCAGCGCTGGCTATGATCCGTTCCGCTAAGTCTAACAAGAAGAAAATCGCAATCGGTCTGGTAGGTTCCGCAGCTGTTGCAGCATTTGTCTGCGGTGTTACCGAACCCTTCGAGTTTGCATTCATGTTCCTGGCTCCGGGTCTGTACGTAGTATACGCTCTGCTGTATGCGATCTTTACAGTAATTACCCTGGTTGTAGGATTCCGTGCAGGATTCTCTTTCTCTGCAGGTGCAACAGACCTTCTGTTCTCCGCATCTCTGCCGGCAGCAGCAAAGACCTGGACGATCATCCCGCTGGGTATCGCAGCATTTGTAGTATTCTACGCTGTATTCCGTTTCGCTATCGTGAAGTTTAACCTGAAAACTCCGGGACGCGAGGATGACGACGCAGAAGAGGAAGCAAAAGTTGTTCTGGCTAACAACGACTTTACCGCAGTTGCAAAGACTGTACTGGAAGGCGTAGGCGGAGCAGCCAACGTAACCTCCATCGATAACTGCATCACCAGACTTCGTCTGGAGATCAAGGATCCCACTCTCGTAAATGAGAAGAAGATCAAATCTGCAGGTGTTGCAGGTGTGATCCGTCCGGGCAAGAACAATGTACAGGTTGTAATCGGTACAAAAGTTCAGTTCGTAGCGGATGAATTCAAAAAATTATGTAAATAATACATATCATGGATGAAGGGAGGGTGTGTGAGCACCCTCCCTTCAAACGTTTTATCAGTAAGGAGTAAAAAGTATGATTTTATTGGAATGTTGTGTGGACTCTGTGGAATCCGCCCTTGCGGCGAAGGCCGGAGGAGCCGACCGGCTGGAAATCTGCAGCGGGCTTCCCATGGGGGGATTAAGCCCGTCTCCCTGTCTGTTCCGCCGCATAAAGGAAACCTGCGGTGATCTGAAACTTCATGTACTGCTGCGTCCCAGGGTGGGGGATTTCTGTTATTCTGACGAGGAATTTGAGATCATCCGGGAAGAAGTAAAGATGTTCCGGGAACTGGGCGCCGACGGTGTGGTGATCGGAATCCTCACGCCGGAGGGAGAACTGGACGTGGAGCGGATGCGGAAACTTGTGAAAGAGGCGGAAGGGATGTCTGTGACGCTGCATCGGGCTTTTGATATGTGCATTGCGCCGCAGGAAGCTCTGGAGGAGGCGGTGGCGCTGGGGATCCGAACGATCCTGACTTCCGGACAGAGAAATTCTGCCGCTGAGGGTGCAGATCTTCTGGAACTTCTGGTAGAACTGGCAGATAACAGAATTACGATTATGCCGGGGGCGGGTGTATCGCCGGAGAATCTGCCGCTCCTGATAGAACAGACGAAGGCAAAAGCCTTTCATATGACAGGGAAAAAAGTGACAGAGGGAAGGATGCGCTACCGCCAGCCCCAGGTTTCCATGGGAAGCGCCCAGATGGATGAGTATAAGATTATTCTCACAGATGAGGAGCAGATCCGCCGGGCGCGGAAAATCCTGGACGGCGCTCTTGCCTAAAGTTTTTTTAGGTGATACTATATAGAAAAAGTGGAAAGAGAGGACAGAATTATGTTTAAGGGATTATTTGGAAAAAAAGCAAAAGAGACAAAGCTGTACGCACCGATTAAAGGGGAGGCTGTTCTGCTGGAGAATATCGAAGATCCCATGTTCTCACAGAAGGTTCTGGGAGATGGAATTGCGATCAAACCGGCGGAAGGCAAGGTATACAGCCCGGCAGACGGAACCGTTTCCATGATTGCAGATACCAGACATGCGATCGGAATTAATACAGCGGATGGCCTGGAGCTGCTGATCCATATCGGAATGGACACGGTAGCTTTAAATGGAGAGGGCTACACTCCGAAGGTGGAAGCCGGAGCTTCTGTAAAGAAGGGAGACCTTCTGATGGAGTTTGACATGGATTTTATCACTGGAAAGGGTTACAGCTGTGTGACTCCTGTGATCATCACCAACATGGATGATATAAAATCCCTGACCCCCCATCCGGGACAGGCGGTACCGGGAGAGACTGTGGTTGTGGATTACGAAAAGTAAAGGTCTGGAAATGACAGGAAGAAAGGCTGCGGAAGTTTCCCAAATCCCGCAGTCTTTCTTAAGTTTCTGCAGGGCCTGCCGCGGGGGTTTCTTCTCTTTTGTTTTGACAACACATGTAGGGTATGGTAAACTTGATATGATTATAAGTGTGTCAAAATCAGCGTAAAAGCAGGATATAAAATCAGAGGTGAGTATATTGGACAAGACCGAGTATCAAATTAAATTAGACCAGATAAATAAGCTGGTGGACGCCAGAGACTATAAGGGGGCTCTCGGCGTGGTGGAGACCATTGACTGGAGGAGAGTAAAGAGTGTCCGTACACTCTGTATGGTGGCGGACATCTATGAGGCGAACAAAATGCTGCGTGAAAGCAAGGAGATTCTGGTTCTGGCTTATCACAGAGCACCGATTGGCAAGATGATCCTGTACCGCCTGGTGGAACTCTCTCTGAAAATGCATGAATTCGACGAGGCTGTTGAATATTATACTGAATATGTTGAAAATGCGTCCAATGATAACTCCAAATACATTCTGAAGTATAAGATTTACAGGGCAAGACGGGCTCCGATCGAAGAGCAGATCGAGATTCTGGAAAAGTATAAGAAGTGGGAATATACAGAGCGCTGGGCTTATGAGCTGGCAAAGCTGTACAGCAGAGCCGGAATGATCGACAAGTGTATTGAGGAATGTGATGACCTGATCCTGTGGTTCAGCGAGGGCAAGTATGTGATGAAAGCCATGGAGCTGAAAATGCAGTATCAGCCCCTGACTCCGTCTCAGAAAGAAAAGTATGAGAAGAGAAATGAGGCTGTACCGGAGATCACAAACCGTCTGATTGAGAAGATGGATGCGGCAGCAGCAGTAAAAACGGAGGCCAGCCAGGAGCCGGAGAAGGCAGCAGCTTCCGCAAAAGAGCCGGAGAAGCAGGATTCCGGAGAGCAGGTGGAAGCTGCCGCAGCGGCAGTGACGGCAGGTCTTGCAGCAGCGGTCAGCGCGGCGGTGGCAAGCCGGGGACTTTCTGAGGCGGCTGCAGCTTTGGCGAAAGAACCGGAAGAGACTGTTTCGGAAGCAGAAACAGTGCCTGCTTCTGAAAGGGCAGAAGAAATTCCGGAAACACCGGTATCCCGGGATGCTGAATGGGAAACACCGGAGACGGATCTGCGGGATACGGAAGACTTGCGGCAGCGCTTTTCTGAGAGCTTCAAGGATGTGCTGACCAGGATCCGCCCTCAGGAGACGGCGGAAGAACCGGAAGCAGAATCCCAGTGGAAGCCGGAGGAGTCTTTCCAGGTGCGGGATCTGGAACCGGAAAAACTGGATTTTGCAGAAGAGAAAAAAGAGCCGGATCTGGACCTGGACGCGATCTTAAGCGAGACAACGCAGCATCTGGCGATGGAACTGGCAGGGGAAGGCTTCGGAAATGAGCAGGAGAGTGCACCGGAGGCAGAGGCCGATCCGGTTCTTGATCAGAGTACGGCCGAGATGCCTGTAAAAGAACTGGAAGAAGAGATCCTGGATCAGGATGTCATTCTGGAAAATGCAATTATTTCTCAGACAATGGGTGCTGTGGCTTCTGAAGAGCAGGAAGAGAAGAAGGAGACTGTTTCCGGCGATACGGTTGAGATTTCTCTGAAGGAGAGAAAAGGAGATCTGAGGGCAGAGCAGGAGGAGCGGGAACTGGAAGCGCTTCTTCCGGCCGGAGAGGAAGACCGGTCCGTGAACAGGATGCGTCCGGAAAAACTGACGGATGAGCAGAAAAAACTGTTTACCTATTTCGTTAAGGTTCCCGGAATGGATGAACAGATTCTGGATGCGCTGCATGGAGCTTACACCCATACGGGAGATAAGACTTCTGCCGGAGGAAATATTGCGATTATGGGACGGCCGGGTACCGGAAAGACCCGTCTGTCGGATGCGCTGGTAAAAGCGCTCTGCAAGGAACTGGGAATGAAGGCGGCCAAGTTTGCCAGCCTGGATGCGGAGGACGTGAATGCCGGCGATCCCATACAGATTGTGGCAAATATGTCAGGCGGTTTCCTTCTGATCGAGAAGGCGGGGCAGCTGACAGATGAGGCGGTGGAAAAGTTTTCCCAGGCTATGGAATTCCGCACAGACAGCATGATCCTGATCGCGGAGGATGAAAAGAAGAGTCTCCAGAAACTTTTTGCCAACCATCCGGAATTTGCACGAAAATTCACCAGTACCATCGCTATTCCGGTGTTTACCAATGATGAGCTGGTAACCTTTGCCCGCACATATTCTAAAGAGATGGGATACAAGATTGACGACATGGCAGTTCTGGCGCTCTATACACTGATCGGAGATAATCAGGATGAGGATCAGCCGGTGACAGTGGCAGGGGTGAAGGATATGGTGGATAAGGCGATTGCGCGGGCAGCCAAAAAGAAGATTACCCGGAGAAAGAAAATGGATGAGAATAACCGGGTACTTCTCTATGAAAAGGATTTTGAATATTGATGAGAAATGAGAGACAGAAGCCTTTTCTGGGAGATCCAAAGGAGACCATAGCGGTTCTGAATAAATACGGATTTACGTTTCAGAAAAAATTCGGACAGAATTTTCTGATTGATACCCATGTACTGGATAAGATTATAGCGGCCGCCGAGATCACACCCGATGATTTTGTGGTGGAGATCGGGCCTGGGATCGGAACGATGACGCAGTATCTGGCCTGTGCGGCCAGAGAAGTCTGTGCGGTGGAGATCGACCGGACGCTGATCCCCATTCTGGAAGATACGCTGAGCGGCTATGATAACGTGACCGTAATCAATGAAGATATTCTGAAGGTGGATCTGGCCAGGCTGGCAGAGGAAAAGAATCAGGGAAGGCCCGTGAAGATCGTGGCGAATCTTCCATATTATATTACAACTCCCATTATTATGGGACTTTTTGAGAATCATGTGCCGGTCTCTTCGATCACGGTGATGGTGCAGAAGGAAGTGGCCATGCGAATGCAGACAGGTCCGGGAAGTAAGGATTACGGCGCGCTGTCCCTGGCAGTGCAGTACTATGCAGAACCGTATCTGGTGGCCAATGTACCTCCGAACTGTTTCATGCCCCGGCCGAAGGTGGGAAGTGCGGTGATCCGTCTTACGCTTCATGAGGAGCCGCCGGTGAAAGTGAGAGAGGAACAGCTGATGTTCCGCCTGATCCGGGCGTCTTTTAATCAGAGAAGGAAGACGCTGCTCAACGGTCTGAGAGGGGACGGACAGCTGGATTTTTCAAAAGAGAAAATCGAGGAAGCCATCGCAGCCTGTGGTTTCCCGCCTGCAGTGCGGGGGGAGAAACTTACACTGGAAGATTTTGCCAGATTAAGCGATGCTCTGAGTGAATAAGACAATCAAAAAACCAGCCTGGGGTATGGCTGGTTTTTTAATAAGGACTAAGAATAAAAAATTGATATAACTGACTATCTTTTTACGAGAGTCAGTTCTTTTAATTTTTCGTTGAGAAATAAACAGATTCGGGTGATATTTTTAACATTTTAGTGTAATCCAATGAGGGGCATGAATATAGAATATATGCACAAAAAAATTTTTTAAATATGTAAATATTGTAAATAGAGAACAATCATATGACGTGATATAATAAAAATAATAGGAGATATTTTTTATGATTAAAAAAATAGGGATATGTTTTTTGTCAATATTTGTAATAAGTTCTATTATATTTATAACACATAATATGGAAATTGAAAAGAGTAAAAAAATTTTATTACAACCGTGTACAAAGATAGAGGGAGTGATTGAAAAAAAAGAATTTAATATTTGTTCTATTAGAGTAAAAGAAAAAGAATATACGATAGATTTAAGAAAGGTGCAAATTTTTGATCAAAAAGAAAAGAAAATTGCTCCGGAAGATTTAAAAGAAGGAATAGTAGTGTTAGTTGGATATACTAGTATTTTGGAGACAAGTCCGGCGGAACTTTGTGCTTTGTGGGTAAAAATATGTTAGAAAAAATAGTGAACTATGAATGCTCTTTTAAAGTAGGAGGAAGGAAAGACATGAAAAGAAAAAAATGTATTAGCTTTTTTGTTGGAATTGTAGCGGTATTGTTTTCCGGCATGTGTGTTTCAGCCCAAACGTTACGAATGGTAGAATATGATATGGCTACAGGGATGGAAAAAGTTGTTGAGATACCAATTGTGGAAAATGTAAACACAGAAGAATCGTATACATCCAGCACACTTCAAATGAGATCTGTAATTGGATCAGATGAAAGAACACCTGTAGATGATACTACAGCATTTCCTATGTCAGCTGTAGGACAATTAAAATATAAGAAAAATGATAAGTCATATTCAGCTACAGGATGGATGTTTTCAATGAATTGCCTTGCTACAAATGCTCATGTGGTAAAAGATAGTAGAGATATGTTTTTTACGCCGGGACGTAATTATGTATTGTCACCATTTGGGACAGCAAAAGTTTTAAAAACATATTATCCAGAAGAATATGATAATAATGAAGGGGTTGATTTTGATTTTGGTTTTGCTTTATTAGATACGAATATTGGAAGTAAGACAGGCTTTTTAAATTATTATACTAATGGCGCAACGAAAGAGGAGCTGGTGGATTGTTTAGGTTATCCGGGAGATAGAACTTTAAATGGGAAACCGCTTCAAATGGTTTCGTCAGGGGCATTATTAGGAAAAGAAGACTATACTTTGAGAACAATCCATCATACAGTAGATACGGAAGCAGGTTCTAGCGGTTCTCCATTGTTTACATATGATTCTGGAGGAAATCCACTTGTATTAGCCATTCATTCAGAAGGATGGAATATAAATAAAGCTGTAAGTATTGATAAATTTGTTGCGGGAGCAATGAATACTTTTAAAAATAGCTAAAGGTTTGAACAGGACAATCAAAAAACCAGCCTGGGGTATGGCTGGTTTTTTAAAAAAGGAAGGAGACCGGCATTTCGCCGGTACATATGAAAAAGAAAGTATAAAATAATGTTTAATTATTTTATGACTATAGTATAGGAGGAAATTGTGTGGATTTCGTGATTACTTTGTGAAGAAACCATGAAGAAAAAAGGAAAATAATATAAACAAAAATTCTTTCACAGTTAATTCATGAGAGATTCATAATCTGTTCATATGTAGATGATATGATAATTACAGTTCAGACAAGGCCCTTTGCAGTGAGAAATCATTGCAAATAATAAATTTTTTCATAATAATGCCCCGGCATAAAAGCCGGGGCACTCCTCGTTTTTAATCCTCTTTTTCGGAAGACTGTTCTGCTTCCAGAGCCAGAATTGCATTATTTAGCTGAAGCATCCGTTCGTCCAGGTTCGTTACAATGCGGGCACATTCCCGCAGTTCATGGCTGATGTAAGCCGGAGCCATACCTTCAAATTTATATGCGATCTTGTGTTCCAGGCTGGCCCAGAAATCCTGGGCGACTGTGCGTATCTGGATTTCCACTTTTGTGTCAACGACGGTGTCGGAGAGAAAAATGGGCACGGAGACCAGCATATGGTAACTCTGGTATCCGCTGGGTTTGGGATTTTTCATATAGTCCTTCAGGGACAGAACTTTGATGTCGCTCTGTTTGGCGATCATATCTGCGATCCGGTAGATATCCGAGGTGAAGGAGCAGGTGATCCGTATACCGGCGATGTCGTTGACGTATTGAACCATGTTTTCCAGGGTGGATTCATAGCCGTGTTTTTTCAGCTTTTTGACAATGCTCTCCGGAGTTTTGATCCGGGATTTAATATGTTCAATGGGATTATAACGGTGAATGTGAAGAAATTCTTCGTTGAGAATTTCTATTTTTGTGCCGATTTCCTTTAATGCAGCGCTGTAAAGGAAAATTAAAGTTTCCCAGCCGTCTGCATTTTCCAGAATCTGCAAGGGAAAAGTATTTTTTGCCATTTTGTATTCCTCTTGAAAAAGTTAACTTTCGATTCCCCGCCGGGCAGGTATGCCCTGGTCAAAGGGGTGTTTTTTTTTGCGGATCTCTGAGACGTAATCAGCAGCTTCCACAAGCCGGGGGCTGGGATCCTGTCCGGTGAGTACGACTTCCAGTTCTTCCGGTTTTTCCCTCAGCCAGGAGAGAAGCAGTGTTTCATCAAAGAGCCCGGCCCGGATCGTATAGATAATTTCATCCAGGAAAAGAAGGTCATATTTTTCTGACCGGGCTTTCTCTGTGATCCGGCAGAATTGAGATTCATAATATTTTTTTCGCTCCTGCTTTTCTTCCGGACTCATCTGAAAGCTGAATTTCTCCCGGGAGAGTCCGTTTTCAAAGGTGATTCCGGGAATTTGTTCCAGAACTTTGCGCTCGCAGGTGCTGTTGTCTTTCATAAACTGGTAGATCAGAACTTTCAGACCGCTTCCCGCCGCTCTGGCGCAAAGTCCCATCCCTGTGGTGGTTTTTCCTTTGCCGTCGCCACAGTAAATATGGATGTATCCTAACTGTTTCATTCTCTTGCCTCCTCATTCTGTCTTCTCTTAGCATACCATATTCCACGGGCGGAAGAAAGGAAATTTTAAGTATTCCGGGGGGATAAACTGTTGTATAATGAAGTCAGATTGACAGGGAGAGGAGAAAGGGGACTTATGGAAGAGCAGAGAGAGAATCCGGCGCTGCGGATTATCGCGGAGGTAAAAAAAGCAGTGATCGGTAAGGATGAATGTATCGTAAAGACTATGACGGCGGTGTTGGCCGGAGGAAATATTCTTCTGGAAGATATTCCGGGGGTAGGAAAGACAACTATGGCGCTGGCCTTTTCCCGGGCGATGGGGCTGAAGGAAAACAGGATTCAGTTTACGCCGGATGTGCTTCCGTCGGATATTACAGGGTTTTCCATGTATAAAAAAGAAACAGGTACGTTTGAGTATCAGCCGGGAGCAGCGATGTGCAATCTCCTGCTGGCGGATGAGATCAATCGGACATCGCCAAAGACGCAGTCCGCTCTTTTGCAGGTGATGGAGGAGCAGAAGGTGACGGTGGACGGGATTACCCGTCCGCTTCCGAATCCTTTTATTGTAATTGCAACGCAGAACCCGGTGGGAAGCGCGGGAACTCAGCTTCTGCCGGAGTCCCAGCTGGATCGGTTCATGATCTGTATGTCCATGGGGTACCCGGATATGGAGTACGAGCTGGAGATTGTAAAGGGGAAAAGCAGAAATGATACGGCAGAAAAGGTGGAGCCGGTGATCGGAATCGGTGAGCTTCTGCAGATGCAGGAGAGAGTGAGGGAAATCTTTATTCATGATGCGCTTTACCGGTACATCGGAGAGCTGGTACAGGCTACGAGAAATCATCCCATGGTGGAACTGGGGGTAAGCCCCAGGGGAACGATCGCAGCAGCGCGGATGGTACAGGCGCTGGCTTATCTTCGGGGAAGATCCTACGTGGTTCCCGAGGATGTGACCGATATTTTTGCTGATGTGACAGCTCACCGGATCCGGCTGAATTCCCGGGCCAGGGTGAATCATGTGACGGCGCGTTCTGTGGTGGAGGAGATTCTGGGGAGGATTCCCCGGCCAACTGTGAGAAGAAAGCAGGGATGAGATGAAGAATATCCTGATATATCTGGCGGCGGTGCTGGCAACGGCTTATTTTGCCATTATGTACCGCAGCACAGTTCTGGTGACTTTTCTGACGGGGGAAATTCTCCTGCTTCCGCTTTTGTTTCTTCTGCTTTATCTTTCTGCCAGAAAGATAAAGGTGGGTCTCAGGATTCCGATTCCTGTGGCAGAGGCGGGGGATGAGATCCGGGCGGAGATTCTGGTGGAAAATGAATCAGTGTTTCCTGTTACCGGACTGGACGTCTGGGTGGAATACCGGAATCTCTTTCTGGAGGAGGAAGGGATTCTGCGGATCCGGGGCGGTGCTGACAGCAAAGGCAGAGCCCGCCTGGTCTGCAGCGTCAGGAGCGATATTTGCGGCTGTCTGGAATTTTCCATAAAGAAGATACGGATCTATGATTATCTGAGAATTTTTTTTCTGCCGGTAAGACAGAGGGCGGCCGCTCAGGCGGTGGTGCTGCCTCATTTTTATGAGACAAGGGCGGAGCTGTCTCTGAGAACCCGGGAGTTTGCCGGGGATGGGGAGGCGTATGATCAGAACCGGGGAGGGGATGATGTTTCAGAAGTTTTTCAGCTGAGGGAATATCGTCCCGGTGACCGGATTCAGCAGGTACACTGGAAACGGAGCGCCGTCTCGGGGGAACTGGCAGTGAAGGAATTCGGAAGACCTGTGAATTGTCCGGTGGTTCTGTTTCTGGATTTTTTTGCGGAGAAGGAAAATCCGCTGTGGATGAAAGGATTTCCGGAACTGGCGGCGGCGGTTTCCATGGCGCTTGTGGAAGCAGAGTGTATGCATTACATTGTCTGGTATGAGCAGGCGGAAGAACGTCTCTTCCGGCAGATGGTATCGGGGCAGGAGGATGTTTATCGCTGGCTGCAGCAGTTTTTCAAACAGAGACCCTGCAAAGAGGAACTGGATCTGCCCGCGCTCTACCGGGCTGCCTATCCGGGGGAGCTGTATGGAACAGAACTTCGGATTACGCTGGAACGGAAGGTGTTTTGCCAGGGGGAACTGTGCAAAGAGTTTTCTTCCGAAAGGATAGAGGAAGAGCTGAAGCAATGGGAGGTTCTTGTATAGTATGGGCAGAAAAAAGGAAAAGGGGCTGCTGCCGCAGGTCACGGCTGTCTCCTGGCAGGTTCGGCTTCCGGGGGGAGAGAAAAAGGAAAGGGGGAGAATTCTGACAGGGATTCTTTTTCTGGCTGCGGTCTTTGGGTGTACGCTCTCTGTTCTGGAGATGCTGGAACCGCCGGTGGATAAGAAAGTTTTTCTGGGAGGAATTTTTTTCCTGGCTGTGATATGGCAGATCATCTGCTGGAATAAAAAAACCTGTGCCTGGGGACAGATGATTCTGTGGGCCAGTGTGATTCTGTTTGCCATTTTCCGCTGGGACAGGATCCTGACCGGGGGAAGAATGGCGGCAAATACAGCGCTTGAAAAGACAAATATTATTTATCATCTGAATTTCAGGCTGTTTCAGATTGATAAACCAGATCCGGAAGGAGAACTTTTCTTTCTTCTGGTGATGTTCTGCTGGTTTGTGGGGCTTCTGGCTTTTGTTACTATTTACAGGATGTCCGTAGGCGGGCTGACGGTGCTGATTCTTCTGATTATCGGGGCAGGACTGTGGCTGGGAGAAATGCCGTCTCACCTGCCGTTCTTTCTTATGATGGGGGCGGTTTATGGCGGAGCTGTGTTCTTTTATGCGGGAGGGCTGCCGGGAGGACGGATCCGCAGAAGAACTGTGTGCCTTATGGTGATTTCTTTTGGGTTGATCCTGTCTGTGTCTCAGTGGCTGATCCGCCCGGCACTGGAGCCAAAGCTTTTTGCTTTCCATGATACGGTGTCTGCGGCTGAGCGGAAGTTTGAAAAGTGGATCTGGGAGGATGGGCTGAGCGGGCTTCCTTTTTTGAACGGTTTTGGCAGCCCGGATTTTACCGATGGGGCTCTGGGGAATACGGCGCCCTCCTTTGAGGAAGAAATTGCCCTGACGGTTACTTTTAACCGGGAGCCTGTCGGAGATGTGTATCTGCGGGGTTATGCGGGAGAGATCTATACAGGAAGCAGCTGGATCAAACCGCAGGAGGAGGATTTTCTGGAAGCCTCTGCCGGCTGGCCCCAGTCCCCCTATGGAGCGGGACTGGCGGTTCAGGATCTGTACCGGTCCAGCCTTGTGAAAGCGGCAGAAGAGATAGGGCTGACGGAGGGTGGCTGGGATCTGGAAATGAAACTGGATTATAAGGACACGGATGGAGATTACAGCTTTCTTCCCTATGAGGCTGAGCTGACGGATGCGACAGAGGCGGTGGGAGACGGATGGAATCTCCGGAAGAATGACGGGCCTCTTCGGGCAGAGGGAACGCTGCGAAGCATACCGGTGACTGTTTTATCTTCTCTGGAGTGGGAAACGGAAGAGAGCGAGTTGAAGAGGGCATATTCGGATTATGTAGACAGCCATTACAGAAGTGTTCCCGCCGAGGGAGTAGAACGGCTGATGGCATATGCGGAAGATCTGATGGAGAAGACCGGACAGAAGGGGGCGGATCTGATTCCCTATATCCAGGAGGAACTGGGGCGGAGATGCCGTTATAGTACCTCTCTGGATCCGGTTCCGGTGGGTGGAGATTTTGCGGAACATTTCTTTTTTGAGAGTAAGGAAGGATTCTGTACTCATTTTGCAACGACGGCTGTTCTGTTATACCGTATGGTGGCAGTGCCGGCCCGGTACCGGACCGGTTATGTGATCCCCCGGGAAGATTTTCAGTACAGGGGAGGAGAGGAGTGGAAGGCTGTCGTGATGGACAGTCAGGCTCATGCCTGGGTTGAGGTGTATCTGGATAACTGGGGCTGGGTTCCTGTGGAGGTGACGCCCGGCTACGGAGGCGGAGATCTGATGGAAGGGGAGGAAACGGCCTGGTCTTCGCCGTCTGCGACGGAAGCGCCCAGGGAAGAGATAACAGCTTCTCCCACACCCCAGGATAGCCCTGTCCCTTCCGGTGAAGAACCGGAGGGACAGGGAGGAGCGGAGAGACCGACTCAGGTTCTGGTCACACCGGCGCCTTGGCTGGGGGCGATTTTTACAATTCTGAAGATGCTTCTTGCTGTCGCAGCCGCAGTTCTTCTTGTTTTGATGAGAAGAAGATTCTTGGCTGCAAGAAGGCAAAGACGGCTGAATCAGAAGGATCCTTCCGCGGTCATTTTGGAGATTTCTTATGAGCTGCAGGCAGTTCTGGGGGCTGCGGGGTATGCGGCAGGGGAGGAGTTACGGGATCAGGAATATGGGCGATGGATGGCGGAACATTTCCCGGGAGAGCCCGGAAAGGAGTTTCCTCACTTTATGAAACTGGCGCAGAAGGCGGCCTATTCCGGAGAGAAATGTACTGCCGGGGAAGTTTTGTGGTGCAGGCAATTCTGCGAAGGGGTGAAAAAGGAAATCTGGAAGAGTCTCTCCCCTGCGAAAAAATTCTGGTGGCGCTACATAAAATGCTTTTAACTGCATAGAGTAAGTAATAACGAAAACAGGAAGAGCGATGAAAGAGCAGATTAAATTTGTGCTGGCCCTGGGCGCGGTATTACTTCTGCTGCCCTGTGTTTTGACAGTTTTTCTGTCCGGACGCGGGGCGGTTTCTTTTTTCGGGGAGGAAGATCTGGAAGGATATGTGGCGGCGGGAACCTGTCTGGCGCTTCCTTTTTCCGGAACGGAGGAGATGAGAAAAGCACAGGCGGTCCTGATCAGAAGCCAGTTTTGCACGCAGACGGAGGCGGAGCGGCAGACGCGGATAGAAGAGATCACAGAGCAGGTTTTAAAAGCAAGGAAACAGCCTGACTTTGAGAAGATGTACCGTCTCGCCCGGAAAGCAGCTTCGGATACGAAGGGAGAAGTGCTGTACTGGAAGGGAGAGGTCTGTTCCGGGGCATTTCATCCGGTCAGCGCGGGAAAGACCAGGGATGGGAGAGAGGTGCTGCAGAAAGAAGAGTACGGCTATCTGAAGAGTGTGGAAAGTCCCGGGGATGTCCAGTCTCCAGATTATCTTTCGGGAAAAAGTTTTACTCCGGAAGAACTGACGGAGAGACTGAGCGGCCTTCTGCCGGGAATTACAGTGACTGCGGAGGATTTGCCGAAAATTACAGCGGCAAAGACGGATTCTGCCGGATATGTCCTGGAACTCCAGATCGGGGATCAGATTCTGCCCGGAGAAACGGCGGCAGAAGCGCTGGAACTTCCTTCCTGCTGTTTTACTGTGCAGGTTCTGGAAGGGAGAATCCGTTTCCTTTGCCAGGGAGTGGGACATGGACTGGGAATGAGTCAGTACGGAGCGGAGCAGATGGCTCTTGCGGGGGCGGATTACAGGGAGATACTGGCGGCATATTTTCCGGAAACAGAAATTCGGATGGATGGCGGTGTATAAATTCCTCAGATCTGGAAACTCTATGATTATAATTTGAGATCATAGAGGTGAAAAGATGATGAAAAAGGAAAATTTTACAAAACTTGCAGTCACCGGTATTCTTGCGCTTACAGTTGTGGCGGCAGGCGTAACCATGTATCGGACGGAGGCTGACAGAAAAGAGCAGAAGATGGAGCAGGAGGAACAGACGCAGGAACTGCAGGGGGAAGAGACCGCAAAACATACGGAAGAGTCCGGGACTGAGACGGAACAGCAGATTCCGGAGACGGTGCCGGAGGAAGCGGCAGAATCGGAAGCGGAGGCAGCAGACGAAACGGGAAGCAGCAGCGTAACGCCCGGATCTGCACAGCCGGGAGTGACAGGAGAGGAGCAGGCGGTCTCTGAACCGGCAGGAGAGATGGCAGAGCAGACAGCGGGGAATCAGGTGGAAAATGCACCTGTATTGAATTTTACAGAGGATACGGTGATTTCCTGGCCTCTTCAGGGAAGTCCTGTGATTGATTACAGCATGGATGCAACCGTATATTTCCCCACCCTGGATGTCTATAAATACAGCCCGGCCATGGTGCTGGGGGCGCCGGAGGGAACGCCGGTGTGTGCAGCGGCAGAGGGAACGGTGACCGGGATTTCCGAGGACGCGGAGATTGGCACGGTGATGACGGTAGATGTGGGAAATGGTTATGAGATGAAAAGTGGGACCTCTATGGCAACACCGGTGGTGGCGGGGGCGGTCGCGGTGCTTTTAAGCCGTTATTCAAATCTAAAACCGGCAGAAGTAAAACTGCGGCTTTATGAGACGAGTGTAGATACCGGAAAATCCAAGCATGCACAGGGCTGGGGGAGGCTGGATGTCATGCAGCTGATTCGATAAAATAAAAGAACATGGAAGAGATAAAAAGCGGAGAGAAAGAGACAGAGGGAAAGGAATACGCCGGACATTTGATTTCTGGGAGAAAATGCGGTAAAATGAAGAATACGCATAAAATAAGGGGTAGAAAAGAAAGAGGAGGGAATAAGGTGAAGAAAATAGTTAAAGTTTTAATC
>OLQH01000909.1_pt1 | contig 27957 bp, 27 predicted proteins | sample 1672671 | NCBI WGS metagenome assembly OLQH01 (sample SAMEA3136712, study PRJEB25190) | human gut metagenome
AACGCACGATAATATCTGCTTCCTTGCCCAGCATATCGGTAATCTTACCCTTACCTTCATCTCCCCAGTTTGCTCCTACAACTGCCTTAATCATCCTTTTACATCCTCCTACGTATCAATTCAATCAAAAAGATATTTTTATTGTACCATACTTTTTTTATAAGTAAAACTTATTATTACTTATAAAGTACTTCTGTCATATTATCTGTTTTAATAAATATCACATACATTGTAAGTATACAACGGATTGCCGCAATTCTCAACCTTTTCTTGCAATTCCTTTCACGTCAAAACGCCCGGAAGCTTTCTTTCCTTCCGGGCGTTTTCCTGTCTTCTATATTTTATACATTAATCTCTGCTTTTACGCCGAGCAGCGCTTCGTTCTCTTTCAGAACCGGATTTACCACATTCTTCAGGAATGCTTCCACCTGTACCGCGGAACGCCCCGTATAGCGGGAGGGTTCCATGGTCTTCTGCAGTTCTTCCAGCGTCATGTTAAAGGCCGGATCTGCAGCGATCAGCTCCAGAAGATTGTTCTCTTTTCCTTCCACCTTTACCATGCGTCCTGCCTCCATGGACAATTCCCGGATCCGCTCGTGAAGCTCCTGGCGGTCACCGCCTGCTTTCACCGCATCCATCATGATATTTTCAGTGGCCATAAAGGGCAGTTCGGAGCGCAGACGCTTCTCGATCACCTTGGGATATACCACCAGGCCATCCACCACATTCAGGCACAGATCCAAAATGCCGTCAATTGCCAGGAATCCTTCCGGAATGGACAGTCTCTTATTGGCAGAGTCATCCAGCGTCCGCTCAAACCACTGTGTAGCCGAAGTAATGGCCGGGTTCAGCGCGTCGATCATCACATACCTGGAAAGAGAGGCGATCCGCTCACTGCGCATGGGATTTCTCTTGTATGCCATGGCAGAAGAACCAATCTGGCTCTTCTCAAAAGGCTCCTCGACCTCTTTTAAATGCTGCAGAAGGCGGATATCATTGGACATCTTATGGGCACTGGCTGCGATTCCTGCCAGAATATTGGCCACGCGGGTATCCACTTTCCGGGAGTAGGTCTGCCCTGATACCGGATAGCATGCCTTAAATCCCATCTTCTCTGCGATCATGGGATCGATCCGGTCAATGGTTTCCTGATCTCCGTCAAAAAGCTCCAAGAAGCTGGCTTGCGTTCCTGTAGTTCCCTTGCTGCCCAGAAGCTTTAAGCTGTCTAAAACATAATCCAGATCTTCCAGATCCATCAGGAATTCCTGCGTCCACAGAGTCGCCCTCTTCCCCACCGTCGTGGGCTGTGCCGGCTGAAAATGTGTAAACGCCAGGGTCGGCTGAGCCTTCCACTGATCCGCAAATTTCGACAGTTCCGCGATCACATTTACCAGTTTCTTCTTTACCAGCTGCAGCGCTTCCCGCATAATGATAATATCCGTATTATCACCCACATAACAGGAAGTGGCACCCAGATGGATGATCCCTTTCGCCTTGGGACACTGTACGCCGTAAGCGTATACGTGGGACATGACATCATGGCGCACCTGGCGCTCTCTCTCCTTTGCCACCTCGTAATTAATATCATCCGCATGGCTTTTCAGTTCATCGATCTGCTCCTGGGTAATGGGCAGTCCCAGTTCCTTTTCTGTCTCAGCCAGAGCGATCCACAGCCTTCTCCAGGTGCGGAACTTCATATCCGGCGAAAAAATATACTGCATCTCTCTGCTGGCATAGCGCTCAGACAGAGGGCTTACATAACGGTCGTTGCTCATGTTTGTTTCTCCTTCCGGCAGTTTCCCTTACGCCAGTCCCAGACGCTTGAATACTTCGTTGTAGGCCTCTTCCACATTTCCCATATCTCTGCGGAAACGGTCTTTGTCCAGCTTCTCATTGGTATTCACATCCCACAGACGGCAGGTATCCGGAGATACTTCGTCAGCCAGAATGATGGTTCCATCCGGCAGTTTGCCGAACTCAATCTTGAAGTCGATCAGTTTCATGCCCGCATTCAGGAAATAGGATTTCAGGCATTCATTCACTTTTCTGGTATATTTTTTAATGGTATCAATCTCTTCCTGGGTAGCCAGTCCGAGAGCCAGTGCGTAATCATCGTTGATGAAGGGATCGCCCAGGTCGTCGTTCTTATAGCTGAACTCCAGGATCGGGCAGAGAAGTTCTCTTCCCTCTTCCACGCCCATTCTCTTGGAAAAGCTTCCGGCAGCCACATTTCTCACAATTACTTCCAGGGGAACAATGCTTACCTTCTTTACTGCCGTCTCACGGTCAGACAGTTCCTCTACGAAATGTGTGGGAACGCCTTCTTTTTCCAACTGCTGAAATACATAATTAGTCATCCGGTTGTTTACTACGCCTTTTCCTACGATGGTTCCCTTCTTCTCACCGTTGAAAGCGGTGGCATCATCCTTGTAATCTACGATCACAATACCTTCCACATCCGTTGCAAATACTTTCTTAGCCTTGCCTTCGTACAGCTGTTCTAACTTTTTCATGAGTCTGACACCTTTCTTTTCTTTAGATTAAAAGCCAAGCACCGGAAAAGTCCGTATGCTACGCTAAAATTATATACTGCCCCATCTAAAAAAACAAGTAGCCATCTGCCGAAAATTCCCGGATTTTCCCTTTTCCCGTAGTGCTGTTTTCTTGCTCAGGGCTCTTTCACCGGCTCCCAGTACACCAGCACCCCCAGGCGTCTTGTAAGGCTGGAACCGCTTCCCTCCTCCTCATCCAGAGGAATAACGCGCACCTCCGCTGCGATCCCCATCTGAAAAAGCAGATTTACAAAATAAAGATAGATCTTTCTCTCTCCTGTCCCCATCCCCATCACACACAGTTTTCCCGCGGCCGCATTCATTTTTCTGATGCAGTCTTTCAGATCCAGCATCCGGTAGAAGCAGTTATAGCCAAAAACCACATCGTATGTCTTTTCCGGCACAAAGTCTTCCCACTTGCTGCAGATAGTACGGATTTCCGGTTTTCCCTCCTTCTGCGGCACCTTCTCCTTCAGAAAGGAAAGTACGTCCGGGGAAATATCCAGACAGGAAAGCTGCCTGCAGCACTCTGCCAGCTCTGCTGTAAAATTCCCCCACCCCGGCCCGATCTCCAGGATAGTCTCCGGGCAGCGGGGGAGAATCAGTTCCCGCAGAACGGGAGTAATCCTGGCCGCCCAGCCATCCTGTTTATAAACGTCTTTCTTTTCCATAAAGCTGTGCCAGAACGCCCGCTCTGCTGCGTCATCCGTCATGCGAAGACTGTACGTTCCCTCCTGATTTTTTAATTCCTCCCTCCAGAGGCCCGCAAAATCGATTTCCTGTATCATCATTCTCTCCTTCTTCTTAAAAACTGCAGAAGCTCTCCACCAGTTCTCTCGTAAACGGATGCTTCGGATTTTTTACAATCTCATCCCTTCCGCCCCGCTCCACAATCTCCCCTTCTTTCATCACACAGATTTCATCGCAGAACCAGTGCAGAACCTCCAGATCGTGGGAAATAAAGAGATAAGTCATATTTTTTTCTTTTTGAAGATCTTTTAAAATGTTCATAACATGTGCCTGGATCGACACATCCAGCATGGAAGTAGGCTCATCTAAAATCAGCACCCGGGGATCCAGCGTCATCGCCCGGGAAATAATAATCCGCTGCGCTTCCCCGCCGCTGATCTGATGCGGATAACGGTCAAACAGATTATTTTTCAGTCCAACCCGCTCAAACTGCTGCTCGATCCGGGCAATCCTTTCTTCCCGGTCTGCACCGATCCTGTGGATCGTCATCGGTTCCAGAAGGCTGCTCAGAATTTTTTTATGAGGATCCAGAGAACTCTCCGGATGCTGGAAAATAATCTGCATTTTCGTCCGCCTGGCCTTCATCTGCGCCATGGAAAGTGCGCTTATCTCTTCTCCGTCCAGAAAAACCTGCCCTGAATCCGGCTGAATGAGCCGCATCAGCAGCCGTGCTACTGTGGATTTCCCGCAGCCGCTGTTTCCCGCAAGCCCCAGGATCTTCCCCTCCGGTATCTCAAAGGAAACTTCTTTTACCGCATCTGTCCGATGCCTTTTTATCACACCGCTTATGAAATGTTTGTTCAGCTTTTCTACTTTAAGCATAAAGAAAACACCTCACTTTCCGGCCGTCTCCACACAGGAAGTCTCCCGGCTTTTCTTCTGCACACCGCGGGCAGGCCCGCTCACATCGGGGATAAAAAACACAGCCCGCCTCCTTTCCCTCCCTCTCTTTTTCCGGAAGGGGGATCGGCTTCATTCCCCTGGAGGGCAGTGCGCCGATCAGTCCCCGTGTATAAGGATGAAGCGGATCTTCCATAATCTTATCCGTGTCCCCCTGCTCCAGAATCTCTCCTTTATAGAGCACCAGCAGTTTCTGGCAGAGCCTTCCCGCCAGCATAACATCATGGGTAATCACAATCATACTCTTCGTATCCCGCTTTGCGATCTCCCGCAGAACCTGAAAGACCTGCCGGCGCAAAATGGCGTCCAGCCCCTTGGTCGGTTCGTCCGCAATCACCCACTCCGGCCGGTTCATAAGACCCAGCACAGAAATGACTCTCTGGTTCATTCCGCCGCTTAGCTGAAAGGAATATTTCCTCCCTATCGTCCCGCTGTCCGGAAAACCAAACCGCTTCATAAGCCGCTCATACTGTGCCTCTGCCTCCTGTCTTTTTCCTTTGCCGTGAACGGTAACTGCCTCGATCAGCTGCTTTTTAATCCGGATGACCGGATCCAGCGCCTCCGCCGGGTTCTGCGGGATCAGGGCAATCTGATCGCCCCGCAGTCCCTCCATCTGTTTTTCACTCCAGCTGCTGATCTCATCCTCCCCGTACCAGCAGCTGCCTTCCGTGTAAGCATTGGCCGCCAGAAGTTTCAGGATTCCCATGCCGAGAACAGATTTTCCACTTCCGCTCTCCCCGATCATTCCCGTCACTTTTCCGCTCTCGAACACCGTGCTGGCATCCCGCACCGCGTGAACCGGCCCCAGAGCAGTCTGAAAGCAGACATTAAAATGTTCCACCCGAATATCTTTTCCCATTTTCGCCTCACTCCTTTATACTGTCACGCCGCACATCGAAGCAGTCTCTCAGCCAGTCCGCAATCACATTAATGCTCAGGGATAAAAGTACGATACATACCCCCGGCGCAATTGCCAGAAGCGGGCTGCTCCGGTAGTACATCCGGGCATCGCTGATCATCACGCCCCAGTCCGGCGCCGGCGGCTGAAGCCCCAGCCCCAGAAAACTTAAAGACGCCACAGACAGAATGGAACTGGCGATCCTCGTGGCAAAAATAATCACTATGCTGCTGATCAGATTCGGCGCCACATGGCAGAAAAGGATCCGGATATGACCTGCCCCCAGTCCCCGCAGTCCTTCCACAAAAGCTTCTTCCTTCAGCTTCATCACTTCTCCCCTGACCAGACGGGAAAAACTCACCCAGGAAGTAAGAACAAGCGCCAGGAGCATGCTTTCTACCCCGCTTCCCGTCAGTCCGGCAATGGCGATCATCATCGTCATGCCGGGAAGCCCCTGAAAAATATTGGAAATGGATGTGATCACCAGATCCACCCATCCGCCGAAATATCCGGCCACCATTCCAATGAGGCAGCCGAGAGCCAGGGAAAGGCTGGTTGCCGCCGCTGCCAGCACCATGGACTGGCGGCCCCCATAGATCACTCTGCTCAGAAGATCCCGCCCGATATTATCCGTTCCCAGCAGATGTTCCCGGCTGGGCCCCTCCAGAGCATTGGCCATATCAATCTTTAACGGATCATAAGGGGCAATAAGGGGTGCCAGAATACTCATAAGCAGAATCATCCCCAGCACGGCAAAAGCCAGAATCGTGGCCACCTTCATTTTTTTCTTCATCCTGCCTTCTCCCCCACCCGTATCTTCGGATTAATTACCAGATATAAAAGGTCAATGACCAGATTCATCACCACGTACACCAGACCGGTAAAAAGTACATACGCCTGTACAACCAGATAATCCCGGGACTGCACAGCAGAAACAGCATAATTGCCGATTCCCGGAATGTTGAAAATCACCTCTGCCACCGCAGAGCCTCCCAGGATTCCCGCAAAATAATTCCCCAGAAATGTGGTGATCGGGATCAGAGAATTGCGGAAAGCATGACGCAGCGTAACCATCCGGGCTTTCATCCCTTTTGCACTGGCCACCGTCACATACTGCCTCCCAATCTCATCCAGCACCGATGTCCTGGTCAGGCGGGCACAGACCCCTATTGTTGAGACAGATACAGTGATTCCCGGCATGATATACGACGAAAAACCGTGAAGCCCGCTGGTGGGAAGCCAGTGGAGCTGTTCACAGAAAATCAGGATCATGAGGATCGCAAGCCAAAATCCCGGGACTGACAAAAAGAGGGTACTGACTGTGCGGAGCAGATGATCCACCCAGGTGTCCCGGCAGACTGCCATAAGAAGCCCTCCTCCAATCCCGAAAAGAACCGTGAGCGCCATCCCGAAACAGGCCAGCTTCACGGTATAAGGCAGACGGTATGCAATCTGATCTTCAATTTCTTTGTTCGTAAAAAAAGAGCGTCCAAATTCACCGCTCACTGCATTTTTCAGCCATTTTACATATTGCACCGGTATGGGATCGTCAAGTCCCAGGCGCTCCCGCACAATGGCATAGTCCCGTTCGCTGACGATCTGCGTTCCATCCGGATTTAAGATTGCTTCCACCGGATCCCCCGGGGCGCTGACTCCCAAAACGAAAGCCAGCACCGTAATTCCGAATAATACCGGGATCAGTGTAAGAAGTTTTTTCCCTATATATTTTATAATTTCCATCCTTTTTCCTCTCATCCCGGCCGGGGAAGGGCGCTTTTACTGCGCCCACTCCAGGGTAGGAATGCTTACCCCGTCAAACAGTTCTGATGTATATCCGGTAACTGCCTTATTATGAATATTTACATTTACATAATAGAGAAGCGGGATCACCGGCAGCTCTTCTGCGGAGATTTCCTGCAGACGGCCGTAAATCTCTGCACGTTTCTCCGGATCTTTCTCATTAAGCACCTGGTCTAACAGCTGATCCACCTCTTCATTGGAATAATTCCAGTGGTACTGCGTCACGTAGCTTCCCTCGCTGTCCATCCAGCTGTACAGCGTCGCGTAGGGATCCGCACTGTTTAATCCGGTTACCGTCAGACAGAAATCATAGTCACCGGATTTCAGTCTCTCCGTATTTACCGCATTGTCCACGATCTCAATCTTCATATCAATGCCAATCTCCGCCAGAGCTGACTGAATATACTCTGCCATTGCTTTACAGGGATAGCCGTCCACCACTCTCTGTCCCAGGATCATTGTGGTTTCCAGCCGTTTCCCCTGAAGGACCTCGTTGGCCAGTTCTTTTGCCTTCTCCAGATCATAAGTCCCCTGTATATCTTTATAAAGAGGAGTCTGATTGCTGAGCGCACTGTATGCCGGATAACAGAGTCCCGCGTAGAGAGTCTCATTTAAAAGATCCCGGTCGATGGCATAGCTGATTGCCTGACGCAGGCGCACATCTCCCAGATACTCTTTGGAGCCGTTCACATACATATAATGGGTCATGTGGCTCTTCGTAGGTTCGATTACAAAATTATCATCTGACTCGGTTAAATTCACTGCCGTATCCACCATAATCGCTCCGTTATCCATCAGACCCATAATCTCCCCGGATACCAGCGCAGAATAGCGGGCCTCGGAGTCCGGAATACAGTTGACCCGATAGCTGGCCAGTTTGCCCGGATTTTCTCCCCAGTAATTATCATTTCTCTTAAATGTCGCATACTGATCCTGTACATGCTCGTCTATGATATAGCGTCCTGTTCCGATCACTGTGGATGTGATTTCCCCCGTCTCCGGGTCAAAGCAGTTCGGGCTGATCATGGGACTTCCGTAATCTCCCAGCAGTGCATCCAGCGTAGTGATCGGCTCACTGAAGGTAAATTTCACGGTATAGTCGTCCACCTTCTCCATCCCGGTCAGGTTGGGGAAAGATTTATCAATGCTAAGAGACGTATACGTGGAAGTCAGAGGACCTTTTTTATAGCGCTCAATGTTCTGCAGGCACACATCTGCGTTAAATTTTACTCCATCTGTAAACTCCGCATTCTGCACCAGATGGAATGTCCACTCTGTGCAGTCATCATTGTACTCCCAGGACTCTGCCAGGCAGGGCTCCAGCGTATGATTGTTGTTCACCACCAGCGGTTCCCAGACATGGGCCGAAAGATTGACATAGAAACAGTCTCCCTCTCCCGGGATCATATCCCGGACAGATCCCAGAACCATCTGCTTTTCCTCATTTGCTTTCGGTTCCTCCGTCTTCTCCTGTCCACAGCCGGCCAGCAGAGACAGCCCCAGCGCCGCTGCCAGAATTGCACTCATCAGTTTTTTCTTCATGTTTTCCTCCTTTGATTTCGCTCGATACCTGTTTCATCGGATGTAATCCTATGAAAGAAAAAAAGACACTACCTTCCGATAGTGTCTTCGTATGCAAAATAAATGCAGCCTTTTTCTCTGCTCCTGAAAATCTGCCTTTTACCCTGCACCGCTTTTTCCCCACCGAAAAAACAATTGCATACATAAGGCAGGTCTCCTGGCTGAAATCTTCACTGTCTTCGCCTTCCCAGCGCCCGAAGCGCCAGTGGCATCCTGAAGACAGCATAATTATCACAGTAAAGCGGGCTGCTGCAGATTGTTCACTGCATTCCCTATTAAACACGGCTATTACCTCCGCGTACCTTGTGTATTGTATCTTGGATTCTGTTGTTCTGTGAAAACTCACAAATCCATTGTAGCACACCGCCAGTGGAAAAAGCAATCACATCCCGTTCAATTTTCCCAGAAATTCCTTCATTCGCGTATGTTCTGCCTGAAATACCTGCTCCGGCGTCCCTTCCAGAGCAACCACACCCTGATCCATAAAGATGATCCTGTCGGAAATTTCACGGGCAAAAGCCATCTCATGAGTGACGATCACCATGGTAATATTAAGCTCCGCCAGTGATTTTATTACTTTTAATACTTCCGCGGTCAGCTCCGGATCCAGCGCTGATGTGGGTTCGTCAAAAAACAGGATCTTGGGATTAAGCGTCAGCGCCCGGGCGATCGCCACGCGCTGGCACTGTCCGCCGGAGAGCTGACAGGGATATGCCTTTTCCTTATCCGCCAGTCCCATCCTGGCCAGCCACTGCCTTGCCTCCCGGTAGACCTCCTCCTTCGGACGCTTCTGCACATGAATGGGGGCGTCCGTAATATTTTTCAGCACGGAATAGTGGGGAAACAGGTTGTAATTCTGAAATACCAGGCCAAAATAAGATCCTACCCTGCGCGCTTCCTCCCCTCTTGGATAGTGGCGCTTTCCATTTTCATCCACCCAGGCCGCCCTCTCTCCCATGTAGCAGATCTCCCCGCCGTCAATCTGCTCCAGCATCGTGGCGCAGCGCAGCATGGTAGATTTTCCGCTTCCCGATGGACCGATAATCGAAAGGATCTCTCCTTCTTTCACAGCGAGAGAAATATCATGGATCACTCCCACACCGTCAAATTCTTTTTTGATATGGTTCATTTCTAACAGATTCACGTCTGCTCCTCCTTAGTGATAATAGTTAAACCGCTTTTCGATCCGCTCCATGATAAAAGCTACCACATAGTTAAAGATATAGTAAAATACACCGGCGATAAAGAATGGCACCACCGTAGTCTGAGAAGCTGCGATCTGCTTTGCCACCGCAAACATCTCGATATAGGAAATAGAATATACCAGAGAGGTATCCTTCACCAGCGTGATCACCTCATTGGTCACGGACGGAAGGACATTTTTGATCATCTGGGGCAGCACGATCCTGCAGAAGGTCTGACTTCTGGTATAGCCTAAAAGGCGAGCCGCCTCATACTGTCCCACCGGGATCGCCTCAATGCCGGAGCGGTAGATCTCTGCAAAGTATGCGGCATAATTCACGGAACAGCCCACAATGATCGCTGTAAACTTGTACCCTCCAATGTTCATCCCCCAGAGATAATAGGGGCCGAAGTACCAGATCAGAAGCTGCAGCATCAGCGGAGTTCCCCGCATGATGGAAATATAAATCTTCACCAGCCAGCTGATGGGTTTCACCTTTGTATTTCTCCCAAAATATACAAGCAGCCCAAGAGGCAGGGAAAAGATCAGAGTCAGTGCGAAGATCGCACAGGTCTGTCCAAATCCCGCTGCCAGCTGCTGCAGCATTACTTCAAAGCTCATTTGTTCTCCTCCCAGACGCAGGAACAGAAGCCGCCGCATTCGCTCTCTCACGCTATCTTTGCAGCAGCTTCCGCCCTTTTTTTTTCGTCGCTTCTTATTCCGCCTTCAGGGTAACCATGTCGGCGATCTCATATTTTTCTGCCAGTTCAGCCACAGTTCCGTCATTGGCCAGCTTCTGCAGATCTTCATTTACTTTATCCCGCAGTTCCTCATTGCCCAGTTTAAATGCAATGGCGTACTGTTCCGTATTTAACTCTTCCTCCAGCATCATGAAGCCTTCTCCTCTGGAGTTCAGCTGATATTTTGCCACTCCAACATCGATAGCCAGCGCATCCAGCGCCCCTGCCTGCAGCTCGGTGAATGCCGCATTATAATCTGCAAACTGATTCAGGCTGCCAAAGGTATCCGCCAGGGCCTTCTGTCCGCCCTCCTCCTCATTCTGCAGAAGTTCCAGGGCTGCAGATCCGGACTGGACACCTACTGTCTTTCCTGCCAGATCGGTAAGTTTCTCAATACCGGAATCCTCGGCCACCACGATCACCTGGCTGTTATCCACATAAGGAACAGAGAAGGTATATTTATCCTCACGTCCATTCATGGTAAATCCGTTCCAGAGACAGTCTACGGAACCGGAATCCAGCTCCATATCTTTTGACTCCCAGTTAATCGGCTTCTTTACCAGCTCCCAGCCTTCCAGTTCACAGACTGCCTGTGCCAGTTCCAGATCAAAGCCCGTATATTCTCCATTGTCATCCATATATCCATAGGGCGGATACTCTGCGTCAAACCCGACGATGAAGGTCTTCCCTTCGCCATCCTTTTTCTCCGCATCATCTTTAGAAGCTTCATCCTTCTTGTCCTCTGTCTTTGCGTCGGTGCCCTCTGCCTTTTTGTCTCCACCGCAGCCTGCCAGAAGACCAAGTCCCATCACTGCCGCCAGAATCACGCTCACTGTTTTCTTTTTCATAATACCCTCTCCTTCTTCGTGTTATCACTCTACCACACTAAATTATGAAGTTATAATAGCACAGAGAAAAGAGCCTGTCAAGAAATTTTTCATCTTCCTTTTCAGTAACCTGTATTTTTATGATACTCTGCCGCCAGCTCTGCCAGCACCTGCTCTCCTTCGGGCAGCAGAAAAGCCCCTGGAGTCTGACAGATCCGGTCAAGGCTGCCGCAGAGATCCAGGGAGGTCTCCGTTTCCACCGCCTCTTTTGCTTCCCGGAAGGCCTCTTTTGCTTCCTCCTCATCAGCTCCCGCTTTTTCTGCCATCTGCTTCCAGACTTCTTCTTCCTGCCCCCGGCACACTGCCGTCAGATACGTCTTCCTCGTCTTTTCTCCGGGCTGCAGCTTCAGAGCTTTTTCAAAACAGGAGACGGCCTCATCCATCTGAAAAAGCCTGCTGTAGGCGCAGCCCATATTATACCAGATCGTCCCTGCAAACTGGGCACCCATCTTTCCGTTTTCCAGCTCTGCCAGCGTTTTCTGATAGACACGGACCGCATTTACATACTTCCCGTTTTCCATCAGATAATCTCCTTTTATCTTTTGCCTTAGAAGGGGCGGCTCCTGCTCCAGTTTCTGAACCCTTACGTTTAACTCCCGGAATTCTTCCATCGTCAGATAATGAATCTCTTTGAAAATAGGCAGGATAAAAGTCCCTGCCGGCACCTTTTCGTCCAGCATCCGATACAGCTTGTCATAAAGCTTCCGCAAGCCCAGTTCCTCCAGGATCCACCGGCACAGTTCCTCATTTAAGATCGTCTCGTCCAGAAGATAGATATTGTGATTCAGATAGTAGCACAGCTCTTCCAGCGTATAGATATTTGTGCTGATATTCTCGATATAATAGGGAAAACGTGCCCGTTTCCCCTGACATAAAATGTATCCGCTCATTTATTCCTCCTCCGGGATCCTCTCCTGCCAGATCAGGCCGCTGGCGGGAAATAATTCTCCCAGCCCCAGATCCTCCACGGTGATCCTGCACCCGCCGGCCGACTCATATGATGCCTGTATCTTAAGCCTGGTCGCCTTGACCGGCCGCTCGGGCAGTCCCTGCAGTTCCATCCTGCAGCGTTTCTTTTCCCCCGAAACCTGATCCTGAATAACAAAAAACAGCTCTTCCTGACCATCCAGAAGAATCTCACATTCCTGCTGAGCCTCATACCAGTTCAGCCCGCCCGGGATCAGCGTGTGCAGAGTTTCCGAACCGTTCACCCGCATCTCCATGGACAGCTGAAAACGAATCCTATCCTCCCCCAGAAAGAGATAGTTCTTCAGATTCTTCTCCTCCACCTTCTCCCGAGCCGCATAGCAGGCTCCCTTGGCAAAAAGATTATTCCCATAAAATACATGGCAGTGGTTCCGGCACAAAACCGGGATGGAAGCCTTCGCCCACTCCCGGTCAAACCCTTCCCCCACCAGGAAGAGACTGCTGTACCGGTCCGTTCCCAGACACCGCTCGATCATCTGCACAAACTGCCGGTCCCGTTCCCCGGGATCCTCCGGCAGCGTCTGCCTCTCCCCGCGCCTTACCCTCACCTGAGCCGGACGGGTTCCATCGCTGATCTCCAGACTGGAAAAAGCAGCCTCCATCCCTTCAAAGCAGAAAAGTCCCACTTTCCTGATCCAGAGTTCCGGTCTCTGATACAACGTATGATAATAGAAACTCTCCTCACGGCTCTGGAGAAACGTCCGGTTCTCCGCACAGCCCAGTTCCCGGAAAGCCTCCCGCATATTCTCCACCAGAACCCCCGTAATCTCGGGCACCGTTACCATAAATGCACTGATACTTCTGGCCGGATCCGGCACCCCCAGAAGACGCAGCGCCTGGCAGAGGAATTTTCCCATCAGTATCCCCGGCTCCCACTCAGTCCCGTCCACAGGCACCTTTTCCCGGGACTGACACAGCGTGTAGACATTTCCCACATAAATATCGTCCTGCTGACCGGTAAAATATTCTGCCTCCGGCCCAAAATGCCAGGTCTCCTTCCCCGGCTTCTTACTCAGGATCGTGGGAAACGTATACTGGGAAGTTCCCACCTGCAGAGCCATGGAGACGGCCTCCCCGGCCTTCCTGTCATAATAACAGATCTGGGATTCTTTCTCCCCCAGTTCAAATCCGATGATGATGTTTCTGATCTCATTCATAGCCGTCTCTTCTCCTATTCCATAATCCGGAAAATCTGTTCCGACAGCTTTTCCTGTTCCAGATACGCTCTGGCCGCCTCCTGGAACATCTCTTCTCTCCCCAGTTTTCTGGCCGCCATCATCCGGTTCAGCAGCTGATATTTGCTGCCTCCCTCCGTATCTACCTCTGTGCGGCTCACCGTCTCTCTCCCGGTCGTCTTCGTCTCACCCTTATGCTCCACTGTAAAATACCAGGTAAGAGCTTCCCCGTAAAACAGAAGAAATTCTCTGCTCACGATCCCCTGGTACACCGGCTTTAAGGGTTCGCTGGCAAATCGGTCTGCCTGCTCCCCGCTGCGGTGAATACAATAGTGAAGCACTACCTTATCCCCGGGATAAAAACGCTCTTCCACAAATAATTTATCATCCAGCTGAAAAGCTTTCGCAAGCTTTTCCGGAAGCTTCTGGCAAAACGCAAACCGCAGTCCCTCCTGCTGACATTCCTGCAGAAGGTATCTCGCCTGTCTCTCCTGCTCCCCGGTAAGACTCTCCCTGCCGGAAAGCCATTTTAAATAAGCCAGGCGGCAGATCAGATCCATCTCGCCCTTTTCTTCCAGCCTTCTGCTGATCCAGGAAGAAACCTCCGGCTCCAGCGGCCGTCCCTCCATAAACCATCCAAAACACAGAAATGTCATGAAGGCAAGAATTACCTTTTCTTTTCCGCCGTCCCTCCGGTAGCCTGCCAGAATCTCCCCCGCCTCTTCCAGATAGACGCGGGTAAACATGGACAGCATCAAAATCTCTTCATCCAGTGTATACGTATCAATTCCAAATCCGCACAGACTTCTCCGCAGGGCCGCCATGTCCTCCACCGCCCCCAGATAATTGTCTCTCAGATAGATAAGAACCACATCATTGTACTTGCCCTGCCGGTACACATGATCTGCCAGAGCAAGCAGTTCTTCCTGCTCTGCAAAATCCTGTTCCAGGATCATCCTGCTGCACAGTTTTAGAAGCGCCACCGCATCGCAGCCCTCATACCCATAGCGGCAGACCAGATCAAAAGCTTTTCTGTACATTCCATGTTCCGTGAGGATCCGAATCAGTTCCACCCTGTCTACCCGGACAAATTCCTCCGTATTGATCCGGCGCATATAGGCATCCAGAGAGAGATCCCCGCCGCAGGATCCATAATAAACCAGCAGTTTTTTCCGGATCCAGTGCTTATAATCCTCCCGGAAAGCCGGCGACTCTGTGATCTTCTGAAAACATTCCAGATTCTCCCGGGTCACCGCCGTCTCTTCCAGTTCAGTCCGGCAGACGTGAAGCAGAAGCCCCGGATTTTCCACCCCCAGCTTCACACACTGCTTCACCAGCTCCCGGCTGTCAAAGAGAGGCTGATAATTATAGTCAATCGTAGCCACATACCGCCGTCTCTTCTCATCCTCAAAAATAATCCTGGCATCCCTGGTGTAAATGGCTGCATAAGCCACACCGTCCACACAGGGAACCGCCTGCTCTTCTTTCAGTCCACTGTGGCAGACGATCACCTTTCTCACCTTCGGGTCATCGCAGTAAATGCGGTTCATAAAGAGCAGCTTCGCCATCGCCTCTCCCTCGGCTTTATCTTCCAGTTCCCGGATAAATTCCTGATAAAGCACCGCATAATTTTCATTCACCGCGCCCCGGAGCATCTGCGCCCTGGCAAACACAGCCATAGCTTCCCTGTAATCCTGATAGGTGGCTTTATCTTCCCCCCTGTTGCGGATCACATTGGCATAGATCATAGCCTTTTTCCTGCTGCTCAGCGTATTATTATAGGAAAAATACATCCGGATCACTCTCGGAAGCACTTCCCGGTAATTTTCATCCATCGTTTCGATATAATATTCATACAGACGGGTAATGCGCAGCTTCTCTTCCACCGCCTTTGCGTACCAGCGGAAATATTCCTTTTTCCCCGGTTCTCCCTTCATCACCAGCTTGCAGATGGCGTCCAGCACATCATTGCCGCCAAAAAGCTCATATCCCACCGTCAGGATCTGATAAACCTGCGGATCAAACTGCTTCAGATAAGCAGATAAATGAGCTGTCCGCCTTAAAAGTCCCTCGGTAAGCAGCCCCTGCTTTCCGGCAAATTTCAGCGTATGAACCAGAAACGGCGTCAGCTTCCGGAACAGATTTTCCTCTTCGCAGAGAAGCTGGCAGGCCCGCCGGTAGAGAAATGGACTGTTTCCGCCGATCTCAAACTGCTTCTCCATCAGGTAAAGCTGCTTCACCGGAGAATTCAAAAACTCCTCGTCCGTCTGCAGCAAAAGCATCAGAAGAAGCACGCTGTCGGGACGGCGCTTGAAGAGCGTCCGGATCCGCTCTGTGGAACTTTTCCCCTCCTCCAGAAGTCCCAGCTCTCCGGCCAGATAAACGTATCCGCCCTCCAGCTCTTCCTCCCCCGGTTCAAACGTTCTTCTGGACAGTGGCTCTAACAGAGAGGCGGCCTGTTCATTTTTCTCCGCGGAATATTCCAGATAAGCCTGCCACAGCTGATGTCCCGTCTCATAACAGCCGGCGTCCAGCAGTTCTCCCAGATTCTGTCGTGTCCTGCTCTCCCACTCCCGGTATTCCATCCGATGCAGGTTCATTTCCAGATAATCCCGGGCCATCGCCAGCGTTTTTTTCTTCTCCAGCCCGTTCATATTCAGTTCATACGCTCCGTCTGCGGAAGCCGTGATCTGAAATTCCAGGGTGCCGTACACATGCTTCAGGCAGATCTTTCCATATTTCTTCCCTCTGCCCAGACAGTCCCGGCGCACAATATATTCCAGGTTATACACACTTCCAATAAAATCCTCGGAGGTGATCACCTTTTTCTCCACCTGAAGAAAATCGCCGGTCACCTCCGCCTCCAGACGCACATATCCCCAGGTATTTTTATAAATGCAGATGGAATCTTTCCGGGAATTCTTCAGATCCAGAAATTCCTGCTGCTCCTTTTCCAGAGCCAGAGCCACCGGATCCTTCTTCCCTGCCCCGATCAGAAACTCTTCCATATGCTGATACGTCACCGGATTGTGAGACATTCCCCGGTAGAGAGACCTGCAGATTCCGTCTTCTCTCAAAAGCTTTACAAAACTGTCGCTGGTAAAGAGACGGAACGCCTCCCGGCTGTCCTTTCTTGCCAGCTGTACAAAATCAGACAGGCTGCGGATCTTCCCCTGGGATGTGGTGATCTGTCCGCCTTCCACCGTGATCTCAACCGGTATCCGGAACGCTCCGAGGTTGCTGCTGATCACTATATCACCGCTGCAGACGCTGCCCGCCTCCAGCCCTTCCACATCCACACCCAGGCACAGATGAATCGCTTCCCCTGCAAATTTATCCTTATCCAGCAGAATCCGCCGGTTCGTCGCAGTGATCATCCCCTTGATCCGCCGGTTATCCTCTGCACTGAAAAACAGTTCCCCCCGGTAATGTCTGCCGGGAGCCGTGCCGGCCTGTATCTTCTCCGCTGAAAACACCAGCCCGGGCACCTGATATTCAAATCTTCCGTTTATTAATTGTTCCATTCTTCTTTTCAAATCGATTCCCCCGTCTGAATCCCCTTGCACTTGTGTCTGCTAATCGTTATAATGATTATACACTACAAAAAACAGTGTTGCAACCATCTGAATTTTCACTATATTTTACTCTGGAGGCGAACTTATGCCGGAAGCAAAAGAACATTTTCACGGAAGTGATCTGGAAAAAATCGAAGCAGTCTATCATATAAAAAAGGAGAACATCGTCAGTTTCTCCGCCAATGTCAACCCTTTGGGGATCTCCCCGAAAATAAAAGAAAAACTGGCAGACCACCTGGACGTCATCTCCCGCTATCCCGACCGGGAGTACACCGCTCTGCGGCAGGCGATTGCCGCCTACGCGGGAACCAGACCGGAACATCTGCTGGTGGGCAACGGGGCAACCGAACTGATCTCTCTTTTTATTCAGAATATACGTCCCAAAAAGGCTCTGATCCTGGGCCCCACCTACTCAGAATATGAGCGGGCCATCACCCTCGCCGGCGGAAGCACTGCGTACTATCCTCTGAAAGAAGAACAGGATTTCCAGATGGATGTGCCGGATCTTCTCAGCTGCCTGAACCGGGAACTTCAGCTTCTCGTACTCTGCAATCCCAACAATCCCACTGGCACAGCCATCACCCGCGCGGATATGGAACAGATTATAACCGCCTGTCAGGCATACCATATCTTCGTCCTGGTGGATGAGACCTATGTGGAGTTCACACCGGAGGGCTCTGACATTTCCTCCGTTCCCCTCACTGCTTCTTACGAAAATCTGGCAGTACTCCGGGGAACCTCCAAGTTCTTCGCCGCCCCCGGCCTTCGCCTGGGCTATGCCATCACTGGAAATCAGTCTTTCATCCGCAGCGCAGAGGGAAAAAAAGATCCCTGGGGCATCAATTCCGTGGCAGAACTGGCCGGGCAGCTGATGTTTTCCGACACAGAATATATCAGCAGGACAAAATCCCTGATTTCAGGAGAACGAAATCGGCTGCATCAGATCCTTTCCGCCTGGAACACCGTAAAACTCTACCCTGCCATGGGAAACTTCCAGCTGGTACGGATCCTGAAAAAAGATCTGAATGCCCATCAGGTCTTTGAGCACTGCATCCGCAAGGGACTGATGATCCGGGACTGCTCTAACTTTCCCACGCTGGATGAGCAGTATTTCCGCTTCTGTTACATGATGCCGGAAGATAACGACCGGCTTCTCCTGGCTCTGGGCGAAATCCTCAACCACTAATCCGGAACAAAAAGAGGGGATTTCAAAATCATAAAATTACGGTAAATCCTCCTCCCTCGCCCGCACCTTCTCACACAGTTTAGAGTAAATCCGCTCTACAAACCACTTCTCCGTAGATTTTGCGGCAATTTCCTCCACCGCGATCCAGCCGACCGCACTGTTTTCATCTTCTTTGATGCGAATCGGCGCTTTCGGATCTGCTTCCAGAAGGAAGGTGATGTTCAGGTGCAGGTGCGAAGAAACGTATGTCCCCCGCTTCTCGTGTCCGTCCACCGTCAGGATCTCCAGCGAAAAAATATCATCTGAGAGGAAACGGGCGGTATCAAGTCCGCTCTCCTCCTCGATTTCCTTTAAGATCACCTGTTTCAGGTCAGCCTCTCCATCTGCATGGCCTCCCAGCCATGCCCAGGATTGATAGAGATTGTGATATGCCATCAGCACCTTTGTTCGATCCGGACTCACAATCCAGGCTGATACTGTCACATGAGCATTCCTGTTCTCCCTGCTCATAATATGTTCTGCCGTCTCAAACTGCCGCAGGATCTCTGCCCTATCCTGCTCTTCCTGTAAGTTAAACGGCTGATATGCTTCTATCTGTTGTTTCAGTCTCTCTTCTTTATCCATAGCTGCTTCTTCCATTCTAAAAGAAAAATTTTGCAAAGCAAATCCTCCGGCAATTCTGATTTTACCCAGCAACCGGAGGATTTTACTTACTGCAAATCTGTCTTTATTTCTTATGCCTCGTCAATGGCCTTTCCAATATCGTGGCGGTAATACTTATTTTCAAAAGTTACCAGTTCCTGCGCCTTGTAGGCGTTAGCTCTGGCTTCCTTCAGATCTCTTCCCAAAGCGGTCACACCGAGTACCCGGCCGCCGCTGGTGATGATCTGTCCCTTTTCATCCAGCTTCGTTCCCGCGTGGAAAACGAAGCAGTCCTCCCGGTCTTTGAAGTTCTCCAGCCCGCAGATGGGGAATCCCTTCTTGTAGGAAACGGGATAACCGTCGCTGGCCAGCACGACACAGACGGCTGCATTGTCCTCAAATTCCAGATTGATCTGATCCAGCGTTCCATCCACACAGGCCTCGCACACTTCGATCAGATCATTTTTCATCCGGGGCAGAACGACCTGCGCCTCCGGATCTCCGAATCTGGCGTTGTACTCCAGCACCTTCGGCCCCTCAGGAGTCAGCATCAGGCCAAAGAAAATGATTCCTTTAAAGGGACGCCCCTCTGCTGCCATGGCGTCAACCGTAGGCTGATAAATATATTTCTGACAGAACGCATCCACTTCCCTGGTATAGAAGGGGCTGGGGGAAAAGGTTCCCATTCCTCCGGTATTCAATCCTGTGTCACCGTCCCCGGCCCGTTTGTGATCCTGGGCAGAGGTCATGGTTTTGATCGTCTTTCCATCCACGAAGGAGAGAACCGACACTTCCCTTCCCGTCATAAATTCCTCGATCACCATCTCATTTCCGGCGGAACCGAATTTCTTATCCAGCATGATCTCCTTCACACCATCCAGAGCTTCTTCCAGATTCTGGCAGATCAGCACGCCTTTCCCCAGAGCCAGACCATCTGCCTTCAGCACGATGGGGAACTTTGCCTTCCTTAAATAAGCTTCTGCCTTTTCCGGATCGGTGAAGTTTTCATACGCTGCGGTGGGAATGTTATATTTCTTCATCAGATCCTTGGAAAAGGCCTTGGACCCCTCCAGGATTGCCGCATTTTTCCGTGGGCCAAATACTTTCAGGCCGCGGGCCTCAAAGACATTCACCACACCGCCCACCAGCGGGTCATCCATTCCCACAAGAGTCAGATCAATCTTATTTTCCTCTGCGAAATCCGCCAGTTTCTCAAATTCCATAGCGCCGATATCTACGCACTGGGCAAACTCTGCGATTCCTCCGTTTCCCGGAGCGCAGAAAATCTTGTCCACCTTCGGACTTTTTGCCGCCTTCCAGGCCAGCGCGTGCTCCCGTCCGCCGCTTCCTATAATCAGAATCTTCATCTTTTTACTCCTTTATCTGTACCAGTCCGTCAACTACAGATACTTTTCCATTTGCGATCAGATCAATAGCCTTGGGCAGAAGAATCCATTCCGCCTGTTCCATGACCCGCCGCTGCAACACCTCCGGCGTATCACCGGACAGCACTTCCACTGCCTTCTGCAGAATAATAGGACCAGTATCTGTTCCGTCGTCCACAAAATGAACCGTGGCTCCCGTCACTTTCACACCGCGGCTTAATACGCCTTCGTGTACTTTCAGCCCGTAATATCCCGTCCCGCAGAAAGAAGGAATCAGAGCCGGATGGATGTTAATGATCCGGTTGGGATAGGCATCTACCAGCATTTGGGGAATCACCACCAGGCAGCCAGCCAGCACCACAAGATCCGCCTGGTACGACTGCAGTTTTTCCAGGAGCGCCCGGTTAAATGCCTCCCGATCCGCATAATCCTTCGGGGAGACTGCCAAAGCTGGGATCCCTGCCTTTTTTGCCCGCTCCAGGGCGTAGGCTCCTTTGTTATTGCTGATCACCACGGCAATCTCTGCATTGGTGATCGTTCCCTTTTCGATCGCGTCTATGATGGCCTGCAGGTTGGTTCCGCCGCCGGAGACCAGAACTGCCAGTTTTAACATAATTCCACACCCTTTTCTCCGTCTTCGATGCGGCCGACTACATAAGGCGTATCGCCCGCTGCCCGGATCGCTTCCATGGTCTTATCCACATCGGCCGGATCTACAGCGACAATCATCCCCAGACCCATGTTAAAGGTGTTGTACATCATCTGCTCATCGATCTCGCCCTTTTTCGCCATCAGAGTGAAAATCGGCGGAACGGGATAGCTGTCTTTTTCAATCACAGCTCTGGTTCCCTCTTTTAACATACGGGGGACATTCTCATAGAAACCGCCGCCGGTAATATGGCTGCAGGCTTTCACCGTCACGCCCGCATTTTTGATACTCTTTAAGGCTTTTACATAAATCCTGGTGGGCGCAAGGAGAGCCTCGCCCAGGGTCTTGCCCAGCTCATCGTAATACGTTTCCAGAGACTCTTTGGTCATCTCGAAAACTTTGCGCACCAGAGAAAATCCGTTGCTGTGGACACCGGTGGAAGACATGCCGATCAGCACATCCCCACCTTTTAAATTTTCTCCGGTAATCATATCTTTTCTGTCACAGACACCTACGGCAAAACCGGCCAGATCGTAATCTTCCTCCGGCATCAGTCCCGGATGCTCTGCCGTCTCGCCGCCGATCAGCGCCGCATCCGACTGCAGACAGCCCTCTGCCACGCCCTTTACAATAGAAGCAATTTTCTCGGGATAATTTTTTCCGCAGGCAATATAATCCAGGAAGAAAAGAGGCTCTCCCCCCGCACAGGCAATATCATTGACACACATTGCCACTGCATCAATTCCGATTGTGTCATGCTTGTCCAAAACCATGGCGAGCTTTACCTTGGTTCCACATCCGTCTGTACCGGACAATAATACAGGCTCTTCCATCTCCTTGATCTTCTCCAGTGAGAAAGCACCGGAAAATCCACCAAGTCCCCCGATGACTTCAGGGCGCATCGTCTTTTTGATGTGCTCCTTCATCAGCTCCACTGACTTGTAACCTGCTTCGATATCCACACCTGCGTTCTTATAATCCATGATCGTTCCTCCATCAGATCGTGTTTTTTAGTTTATTTCGCGGCTTTCTGAGCCATGTATTCCTTATGCCCGAGCTTTGCAAGCCTTTCTGCCTTTGCCTCGACTTCCTCTTTCATCTCTTTGGAAAAGTCTTTGAGTCTCTGCAACAGCTCCGGATCAGATGTGGCAAGAATCTTTGCCGCAAGGATCGCCGCATTCTTCCCTCCGTCGATCGCTACGGTCGCAACCGGAATTCCAGGCGGCATCTGAACGATAGAATACAGTGCGTCTTGTCCGTCCAACACCTTTCCAGTCATCGGGATACCAATGACCGGCATCGGAAAGATCGCAGCGCACATACCAGGAAGATGTGCAGCCATTCCTGCTCCAGCAATAATTACTTTAAAATCCCTGTCCTCCGCGGATTTCGCATATTCATAGAATACATCCGGCTCACGATGAGCAGAGATAATCGTCATTTCGTACTCTACTCCTAATTTCTCCAGCATGTCTGCAGCCTGACCCATGACTTTCATATCGGAGTCGCTGCCCATTACAATTCCTACTTTTGGCATAGTGTACTTCCTTTCTTTCCCACGTTTATGATTTATAAGTTGTTGAAATAAATAAATTCCTATTTATAAGTTATTTTACTAATACAGGCGAGCTCTGTCAACAGATGCCCGCCTGTATTAGTGATTATATTTTCTTATAACTGGAAATGTCCCTGGCTTATGATTTCAATCCATCAAAGGCTTTATTGAGCACTTCCGTTCCCGGAAGAACAAACCGTCCGTCCCTCAGAATCGGTATCTCGTTTCCATCCGCACAAAGTACCGTGATGGAACCCAGCTCATCGTATGGGATCGTGATATCCGTGTGACAGTGCATGTACGCCTGCTCCGGATGTCCTTTCCGGAGAATAGAGACCTCATTGTCTCTTGCCACAATCTCTTTTCCGTCCGGATTATACACCTCCGTGTCCTCACTGTAACTGTAACATGTATCACCTACAGCAAAGTGCGGTCCGGTCTTCTCCGCGATCAGAATCGGATACTTTTCCTCAATCCCGTACTTTCTGCCCGCCACATAAGCTGTCGTATTTGTTCCGATAGCAAACTCGCCAAGCGGAAGCGTCTCATGGTTGAAAAGAATATTTTCCTTTACATAGTCCCGGCATACATTCGGATCTGCAAAATTCTTACAGCCATACCCGGAAATCATACCATCCGCAAAGCATATTTCCAGATCTTTGTACTGTAAGCCATTTAGATATACCCGGCTCACATGCAGCACGCCGTTCGTCCCTTGTAATACCGGGGACGTAAAGACCTCGCCCACTGGAATATTGACGTCTGCAACACAGTTTTCAAAGATTGTCTCCTTTTCCGGATCATTCAGACGGTAGAGCTGTACCGTCAAATCTGTGTGGTTTGTCCCGGTTCCAAGGATGCGTACCGCCTCTCCCCGGTCCAGGGCGTCTATCATCTTCTGCTGTACCTGCAAATACAGGTCTGAATCCAAGGTATTGATCCGGATCACTTCCTCGAAAATCTCCCTGAACTGATCTCCGATTTCCGGCACCGGGTAGGAAATAATCGTAAAGCTTCTCTCATCCCCCGGCATATAGGTATTGGAAATCTGACTTGCTTTCCCGTCAAATGAGAGCAGAAGCTCCTCCTGCTTCTTCGTAAGCGCCAGCGCTTCTTCCTTCTTGCGCGGTGCAAACGGCGTTTCACCAAACACCTCCATAACAGCCGGTCCTGCAAATCCTGCCGCCAGCTCTTTGTTTTGCTCATACACAGTTTTTAAGACCTCAAGTCTGCGCTCCACGTAATGCTTGTCCAAAAATAACATCTGATCATCCTTATGATCGTAATCAAACTGCTTGTTCGGTATTCCCCCGAAATAGCCGTTTCTGGATGCACCTCTTTTGGTCAGAACACTGGCTCCCGATCGATAGATAGTCGGAGCAAGCCCCATAGCCTGGAAGTTCTCGATTGCCTGCTTCACCACCCGTTCAAATCCAAGCTTAAAACGAATATTTACGGTTGACTTTTTTGTCAGATCTTTGTTTCCAAGCACAAAGCCTTTGCGGAATCCCTCTGTGTACACATCAGCCATCATCCGCACTGTCTCCTCCGGAAGTTCACCGATAAACTTCGCTGTCTCAATCTCATTCTTGGAAATGTACTCTCCATAACGGTACAAATACTTTGGATCACTCAAATCGCTGTCGCAGATAATATCCATAGCAAAAGAACACTTCGGATCAATCTGTTCCAGAACACGATGTGCCGCAAATACTTCACAGTAATCGATGGCGTACCAATAGAAAATGTCCCGCACTGTCTGATACTGTGGCTCTTCCTGCTCAAAACTATTGTAGACTTCAATAAAGAGCTCATTTAAAATCGTCAGAAACTCGACCTGCCCTTCAAAGGCATAGACGATCCCACCGCGAAGCTCACTGTAAAGAGCGCTTAAGAACGGGCCAAACGTCCCGCCGAGCGTTTCTTTTGCAAAAGCCGGATTCCCGTAGCTCGTCCCATATCGTTCCGGCAAAATATCCTGATAGAGCTTTTCATTCTCCTCATTTAATTCTTCCGGGTCTAAGGATCCCCAATCTCTTCCCTGTATCTTTTCCTGTACTTCAGCAAGCATCAGAAGAAATGCCGCTGTCTTCTGAAAATAATCCCGGTATGGCTCCTTTACCGTCTCCTCTGTCAGGATCCCGCCAAGTCGCTCTTTTGCCAGCGCATACCGTTCTTTCATCATACTTTCATCCATCTTACAAAAGCCCCCTGATAAAAATTCCTACAAAACAGGCCAGAATTGCCAGATTACAGGCAACACCGATCTTGCAGGTCACATAATTCTTGTCCCGTTCTTTGAATCCCCGAAATCCGGTAATCACTCCCATCCATGCTCCGAAAAAGATTACAATCGAAAGCCCACCCACAAAAGCAGGCGCCTTCCCTCCAGTTGCCACAGAAATGACAATCATAGCAATCAGAGCCGCAAAAAATCCTCCCGCATAGATACAGGATGTAATCCCTCTGGATGCATGAGGCGTTTTATTTTCCTCCCGTTTCCGGGCAGACTTCTTCCGCCTCTCTATTTCCCGTTCCCGCCTTTTTCTACCTCTTACTCTTCTTTTTTCTCTGTCGTTGTCCTTTTCGTTCTTCCACATAGCTTCTCCTTATTACATTACACAGTGCAAACAAGATATATCCGCACAATCCCCCGGCTGTGTTCAACAGCATATCATCGACATCAAAGCTCCCTACTTTTGTAAGGAGCTGAAAGACTTCCACAAAAAAACTAATTCCAAAACTGTAAAATACCGTAAGAAAAAAACTCCGGTTCCAGGATCTGCTCGCCATCGGCATAAAGAAACCAAACGGCACAAAAATCAGTACATTTCCCGCCAGATTGGCAAAGGCCAGAAATCCCAGTTGCTCCCGATACGTCCAAAATCTCCGGATCTCACGGAACAGTTCCAGATTATAGTGGTACTCCCGCATCTCCCCGCCGCGGCCGTACCAGTCCGAAAACAACAGAAACCAGAACAGAAACACAATATAAAGAAGAAACAACAATTTGCCAAAACGGCGAAGCCACTTTCTTTCCCGAGTTCTCACAATCCGGCACCGCCTTAAAATGTCAGCATCTTCTGATTTTTGAATAACCGTGCTCCTCCTATAATAGAAAGAATCCCACATGCCACTCCGACGACAATCAGAATGATTCCCACCGCAAGATTACATGCGCCAATGACTCCCATGCTGCGATATACCTTTTCTTCCATAATCACAAGCCTCCCTATTTTACTCCGTACTGTTCATAATATGCGTCAATCGCTGATTTTAATGCATCATCAATTACAATCCGACCCTGACATGGCCGATTGTAGAGGTGCTCGACAACCTCTTCCATCGTCACGATCGCAGCGGTATCAAAACCATACAGATCCTTTATCTCATCAAGGGCGCATTTTTCCCCTCCTTTTCCGACTTCCATGCGGTTTAAGGAAACCATCAGTCCTTTAATCGTGACGTCCGCAGCCCCTTTTACTTTCGGCACAGTCTCCTCCATGGATTTTCCCGAAGTCGTTACATCCTCAATCATAATTACACGGTCACCGTCCTGTAAGTTACTCCCAAGAAAGCTTCCCTTGTCCGCGCCGTGATCCTTTTCCTCTTTCCTGTCGGAACAGTAACGCACTTCCCTGCCATATAACTCACTGTAAGCGATTGCTGTCACGACAGCAAGAGGAATCCCCTTATATGCTGGTCCGAAAAGCACGTCAAAATCATCACCGTAATTATCGTGAATCGCCTCTGCGTAGTATTCTCCCAGTCTCTTTAACTGAGCCCCTGTCACATAAGCTCCTGCGTTCATAAAAAACGGGGACTTTCTTCCGCTCTTCAAAGTAAACTCTCCAAACTTGAGCACATCACTCTGCACCATAAACTCGATAAATTCCTGCTTGTATTGTTCCATATCTTCTAAAACCTCCGTATTTATAGGCTTTTCTCGCCCTTATTTTCTATTTTTATCCCCTACTACACCATTTTTACACCATTTCACACTCAACTACACCTTTTCTCGAACTTTTCCATTTCCAAGAACAGCGTGTCCTCTGTTACGTGGCAATACAAGTCCATTGTCATTTGTAATGTGCCATGTCCCAAAAGTTTCTGTAATGTTTTGGGGTTCATGCCACATTCGATTGCTCTTGTAGCAAAAGTATGCCGAAGTGTGTGCAATGTAAAGGGGGAAAAATCTATACCTGCTTTGTTCATGTTCTGAATAACCAACTGCATACATTGATTGATTAAAAACTGTTGTGTCGGCTGATTATTCTTTGTAACAAAAACAAGATTTTGAAATTCTTCCTTTGCTGTTTTGCCTTTTAGAATAATTTCCTGTTTTTGCAGTTTTTGACATTTTAGACTATTGATTGCTTTTGCAGTCAATGGAATGGTTCTTTTTCCGTTATTTGTTTTGGTGTCGTGCATTTCAAATACATATTTTCCATTTTTACTGAAATAACACAATGTATGCTTTACATGGATAACTTTTTTCTTAAAATCTATATCTTCCCATTGTAAAGCTGATAACTCTCCCACTCGCAATCCTGTTTCTAACGCTAAAATAAACAAATTTTCATAAAATGTTCCTTTTGCCTGTTCCAAGAAAAGCTCTGTTTCCCTTATTGTCAGAACACGCCTTTCTTTTTTCTCTTCTTTGGCAATCACAGTATTTATCTGTTTTGCGACATTCTTTACAAGCAAATCTGTATCAACTGCCTTATTCAGCATATCTACCAGTATCTTTTTAGAATTTTTCTTGCATTGTCTGTTTTCAATTTATTAAACGCTTCTTGCATAACAATTAGGTTCAACGACGTTAATTTTCGCCACCCTAATTCTTCTTGAATACGCTTATAGTGGGTAATATAAGAACCCTTTGTAGAACTTCTGCAATTTTTCTTGCAAGTGCTTAGCCATATATCGAACCATTCGTCTAATGTCATATTCTTATCAACAACATTGATTGCTTTTTCATCATTATACTGTTCGGTTCGCAACTTATGTCTTACCTCATTTAAAGTTTTTGCATAAATTGTCTGTCTTTTACCGAAACGATTGATAAATCGGGCTTGATATAATCCGTCTTTTCTTTGAGATATACCATTCCCTAATTCTTTCCCGTTAAGTGATTTACCCATCACTGCCTCCTTTCCTAGCAAAATCGGGAAAAGAACTATTAAATCTTCTCAATTTTATCATATATTTCCTGTTATTTCAATCGAGGAACTTCCTTAAAAATGTACGAAAAACTGTCAAATAGTCCTTTTCTTACTCTACAACTTGATTATTCAGCCATTTATCTAATCTTGCTTTGTGAGCATACAGACGATTTCCAATCTTAACCGTAAAATTATTATATGGATTATGTAAAAGCCCCCTTGCTTTTGTATCACCAATCCCTAGATATTCTGAAAGTTCCTTTACGTTTAATAATGCTTTTTCGATACGATTACCCCCTTTCGTCTAATTTTCTTGCTTTTATATAATCATCATACAACTGCTTCTG
>OLQH01000910.1_pt1 | contig 27942 bp, 28 predicted proteins | sample 1672671 | NCBI WGS metagenome assembly OLQH01 (sample SAMEA3136712, study PRJEB25190) | human gut metagenome
CTGCGGCAAATTGCATCTGGCACGCAAAGTTGTCAAGCCCCTCAAAGAGTGAGGGAGGGGTTGGGGCGTTGAAGTGGGCTTGCCCACTTTGTTCCAAAGAAGATTGCTTCGGGTCACCGATCAGATTTTAGATGCACGGATAGGAAAGATCAAGACATTTAATACAGAATGTAGGGCTGTTGCAGAATAATAGATTTTGCAGCAGCCCTGTTATTTGTTTGTTATACCTGAGGTTTCTGCTCTTTTTTCACAACCTTGCTTAGAATAAAGGAAAGAACGATACACAGAGCAGCAGCGGCCATTGCATATGCCCATGTCATGTTATAACCGGTTCTTCCATAGTTATCCATCCAGCTTCCGACCAGAGTATACATGAACATATCAGGCATATAGCCAAGTGCGGAAGAGATACCGGAGACACGGCCACTGAGCTCAAGCGGAATGCCCGCGTCCTGATGTACTGCGAAGTATTGGCTTCTCACTGCATAGATAAATATAAATCCGATACATCCGCCGACGATTACTTTAATACGTGAGTGCAGCTTATCAGCAAGGAAGCCTCCGACGATACCTCCGACACCCTGGAGTAGATACCGAATACCGCCCAGAGTGGCAGCTGTTGTTGCGGTAAGTCCATAGAACTGCTGAGCGTATGTTGTAACATATCCGATCAGACCGTTTATTACGCATAACTTTGGGATTGTATGGTTTTTGCCTTGTTTTTTCTGAAATAGTGCCCCCCTGTTAGAGAACGGGGGCACATACAAGGCTCGCAGTCTCGCCCAGCCGTCAAAGGACGGAAATGCTTTGTCATCCAAGCCTGTTTTTCCCTTTTCTAACAAGTACCATTTCAATCATTATTCATATTTACGGGCTTAATCAGATAGGTTTTACTTTTTGAATGTTCTTATATTTCATTCTATTGTGCTTATTCGATTACAAGAACATAGTAATTCTTATATGCTTATTTGTCAATATCTTTTTTTGCCTTTAAAAGCCATATTAGGCGTGATAGACTTATAACAGTGAAGATATAATGAGATATGGAGGGCTATGCGATGAAAATAAGCCATTTAGGAAATAATATACAGACCATAAGAAAATTCAGAGGAATGAAACAACAGGAGCTTGCGGACAAAATCGGTATCAATATGCAGAGCCTTTCCAAGATTGAAAGAGGGTTGAACTATCCTGCTTATGAAACGCTGGAAAAGATAATGGAAGTGCTGGACGTAACACCGAACGAATTGTTATCGGGGGAATGGAAATATGCCAATCAAGCAGAAAAGGAAGTCTGCCAGTTTCTAAGAGCGGAAGAACGTTTAAATGCAGAACTGAAACATGGACATTATGATAACTTCTTTGACAGCGAAGAAGAATGGCTGGAATATGAGTTGGAGCAGTTGCGGAAATATATCACAGACTATATCAGTGGAACAGACATACAAGCGTCCGACCTTTACCCTATCAAAGCATTTATCCAGCATTTGAAGTTTCAGAAAGTCTTAGACCGCTATGATGATTTATACAGCATGGATATGTTCGGAGAAAGCACAGACGGACACAAGTACGGTACACCTTATCAGGTTATAAAGAGGATAAACCCAAACTCAAAAGAGGATATGGAGCTGTTACGGGAAGTATTAAAGATGAATGATTTTGACAATGAGGACGAGTAGTCTTTTTCCTCTTTGCGAAAGATACAGTAAACAAAAAGCCCAGATCAAGAGTGCAAGCACCACTTCTAAAGAAGTGGCGGGCTCTTGACAGGGCTTTTTCTTTTCTGTTTGTAGCGGACAAGAGGAAATAAGGATAGGTATATTAATGTGTTATAAAGATATTACGGAAAAATCAATTTATAGTTTCATTTTGTATTGGGAAGTGTAAGTAATTTTGCACGAATATTTCTATGTTCGGCGGGTAATTCATCAATCGACATATTCTTAGGAACAGAAACAGTCCCTTCTTTCTTTGCCGTCTCATAATACCAGCATTTAAACTCAACTAATTCTAATGCCTCTTGTAATTCTTTGATTTTAGCATGAAGAACGTTCCTCTGGTGCAGAAATAATTGTAATCGCTCATCAATCGTCTCATCTCCACGCATAGCCATATGAATATAGACTTTGATTTCTGATAAAGTCAGACCTGATTTTTTTAAACATTCGATAATTTGTAGCCATTCATAATCCTTATCTTGAAACATGCGGATACCACTTTTGGAACGCTCTACAAAAGGCAGTAATCCCTGCTTATCATAATAACGTAATGTAGAAGCTGGTAGATTTAATAATTGTGCCATTTCGCCAACAGTGTATAACATCTTTTCCTCCTCAATAATAAAAAAGTTCTTGACTTAAACTATGGTTTAAGGCGTATAACTGAAAGTAACTTAAATGTATTGTATAACATTTAGGTCAAAAATACAAGACGGCATCAGATGTCATATACAGTTAGGAGGAAATGAAATGTCAAAATCTGTATTGGTTCTTCTGGGAAGTCCAAGAAAAAACGGAAATTCAGAAGTGATTTGTAATTCTTTTATGAATGGGGCAAAAGAAGCAGGACATAAAACAGAAAAAATTTTTTTACAGGGAAAAGAAATACTCCCTTGTCGTGCCTGTTATGCTTGTAAAGAAACAAGAAAATGCATTATAAACGACGATATGTACGAAATTATAAACAAAATGATACAAGCTGATGTCATTGTTCTGGCAACTCCCGTTTATTTCTATTCATTAAGCGGACAAATAAAAACTATGATTGACCGTACTTTGCCACGATACACAGAAATTGCAAATAAAGATTTTTACTTTGTTGCAACTGCGGCTGCTGGAAAAAGCTCTATGGATCGAACAATGGACGCTTTGCGAGGATTTACTGACTGTTTACCAAATGCAAAGGTCAAAGGTTACATTTATGGTTCTGGTTTATATGAAAAAGGCGAAGCAGAAGCAACGCTCTATACACAATCAGCCTATGAAATGGGAAAGAATATTTAGGAGAATACTTATGAATACATTAGAAGAATTGGAAAAAGAATGTCCGTTTCCAATCGGACAAGAAAACATCACATATGAACAATATTTTACGGGAAAAAGCTATTTACAGCCATTATCTTCTGAACAAATCAGTATAGCCAATGTAACTTTTGAGCCTGATTGTCGCAATTATTGGCACATTCATCATGGGGGCGGTCAAATTTTGCTTTGCACAGCAGGAAAAGGCTATTATCAAGAATGGGGAAAGGAAAAAGTAGAACTCCATGCTGGTGATGTTGTCAATATTCCACCAGAGGTCAAACATTGGCACGGTGCGACTGAAAATAGTTGGTTTTCTCATGTTGCGATAGCCGTTCCATGTGAAAGCGGTTCTTGCGAATGGCTAGAAGAAGTTGAAAGATAAAAAAAATTATGGAAAGAAAAGAGGTTAGGAAAATGAAAGATGTTATGATTTTAACAGGTGCAGGACAAATCGGCATGGCGATTGCCCGACGGATTGGATACGGAAAAAAATCATTGTTGGCGATAAAAACCTCGTCAATGCCAAGAATGTAGAAAAGACGATGAACGAAGCAGGATTTGACGTTATTTCAATGGAAATGGATTTATCATCAAGAACGTCTATTTTGAACTTAATCAAAGAAGCTCAAAAACATGGAGATATAAAAATACTTATCAATGCGGCAGGTGTATCGCCAAGCCAAGCGTCGATTGAAACAATTTTGAAAGTAGACCTTTATGGGACTGCCGTTTTGCTGGAAGAGGTCGGAAAGGTAATTGCTCCAAATGGAGTAGGTGTAACTATTTCCAGTCAGTCGGGACATAGAATGCCACAACTTTCTGCTGAAGAAGATAGACAACTTGCATGCACACCTACGGAAGAACTATTAAACCTTTCAATCTTACAACCTCATAATATTCAAGATACTCTTCACGCCTATCAAATGGCAAAACGCTGTAATGAAAAACGTGTTATGGCAGAAGCCGTAAAATGGGGAGAACGAGGGGCACGGCTTAATTCCATATCGCCGGGAATTATCGTTACGCCATTGGCGATTGATGAATTTAATGGACCACGAGGAAATTTCTATAAAAACATGTTTGCAAATTGTCCTGCCGGTCGCCCCGGTACGGCTGATGAAGTCGCTAATGTGGCAGAACTATTGCTTTCAGAGAAAGGAAACTTTATTACAGGAGCAGATTTCTTGATTGACGGCGGAGCAACAGCGTCTTACTTTTATGGGAAATTAAATCCTGCCAATATATAATAGTGCTATTCACTTATTATATCAATTACATTTAAACTCTGGTTTAATAGTAAATAAAAATGTAATTATAAAATTAAGGCTCGTACAAACAGAGTGTTTTGTGCGGGCTTTTTTTCTTTCTCTCTTTTCGCATTTCCAAAAGGTATAAACGGTACTCCGTTTATATATTTCAGTTTTGCGGAAAGGGGGTGAGATTATGAAACTATCTTCTTTTGAGGAAATTATCAGATTACAGTTTAACGCTTATATGATGATAACAATTAAGGGGATTGTCCGTTATCGTAGGAAACAACGTGCAAAGCGTTTAGAGCGTGAAGCACTGTTTTGTGAAATTTCAGAAATAAAGCAGAATAGTCAAAATAATCATGATAGATATTCCACTGATTTTTCTGTATTTCAAGTATGGAATTTCTCAATCAAGGTATCTGATGAAAAACTGGGAACAGCTTTACACAAGTTATCCGAAAAGCAACGTAACTACATCTTGTTGTACTATTTTCAAGATATGCGGGACAGGGAGATTGCAGAGCTTTACCATGTATCACGTTCTTCTGTAAGTTATATGAGAAACAGAGGATTGCAAAAATTACAAGCGTTGATGAACGAAAGGAAGTAAAGGAAATGGCAAAAGATTATGGTTATCCTGCTTATGAGAAGATTGTCAAAGCGTCCAGTGGGAACGAACAGGCAATCAAGGAAATTTTAAGGTTTTATGACGGGTACATATCAAAATTGTGCTTGCGTCCATTCTATCATGAAAACGGAAAGGTCAGCATGAGGATAGACGAGGAATTAAAAGGCGAAGTACAAACAGAACTTATGAAAGCCATGTTGAGATTTCAACTTAAAGTAAAGTAGAACTTTAACCGTGAGAAAAGGGAGATACACGTTCTTTTGTGCAATCTCCCTTACTCTTTTACTGTCATATCAAGGCTCATATTCAATCATGGTAAATTCGTGGTAAAATAGTTGATTTTTTAGTGGTTGAATAGTCCTTAAATGTTGTATTTATACGGATAATTGGATTTTTTATATCAAGTTTTGTGTAAAACAGAAACAGGATAACAAAGCCGGAGCACGGGCAGAGAATACTGCAAGTGCTCCGGCTTTTATAGATAAATGCAATGAACAAAAGTAATGTTATAGAAAAAAACATTGAATATAACAGATTTTTATATTTTATGCACAGAGAAGGGAAGTGGAATTGGAATTCCCAACGATGAAATTCATTTTTTTGTACGATATACTCATTTAGATGAGTAAGGAGGAAGGCAATTTGATTGAGATCACAAATTTACAGAAAACATTTGAAGATTCCGATCTGACCGTTTTAAAAGATATCAGTCTCAAAATAGAACACGGTGATATCTATGGACTTGTGGGGCGCAGCGGAGCTGGTAAATCCACCCTTCTTCGGTGTATTAACGGTCTGACCGGATATCAGGGGGGAAGCCTGAAAGTAGACGGCTGTGAGGTAAAAGAGCTGTCCGGACTCCGGCTTCGGGAATTCCGGAAGAATATCGGTATGATTTTTCAGCAGTTTTCTCTTCTGGAACGCAAGACCGTGTATGACAACGTGGCTCTTCCGATGGAGTGCTGGGGATGGCCGAAACAGAAGCGGGATCAGAAAGTAAAAGAGCTTTTGGAACTGGTGGGACTAAAAGAGAAGTTGTATGTGAAACCAAGGACGTTGAGTGGAGGACAGAAGCAGCGGGTGGCAATAGCTCGGGCACTGACCATGGACCCCAAAATTCTGCTGTGTGATGAAGCAACATCTGCATTGGACCCAAAGACTACCAATTCGATTCTGGATCTGCTGCTTAAGATCAATAAAGAACTGAAAATTACTATTGTGATTGTTACCCATCAGATGTCTGTGGTACGAAGAGTCTGTAATAAGATGTCTATTCTGGAAAATGGGAAAATTGCAGAACAGGGTGATGTGCGTCAGATCTTTTTAAACCAGCCGGCCGCTTTGATGAGGCTGATGGGGGAAGAAGGAAGAGAATTGCCTAAGACAGGATGTACGCTTCAGATTTCCTATGATATCAGAGATGAAAAGGACGGGGAGCTCTTTACCGCCATGTCAGAAGAATTGCACATCCGTTTTTCCGTGATCGATGGAAAGATTCAAAAATACCGAGGCAGCATGATGGGGCTGTTTGTGATCAATGTATCGGATGGTAATGCAGACAATGTGAAACAGTACCTGGACAAAAAGGGTTATCAGTGGAAAGAACTGGAGACGGAAAAAGGAGGAGAATCATGGGATTAAAAAACTATACATGGGATAAGATTTTTTCACTTCTGATTGTTCCGTCTTTGTTGGAAACGATCAAGATGCTTCTGATTTCAGGAATCCTGGCAACACTGATCGGATTTCTGATTGGTGTGGTGCTGGTAGGGACGAGAAAGGACGGGCTGTTTCCAAACCGGGTTGTCCACCAGTGTCTGGATCTCGTAGTGAATGTCATCCGGTCCTTTCCGTTTATCATATTAATGATTTCCATCATCCCGCTTACAAGACTGATTGTGGGCACCTCTATAGGCGATGAGGCGGCGATCGTTCCGCTGACGGTAGCGGCGGCTCCGTTTATGGGAAGAATTTTCCAGAGCAGTTTTCAGGAGGTCGATCCGGCTTTGATTGAGGCTGCAAAATCGTTTGGGGCATCCAAGATCCAGATCATTTTCAAAGTGATGTTTGTGGAAGCGATTCCGTCGATTATTTCCGGATTGAGCCTTTCCATTATTAATCTGTTAGGGGCGACTGCCATGGCAGGCGCTATCGGGGCGGGAGGTCTGGGAGCGACAGCATTACAGTATGGATATCAGAATTTTAATGAAAAGATCATGTACAGCATTGTGGTAATTTTAATTATTCTCGTTATTTTTATCCAGTATTTTGGAGACTGGCTGTATAAAAAATTAAAATAAAACAAAGGAGAAGAGAAAACATGAAAAAGAAAATGGTAAGTATGATGATGGCAATCGTTCTGCTCGCAATGGCAGGCTGTGGAGCGTCAAAAGACAAGGAGACAGAAGGGGAAGACCAGAAGACAACGATCAAACTAGGAGTGAGAGCGGACGGTATTGATATGGCGGAGTCCATCCGTGACAGCGTAAAAGAGAAAGGATATGATCTGGATATTACAACTTTTGACGATAGTATTCAGCCGAATGTTGCTTTGGAGGAGGGCAGTATTGACGTTAACTGGTATCAGCACAAGCCGTATCTCGACAGCTACAATGCGGAAAATGGAACAGACTTTGTAATGATTGAGCCATATACCCATTACCCGCTGTTTGCGATGTATTCTTCTAAACATGATTCTGTGGAAGAGATTCCGGAGGGAGGACAGATCGGACTGTGTAATGACGCGACGAATCAAACAAGAGGTCTGAAACTTCTGGAAGAGCAGGGACTGATTAAACTGGATGAGAATGTTGAGACCCCGACTGTGTACGATATTGTGGAAAATCCGAAAAATCTGGAATTCATTGAGGCAGAAATGAGCGTACTGCCACAGTCATATGAAGATGTGGATGCGATTGTCGTTGCCGGACAGCATATGTATAATGCGGGACTGGATGCGGATGATTTTATTGCGGAATCTTCCGATGGCCCGGATTACAGCCTTGGTTTTGTCGTGCGAAAAGAAGACCAGGATGCCGAGTGGGTAAAAGATCTGGATGAGGCTGCGCAGTGCGACGCCTTGTCGGAATATTTTGCGGAAGCAGGCGGAGTTCTAATTCCATTATTCTAAGATAAGCAGGAGATAACATGAAACGAATCAAAACAGAGATGACATCGAAAGAGAGACTGACTGCCTACCAAAAAGGGGAGGAAGTAGACCGGATTCCGGTCACGCTGACGGCCAGTGAAACGGGTCCGCTGCTGTATGGGATTCCGATCAGCCGATGCTATTTTTCAGTGGATGATATGGTGGAAGTGGAAACCCGGCTTGCGGAGGATTTTGGAATCGATAATATGGGAATGGGCCTGGGTCTTCGGACTCTGCCGGAGGCACTGGGATGTAAGCTGAAATATTCGCAAAATAATGTTTCCTATATCGAAAAACCGGCCATCGAGTCCTATGGGGAGCTGGAAGGAAGGGCGCTTCCGGATATTACAAAAGACGGAAGACTGCCGATTCTTGTAGAGGCATTTGAACGTCTGGCAGACCGGTTCCAAGAAGAAAAGATCATTTCCACAGGAATGGCGGGACCCTTTACGACGGCAGTCAGCCTGGTGGGAACGGAACGGTTTTTACGGGACAGCGTCAGGAAAAAGGACGAAATCAGGAAACTGCTTCGTTATAGTACAGACTGTGTGATATCCTGTGCCAGAGATCTGCATGAGAGACTCGGCATTTCCATCAGTCTTTCGGAACCGATGGCATCCGGTAATATCATCAGTAAAAAGCAGTTCCAGGATCTTGTACTGCCATATCTTTCTGAAACAGTGGAGGCGATGAACCGTTTTCAAGGCGGAACGGGAATCCATATCTGTGGAAAGACAAAAGACCGGTGGGACGCGATTGTGGAGAGCGGGATTTCATCTTTTAGTATTGATAACTGCGAAAATATGGAAGAGTTAAAAGACGCCTATGGAACCAGGATCGGAATCAGCGGCAATGTTGAGCCTGTGGATGTTTTAAAGAACGGGACGCCGGAGATGATCCGGCAGTCCGTGATCCGGTGCCTGTCCCAGGCGGCGGATAATCCAAAAGGTTTTACGCTTTGTCCAGGCTGTACGACTCCGGTACTGACTCCAAAAGAAAATCTGATTGCACTAATGAACAGTGCATGGATTTATGGAAGACACGCAAGAAAGGGACAGATGCCGGAAGGAATGAAAATTTTAGAAACCGGGGGAAGAAAAGCAGATGAACAGTCGGAATAATTTGCCAGAAAAGTTTGCGGAATTTGCCGGACAGCGTCAGGCCTCCTTTTTGAAAGTGAAAGAGATCAAAGAGAAAGGAATCCCCGTGATCGGCTCCTACTGCACCTATTTTCCGAAAGAGATCGCCATGGCAATGGGAGCGGTGACAGTTGGACTTTGCGGAACGTCAGAAGAGCCGATTCAAGAGGCACAAAAGGATCTCCCGAAGAATCTGTGTCCCCTGATTCAGTCCAGCTATGGATTTGCAAAGACAGATACTTGCCCGTACTTTTATTTTTCTGACCTGGTAGTGGGAGAGACAACCTGCGACGGAAAGAAAAAAATGTTTGAATTTCTGGGACGAATCAAAGATGTCCACGTCATGCATCTTCCAAATGTACAGGATGAAGCGGGGAAAGTGCTCTGGAAGGGAGAAATTCTTCGTCTGAAAGAAAGATTAGAAGAAAAGTTTGGTATCTCCATTTCGGATGAGAGTGTCAGGCTGGCAGTCAGGAAGAATAATCAGATCCGAAAGGCACTAAAGGAATTCTGTGGGCTGATGAAACAGGACCCGGTTCCGATGTCAGGCTATGAGCTGTTCCAGGTGCTGTATGGAAGCTGGTTTAAGCTTTATACAGATGAGATTCTCACAGAAGTACAAAATCTGACAGAACGTATCCGCAAGGAAACGCAGAGCAGGAGAACAACGTCAGGACCAAGGATTTTGATTACGGGCTGCCCGATTGGCGGGGTTGTGGATAAAGTAGTAAAGACTGCCGAGACATGTGGAGCTACGGTGGCTGCTTTTGAAAACTGTAATGGAATGAAAGCCTTTGACCGGCTGGTGGATGAAGAAGCAGAAGATATTTATGAGGCATTGGCAGATTATTATCTTCAGATTGGTTGCTCTGTTATGTCTCCGGATCGAAACCGGATGGCATTATTAAAGGAAATGATCCGGGAATACCGAATCGACGGGGTGATTGAGGTTGTTTTGACAGCCTGTCATACATACATGATTGAGAGTGGCGTAGTCGGTCAGATGGTAAGAGAAGAGTGTCAGGTTCCATATCTTTGTCTGGAAACGGATTATTCTACAGCAGACAAAGGACAGTTAAAGACAAGGATGGAAGCATTTGTGGAAATGCTTTAAAGAGGAAAGGAAGGCGCCTAGATCAAGCGTCTTTCTTTTTTCTTTCTTTAAGAAATTGTTTTTTCCCCATTCTCATGTATAATAATACTAACAGACAGAGAAGGGAATGAGACAGAAACGAGGTGGAAACTCTATGATTCAGGATTATGAGTGCAGACCGGAAGACAGCGATCACGGGATGTTAGAAGTGATCCGGACATACCAGCTTCCGGTGCCGGAGATTTATGTAAAGATGGAAGAGATCCTGCGGTTTGCAAAGCTGGAAAAAGAACAGAACAGGAAACCGTTTTGTACGATTCCGTTTGATCATACACTGGAAGCCGGGGCGATGGGCGGGAACGTGCGTTATGGAAATGAGACGGCAGGGCCGAGAGCAGAGAAGCCTATTTGTCAGAGTCTTGAGGAGTTAAAAGCGATTTCGGGAATGGATTTTGACAGCGGGAGGATGAAAGAAACCCTCGATGTCTGCCGGGAACTGCGAAAGCAGGGGGAGGAAGTGCTGTTTCAGATGTCCGGTCCTTTGACGATCTGGAATACATTGATTGATGTGAAGCACATTCTCAAAGGAATCCGGAAAACTCCGGATCAGATGGAGGAGATTTTCGGGATGATAGAGACGGAGATGCTCCGCCTGCTTGTGGAAGTCAAAAAGGCGGGAGTACGGCTTGTAAGCTATGCGGATTCCGCCGGGAGTGTGCGGATTCTGGGGCCGAAATCCATGGAATGGATGACAAGAACGTTTACTGCCCCGTTTCTGAAAAAGGCCGCTGACATTCTGGGAGATGATATGGCGATGATTCTCTGTCCGAAGACAGTGTTTGCCCTGATCGGGACAGACCTTGGAAAGCGAGGCGAATGTCCACTTCCGGGAGAGATGACGTACCAGGAAGCCTGTGTCTGTGCGATTGGGAAAGCGCAGTTTCCATCCCAGATGTGCATCAACCGGAGCGGGACAAAGATTACAAATGGAAAGCTGATGACGATAGAGATTAAAGAAAGCCACGCATAAGAAAGAAATAGAAAAAGAGAGCCTGTGTTGGCAGACAGAAAACAGATTTCAGATCTGCCGGAAAGCAGACAAAGGAGGAAAACCATGAGTTTGAAAGAAGAATTATTAAAGAGAATGTCCGACGGTGTTGTCGATATGGAAGAAGACGATGTGGCTGAGGCTGCCCAGGAGTTTATCGACGCCGGGTATCCGGCGCTGGAGGGGATTATGGAAGGGCTCATCGATGGGATGAACCGTACCAGCGTCCTGTTTGAAGAAGAAGAGTATTTCGTCACTGACGTGCTGCTCTGTTCGGATGCCATGTATGCGGGGCTGAGTGTCTTAAAGCCGTATCTCCCGGAAGAGGACCCGGAGAGTAAAAAGAAAGCAGTCATCGGCGTTGTGGAAGGAGACACCCACGATATCGGAAAGAACCTCGTTAAAATTATGATGGAGACAGCCGGATTTGAGATGATCGATTTGGGCAGAGATGTTCCGCTTCAGAAATTTGTAGATACGGCAAAAGAGACCCATGCGGATCTGGTTTGCCTGTCTACATTGATGACCACAACGATGGGTGGCATGAAAACGGTCATTGATCTCCTGGAGGAAGCGGGAATCCGGAAGGATGTCAAAGTCATGGTAGGCGGCGGCCCGGTATCCAGAAACTTTGCGGACAAGATCGGGGCGGACGGCTACTCCCAGAATGCGGTGGAGGCGGTGCGGCTTGCGAAAAATCTGCTTCAGATCGCATAGGAAACGAATGGGGAAGCAAAAAGAAGAGGAGAAAGAAATGTTTACACCAAAAGAACGATTACAGACCGTGCTTTCCGGGAAAAAGGCGGATCGGACGCCATGTATCTGTCCTGGCGGCATGATGAATATGATAACAGAAGAACTGATGCAGACCGTTCAGATTTACCTGCCGCAGGCGCACACGGATGCGGCGATGATGTCGGGACTTGCAAAAGCAGTCTACGAACAGGGATGCTTTGAAAATTACGGGGTTCCGTTTTGCATGACGATCGAGGCAGAAGAGATGGGGGCGAAAGTGGATTTAGGCTCCAGTGCCTATGAGCCTCATGTGACGGAGTACGTTATGGAGACAGTGAGCGACTGGAAGAAGCTGCCGTCGGTTGATCCGGAGCATGGGCGGGCACGTGTCGTGCTGGATGCCATCCGGATTCTGAAAGCGGAGGGAAATGACGTCCCGATTGTTGGAAATTTAACCGGACCGGTAAGTACAGCCAGTTCGGTGATGGAGCCGGTCATCTTTTATAAAGAGCTCCGTAAAAAGAATGAGGACGCCCATGGGTACATGCAGTTCGTGACCGATCAGCTTATCCGTTTTGGAAAGGCGCAGATTGAGGCAGGAGCGGACGTGATCGCTCTTTCCGATCCGAGTGCCACCGGGGAAATCCTGGGACCGAAATTTTTCGAAGAGTTTACCGTTCGTTATGTCAATCAGATTGTGGATGCCATGAAGGAAGCGGGAGCACAGACGATCGTGCATATCTGCGGTCATATGAATCCGGTGTACAAAGAGGTGAATGAGATTCACAGCGACGCACTGAGTTTTGATTCGGTCGTGCCGATGAAAGAAGCGAGAAGTGAGCTCAAAGACCGGACGCTCATGGGAAATGTGAGCACCTACACCCTGGAATTCGGGGAGCCGGACAAGGTAGAAACTCTGACCGAAAACTGTGTGAAAAATGGTTCCGACATCATCGCACCGGCATGCGGTCTGGGGATGCGTTCTCCGCTTGCTAATATCCGGGCAATTTTAGCGGCGGTCAGAAAGGAGGAAACCCATGCCTGAGATTCGCGTAAAGGGAAGCAAAAAAATCATTCTTTGTGAGACCGGAGCCAATCTATTAAAAACCCTCTTAAAGGAGGGCTTTTTTGTGGATAATCCGTGCAATGGAAACGGCACCTGTGGAAAGTGCAAGGTTCACATTCTGTCCGGGGACAAGGCGGAGGTTCAACTTTCCTGTCTGGTAGAGGTGACAGAAGATCTGGAGGTAGAGCTTCTGGGAGAAGAGAAAGAAGGAAACGTGCTGACAACAGGTTTTGTGCCGGAATTTGAAAAGGAATTCCGGGAGGGCTATGGGGTGGCAGTGGATATTGGTACTACCACGGTGGCGATGGATCTGGTGCGTCTCTCAGACGGGAAAGTACTTTCTCAAGGTTCCATGCTCAATGCCCAGAAACGGTTCGGGCAAGATGTACTTACCAGAATCACTTACGAGTATGATCATCCAGAGACCGGAGCAGCAGAGCTGCGGAAAGCGATCGTGGATTCGTTAAATATGGAACTGGAAAAGCTTTGTGAAGAGGCGCGGATTTCCCGGGAGGAGATCCGGGAAATCGATGTGGCAGCGAATTGTACGATGATGCATATGCTGATTGGCGTGGACGCACGGTCCATCGGAAGGGCGCCGTATCAGCCTGCATTTACAGAAGCGAAGACCATGCATGCCAGGGAGATCGGGCTGATGGCAGGGGAGGAGACGATCCTTTACTGTCTGCCGTCGGTTTCCTCTTATATCGGGGCGGATATTGTGGCAGGAGTCTGTGTGTGTGGTCTGCAAGAGGAACCGGGCCGGGTACTGTTTATCGACATCGGAACCAACGGCGAGATTGTTCTGGCAAGTAACGGACGGATTCTGAGCTGTTCCTGCGCGGCAGGGCCGGCTCTGGAAGGAATGAACATCAGTTGTGGGATGCGGGCGGAGGATGGTGCGGTGGAGGACGTGCAAATCACCGAGAAAGGTGTTCTTCTTACGTCCATTGGAGACATGCCTCCGAAGGGTGTCTGTGGGAGCGGGATTCTGGCGGCGGTCAAAGAACTGCTTCGCACAGGTATCGTAAAGAAAACAGGTGTTTTTGTGAAGAAAGAAGCGTTGGGTGAGGAAGATTACCGGCAGCATCTGATCCGGCTCAATGGTACAAAGCGGGAGTTTGTGCTCGACGAGAAGCGGGATCTGTTTATCCCCCAGGGAGACGTCCGCCAGGTGCAGCTTGCCAAAGGAGCGATTCTGTCCGGATTTACGGCACTGTTAAAGAAAGCAGGCATCGGGATGGAGGATCTGGACAAGGTACTCATTGCGGGTCAGTTCGGAGCACACCTACCGGCAGAATTCCTGACCGGGGTGGGCATCCTGCCAGAAGAGGTGGAGAACCGCCTGGTGTATGTGGGGAATTCCTCCAAGACCGGGGCGTACATGACCCTCATGTCCGAAAAGATGAAAGCAAAGATGGAAGCGCTGGCGTCAGATATCGAATATATGGAGCTGGCGGAAACGGAGAATTATGAGCGGATCTTTACGGAGAGCATGATCTTTCCGGGGAAAAAGGGAGGCAGTGAAAGATGAGAGCAGAAGCAAACAGACGGGACCGCATGACGCCCCATGAGCGCAGGATTGCTATGGAGCGGGGAGAGGAGACGGATCGGATTTCGGTCATTCCGTTTATTGGAGAGATATCGGGACGGCTTGTGGGAATCTCCAGCCGGGAGTATTGGCATGACGCCGCAAAGATGGTGAAGGCAGAACTGGCGGCATTTACCAGGCTGGGACACGATGAGCTAAGTCTTGGACCGAACACCTGCGGCATTCTGGAGTCCCTTGGCGGTACGGTTGTCTACCCGGAGGAGGGGATGCCGTACTTTGATGGTGCGTATCTTAAAGATTACCGGATGTTAGATGAGATGGAGCCGGCAAGTGCCGCAAACGCAGAACGCCTTTTGTTTTTCCGGGAAGCAATGGAGCGCATGAAAGAGGCGGCGGACGGCATTGTGGACGTGGCTCCAAGTATCGGAGGGCCTTTTACCATTGCCGCCAATCTCCGGGGCGTGGAGCAGTTTCTACGGGATCTGAGGAAGGAGCCGGAGCAGGTGCAAAGACTGCTGCGTCTCGTGACGGATACGATGAAAAACTGTGTAGATATGGTCGCCCCTTTTGCGGACGGGATTCGCTTGGCAGATCCGGTTGCTTCCCCGGCGCTCATTTCCCCACGGTATTTCCGGGAGCTGGTGTACCCGTATCTTGTAGAGATTATGAAGTATGCCGAGGAAAAAACCGGGAAACGACCGTCTCTTCACATCTGCGGGAATACCAAAAAAGTGTGGGAGTATTTCCGGGAAATGCCGATCCGGGCTATCAGCCTTGACAATATCATGGATCTTGGGGAGGCAAAAGAAGCGCTTGGAGACCGGATGACGATCGTGGGCAATCTTCCTCCGGTGGAGTGTCTGCTGGAGGGAAGCGAGGAGACTCTACGGGAGGAAATCCGCAGGGAAACAGACCTTGCAAAGGGAAGCCCAAAGGGTTATATCAGTGCGAGTGGGTGTGATGTTCCGTACAATACGGATTTTAAAAAACTGGATATCTGGATGGATGAAGTGCGGACAATGGCAGGACTATAGAGAATGTCTATAGAGGTATAGAAATTAATGATTTGTTGAGGCGGACTGACACAGCTATAATAGATATGCTATCAATTTATTTCAAAAGATGTTTGGAGGAGAGAACATGAAGAAGAAACTGGTAAGTGTGCTGCTCTGTGCTGCTATGGTGACAGGACTTCTGGCAGGATGCGGAAAGTCCGGGGACGATGACAAGAAGAGCGGTGACGGAGAAAAAGAAACAATCACAATGTGGTGCCCGCCGTTGGACGACAATCTGTTGGAAAACTGGGAGCCGCTTCTGGAAGACTTCAAAGAGGAAAACAACTGTGAGATTGATATTCAGGTTCAGCCGTGGGAGAACTATGAGGAGAAATGGAGCTCAGGGGCGGCTTCAGGGGAACTTCCGGATATTGGATATATGTATGCGGAGATGTTCCCGACTTACATTGATTCCGGAGCGGTTGCGGATATGACCGAATATATTACGGACGAGGATAAAGAGGAGTATCTCTACCTGGATCACGGATATATGATGGACGGACAGTATGGATTCCCGATTGTAACAGGCGTCCCGTTTGTTCTTTACTATAATGAAGATATTTTAAACGAGCTGGGAGAACAGCCGCCGCAGACATGGGATGACTTCAAGCGCATCTGTGAAAAAGCGACGAAGGATACAGATGGCGACGGCAAAGTGGATCAGTACGGATATGCGGTTGGCTTTAATAACGGAAGCATGAACATGCTGTATCTTCTGAATGCGTACTTCTACAGCCTCTTATGGCAGTCCGGTACGGATATCTACAATGATGATTATAAGACGGTGAAATTCAATAATGAAGCAGGCCAGGAGGCGGCAGAGTTTTTCCTGAGCCTGAAGGATTATATGCCGGAGAATATGATGTCACTGGCAGCAGAAGATGCTTTCTCCACGATTTTCGGTCAAGGTAAAGCTGCATTTGGCGTGACACGTTCTTCTGCGATTCAGGAGACACTCTTTAAGGAATCTTATCCGAATCTGAACTGGAATTATGTGACATCCTTAAAGAACAAAGATTACGGTACATTCGGCGCAACAGACTGTCTGACTTTATCTTCCCAGGCCAAGAATCCTAAGCTTTGCATGAAGCTTATCAAGTACATCACAGGATCTGAATTTATGACAGAGTATCACAAGATCGCGTCCGGAGCTCCTCTTACAAAGAGCGAACCATATCAAGGAGATGCGAAGATGGAACGCATCGTAACTGAGGACAGAGACAAATATCGTCCACTTCAGGTAGGACCTTGCGGAAGTGATATCCTTCAGAATCTGGCTTCCGAGCTTCAGGGCATGATGGAAGGGAACAAAACTCCGAAGGAAGCACTGGATGACGCGGCAGCCTATGGAGATCAGGCGCTGGATGAATACTGGGCAGACAAAGAGTAGTTTTCTTTCCGGATTGAAAAAGGAGTAAAGATGAAAAAAGGGAGAAAATTTTTATCCTCCATCGCGCCTTACGGGTATGTGATGCCGATCAGTCTGATCCTTCTGACATTCGTGGTCGGATCAGTGGTGATTTCGCTGGTGTTCAGTTTTACAAAGTACAACCTGCTTCTGGACCCGGAGTTTATCCAGTTTGACAATTACAAAAAGATGCTGACGGATCCGAAGATGCATCTTGCCGTGATAAATACGTTGAAAGTGATGGTACTTGTAGTACCGCTCCAGGTAGTATTGTCTGTGCTGTTTGCCATTTTGGTGGCATCCAGAAAACATTCTCTGATCGGCAAGTTTGCCAAGGCAGCGATTTTTATTCCTGTCATTTCCTCGAATGCAGTCGTAGGAACGGTATGGAAGACGATCTTAAACGGCAGAACGCCGGTACTGTCGGACTTCTTTGCCCTTTTTGGCGTGGATACGGCGATGCTTCTTGGAAGCAGTACGACAGCTATCGTGACGGTAGCTATGATTATGGTGTGGAAAGGGTTCGGATACTATATGGTCTTGAATCTGTCTACTTTGATGTCGATTCCGGACAGTTACTATGAGGCGGCAAAAGTGGATGGTGGCGGGCGTTTACAGCGCTTTCGCTACATCACACTGCCGTTGATGAAGCCGGCTATTATTATGGATATCTTTTTAAGCGTTGTCAGTTCTTTGCAGAGCTTTGAACTGATCTACACGATGACAGGCGGAGGTCCGGCAAACTCGACTACGACCATGGTACTTTACGCATACAATCTGACGTTTAAGACGGGAAAAGCCGGGTACGCAATGGCGGTATCCAATATTTTGTTCCTCATTGTTCTGGCGGTTCTGGTGCTGCAAAAGGGCTTTATGAAGAGAGAAGCTTCTGAAATATAGAAAAAGGGAGGACAGGCCATGAAAATAAAGAAAAAGCTGCCGGGGATTCTCGGTGATATCATTCTTTTGATTACTGCGGTGTTTTGCGTACTCCCGTTTATCTATATGTTGTTGATGTCGCTGAAAAGTACGGTGAATGCCTACGATTTCAGCATCAGCCTGTCGGAGATTACGCTGGAGCAGTACGTTAAAATCTTTACGAAGAATCATTTCTTTCGGTATCTGCTGAACAGTATGATTGTCGCGTTTGGAGGAGTGGGGCTGAGCCTTCTGGTTAGCTGCCTTGCGGGATATTCTTTTGCAAAGCTCAAATTCCGGGGGAATGACAAGATCTTTTTCTTCCTGATGATGACGATGGTGGTACCATCTGAAGTCATCATCGTACCACTTTACCTCATCGTCAGGGGATTTGACTGGATCAATACATTCAAGGCGCTGATTCTGCCGCTTCCGACTGCCTTTGGGGTGTTTATCATGCGGCAGGCGATCATCGGGGTGCCAAAAGAGCTGATTGAGTCCGCCAAGATTGACGGTGCGGGAGATATGAAGATTTTGTGGAAGGTGATTCTGCCTCTTGTAAAGTCGGCAATGATGACCCTTGCGATCTTTACCTTTGTAGGGGCATGGAACAATTTCCTCTGGCCTTTGATTGCGACGACGGAGGATGCGATGCGTACTCTGCCCCTTGCCATCAGCACGATGCGGACAGCCTATGACACCGATGTAGGACTTGTCATGGCAGGAGCGGCCGTGACCTTCCTTCCACCGTTTCTCTTCTATCTGATTCTCCAATCCAAGTTTGAAGAGGGAATCACCATCAGCGGAATGAAAGGATAATACGCACAATAAAAAAGATGACCCAAGACGCAGGATTTCACTGGAATCCCGCGTCTTTTGCTGTTACCATAGAAAGTAGCAAAGAGGAAAGGCGGGAATGACGATGCGGCATATTATTTTTCATATTGACGTCAATTCTGCGTATTTAAGCTGGACAGCGATCGAATACTTAAAGCGTGGGGAGGAGGACCTCCGTGGGATCCCCTGTATTATCGGCGGGGACAAGAAATCCAGACATGGAGTTGTACTTGCCAAATCGATACCTGCGAAAGCATACGGGGTCCGCACCGGAGAACCGGTCGTATCGGCGTTCAGAAAATGTCCGATGCTTCGGTTGGAACCGCCGGACCACAAGATGTACGCCAGGTACAGCAAAAGACTGATGGAACTGTTAAAGAGCTATACTCCGGATATCGAGCAGCTCAGTATTGATGAGTGCTTTCTGGATTTTACGGGAATCGCACACCGCTTTTCCACGCCTGTTGACGCTGCCTTTGAGATCAAAAACCGGATTCGGGAGGAATTAGGTTTTACGGTCAACATCGGAATTTCTACGAATAAGCTGTTGGCAAAGATGGCGTCCGACTTTCAGAAGCCGGACCGGGTGCACACCCTCTTTCCAGAGGAGATCAGGGATAAGATGTGGCCGCTTGACATCTCTGAGCTTTACATGGCGGGAAGGGCAAGCGTGGAAGTGCTGAGAAAGCTGGAGATCCGTACCATCGGGGAACTGGCCCGGTCAGATCCGGATTATCTGGAGATTCATCTGAAAAGCCATGGCAGACTTCTCTGGGAGTTTGCCAACGGCCGGGGGGACGATATTGTGAAGGCAGTAGGAGAAGAGGCGAAAGGGATCGGCAATTCCACCACCCTGTCTGAGGATGCGAAGACGGAAGAGGAGGCAAAAAAAGTCCTCTTGATGCTTGCCCAAAGTGTCGGCAGGCGGCTGAGAAAAGCAGGAAAAAAAGCGGGGAGTATTACCGTGGAGATCCGTTACGCTACTTTCCGCAATGTTTCCCACCAGATGCAGGTGACGCCATCTGCCCAGTCAGACACGATTCTCTATCAGAGAGCATGTGAACTCTTTGAAGAACTCTGGGACGGGACGCCGATACGGCTCCTTGGGATTCGCGCTTCCCGGCTGGAAGAGGAGAGCGCGCCCCAGCAGATGAATCTCTTTGATTACCTGGAAGAGGTGCGGGAAACGAAAAATGAGAGGAAACAGGATCAGAAGCACCGGAAGCTTGACCGTGCGCTCGATGAGATCCGCAAAAAGTTTGGGGACGATGCGGTCATGCGTGCGGCATTTCTCAAAAAACAGGAGAAGAAAGAAGAAAAGGATCCACAAGATCAGGGATAGCGTTTGACAGCCGTTTCTGTGAGGGGTATAATAAAACGACGTGAAACAGGAGAAAAGAGGAAGAAATTATGGAATTTGTGTCAAGAGAATTCATACCGGTTCTGCTGGGCGGGGATATCAATACTTACAGTGTTGCGAGAGCTTTTTATGAGCAGTACCAGGTCAGGACATATATCTTCGGGAAATATCCGACCGGACCGAGCTATCAGAGCCGGATGATTGAATATCATGCCAATCCGAAGATTGATACGGACGATTACTTTTTAAAGACCATTCACAGCTTCGCAAGGAAGCATAAGGATAAAAAGATCATACTGATCGGATGTGGAGACAGCTATGTGGCGCTGATCAGCAAGCATAAAGATCAGCTTGACGACAACATCATCGCCCCATATATTGATTTTGATCTGATGAACAGTTTGCAGCAGAAGGAGACATTCTATAAGCTGTGCGAGAAACATGGCGTTGACTATCCTGGAACTTTTGTATTCAAGAATGGAATGTCCATGGATTTTACCATTGATTTTCCGTATCCGGTGATTTTGAAACCGTCTGACAGTATCAAGTACTGGGAGCATCCGTTTGACACCCAGAAGAAAGTCTACACGATCCAATCCAGACAGGAGCTGAATTCTGTGATCCGGGAGATCTACGATGCAGGCTATGACGATGATCTGATTATTCAGGATATGATTCCGGGAAACGATGAGTACATGCGGGTTTTGACCTCCTACTCAGACCGAAATGGGAAAGTAAAGATGATGTGCCTGGGACATGTGCTGCTTGAGGAGCATACGCCGCACGGCCTTGGAAATCATGCGGTCATTATCACGGAACCGAATCAGGAACTGATGAAGAGGGTAAGAAATTTACTGGAAGATCTGCACTATGTGGGATTTTCCAATTTTGATATCAAGTTTGACAGAAGAGATGGAAAGTACAAGTTCTTTGAGATCAATACGAGACAGGGAAGAAGCAATTACTATGTGACCGGTTCCGGTTTTAATGTGGCGAAGTACATTGTGGAGGAATACGTCTATGGAAAAGAGCTGAGCTTTGAGACGGCGAAGGAGGAGCATCTCTGGATGGTTGTCCCGAAAGCGGTGGCTTTTAAGTATGTAAAGGATGCACAGTCCAAGGCAAAGATGAAGAAGCTGATCCGGGAAGGAAAGGTCGTCAACCCGGTCTTTAAGAAAGGGGACTTAGGACTTCCGAGATTGTACCGGATGATGCGGACGCATTTCAGCCACTTCATCAAGTTTCAGAAATATTATCATTGACCGGCGGACATGATAGAATGTAAGGAGGGACTATGAAGAAAAAATTAGGGGTTATCGGCGGCATGGGCCCGGAGGCTACCGCATATTTTTACGAGGAAGTGATCCGGCATACGAAGGCGGATTGTGATCAGGAACATCTGGACATGACGATTTTAAGCCATGCCTCCATGCCGGACCGGACAAAGGCGATTCAAAGCGGGGAGTGCGATCCGCTTTTGCAGGCGATGGAGGGGGATCTGAAAGTTATGGAGGCGGCCGGAGCAGAGCATATCGCCATCCCGTGTAATACATCGCATTATTTTTACGACCAGATTCAGGCAATGACAGAAATTCCGATCATCCACATGCCGCGCGAGACGGTACGATACGCAAAAGAGCATTTTGAGAATGTCAGAAGAATCGGGATTATGGGAACCGACGGCACCGTGTCCGCGGGGATTTACCGCAGAGAATGTGAGTCCCATGGTATTGAGGAGATCATACCGTCCGAACAGCGGCAAAGGGATGTGATGTCTTTGATCTATGATGATGTCAAGGCCGGGAAAAAAGGAAATTATCACAAATTTGAGCGGGTGATGGAGGAGTTCATCAAAAAGGACTGTGATGTGGTGATCCTGGCGTGTACGGAAATTTCCGTTTTTAAACAGGATCATGTGCTTCCGGAGATCTGTCTGGACGCTATGGACGTTCTTGTCCGGGAGTCTATCATACGGTCCGGCGCCTGCTATCAATAAAGTAAAGGAGAAGACAGATGTCACAGAGGAAAAGCGATACCTTGAAAACATATGCAGATTTGATGGAGGCAAGTGGCCTGCTCATGGAGGAGGCACTTTACGGACAGGAGGAGACGCATCCGGATGTATTGACCTATGATTCACGTGAAGTGAAAGCCAATACTATGTTTATCTGTAAAGGTGCGGCTTTTAGGGAAACATATTTAGTAAGCGCGATTGAAAAGGGTGCGGTACTCTATATCAGTGAAAGGAAGTACGAGACCGGAAAGGATGTGCCATTTCTTCTTGTGAGTGATATACGAAAGGCGATGGCGATTCTGGCCAATGCTTTTTATGGCTCTCCGTGGAAGGAGCTGACGGTTGTGGGGGTCGGCGGCACGAAAGGGAAATCGACTTCCGCATATTACATGAAAGCCATCGTGGACGATTATATGGAGGAGACGGGAAAGCCGGAAAGCGCGGTTATTTCTTCGATTGATATTTATGACGGGAAGAGCAGAGTGGAGTCTCATATTACCACGCCGGAGGCTATGGAGCTGCAGCGGCATTTCCGCAATGCGGCCGATTGCGGCATCACATTTGCCGAGATGGAGGTTTCCAGTCAGGCACTGAAATATAACCGGGTCGATGGGATGCGCTTTGATGTTGGGATTTTCCTCAATATCTCGGAGGATCATATCAGCCCGATCGAGCATCCGGACTTTGAGGATTATTTTACATCCAAGATGCGGATGTTCGCACAGACCGACCATGCGGTGGTGAATCTGGATGCGGATTTTGCGGACCGGATTCTGGAGGCAGCTCAGGCGGCTGGCGATGTGACGACGATCAGCCAGAAAGATGAAAATGCGGATTACTATGCATACCAAATCCGGAAAGACGGCCATGAGACGAAATTTTCCGTGCGCTCCAAAGAGGGGGAGGAGGACTATTGTCTGACTATGCCGGGATTGTTCAATGTAGAGAACGCACTGGCGGTGATCGCGGCGGCTAAGATCCTGCACATTCCGGATTCCTGTATTCATTCGGGACTTTTAAGAGCCAGATCCAGCGGCCGTATGGAACTCTACGCAAGCAAGGATAAAAAGATCATTGCCATTGTGGACTATGCCCACAATAAACTAAGCTTTGAGAAGCTGTTTTCCTCCATCCGGGAGGAATATCCGGACTATGCCATCAAGGCAGTCTTTGGTTGTCCGGGAAAGAAAGCCTATATCCGCAGAAAGGATCTGGGGACCATTGCCGGACAGTACGCACAGAAGGTGTACCTGGCCGCGGAGGATCCGGGCTATGAGCCGGTAGAGGAGATCTCCGGAGATATTGCACAGTATGTGCAGGCACAGAACTGCCCGTATGTGATGATCGAAGACAGGGGAGAGGCGATCCGTACAGCTATTGAGGAGTCAGAAGACAGGACCGTGATTCTCGTGACAGGCAAGGGGAATGAGACACGTCAGAAGTATGGAAGCGAGTATATCGACTGTCCCTCAGATGTAGAATATGTGAAAAAGTATCTGGAAAGTTATGACCAGATTCACGAAAGCACTTGCCGGAGAAAATAGTTCAGGGTGCCGCAGATGATCAGACAGATCATCTTGCGGCACCCTTTCCTAACGACTATATTATCATGCATCTTTTCGGTCAGAGGTTGTGATGAAATGCACCAGTTCGGATACGAAGTCAGCGGTCCGGTTTCCACGGTCGTATTCCTGGTTAAACTCTACGATATCGTAGGCGGCAATCGGAAGCTTTTTCATCAGAGTACCGAACATTTCGTATACCTCCGCCTCGGTAAAGCCCCCTTTCACCGGAACAGATACTCCAGGCATGATGGCAGGATCCATAGAATCAATGTCAAAGCTTAGGTGAACGTAGTGCAGGTGGGAGAGATACGATACCGTCTCCTCAAGGCAGACAGAAAGGCTCCGTTCACAGATCTCATCGTAAGTATAGTAACGGATCCCCTGCTCTTTTAAGATGGTAAGTTCAGGGGGATCGATATCACGAAGACCAAGATAGACGATGTTCTCCGGGTGGAACTTGGCACCCGGACGGAGAAATCCGGTGAGCTTTTCATCTCCCAGGCCAAGGAGGGCAGACACCGGAACACCGTGGATATTTCCGCTCACGGTAGTGGCGTCCGTGTTGATATCCGCATGGGCATCAATATAGATCAGGCCGGTATCCTCGCCAAAATGATCCTGCATATAGACACTGGTGGCAGAGGCGGAACCCATGACAACACTGTGATCCCCGCCAAGAAACAGTGGGATCTTCCCGGTTTCAAAAACCGAATACATATACTGGGCAATGCTCTGACAGGTAGCGGCCACGGTATTGCGGTTCTTCAATACGCAATCCGGATCCTCCTCCATCGGAATCTCAGGCAATTTGACAATTCTTAAATTTTCATAGCGGTTTCGCAAATAATCAAGACTGTATTTTAACCCCGGCGCACCAACCCCAAAGTGCATCGGGCATCCAAAAATATTGAACATAGCAACCTCCAAATGATATCATTTTTGTTCCACCAGTATAACACGGGGAAATGAAAAAGACAAGGAGACGGGGAAGATGACGGTTGGCTAAAAGTAACAATTATGCTATTATTACTTATATTGATAGTAAGAACTGTCAGAAAGTATGCAGGCTTATGAGAGTATCGGAATTATTGGGCGCGCTTTCGTATGAACCGTTTGCTAAGTGTATGCACTTTCCGGAACGTGAGATTCATGGGATCTGTATCGATTCCAGAGAGTGCCGGGAGGGTACGGTGTTTGTTTGTATCAGGGGAAGTCTCTGTAACGGGAGCCGGTATGCCAGGGAGGCGCTAAGGCGTGGAGCGAGGCTTCTTGTGGCCGCAAAAGAGGAGCGGGAGACGATCGGAGAGATTTTGGGAGAATTCCCGGAGTGTGAAGGGATCCTGGTAGATGACGAACGGGAAGCGGCGGCGCTTCTTGCTGCAAGATACGAAGGGGAGCCATCGAAGACGATGACGATGATCGGAGTGACCGGTACGAAAGGCAAGACGACCACCGTGTGCATGATTCGGAAGATCCTGGAGGATTTTGGGATACGTACAGGAATGATCGGCACGGTCGGTCAGTTTGATGGAGTACGAAAAGAACAGGCAGAGCATACGACGCCGGATGCCGTCACGTTGCAGAGGCTTCTTGGACGGATGCGCCAAAATGGCTGTCGAGTCTGTGTGATGGAAGTTTCTTCTCAGGCGCTCAAGCTTAAACGGACCTGTGGGATCTGCTTTGATCTCGGTGTCTTTTTAAACCTTGGAGAGGATCATATTGGAAAGCTCGAACATGCCAGCCGGGAGGAATATCTGGCGTGTAAGAGGAAACTGTTTCTTCAGAGCCGGGAAGGTTTGGGAAACGGGGATGATCCGGCCACAGAGCAGATCTTTTCGGGTACGGGGTGCCCGTATGGGACGTTTGGCATCCGGCAGGGAGAGATCCGGGCGGAACACATTCAGGCCGAGGGATTCGTGCAGGGGCATCCGGGGGTAGAGTTTGACGTCTGCAAAGTCCATGTCGCCATTCCGGCACCGGGACGTTTTACAGTGTATAATGCTCTGGCGGCAATGGCAGTTTGTGCCAGGTGCCACGTACCGTGGGAAACGGCATCAGCCTCACTTGCAGATTTTCAGGTCCGGGGACGGATGCAGTTCCTCCACATTCCGGGAGGAGCGGAGGCAGTGATCGATTATGCTCACAATGCTATGAGTCTGCAGAGTGCTTTGGAAACTCTAAAGGGCTACCATCCGACTCGGTTGATCACAGTGTTTGGATGCGGTGGACAGCGGGCGAGGGAGAGACGATTTCAGATGGGCGAGGTGTCCGGAAGGCTTTCTGATCTTACGATTCTCACTTCGGATAATCCAAGATGGGAGGATCCTGAGACGATTATAAATGATATCGAAACGGGAGTACGAAAGACGGGCGGGGCGTATCTCCGAATTGTGGACCGCAGGGAAGCGGTTTTTCGGGCAGTGCAGATGGCAGGTCCTGGTGATCTGGTAGTGATCGCAGGCAAAGGTCACGAAACAACCCAGGAAATTCAGGGAAGATTGTATCATATGGATGAACAGGAATTAGTAGAGGAAGCATGTACGCAAAAATTATTATAGATATCACACATGAAAAACTGGACCGGACCTTTGAATACGAGGTACCAAAAGACATGGAGGATGGATTGGCCATCGGAAGCAGCGTGCTGGTACCGTTTGGAAACCAGGACCGGCTGCGTCAGGGGTTTGTTGTCGGCTTTGCCAAAGAATGTAGTTTTGATCCGGAGAAGATCAAGGCCATTCATGGCAAAGCGCCAAAAAGCGTCAGTATTGAGGAGAATCTGGTTTCCCTTGCCGTCTGGATGAAAGAGCACTATGGCGGGACGATGATTCAGGCATTAAAGACGGTCTGGCCAGTGAAGAAGGAGGAGCGGCCCAAGGAGAAGCGGATGATTCACAGGACGGTTTCTGTGGAGGAGGGAAGAAAGTGGCTGTCTTTCTTCCAAAGGAAGAACCAGAAAGCAAGGGCAAGGCTTCTGGAAGTGCTTTTGAAGAGCGAGGATGTAGATTATGGATGGATTACGAGAAAGCTTGGCGTAACAGCTCAGGTCGTACGTGCCCTGGAAGAAAAGAAGATCCTTACAGTGGAGCGGGAAACGGTATTTCGTAATCCGGTGCGGGCATCCGGCGCCGGACGGGCGCGGATAACTTATACGGAGGAGCAGCAGGAAGCCATACGGATCTTCCAGGAGGACTATGAAAGAGCCCGGTTTGATACCTATCTGCTCTACGGTGTGACCGGAAGCGGCAAGACGGAAGTCTATATGGAAATGATCCGTACCGTGGTATCTGCCGGCAGACAGGCGATTGTCCTTATACCGGAGATTGCCCTGACTTACCAGACCGTGATGCGATTTGTGCAAGTATTTGGTAACCGCGTGTCGATTATGAATTCCAGACTCTCGGCCGGGGAACGCTATGACCAGATGATGCGGGCGAGATCCGGGGAAATCGATGTGATGATCGGTCCCAGATCGGCGCTGTTTACACCATTTGAGCATTTGGGGCTGATTGTTATGGATGAGGAGCACGAGGCGACTTACAAAAGTGAGCAGGTTCCGCGGTATCATGCCAGAGAGACCGCCATCGAGCGGGCAAGGATCGAGGGGGCAAGTGTTGTGCTTGGATCCGCGACCCCGTCTTTGGAGGCTTTTGCAGGGTGCAAAAAGGGCACATACCGACTGCTGCGCCTGACAAAAAGGGCAAAAGAGCAGCAGATGGCACAAGTATCGGTCGTAGATATGCGAGACGAGCTGAAAAATGGAAATCGTTCTATTATAAGTGATGCCTTGCGGGGAAAGATTTACGACCGTCTGGAAAAGAAAGAACAGATTATGCTCTTTTTGAACCGGAGAGGATTTGCGGGGTTCCTGTCTTGCAGGTCCTGTGGATATGTAGTAAAATGTCCTCATTGCGACGTATCATTATCCTGGCACAAGGGCGGCAGGATGGTATGTCATTACTGCGGTTACGAGGAAAAGGTGATTTCGGTCTGCCCGTCCTGCGGTTCCCCCCATATCGGGGCATTTAAGGCCGGAACACAGCAGGTGGAAGAGCTGATCAAAAAAGAATTTCCGCAGGCAGGGGTACTTCGGATGGATC